>Ga0210390_10003308_pt1 | contig 13869 bp, 12 predicted proteins | sample IncBWH11OmetaG_FD_161050 | JGI IMG/M metagenome (GOLD analysis project Ga0210390, IMG submission 161050) | Forest soil microbial communities from Barre Woods Harvard Forest LTER site, Petersham, Massachusetts, United States - Inc-BW-H-11-O ...
GCCCAACTACCCGGCCACTGCCCATCCCCCTCTGTGACCTCTGTGACCTCTGTGCGATGCTTTCCCCCTAGCGTGTGTTTCTCGCCCAGCTGCCACGGGTGTCCACCAACCTCCTTCCTCACCCAACGGGCTGGTATATCTCTTCCAGTTTGCGCCTCATGATCATCGGGTCGACATCGATGCCGCTCCAATATTGGATACTGATCACGCCCTGATTAACCAGCATTCCGAGACCATCGACGATTTTGCAACCGCGCGCTTCGGCATCTTGGATCAAGTTGGTCCGTGGCGGACTAGGAACGATATCGGCCACCACCAGGCCGGGTTTCAGGGAACTGACATCGATATTGAGTCGGGCGTGGACATCCGGATAGAGGCCCACCGAGGTAACGTTAATCAGAATTTCAGCATCCTCCTTTACCGTGTAAGTCTTGTCCCAAACGACCAGTTCCGCATTAGCGGGAGTTTGATTTTTGATCAGACGAACCAACTCTTCACCGCGTTCAAAGCCGCGGTTGACCACTGTAATGGAAGAGGCGCCGGCCAATGCTAGCTCTACCGCCAGGGCGCGCGCGGCGCCGCCAGCGCCGAGTAAAACGATCTCTTTGCCCCGAGGATCAACAATGCCCTCAAGCGACATCAGAAACCCTTTTCCATCGGTGTTTTCCCCGATATATCGTTCACCGCAGCGCACCGCACAATTCACGGCCCGCATGATTGCTGCCGAATCACCGAGGCCATCCAAATGGTCGATCACAGCCACTTTATGTGGGAGCGAGCAGTTAAAGCCGGCCCATCCCATCGCCCGGGCGCCGCGCACCGCGTCACCAAGTTTTTCGGGAGAGACCTCGCAATTGATGTAGCGCCAATTCATCCCATGGTGCTGATAGGCCGCTTCAATCATGGCGACAGTTGCGTTACCCGCCGCGGATCGACCGAACGAGCCGGTGAGCTGACTCAAAAAATTGAAATCCTTTGCCATAACTTATTGAGGTGGACGCTTCACGGATGCCAGCCCTCGTACCACAAATCGGGGAGAGTTTCGTGGAGGTCGGTTCCTTTGAATACCGGCAGATAGGGTCTGCCGTTCGCTCGGGTAATGCCGTTTAGTTCTGCCAGGCGCGCGACCGCGTCAGCGACGGCCCGGTTCTTTGCTTTGGGCTCATGAGTGGAAGCCGCGTCGCGCCAGATCGAGCGCCCGGCCAGATATCCCGAGGCCCCTGCCTGGCAAGCAATCTCAACTTGCTTCTTGAAACTGTCATAGGAAACCCCGGCAGAGAGAATGACCCATGGAACGTCGATGCTCCGATCAAGGCGCTGACACGCCTCAGCCGCGTTCGCCTGACCCGTAGCGGAACTGACGTCGCCCGGAAACTCCACCTTCAGCATATCGATGCCGTAGCTATTCGCCTCAATCGCGGATTCGATAATGCCTTCAATACGTCTTGCCTTCCAGGAAGAGCTCGCCGGGTCTTCACCCTCTAGCGGATACCAAATCGGCTCCACTACCAGCGGCAACGAAAGTGCAGCGCACTCGGAAACAAGGTTTCTCAAAAAATGGCGCTGAAAATCCGCGGTTGTACTGTCAGGTCGAAAAAACCAAAGAAGTTTACAAACGTCGGCTCCAATCAGTTTTATCTTTCGGGTGCTCCAGCCAACCCGGAGCTTGGTCACCCGGGAATCGGAACCGTGATACCCCTCGGCTTCGATCGACGACATAAAGCCCATGGAGGGAGGAAGGACCCGTGTCGCAATGACCTGCCCCAATGCAAATCGCGGATCGAGTAAGAAAGCACTGACCTCACTGGACAGCGCACGAATCAGATCAAGCTTTGCCTCCACTGTGCGCGGGTAATCAACCGTGGTAGGGTCAGGATCCAAAAGCTCCTGAAAATCCGAAAGGTGGTCAAGCGCGCAGATCAGAAAAAAGCCGTCTTTGGAAACGACGCGTTGGAAACTCCGCATTTTCCCAGGGTCAACCCCTGGCGACCGAGTGTAGGTGTAGTTCTTCAATTTAGTTTGCATGAAGTGATTTTAATTTTTCTGGCTGAGCCCAGTTTTTATTTGACCATTGTCAATCGACGAACCAGGGGTACTGGCGCTCAGGACCAGGAGGGTACCCGCGAGAAAAGTGTCGCCCAGACCTATTGTCGCCGCTGGTGTGGTGATGTAAGGCGTCGGACAGCAAATAATTTTCCAGCCGTTTCGCCATTGAAACGCAGGGAAGGGAGGGGCGATAAATGCGGACCTTTCCGGCAAATTTCGCGGAACATCCACGTATCCGGTTGCCGCTCGGGAAGAAGCCAGGAGACAACCCATCATGAGCGCCTCTCGCTCCCGGTCGGCATCGGCGCGGGTTAAAACCATGGCCCATTCGTCCGCGTGAACGCAAACCCGGGAAAGACCGAAAGTATCCCCTAAGCGCAGCGCTTTCTCTTGAGTGGAACCAGTGTCCGGAACCAATCCGATGAGTTCTGTCAGGCTCATACCCATAGAGGTGGCGATTGGGCCGATCGCTGCCAAGACTCGGTCACGCTTCGCACTCCGCTGATAGAAACCGAGTTCTAAATGAATGAGCTCCAGACCTCCCGCCTTCCAGGCCTTGGCAATCTCCGCCGCATAGTCGAGCTCACCATCCAACTGATCAGATGGCAGGCCGTTGAAGCCGCAAACTATTCCGCCGCCCGACTCAGCAGCCAGTTGAACCGAGAACTGATCAAAGGCGGAGTCATGTTCCAATGCCGAAGGAGCGAAACGAACAATGGTACGGGAAGAACGCGGCACGACGCTGGGGCCAATCGCCTTTCCGGCCGTGTATTCGAAAATGTAATGAGGCGGCTTGGTTAGGTCGCCATTCGGAGCAACGGACTGACGCGGCAAAACACCACTTTCCGTGGCGATCAACACATTTTCATGAATAACCGAGAGTTGCGCCTTGCTTCTTTCAGCAACGGCGATCAGGGCCGGTGCTCCCAGGATGGCCAGCTGTTGAGCCGCCTGAGCGCTGCTGCCCCCAAGCGCGTCCCGACCATCGACACGGCGATCAAACCAGAGGGGTCCCTCCGGCCAATCGATGAAGAATTCGCTGTCAATCCCGCGCATGGCTCGTTGATCGAGTTCAACGAACAGCGCTTCCGCCGGCGTGCCAGGTGCCTCTCGGCGCGCTAGTTCTAAATCATGCAGCGAAAGATATTTATCAAGACAGGTACTGAAGCCACCGAGAATCAGCCGAGCACGTCGGACATGCTCGGGGATTCGACCAATCAATGCTTCGTAGGCTTTAACCCAGCTGGCATGATCCATCACTCTTTCACTGCTCCCGAGGTAAGCCCCGAAATGATTTGGCGCTGGAAAAACAGCACCATCAACACCAGGGGAATCGTGACCACCACCGAAGCGGCTGACAAATCGCCCCAGGGAACAAAGTAAAGACTCTGAAAATTTGCGATCCCGACTGGCACGGTTTGGTGTCGTATGTCGGAGGTGAAAGCCAGTGCAAACATGAACTCGTTCCAAGCGGCGATAAATGAAATGAGGCCCGTCGTGACTAAGGCCGGAAGCGACATCGGCAACGTAATCAAAAACAAAGTGCGGAATGGTCCAGCACCATCAATTCCTGCAGATTCGTCAATCTCACGCGGAATCGACGAGAAATAGCCGAACAGAACCCAAATCATCAGAGGCAGACCAAAGGTTAGATAAACAATGATCAGAGAAATATAGGTGTCGAGAAGACCCAGTTGCGACGCAATGAGGTATAACGGACCGACAATCGCAATCTGCGGGAACATCGAGACAGTCAGGATCAAACCAAGAATGCCAAAGCGGTACCGGACGCGAAGGCGAGCGAGCGCGAAGGCAGTGAGGGTGCCGAACAGTGTGCATAGAAGTGTTGCTGTACCTGCCACGATGATGGAATTCAGCAGGTAGATTTGAAACTTCTTAATGACAAAAATGTTGTAAAAATGGATGAAGGTCAGTGGGTCAGGAATGAAGCTTGGTGAGCTGGAGACCAGCTTTTTGTCTTCTTGGAAAGCCGTGGAGAGTTGCCAAAGAAAAGGGCTGACGGACCATAGCACGATCAGGATGGCCCCGACTCGAAGGAGCAACGCGCGTGCTGATCCACCGCCTGATCGCCGTGCGAGAATTGGGCCGCTGACTAGATCGGAAGCGTTCATGGGGTCATCGGCTGACGGCCTTTATTTTCCGCGTCACGGCAATGCCAAAACAGAGAGCAATCAGCATTTCTGTAAAAAAGATGGCGCTGGAAAGAGCGGATCCCGGACCGAATTGCAAAGCAGAAAATAAGGTTTTGTAAGTGAGGGTGGATAAAACTTCGGTCGCGTCGGCTGGACCACCGCCGGTCAGCACATAGACCAGATCGAAAATACGAAAGGCGTCCAGTGCGCGGAAAAGAGCCGCGATCAACAGGGTAGGTGCTAATAATGGAAGCCGGATTCTCCAAAAGTATTGCCATTCTGAGGCTCCATCAATTCGAGCGGCCTCCGCGAGGGAGCCTGGAATGGTCTGCAAACCAGAAAGCAGCAGCAACGCCATGAAGGGTGTTGTTTTCCAGACGTCAGCGATGACGATGGTGAGAAGGGCGTGGTCGGCCGATCCGTACCAGTTAATGTTGCCACTAATCAGTCCGGCGGTCCGTAAAAGGTAATTAACGATGCCGTTCTGCCCGTCGAACATCCAGGCGAACATCTTGGAAGTGACCACTGTCGGGATGGCCCACGGGATAAGCATCGAAGCGCGTACCCAACCACGTCCCCCAAAGGTCTCGAAAAGAATAAGGGCCATCAAAAGCCCAAGAACCGTTTCCAGAGCGGTGGAAGAAGCGGTGAAGACCAGAGTGTTTCGCCAGGCATTCCAGAACTTTGGATCGGCCACCATCGCGCTGTAGTTATCAAGTCCAATGAAGGCATCGGTCTGGAAGACCAGCGAGGTATTACGAAGTGAGAGCCAAAGGCCATTGAAGACCGGATAAATCGAAACCGATAAAAGGACGGCCAACGAAGGCGCCAGCATCAGGATCACTGGTGCTAACGCCCGCCTTCCACGCCTCATTGCACCAGCGGAGACCGTCGCGATGGATGTCGATAAGGCTTTGGTAGCCACGAGGAAGAACGATTCTACGAAGCTACTATTTTTTCGATTTGCGCCTTTGCTCGATCCAGCGAACCGCTCACATCCCCTTTGACCAGGGCATTGGAGACTTCCGATTGAAGGACCAGCGTCACTTGCGGATACTTAGGGGTCACGGGACGCGGCAGCGCGCCTAGAAAAACGGGCTTTAGCTTCTGAATGAATGGCTGGGTTTTCGCCAGTTCTGGCTCGTCGAAAACTGCTTGCCGCGTCGGGGCGAAGCCCTGCGTGGTCGCAAAATGGAGTTGCGTTTCCGGCGTCGACAGCCATCGCAGAAAATCGACGGCAGCTTCCTTGTTCTTCGAGAAGGCATTGATGCCGTACTGGTAACCACCCAGGCAGGCAGCGCTCTGCTTTCCGGCGAAATGCGGCAGCGGCGCAACCTCCACCTTATCGACAATCTCAGATTGCGCCTTGTCCTGCGCAATAGACCAAACATAGTTCCAGTTGCGTAGAAAAACCGCTTGGCCGGCCGTAAAAGGCCGTCGTGAAGGTTCTTCATCCCAGCTCAAAACATCGGAAGGGGTGATTTTGTATTTGTTAATGGTGTCATACATCAACTGCACAGCCGCTTTTGCTTCAGGCTCGGCTATTTTCACCGATTTTCCGTCCGGCCCAAGAATGGCGCCGCCATTGGAGCCCACGAAAGAGACCAGGTCACAAGTTAGGATTTCTGCCTGTTTTCCTTGCCAGATAAAGCCAAACCGGACGTCGCCCCCGACACCTTTCTGCGCGGTCTCAATAAGCTGTTCCCACGTCTGGGGTACGGTGGCCCCGATTTTTTCCAGGATATCTTTCCGATAATATAGCTTCCCGCAGTCGATGAACCACGGCATCGCCGTTAGCTTTCCTCTCCACGTGCAGCCCTCTACGATGCCAGGGAAATAAGCCTTCATTACTTCAGCGTCGAAGTACGAATCCAGCGGTAATGCCCAGCCGGCTTCCGCAAATTCCGCGATCCAAATGATGTCTTGGGTGAAAACGTCCGGGGTACCGTTCTTACGTGCGAGTTGTTGAACGAGTTGCTGATGAACCTCTGTAGAACTGCTAGGCGGCGGCAGTTCAACGTAGGTGACTTGGACGGAATTTTGGGACTTGTTATACTTGTCAATGACCTGCTGCATGGTGTCCGTCGCAAAGAAGCGGGCACTAGCAAAGGTGATCTGCGTCTTGGCCGATTGCGCGAACAGACGCGTCGGAAGTCCAATGGTGCCGAGAGCTGCCGTTGCAACAGCCGCACCGGAAGTAACGATAAAATCACGCCGCCGAATCCCGGCGGTATTCAACTGGGTGTCACTATCCTTGAGCATGGGGGGATCCTCTTCGAATGAATTGATGCATGTTTATGCGTGTTTTTAAGGGAAACGATATATATTCGCAAAAAGAAGCAGTGTCAAGACTGGTTGTTTCGTTCCACGATCGATGATATATGGCCGATTAATGTTATTTTTGTTCCGCTATGAATTTAAATTCTGAGCAGGACGGCGAGGTGATGGAGAATGATGCGCCTGATTATGCGTTACCCGCACAACGTCGCGGCGAGTTGCTCAGAGTCGCAAAAAAACGCGGAGCCATCACGGTGGCCGAAATCGCCCTTCAATTCGCCGTTTCGGCGGACACTATTCGCCGAGATTTAGACTATTTGGCGGAGCGAGGATTGATCCGGCGGACTCATGGCGGCGCGGTGCTTTTGGATGATGTGACGGTGAGGGATATGCCGGTGATCCAGCGGTTAAATGCCTTAGCAGCTGAAAAGGGGCGAATTGGCCTGAAAGCCGCAACGTTGATCGTCGATGGAGAGACATTACTTGTTTATGGTGGATCGACTACCCGCGCTTTCATCTCCGCACTTGGCACTCGCCGGGGTCTCACGGTGGTGACGAACGATCTCGGTATCCCTGCGGTCCTGCCGCCGGACACCGCGCGTGCCGTTTATGTGCTGGGTGGACAAGTGCTGATTCAATCGCAAATCACCATCGGGGCGGTGGCATTTCCGCACGCTGGGCCGATCAACGTCGACACCGCCGTTCTCGGCGTGGGCGGGATTTCCAAGAGTGGATTGTCCACCACGGTACTCGAAGAAGCTTCCATGATGGTTTCAATGGTGGGCGCGGCGCGGCGGGTCATCGTACTGGCAGATTCCACGAAATTGAATCGGTCGGTTTTCGCGCACATCGTTACGCTGGATCGGGTGAATATTCTAGTGACCGACTCGCCGCCTCCGGCGGATATAGCCGATGCCTTAACTGAAGCCGGCGTCGAGGTGATTCTCGCAGATGGATGAGAAAAGTCTCCACCCTTAAGCGAATGTCTGCCAGCCACTCCGGTTTTCGATTCCAAAGCGGTTGCACGTCGCGCTATTACGGAATAAAGGGAGGGACTCTCGTGCAGCGCGGGAAGCAGTCCGTTTATCCCGGATTCCGACCTTTGATTTAGGGAAGTGCTTCAGAGTGTACCCCCCAATCAGTTAATATGTCCTCAGCTGTCACTCTTGGTATTCACATCGTAGACTGTCTTGTCTATCCCGTGAGTCAAATTCCGGGCGGTCAGAAGCTGGCATTTGTCGAACAGGTTTGCACCACGGTGGCTGGCTCGGCTGCTGGCACGGCTATCGACATGGCGAAGCTCGGGTTGAAAGTTTGGTCAATCGGCGCAATCGGTGAGGACAATCGCGGGGATTTTTTAATCTCCACGATGCGAAAATTTGGCGTCAATACCTCCGGGATTGTCCGAAAGTCGCGGATCGAAACTTCCTGCAGTGTTTTGCCGATTCGTCCCAACGGAGAACGCCCGGTTTTGCATCTGATTGGTGCAAGCAAGGAATTAACGATCGAAGACATTGATTTATCAATCATCGCAAACGCCGATTTTCTGCATTTGGGCGGTACGCCGCTGATGGAACAACTGGATGGCGAACCGGCAAGTCGGATATTGAAGTTCGCGAAAGAGCACGGCGTGATCACCAGCTTTGACCTACTGGCAGTCGCAACCCCCAATTTGACAGAAGTGGTGAATATCTGCCTTCCCTACGTCGATTTTTTTATGCCCAATTACGAAGAAGCGGCCATGATTTGTGGCCTGCGGGGACGACAAGAAATCCTTCGGTATTTTCTAGATCGAGGCGCCAAACACACGGTCCTGCGGATGGGAGCAAATGGGAGCACGATCGGAATGCTCGAAGGTGGTGTTCTGAGGGAGATCCGAACCCCCGCGTTTGACGTTCCAATTATGGATTCTACTGGCTGCGGGGATGCCTATAATGCCGGATTCATTAAGGGTCTTTCACTTGGCTGGGATTTGGAGAACTGCGCTTGGTTGGGTTGCGCTTGTGGTGGTTTGGTGATTCAGGGGCTAGGCTCTGATGCTGGGATCGCGAGCTTTGAATGCACGGTCAAATTTGCAAAAAAGACACCGACGCGACCCATTGACGATCGAGACCGTGATTGATGGGGACTTGCCAATCCGGGCGTTTAGTCTTCGCTCTCCTCTAGCAGAGCAAGTGCCGTCTGATCATCAATAATCAGCCGGCTGATCAGTCCAGTGCGTAAGGCTCCCAGAATCGCGTTCTTTTTATCCAAACCGCAGACGACCGCCACAATGTTTTTCAGAGACTGGAAGTCCTCCCAGGACAAGGCCATGATTCGATCGTCCACGTCTCCAAGAATTCTTTTCCCATGGATGTCGAAATAGCGTCCGGAAATGTCTCCCACCGCACCTCGCACTCTCATCTGATCAATTGTCGAAGCATCCAAAAACCCGGTTTGCACCACCGTGGCGCTGTGATCGACCTTCCCCACACTGACCATGCACAAAGAGGCCAGTCGGGCCACGGCCAGAGTTGCTTGAACTCCGGGATCAGACATGAAGAGATCCCGCAGTTCTTTGGAGGCAACCAGCACCGGGACATATAACTGGTAAACGGGGGCATGAAGTTTTTCACCGAACAGTGAGGCCACTCCGTACGGATTAAAAGTGTGTCCGCTGTTGAGCCCCCCTAAGGACTGGGCAATCATGGCACCCTTTAAAGGGATTTCGTTCAAGGCTCGGGCAACCTCTAAAAGGGTCCTTCCCCAGGTGATGGTGATCACCTGATTGGGCTGGATGTTGTTCTCCAAGTAAAGTGCTCCCATTTCGCCGACCGCGCGCAAGATGTCGGCTTCGGTATGCCCAACGGAGGTTGGCACAATGAAAACTTCCTGTAGTTCAAACCGCTTTGCCAGCTGAGCGGAAAGTTCCATTTGTCTCAGAACGTCCAACCGTAGCGAAACCGTCACCAGCCCTTCTTCCAGGGCTTGGCGTAACAACCGAACCACTGTCGGTCGAGACAAGCCCAGCTCGTCTGCGATTTGTTGTTGAGTCAGATTCTGGTGGTGATAAAGCCAGGTGGTTTTCGCAAGAGTGTCTTTTCGCCCAAGGAGTACCGTTGGAGTGGTTTTTCTGCGACCCCTTTTAGAGCGCTTAGGAGCCTGGTCGTTGGTCTGCTTCATTAGCTCTATAAGGCAGCAAAGAGTGTAACAGATGTTTTTTGTGTTCTCAAGTGCTTTGTCGTGAACTAAGTCATCATTTTTCCCACCAGCTATACTGGATCTCATAATTCTGGATTCTTTTCTCGGACTCTCGACGAGGGAAATCGGCCCGACCTTTGTTCAAACTCGAATCGCCCGTTTTACATACGACCATTTAAATGAACATTTGACATAACGCGAAAGTTTCTTATTTTTGAGACTCGAATATTGCACGCCAATTATCGTTCTAACCGAACGTGTAATTATATGGACACATGTAATGAACATTCGTTTTTATCCGAAAAATGATGATCCCTTCTGTGACGACCAGCAATGTGACCAACCCCTCGTTTGAAATTCACTTAAGCTTGCCATGAACCCGCTCTATTCTGAGGAAGAGAATCCGCGCACCAATGCGATTTGTCCCGCACTCCCGGTCAAACGGCACCGTGAGCTTTTGCACCTCCTTTGCGTTCGCGATCAGATGACGATCAGGGAAGTCGCAAATCACTTCAAGGTTTCCGTGGACACTGCGCGGCGAGATCTTGACCTTCTGGCATCTCAGGGGTTGCTCACCCGCACTTACGGAGGCGCTGTCGCGATCCAACTGCCGGAGCCGCAAAGAGGAAAACCTCTCCAGCAAGTGACCAGCCGTTTTTTCGAAGAAAAGCGCCTCGCGCGATTGCTTCACCAGGTCATCAAAGACGGAGAAACGCTCCTTCTAAACGGAGGTTCCGCGACGAGGTGTTGTGCCGAAGAATTAGGCAGCCGGGATTTAAACATCGTCACCAATAACCTTGACATACCCTTCGACTCTTTAACCGTCGCCCGAGTTTACATTCTTGGAGGACGATGTCTTAGAGACGAGCGGGTCACAGTGGGACCAATGATCATTTCGGGAATGAATATTGCCGTCGACTCCGCAGTGATCGGCGTTGACGCGATCTCGGTAAAAGAGGGGCTTTCCAAAAACAATCCCGAAGAAGCTTTAATGACATCACAAATGATTGCTGCTGCGCAAAGAACAATCGTCATGGCTGATTCTTCAATCTTTGCCAAAAAGTCCTTCGCACGCATCGGACCGCTTGGAAACATGCAGGTACTGATTACCGATAAGGAGCCGCCCGATGATCTAGCTCACGCCCTAGGCGAGGCAGGAGTTGAGGTGATTATCGCCCCACAGGAAGGTGGCGGATCGGCACGAGTGCAAAATGGTTTCCCTAATCATTCGAATGGGTTGGAGCCTGCCTATAAGCCTTTTCCGCCCCTACCACCAGACAACGTCATCCCCGCCGCCACGAAACCTAACGGCACGAACAATAGAATAGGCCTCGGCTTTGCTGCTCCTTAGCTATGTCACACGCTTTGAGCTTGGTCTGTCCACCTGAACCTTTATTTAGCTTAGGTCCGAACAGCTACGTTTATATGCAGTTCTATGCCGTTGTCCGCAGCCAAGAGGATCTGATTTAAGGTGCAAGTTCCGACGACCGAACTTAGCTTATTGTTTAATCAGTACCTACCGTTTCTTGGAATGCTATGCCGTTGTATGCTAGGGCATCGTCTCATAAGTGGAGGGATGCCGTTGGCTGCAAAAGGGTTTGGATGCTAGGCGCGAGTGGGGGAGCGGATCCGCTGCGATCCATAACGAACGAGCAATGACGAACCCTCTTCAAGGCAACCCCTGAGGGCCAACGGTGCCTTTGCCGATCGTTCCTCCACCGGTGAACTTACACTTACTTGTCTTCACGGTTATATGCAGTTCTATGCCGTGGTCGGCAGTCGGATTTAATAGATAAATGCTCACCGGACAACTTCGCGGTGCCGCCCGCTAAGGACACTGTCAGTTGATGCAGATAAATGTTTGACAGGCTTTGAGTGGAGTGGTAACACAGGCGTTAATAGAACTAAGGTTCCCCTAACTAACAACCCCCCAGTTCGGGACATCTCCGGACATATCTATTTGGAGGAAGCGGATGTCATCAGCGAAGAAAACAGTCAATGTCGGTTTTTTTCTGGCGCGTAAGTTTCTAACGGCGACTTTGCTCGGTGCCTTTGTCTGGCCGTCAGTCGCTCACGCCGGCGTAAGCCAACCCACCTACCCGAAGTCTGATTTGCTTCTGGTCACCACGGTGATTAATGCCACCAATCCCTATATGGCTTCCTGGATCCAGGGATCGAAGGATCTGGCGGCCAAGCTCGGCGTTCCTCTCGAGGTTGTCCAATCAAACGGGAGCTCTCAGACGGAGCTGGCCGGCATCCAGGCGCAGGCTGCGAAGGGGAAGAAGATTGTCCTGGTCATGAATCCGGTGGCGGCTTCAAATGTGCCAGCTGTGGTCCAGACGATCAATGCCAACGGCGGTTACATGGTAGTCTGGTGGAACATGCCGCCTGGCACCGAGCCGAAGACTTCCGGCGACCATTTTGTCGCGTTCGGGACCTACAATGGCATTACTGCCGGTGAATGCGGCGCAGAGCACCTCGTTGAGGCGCTTCACGGCAAGGGAAACATCATTGCTTTGCCAGGCGTGCTCGACAGCACGGTGAGCCAAGAGCGTTACCAGGGCCTGCTCGACACCCTGAAGAAGAACCCGGATGTGAAGCTGCTCGACACGCAGCCAGCCAATTGGGACCAGGCGATCGCACTTCGCACAACTCAACAGCTTATTGCCAAATATAGGGACAAGATCGACGGCGTCTGGACGGCCGACGACGCGATGATGCTCGGAGCATATCAGGCGTTTAATCAGGCCGGCAGGCTCGACAAGGTCAAGTTCTCCGGAGAAGGTGCCTATCCGCCGGTCATCGACCTGATGGTCAAGAAGGCTGGCAACGGTGCGGTCGTCGCTTCAGCCTTCCACCGCGGCTATATGGCTGCCGCAACCGGCCTCCTGATCGGTTACAAGGCAGCGGTAGGTGATATCGACGTTTCGAAGCTCACCCCTGAGCAACGGCATGGTCAGTATGCCATCGGCTGCGTCACACCGGAGAACGCTTCGCAATACCAGGCGAACGGCGGCATCCCGGCGGGCTGGTTAGATGAGCTGATCAAAAATCCGTTCAAGGATCTGGTTGGCGGAGCGGTGGCCCACACGGCGAACTGAGGTCCCTTGGGATTGAGTCTCGGCATCGAAAGGTTACCTACGGGATTTTACCTGTCCTATGAGCGAAAAGGTGATGGAGGAAAATCAAAGCGGCCGCACCCGCAAGATGGTTGCTACCTATGCCGAAATCGCCATCCTCGTCTTTCTGATTGTCCTGTTTTCGATTCTGAACCCGACGACTTTTCCAACCGTCGCCAACGTTAACACAATTCTGAACACCGCCGCCGTCCCGACGATCATCGGCGTAGGCGCCACGTTCGTCGTGCTGATGGGCCGAATCGACCTTTCGGTGGAAGGGATCATGGGCGCTGCGGGTCTCGCCTATGTCCTTCTCTCCCCGAACAGCCGGACAAGCGCGGACTGGGGATTTGGCGCGATTGTCGTCGCCATTGCGCTCGGCGCGGGGCTCGGATTGGCGACGGCTCTGGTGCATACGCGTTTGAAGGTCCCCACCTTCATCGTTTCGCTCGGGATGTGGTATGTAGGTCTTGGCATCGCCGCGGTCCTGTTTGGCCAAGAGATGCAGCCGTTTCTCTCCGATCCAAACGCCCCCCTGTGGCCCACCTCAGCGCCACTTGGCGTTTCTAACAGCTATCTCGTTGCGCTTGGGGTAGTGGCCCTCGGGTTCCTGGTTGAGCGCTTCACCCGCCTGGGCCGCGTGCCCTACGCGATCGGCAACAACGAGGGGGTAGCTCTGGTGACGGGCATCCCGGTTGCGCGCTACTGCATCTATGCCTTCGCGATCTCTGGCGCATGCAGTGCGTTGGCTGGCGTGATTGCCAGCATGTCCCTTGGCGCGGGCGCCGCAAACGTGGGGGTCGGCATGGTGTTCTTTACGCTGGCAGCCGTCGTGATCGGCGGTACCCCACTCAGCGGCGGCAAAGGCGGCGTCCTCCGCACCGTGGTAGGGGTGCTTGTGTTGTCCACACTTTACAATGGTCTGATCCTGTCTGGCGTGGCGCCGAGTCTCCAATCCGGTGTCTCAGGACTTGTTCTTGTTAGCGCAGCAATCGCCGCCGGTTGGTCGCAACGAAACCATCTGAGGGTTGTGAAATGAGAGCCGCCGATGGCCAAACGGCCCCCAGTCGCACGTCTGCGGCCGATCGGGCGCC
>Ga0210390_10003310_pt1 | contig 13863 bp, 10 predicted proteins | sample IncBWH11OmetaG_FD_161050 | JGI IMG/M metagenome (GOLD analysis project Ga0210390, IMG submission 161050) | Forest soil microbial communities from Barre Woods Harvard Forest LTER site, Petersham, Massachusetts, United States - Inc-BW-H-11-O ...
CCAATTTCTCTTTCTCTAATCATGAAATCGTAAATGGATGGCAAAAAACGACACGAAGCCGAAAATATTCGTGGGCCGAGAGCCTGTAAAAGTAGGCAGGCGGGGTGCTAGTGCAACACAATGAAAGGGGATGGGTTGAGGATGTTTCAGATCTTCAATGGTATAGCATCTCGGTTACGCTCATTGAGCTGGATTTTGGCTGCGAGACTATATCGCTAAAATCCTCAAAGCGTCCGCGAGTCTGCTCACAAACCCGCATTCATATCAATGAGGGAATTGCCGCCCAATTGTCGCTTTTGTGGTTGAGAGCGATTCCGACCTTTTTGCTTCCCTTCGGCTATGTAACGTTTTACCGAACTTGATCACTATTTTGCTGCACGGTACGAGAAGCGGTGGAATCTCGATGACTTTCGGCTCTGGGAACGGGCTCTGGCGTGCTTATAAAGGGTCAGGTGGTTAGTTGGAAACGCTCCCGGCAGACCCTCCAATGCCGGCGAGAGCGGGCTTGGGCACGCGGCCCGCAGAATGGTAAAACCAGACTCACCCAGCGGCAGTAAAGCTTGATCTTGACTCTGGTTGGCGCTTGTGATAAACCGGGGCACCACCTTGGCACATGGTCAGGGGTGTCTCCGTCATCAGCGGCCTTTTCATTGAGAATAGTCTTCAACGATCAGTTTTCCGCCTGAGCCGGTAGCAGTGGCAGAGTGCCCGACAGAGAGCTTCTGAGAGTCGAGGAAGTCAGAGAGTCCTGGAAGGAGAACACATGGCTAGACAAAGCGCGCAGCACAAGTTGGATCGCGTGCGGCCTCCCCGCGTGCAGATCACCTATGACGTGGAGATTGGCGGCGCAATCGAGATCAAGGAATTACCGTTTGTCGTGGGCGTCCTCGGCGATTTCACCGGCCAACCGGAGCAGCCGCTGCCCCGGCTGAAAGACCGGAAATTTGTGGAGGTTAACCCGGACAACTTCGACACCGTGCTCGAAGGCATGAAGCCGCACCTGTCGTTTGCAGTGGAGAACAAGCTCAGTGACGATCCCAATGCTCCGCAGCTGAAGGTGGATCTGCACTTCAAGAAGATGGAAGATTTTGAGCCTGGGAACGTCGCCAAGCAGGTGAAGCCGCTGAAGGAGTTGTTGGCGCTGCGCACCCGGCTAGCGGACTTGCGGGGCACGCTGCAAGGCAACGACAAGCTGGAAGAATTGTTGCTCGACGCGGTCGGCAACACCGAGAAGCTCGACAAGCTGAAGGGCGAGATGGGAAATAAAGAAGGAGGGTCCAATGGCTAATCGAGCGACGGCCCAGCCAGCAGAAGCAGAAGTTCTTAGCACCCAGGAAAAGGGGCTGCTCGACCAGATTGTCGAGCAGGGGCGATTTGGCGCCGACACCACAGCACGAGAGCGCGGCAAGAATCTGGTGAAGGAGTTCGTGGCCCAGGTCCTCGAAGGCTCGATGACCGTGGCCAAAGACGCGGAGATGATGATCAACGCGCGTATCGCGCAGATCGATCACCTGCTCTCCATTCAGTTGAATGAAATCATCCACCACGCCGCCTTTCAGAAGCTGGAAGGTTCATGGCGTGGCCTGAAGCACTTGATGGACAACAGCGAAACCGGGGTGGGACTGAAGATCAAGGTTCTGAACGTGAGCAAGAAGGAGCTTTTGCGGGATATTGAGAAAGCTCCGGAATTCGATCAGAGCGCATTGTTCAAGAAAGTGTACGAAGAAGAGTACGGCGTATTTGGCGGCGCTCCCTTCGGCACGCTGATCGGAGATTATGAGTTTGGCAAGCATCCCGAGGATATGGCGCTGCTGGAAGGCATTTCTCACGTAGCAGCGCAAGCCCATGCTCCGTTTGTCAGCGCGGCTGCCGCGGACTTGCTCAACCTGGAAAGCTTCACGCAACTCGGTGCGCCACGCGATCTGGCGAAGATTTTTGACAGCACAGAGTACGCGAAGTGGAAGTCGTTCCGGCAGAGTGAAGACTCGCGGTACGTCGCTCTATGCCTCCCGAGAACTCTGGCACGCATGCCCTACGGCAAAGACACCAAGCCGATCGACGACTTCAGCTATGAAGAGCATGTCGATGGCACCGATCATTCCAAGTATCTGTGGATGAACGCGGCGTACTCGCTGGGCACGAGGATGACGAACTCGTACTCGATGTATGGTATGTGCGTCGCCATGCGCGGAGTCGAAGGCGGAGGGTTGGTGGAAGGTCTGCCGGTACACAACTTCTATACCGACGAGGGCGACCTCGCGCTGAAGTGCCCGACCGAAATTCCGATCACCGACCGCCGCGAAAAAGAACTCGCGGACCTGGGTTTCGTCCCTCTGGTGCACTGCAAGGATACCGATTACGCGGCATTCTTCAGCGTGCAAACCTGCCAGAAGCCCAAGATGTACGACACCGATTCGGCAAACGCCAATGCACGGCTTTCGGCGCAACTGCCGTACATTATGGCGGTTTCGCGGTTCGCGCATTATCTGAAGGCGATGATGCGAGACAAGATTGGCAGCTTCATGTCGCGCGAGGAAGCAGAAATCTTCCTCAACCGCTGGATCAGCAAGTATGTGATCCCGGACGACACTGCGTCGCCCGCTGCCAAGGCCAAAGCGCCGCTGCGCGAGGCCCGCATTGACGTGAGCGAGGTTCCGGGCAAGCCCGGCGTCTACCGCGCCGTGGCATTCCTGAGACCGCACTTCCAGTTGGATGAACTGACTGTTTCGCTCCGCCTGGTGGCGGAATTGCCCGCTCCCGCGAAGTAAGAGGGAACCGGCACGACGACGATTGCACGGCCCCGGCTGTGCCCAAACCGATTGAACGACAGAAGTTAAAATTCAAGCGCGCTACAGCGACAAGGAGAAAGCACATGGCAGTAAATGCGTATTTACTCATCGACGGAATTACGGGACCGAGCACCAGCAAACCCAATGCGATCGACGTTCTGTCTTTCAGTTATGGCACCAGCCAGACGGCGACTTATGGCGTCGGCGCATCGGGCAAAGAATCCAAAGCGGGCCGGGCGGACTTTTCCAACCTCAGCATCATGAAGGTGCTGGATAAGACTTCGCCATTCTTGTTCCAGTCGTGCGTGCAGGCCACCGTAATAAAGACGGTTCAACTGCTTTACGACAAGCCCGTACAAGGAACCCAGCAGGACTACTTCAAGATCACGCTGGGAGACGCCATCGTGACCAGCCACCAGCAATCTGGGTCGGCGGAAAATCCGACGGAGTCGGTTTCGTTCGCCTTCCAGAGCATTGAAATAGCCTATGCCGCGGAAAACGACGACGGCACTCTGGCTTCATTCGTGCCCAAGGGCTTCAGTCTGGAAACGCTGGCAGCCTGGGCAGCATAAGGCTGGCTGATCGTTTGAAGAATTGTGGATTCATCCGGCGCGAAGCGACCTGTGGGCCAGGCTGGCCCTCGGGTTTGCTTTGCGCTGGAGGTCCGCTTGGTTTCTTGAGTTTTGCTGGGACGACCCCTCCGCGCAGGGCAGGGGAATGTCTCGCGTGTAACCACAGAAGCGAACCATGACAGCCAAACAACTTTTCGATGCGGGCAAGGTACGGGAAGCGCAACAGGCGTTGACCGCACATGTTCGCGACCATCCCACCGACGTTGCCCAGCGCACCTTCCTCTTCGAGTTGTTGTGCTTCTCAGGAGACTACGCTCGCGCAGAAAAGCAACTGGCGGTGCTGGCGCAGGGAACTCCTGAGACTGAGTTAGGTGCGGTACTTTATTACTCTATCTTGCACGCGGAGAAGACCCGGCATGAGGTCTTCGAGAAGCAACAATTTTCGCACGATAATCTGGCCAGCCCTTCCGGACAATTGAACGGGCGGCCGTTCCAAAGCTTGCGCGACGCTGATCCTGATATCGGCGCCCGCCTTGAGGTGTTTGCCGCAGGGGCTTATCTGTGGATTCCGTTTGAACATATTGCGTCGCTCGAAATGCAGCCACCGCGACGTTTGCGCGATACCCTTTGGGCTCCGGCATTGATTCGCACCGGCCCGTCGTTTAAGGGCACGGAACTCGGGGAGGTGCTGATTCCCGCGATTTATCCATTTTCCTGGAAGGATCCCGACGAGGCCGTCTGGCTGGGGCGCGTCACCAGTTGGGCCGCTGACGAGCAGGGCAAGGAATATCCGTCGGGCGAGAAAGTTTGGTTGTTGGACGGCGAGGAAGTTCCTTTCCTGGAAGTTCGCTCGCTGGAATTTTCCCAAGCGCAGGTGGCCACTCCGGCCGCTGACTAATCTGGATACTGCCCATGCCGCTACCAGCAGATCTGTTGAATCCTATCGCCGGTGATAATCCCAGTGGCGAGGACGTCCGCTACGATAACAAGCTGTTGCTCTACGACAAGATTAAAGAAGCCCGCCGGCAGGACGATAATCTTGCGCAGGGTGCCTGGGAGCATGAGCGCAAGGTAGCCGATTACGCGCTGGTGGGTAAATTGGCTCAGGAAGCTCTCGCCACTCGAACCAAAGACCTTCAACTCGCGGCTTGGCTGACCGAGTCGGCGCTGCGCACGGAAGGCTTTGCCGGCCTTCGCCAAGGCCTCGTGCTCTGTCACGGGCTGGTTGATAAGTTTTGGGACACGCTCTACCCTCCGCTGGAAGATGGCGATGCGGAACTGCGGGCTGCGCCCCTGGATTGGCTGGGATCGGCGCTGGAGATCCCGCTGAAGAACACGCCGCTGGTGCGCGCGGGATACGACTGGCTCAAGCTGAAAGAATCCCGAGTGGTCGGATACGAGGACCAGGCCAAGACCGACAAAGATAAGAAGGCGCGGGCGAAGTTGCTGGCTGAAGGGAAATTGGCTCCGGAGGCATTTGACAAAGCCTTCGTTGAAACTCCCAAAGCATTTTATGTGCAGGCGGAAAAAGATCTGGACAGCTGCCTGGAGGCGCAGAAGAGCCTGGACGATTTGTGCACACAGAAGTTTGGCGACGCGGCTCCTTCGTTCGGAAAACTGAAGATTGCGCTCGAGGAAGTTCGTCACGCGGTCCACACCCTGCTCGAGAAGAAGAGGGAGACCGAGCCCGATCCGGTGGAAGAGAAACCAGCAGCAGCGGGCGCGGACGCGGGAGCAGCGACTGCGGCTGCGGATACAAGTGTGGCCCACCCCGGGCCTTCCGCGATCGTGATTTCGGTAATGAACAGTTCGGAGCCCGCGGATCGCCGGGAAGTCATCGCCAGCGTAGCCCGAGCGGCTGCCTTCCTGCGCAAGCGGGAGCCGCACAGCCCGGCGCCTTATCTGATGATGCGAGGACTGCGCTGGGGTGAGCTGCGCGCTGCCGCCAAGCTTGCGGATGCGACTCTGCTGGAAGCGCCGCCCACTGAACTGCGCCAGCAGGTGAAGCGATTGGCGCTTGCCGAAAAATGGAGCGAACTGCTGGAGATGGCAGAGAGTGCGATGTCCTTGCCCTGCAGCCGGGCATGGCTGGATCTGCAACGACTGGTGGTTGAGGCCTGCGCTGGCCTGGGCAGCGAGTACGAGCCCGTGGCCGCTGGCATCCGCTCGGAGTTGCTTACGCTCCTGAACGACGTGCCGCAGTTGCTGGACGCGAGCCTGCTCGATGACACACCTACGGCTAACTCCGAAACCAAAGCGTGGCTAAAGCAATTGAAGGAACGGCCAGCAGCAACACCCGCTGCCCCGCAGGCAGAGGGAGAGAATGCCGCAGCGCCTTCCGCCGGGCAGAGTCCGGCGCCCTCTTGGCCCGCCAAGGCTACCGATGGTTATGCGCTCGCGCAGGAGGCGTTGAAGGCCGGGCAGGCGGAGAAGGCATTCGAAATCATGCAGAAAGAAATCGCGGCTCAACGTTCTGGCCGGGGACGATTTGAGCGCAAGCTGCAGCTCGTCCAACTCTGTATTGCCGCGGGCAAGGACACCATCGCGCAACCGCTGTTGGATGATCTCGCTGTGGCCATTGACAACCACAAGCTCGAAGATTGGGAAGACAAAGAGATGGTCGCCGCAGCTCTGGCTACCGTGATGACGCTAAGCAAGAAGATTCAGGGAAATGCCGTGGAAAAGCAAAAGCTGTTCGAGCGCATCTGCCGCCTCGATCCGGTGCGGGCATTGAGCGCAGGATAATGCCATGGCGCGCTCCCAGGGCAACATTACGGTTACGCTTTCGGTTTTGGACAGGCTGATCGATCTGGAACCCAAGACTTCGGTCGAAGCTCCTCTGAGCCGTTCTCAATCTGTACGCCTGTTGAAGGCTGCAGTCCACCGCGATCTGGAATGGCTGTTGAACACCCGCCGAATTTTCCTGGAACCGGATGAATCGCTCAAGGAGGTAGGCCGCTCCCTCTTCGTCTATGGGTTGGCTGATCTTTCTACGTACACCATGGGTTCAGCTGCGGACCAGGCGAAACTGGTGCGGCACTTGGTCGGAGTGGTCAAGCTTTTCGAGCCTCGGTTGGCGAACGTGCGCGTCACTCCTCTCGAGTCCTCCGGGGGGACGGGCCTGCAGGAGCTGAGGCTGCGCATCGACGGCATGCTGTTGATGGATCCATCTCCGGAGCCGGTTTCGTTTGACACGGTCATCGAGTTAAAGAGCGGCGTCTGCCGAGTTGCAGGAGGCGCCAATGAGAGATGACCTGCTGCTCTACTACGAGCGGGAACTGGATTACCTGCGAAAAATGGCGGTGCAGTTTGCGGAGAAGAATCCCAAAGTTGCTTCCCGCCTGGTTCTCGAACCGACAAAATGTGAAGATCCGCACGTAGAACGGCTGCTAGAGGCCTTCGCTTTCCTGGCGGCCCGCGTCCATCTGAAAATCGACGACGAGTTTCCCGAGATCAGCGAAGCCCTGCTCACCGTGATTTACCCGCAGCTGGTTCGTCCCACGCCCTCGATGTCGATCGCCGAGTTTCAGCCCGACCCCGAAAAAGGGAAGCTGAGCAGCGGCCTGCCCATTGCGCGCAACTCGGTGCTTTATTCGCGCCCGATCAGCGGCGTGCCTTGCACTTTTCGGACTTGTTACGACACTACGCTGTGGCCGGTTTCGGTCGCGTCCGCCGAGTGGAAGGCGCCGAGCCGTTTGCAGCCGGCGGTGAAGGCGAGCGATTCTTCGGGCGCGGTTCGCATTGAGCTGCGCTGCGCTCCGGATGTGAGCTTTCGCGAGCTGAAGATTGATCGACTGCGTTTTTACCTCGACGGTGAAGGCGGCTTCATCAATACGCTTTACGAGTTGCTCTTCAGCCGGCTCAATCGCATCCTGGTCCGCGATCCCAGTCCGGGGTCGAAGGTGAGTCCGATTACGCTTCCAGCTTCGGCGCTGCATGCGGTTGGATTTGGCGAGGACGAAGGCATGCTGCCGTATTCGCGTCGTTCCTTCGTCGGCCATCGCCTGCTGATGGAATATTTTACTTTCCCGGAGAAATACTTTTTCGTGGATTTGACCGGCCTTGCGCCCATATGGCAGGCGGGTTTCAAAGATGCGGCGGAGATAGTGTTTCTGATTTCGGATGTTGAGGGAGATGATCGGCGCCAGCGGCTTGAACTCGAGCTCTCGAAAAAGACTTTCCGCCTGGGATGCACGCCGATCGTCAATTTGTTCGCCCAGGTTGCCGAACCCATCCAGCTAAGCCAGCGCAAATATGAATATCCGCTGACCCCGGATGTGCGGCGTCCTTATGCGACTGAGGTTTACTCGGTGGACGAAGTGAGTTGCATCAATACTGCAACCCAGCAGACCGCAACCTTCGAACCTTTTTACTCCTTGCGGCATTCGAGTTTGAGTGCGAAACAGGAATGCTTTTGGATTGCGCGCAGGCGGCCCTCGAACCGGCCAAACGATGAAGGCACGGATATGTTCCTGTCGTTGATCGACCTATCCATGCGAATGTTGAATCCAGATGGCAACATCCTGTCCGTCCGCACCACCTGCACCAATCGCGACCTTCCTTCTCGCCTTCCGTTCGGCAACGAGGACGGCGATTTCGAGCTTGAAGGATCTTCATCACTGAAACGCATTGTGGCTCTGCGCAAGCCCACTCCACCGGTTCGACCTTCGACCGGCAAGGGCACACTGTGGCGTCTGATCTCGCACCTTTCCCTCAATTATCTTTCTCTGGTTGAGGAAGGCCGAGAGTCTCTGCAACAGATTCTGCGCTTATACGATATTGGCCGGTCGGCCTACTCGCAGAATGTGATCGACAGTATTATCCGAGTGCGCAGCAGCCGCCACTTTGCGCGCGTGTCGTCGGAGAGCGGCATTAATTTCGCGCGCGGCATGCGCGTGGAAATGGAACTCGATGAGGATCAGTTTGTAGGCGGAGGCGTTTACCTCTTCGCCGCCGTGGTTGAGCGGTTTCTCGGGCTCAGCGCATCGCTAAATAGCTTCACCCAGCTGGTTGTGACCACGCCTCAAAGAAAGGAAATGTTGCACGAATGGCAACCCCGGGCCGGACGGAGAATTCTGGTTTGAAAGATTCTCCACTCGAAGAGGTATTGCGTGAGGACGCCTGTTCATTCGAGTTTTTTCAGGCGGTCACACTGTTGCAACGCCTGCACAGTGAGCGCCAACCCGTGGGCAGATTCTCCAAGCCCGAGGACGAAGCGGTTCATTTCCGCACCAACAATACCTTGGCTTTCCCCGCCAGCCAGATTCAGGAGATCGAATATCCGGAGAACGTTCCGCCGCAAATGCTGGTGAACTTCATGGGCCTGACCGGACCAATGGGAGTTCTTCCTTATTGTTACACCGAGCTCATCCTGGAACGGATTCGAGCGAAGGACCGCACGCTGCCGGCTTTTCTGGATATTTTCAATCATCGGATGATCTCTTTCTTTTATCGCGCATGGGAGAAGCATCGCTTTCCGGTCACCTATTATTTGGGCGATGAAGATCTTTTCACGCATCATTTGCTCGATTTGCTCGGGCTGGGTACGCCGGCATTGCAAAACCGGCAAGCAGTGCCGGACGACGCGCTTCTGCACTTCGCGGGACTTTTCGGAATGCAGTCGCGGTCGGCGGCGGCCCTGGAGGCGATTCTCAGCGACTACTTTCAGGTTCCGGTCGAGGTTGAGCAATTCTCCGGCGCCTGGTATCGCCTCGATCCTTCCACACAAACTTGCATGGAAGAGGACGACAGCGACTCCCAACAGCTTGGCGGAGGAGCGGTAGTGGGCGATGAGATCTGGGATCAGCGTTCGCGCGTGCGCGTCAAGCTCGGCCCGCTCACGCTGGCACAGTATCGCGATTTTCTTCCTGAAGGAACGGCTTTCGAGCCGCTCCGGGCTCTGACAAAATTCTTTTGCAATGATGAATTCGATTTTGAAGTGCAGCTTATGTTGACGCGCGAGGAAGCTCCGCGCTGCGAAGTTGGTTTTGAGGGTGATGCGGCCCCGCGCCTGGGCTGGATTACCTGGCTGAAGTCAGCGCCGCTTAACCGCGATCCTGGCGACACGATTTTAAACCTGTAGTGGGAGGACAAAGATGGGCCTGAATCTGAAGTCATTAATTGGGAAACTAAACGATGCATCACGTTCGGCGTTGGAAGCCGCAGCCGGACTTTGCCTCTCCCGCACACACTATGACATTGAAATCGAACACTACCTGTCGAAGCTCGTGGATTCGCCGGATGGAGACTTCGCGCGCATTGCGAAGTTTTTCGAAATCGACAAGTCACGTCTGACGACGGAGCTCAGCCGCAGTCTGGACAAGTTGAAGTCAGGCAATGCGCGCACTCCCGCGTTGAGTCCGACCCTACTGAAGATGCTCACCGAAGCCTGGACAATCGGATCGATCGATTTCAACGCTGGACAAATCCGCACCGGGTTCACCGTGCTGGCGCTCGCGTCCAACGAAGAATTGGCGCGGCTCATGCGGGACATCAGCAAGGAGTTCCAGAAAATCCAAGCGGACTCCTTGCGTAAAGACTTCATGAATATCGTAGCCGAGTCGCACGAGGACGCGCTGCCTGCGGCTACGGGAGCACCTGCCGCCGCCACGACCGGGAAAGCGGTGGGAGGCAAGACGCCCAATCTCGATCAGTACACCGTGAATTTGACCGAGAGCGCCAAGAAAGGAAAGATCGACCCTGTGTTGGGAAGAGATTTTGAAATTCGTCAGGTGATCGACATCCTGACCCGTCGCCGCCAGAACAATCCCATTCTCACCGGTGAGGCGGGAGTCGGAAAGACCGCAGTGGTCGAAGGATTCGCCCTGCGGGTTGCGCAAGGGGATGTGCCGCCGTCGCTGAAGAACGTGATGGTTCGCACTCTCGACCTGGCTCTGCTGCAGGCCGGAGCGGGCGTGAAGGGTGAGTTCGAAAACAGGTTAAAAGGTTTGATCGAAGAGGTGAAAGCTTCGCCGACCCCGATCATTCTTTTTATCGACGAAGCTCACACCATGATTGGGGCCGGAGGGCAAGCTGGCCAGAACGATGCCGCCAACCTGCTGAAGCCTGCTCTGGCGCGCGGCGAGTTGCGGACGATTGCCGCCACCACGTGGTCTGAGTACAAAAAATATTTTGAAAAAGATGCGGCGCTCGCTCGCCGCTTCCAGGTTGTGAAGGTGGAGGAACCAAGCGAGACGCAATGCATGGTGATGATGCGCGGGCTTGTAGGTTCGCTCGAGAAGCATCACAAGGTACGTATTCTGGATGAGGCGGTGAATGCGGGCGTTCGCCTATCTCACCGGTATTTGGCTGGACGCCAACTTCCCGACAAAGCGGTCAGCATTCTGGATACATCGTGCGCGCGATTGTCCCTGGGACAGAATGCCACGCCCCCAGCGATCGAAGACGCCATTCGGCAGATCGACGATCTCGAAGTGCAGCAACGCATTTTGCGCCGAGAAACCGCAGTCGGCGTCGACCACAGCGAGCGACTCGCGGAGATCGAGAAGCAAAAGGCGGATGCGCAGGCGCACCTTACTATGCTGCGAGAGCGTTGGGACAAGGAACGCGATCTGGTTGTCCAGATTCGTGACATCCGGACAAAACTCGAGGGTGTCGCCGACGGTGATGGACACAGCACTGGTGTTATTGCGTGGCCGAGCCCGCATGCTGATAGCCCTGCCGTGGCTGCGAGCGGCACGTTAGGTAGCGCCGCTACCGCCCTCGCCCCCGTCACAGAAGCTCAAACGGAACTCAATCCTGCGGAACTGCGAGTTCAACTCGCTGAGCTAGAAAAGCAACTCGCCCTGCTGCAAGGCGAGGCTGGGCTGATTCGAGTTTGCGTTGATGCGCAGATTGTGGGCGAAGTGATCTCCGGCTGGACCGGGATTCCGGTTGGCAAAATGATGAAGGACGAAATTGCCACCGTCTTGGACCTGCAAAAGCTGTTGGGCAATCGCGTGATTGGCCAGCCTTACGCGCTGGATGTCATCAGCCAGAGAATCCAAACCTCGCGCGCTACGCTGGACGATCCCAACAAGCCCGTCGGTGTTTTCATGCTGGTCGGGCCAAGCGGCGTGGGCAAGACCGAGACTGCGCTCGCGCTCTCCGATCTTCTGTATGGCGGCGAGCATAACCTGATCACCATCAACATGTCAGAATTTCAGGAAGCACACACCGTTTCCACGTTGAAGGGTTCGCCTCCGGGATACGTCGGTTACGGCGAAGGTGGCGTTTTAACTGAAGCGGTGCGCCGCCGCCCGTATTCAGTGGTGTTGCTGGATGAGGTCGAGAAAGCTCACCCTGACGTGCTCGAACTTTTCTATCAGGTCTTCGACAAGGGACACATGGAAGATGGCGAAGGCCGCGTGATCGATTTCAAAAATAACATCATCATCTTGACCACGAACGCCTGCACCGACCAGATGATGAAGCTGTGCGCCGATCCCGAGACTGCACCCAGTGCGCAAGCTCTGGTACAGGCGCTTAAGCCGGAAATGAACAAGATCTTCAAGCCCGCTTTCCTGGGCCGCATGGTGGTCGTGCCGTACTATCCTGTGCGGGACGAAGCCCTGAAGAAAATCATTGTGCTGAAGTTGAACAAGATTCAGCGGCGCATCCAGGAGAATCACAAAATCAGCCTGACCTACGACGACAAATTCATCGACGCGGTCGCCAGCCGATGTACCGAAGTCGAAAGCGGCGCCCGCAATGTGGATAACATTTTGACCAACTCGCTGCTGCCCGATATCTCACGCCAAATCCTGGGCCGCATGGCGGAGGGAGAGAGGCTGAGTGCAATTCGGGTGGGCATCGGCGAAGATGGAACTTTCACCTATCAATAAGTGTTTTCTTACACGCTGAAAGGGAGTAGGAGAAAATTGAAGGGCATCAACTTATACGCGATCGATAGGAACTGGAAAGCGGCCGCCCCCACGGTCGGGCTGGACGCGGGCGTGCTGATTACGGACGGAGATTTTGAGCTATCCGAGCCAACCGGAGCGCCATGGGCAAGGCGTTATGCCAAGCACCGGGCCGTTAGCGTGGTGTTCGACAGCCTTCACGAACTCGTGACGAAACTTGCATCGTTTAAGGGTTTTACGACGGATGCCAAACAAACGTCCTTGCCGCAAGCCGAGAAGGGACCGTTGGAAGCGGGAGGAATCCAGTTGTTGGTGATGATTTGTCACGGTCGCCCCGGCGTCTTATTCGTCAATGGCGTCGATGAGAAAGGCAACTCCAGCGAATATCTTGCGCCTTCAACTATGACAACGTATTCCCCAGATCTTAAAGCGTTGGGCAAGTACTTGGCAGCGGATGCCACAGTACGATTTGATAGCTGTAACTCAGGTAGCGATACCTATGAACCGAATAATCCGCGAGGTACCGACCTACTGATCGCCCTTTCTAAACTCTGGCCTGGGGTTCGGGTGGTCGCGTTTACTGATTACGGCATCGGGCAGGAAACGGACAGCTCGCCCCACCGGTTCGTGGCGGCTGAGGGCTCGGACATTCATTACCCGGAACCAGAACCGGCTTTTACGGGTCGTGATGCGTTGAAAGCGAGTTGGCGGTCGGAGCATTCCCCGCATGCCAAGATTGCGCAAAACGGCACCATCATAAAGCAACCCGTCCCGGAAGTGCTGCGGAACCAATACCTGTCGTGCCCCATAGACCAAGCCACAATCCACGATGATGACGCTCATGGTCACTGCGGCGCAAAGAGCGCACCGGGGGAAGGCGCAGCCGCACCTCCGGGCACGAATGGGTGGATGGTCAGACCCTTACCGAATCGTTTGAAGGAATTTGTACCTTAGTCGAAGGAAAACTCATGGGTACTTATACCCAGGAAGACCGGCTGATCGCAATATCGGTTGACGGCCTTGACGATGACACTCTCTTGCTGCAGGGCTTCACCGGCTATGAGGCTCTGTCGCGTCCATTTTCCTTTCACCTCGACCTTCTGTCGGAGCAAGATTCCATCGACCCAGCCGACCTCATCGGGCAAAATGCCACCATCACAATCCAAACCTCCGACCAATCAAATCCCAGATATATAAACGGATATGTAAGCCGCTTTGCGCAAAGTGGCAACGACAAGGTTTTTTTTCACTACCAGATGGAACTTGTCCCCTGGCTCTGGTTCCTCACCCGCCACGCGGACTGCCGTATCTTTCAGAATGCCAGCGTGATCGACATCGTAACTCAGATTTTTCAAGAGCAAACGGCGCAGCCCAGCAGCTTTGGATTAAGTCTTAAACCCGGCGATTACGACGAATCGGAGTATTGCGTGCAGTATCGCGAGACCACGTTCAATTTTGTTTCCCGCCTGCTGGAGCACGCCGGCATTTTCTATTACTTCGAGCACACCGAGGACGATCACAAACTCATCCTGGCAGATAGCCCCGCGGCGCTCTCCGACTGTCCTATCCAATCCGTAGTGAGCTATCAGCAAGGCGCGGGCGGGCTACAGGACGAAGACCGTATAGCCTACCTGCATTCGA
>Ga0210390_10003312_pt1 | contig 13856 bp, 10 predicted proteins | sample IncBWH11OmetaG_FD_161050 | JGI IMG/M metagenome (GOLD analysis project Ga0210390, IMG submission 161050) | Forest soil microbial communities from Barre Woods Harvard Forest LTER site, Petersham, Massachusetts, United States - Inc-BW-H-11-O ...
GCAGCTCTTTTGGGAGATTGTCGAACGCCGGGCCTCCGACTGCGCCCAGGAGCACGGCGCCGGAGGCAAGACAAGCTTGCAATGTATCTTGTGGCAGCGGGTCACGGCTGCTGGTATAGGCGGCGCCGCCGACATCTTTCTTGGTCAGGCTGAGTTCGTGAGCGAACGTGGTGGCGACGGCCTCGAGAACACGTACGGCTTCATCGGTGACTTCGGGACCAATGCCGTCCCCGGGGAGGATAGCGATCTTCAGGAGCATGGGTTCTATTGTAGTGCGGGCGCGCCGCGTGAGTTTGGTTGAAGAATGTTCCGTGCGATTTGAAAGAATTTATCGCAGCGCTGAAGCGCTTGCGGATAAACATGAAATTCGCGTCTGGAGCCTTGAAGGGGCGCGGCTTCAAGCCGCGCCTTACATCGTTTTCCAAGACTTACGGCACGGCTGAGAAGCCGTGCCCTTTCAAAACTCCGACGCCGGGAATTTTTCCGCAAGCTGTGAAGCGCTGCGCCACCCAAGGCCGGATTTCTCCACCCGAAATCGGATTTTCCGCAACGCCCTGGGAAGCCGTGCCTTTTCGCGAAATTGTGGCGAGCTTTGCTCGCTGCCCGGACGGGGGCGTCCGGGGCTACGTCGGTATTGCTACGTCACACGCCCCACAAATAATCTTCCTGATCGCCGTGATGTTCAGCCATCGGATTCAGAGGGAAACTCGCAAGTCCCGCTCCGCTTGAAACGGACATCGAACGCAGAAGCTTGGAATGTCCATGTCCGCTGTCTGGGCGCGCAGCCGCGAACGCTGGGACGTCGAGCGGAATTGATTTCACCTGCGCCCGGTCGTCGGCTGCAGCGGGACGATCCTTCTGAATCGCAGAGATCAGTTCGAGCAGATGAACATCCTCGACGTGCTTGATCTGATCCGCAAGTACTACGAAGTGCCGGTAGACTTCATCGAGTTGATGACGATCGAATTGATGGCCCAATTGTTCGCAGCGCAGGCCCAGGGCGTGCCGTCCCGAATGTTTGCCAAGCACCAGCTTCGAATCGGGCACGCCGACCGATTGCGGGGTCATAATTTCATAAGTCAGCGGATTCTTGAGCATGCCGTCCTGGTGGATCCCGGCTTCATGGGCAAAGGCGTTGCGCCCGATGATTGCCTTGTTGGGTTGGACCGCAACTCCCGTGATCTCGCTGAGCATCTGGCTTGCGGGGAATAATTCTTCGCTCGCGATCTCGGTTTCATAGGCAAGCCGGTCGGGGCGTACGCGCATAGCCATGACGATTTCTTCGAGCGAGGCGTTCCCGGCGCGTTCGCCGATACCGTTGATGGTGCATTCCACTTGCCGCGCCCCGGCAGCGATTGCCGCTAACGAGTTGGCGACGGCAAGTCCGAGATCGTCGTGGCAGTGGGCGGAGATGGTAACATTCTCGATTCCGCGAACGTTTTCACGGATGGTGCAGATCAGCTCGCCGAATTCCACGGGTGTGGTATATCCAACCGTGTCTGGAATATTTACCGTGGTGGCGCCTGCGGCTACGACCGCCTCGACGACCTGACAGAGGAAATCGGGATCGGTGCGAGTGGCGTCTTCGGGAGAAAATTCGACATCGTCACATAAACTCTTGGCCAGGCGTATCGCTTCAATGGCTTGTTCCAGGCACTGCTGGCGCGAAATGCGAAGCTTGTATTTCAGATGGATGTCGGAAGTGGCGAGGAAGACATGAATGCGTGGGCGGGCGGCGCCTTGAAGGGCCTGCCAGGCGCGTTCGATGTCCTTGGAGCAGGCGCGCGCAAGACCCGCGATAATCGGACGGCGCACGACCGCGGCGATGGCTTGCACGGCGGCGAAATCACCTTCGGACGCGATAGGAAATCCGGCCTCGATCACATCGACTCCCAAGCGGTCGAGGTGATGCGCCATGCGCAGTTTCTCCGGCACATTCATGCTGCAACCTGGCGACTGCTCGCCATCGCGCAGAGTCGTGTCGAAAATCGTGATGCGTTCCATCGCTGGCCCTCCTAGGGGATTAAGACTCAATCCTACGTAGACAGGCGTATTAAGCAAGCTTATAATCCTACAATTATCATTAGTTATAGTTATCGTCATAAGCGGAGCTAATGAGGCTTTAAGTTCTGCTAAAGGAATGGGCCCGATGGATCTGGCGCAACTCGAAGTGTTTTTGGCAGTGGCGAGGGAGGGGCGATTCTCGCGCGCGGCCGAAAAGCTTTACCGGACGCAGTCGGCGGTGAGCCAGTCAATCCGCAAACTTGAAGACGAACTGGGCGAGCCGCTGTTCGATCGCTCCTCGCGGGAAGGCGTGCTGACCGACGCTGGCCGCGTGCTCCAGGAATACGCGGAGAGATTATTGAACCTGCGCGGAGACGCCCATGAAGCGCTGGTGGAACTACGAGAGCTGCAGAAAGGCAAACTGGCGATCGCGGCCAATGAATTCACCGCGCTGTACCTGTTGCCGGTGCTGGCGGAATTTCGCCGCTTGCATCCGATGATAAGAATCACGGTGCGGCGGTCGCTGGGCAGCCACATTCCCGACGACGTACTTCGGCACAGCACCGAGCTTGGAGTGCTCACTTACGATCCGCAAGAGCGGCAGCTTTGTTCGACGGTTGTCTACCTGGATGAGCTGATTTTCGTGGTTCCCCCGAGTCATCCGCTGGCTAGTGCGCGTCAGGTCAGCATCCGGCAACTGGGGGCCGAGTCGTTTGTGGCGCACAATGTGGCGTCGCCCTATCGCGAAAAAGTGATTCAGGCCTTCAAACGGCACAAAACGCCATTGCACATGGACATCGAGCTGCCCACCCTGCAAGCGATCAAGCGCTTTGTGGTGATGGGCAATGGAGTCGCGCTGGTCCCCGAGATCAGTGTGGAAAACGAACTGGCTCACGGCGAACTGATTCGCATTCCTGTGCGGGAGTTGCGGCTGCACCGCAAGCTGCGATTGATCTATCGCAAATCCGCGAGCTTGTCGCACGCCGCGCGTGCTTTCCTCAAAGTGGCTGAGACCATTGCGCGGGAGCGGCGCGGAAGATACCGCTTTCAACGAGAACACTGAGGGCATTATTTTGAGTTGGCACGGGCGTGGACGCCCACGCTTACATTTGTGTGCAAAACAAAACGCCCCAGCACTCGTTAGAGTTTCTGGGACGTTCGTCGAAGCAGCCCTCCCCCGAAGTCTGCTCGAGGACTAATGTAGCAGTAGGCCGGTCGGGCGGGAATGGCACTTTCAGGCCATATGGAAATCTGCGGTAACCGCGCCCCGGTTACGGCCGGAGGAGGCAGCAAAACCTCTGATATTGTGGGATTTAGCGACGCATCAGAAGAACAAAACCCTCAGGCAGCCTTTAGTTCGACAGTTTCTGTAGCTCTTTCTGATGCTTCAGAGAAACCTCGGCTTCCTCCAAGTTGGTGCCGATCCCGAAGCAAAAATCGGCTCCCTCGATGGTGGTGATGCGACCATCCAATCCGCAAACTGCGAAAGGTTCATGCCGCAAACGCTGCTGAGCCTCCGTGAGTTTGAGGTTTAGCTCCTGATAGGACTCTCCCTTGCAGAGGAACTCATCGCCTTTGTCGTGATATGCGTCCAGACCAACGCTGGTGAGTACCTCGGCAAATCTGCGGATGAGTATGTCGCCGGCGGAGTAACCGTATTGGTCGTTCAACGCCTTCAGGCCATCGACATCGCTCATGGCGATGAACGGGCTTGCCGGCCCGTCATCAAAAGCGCGCCGGTTCGGGCCGCCAGTCTTTTCGGAGACTAGTAAGGCGAGTCTCATTTCTTCTGGAGACATCTCCGCTACTCGCTTGCGCGTCAGGTGGTCGACTCTGCGCTCGATCATTCTGCGCTCGATCATGGAACCGCTCCCCGGGGGAAAGATCAACTCGCGATCTCGGGGCCCCGTTCAAATAGGCCCACCATTTTGCTCGTCTATCGAAGTGGCTGCCAGATTACTTTGGTAACAGACTAAAGCAGTACGCACAGGAACGGTCAAAACCGCGTTGCGGATTGTTCATCCGAGGAAAGGAGCGACCGACGTGTCAAAACAAAATGGGCCGCAGAGCTCCGCCCTTTGAAAAACGGCCGCTCGCGAGTTAGATTGGATGAATCCAACACCATGGCTGAGAAGTTCACACTGTTTGACAAGATCTGGAATGCGCACGTGGTCTGTGTTCCATCCGGACGACTGCCGCTGCTTTACATCGATCTGCACCTGGTGCACGAGGTCACCTCGCCGCAGGCCTTCGAGGGATTGCGTGTGGCAGGCCGCAAAGTGCGCCAACCTAAGCGCACGGTCGCGACCGTTGATCACAACATTCCGACCGAGCCTCGCGGCACGCCGATCACCGATCCCATTGCGGCGCGGCAGATTCAGGCCCTGCAGCAGAATTGCAGAGATTTCGCCGTTCCTCTGTTCGACATGGATTCGTCCGAGCAGGGCATTGTGCACGTGATTGGTCCGGAACTTGGGTTAACTCAGCCGGGGATGACGATCGTCTGCGGCGACAGCCACACCAGCACGCATGGTGCGTTTGGGGCGCTGGCCTTCGGCATTGGGACTTCGGAAGTCGAGCATGTGCTGGCTACGCAGTGTCTGCCTCAGCGCAAGCCGCGGACCATGCGCATCGAAGTTCGTGGCAAGCTTGGAGAAGGAGTCAGCGCAAAGGACCTCGCTCTCGGAGTGATTGGACAGATTGGGATCGACGGTGCCACCGGCCACGTGATCGAGTATACGGGCGAGGCGGTTCGCGGCCTCTCCATGGAAGGCCGGATGACTTTGTGCAACATGAGCATTGAGGCCGGTGCTCGAGCCGCGATGATCGCACCCGATGAGACTACCTTTGCTTACATGAAGGGCCGGCGCTTTGTCCCGCGGGATTGGGACGAAGCGGTCTCGCGCTGGCGAGGGCTGGCTTCCGATCAGGGGGCACGATATGACGCGGTCGCGGAAATTGATGCTTCGCAACTCGCACCGTTTGTCACCTGGGGCACGAATCCGGGAATGATCGCGCCCGTCGATGGACGTATTCCTGAATTGCGGGATTTGAAGATGCCTGCGGACCGTCCAGCTATCGAGCGCATGCTGGAGTATATGGGACTTGAAGCGGGCACTCGTATCGAAGACATTTCAGTGGATCGCGTTTTTATCGGCTCTTGCACCAACTCGCGACTGGAAGACTTGCGGGCTGCGGCTCGCGTCGCCAAGGGACATCACGTTGCTCCCAAAGTCCGGGCCATGGTCGTACCTGGGTCGCAAGCGGTGAAGTACGCGGCGGAGCAGGAAGGGCTGCACAGGATTTTTCTGGACTCCGGGTTCGAATGGAGAGAATCCGGGTGCTCGATGTGTCTGGGGATGAACCCGGATATTCTGCAGCCTGGCGAACGCTGCGCTTCGACCAGCAATCGCAATTTTGAAGGCCGCCAGGGACGCGGCGGGCGTACGCATCTGGTGAGTCCGATGATGGCTGCCGCGGCCGCGATTGCTGGACACTTTACGGATATCCGCAACTGGCATTTTCACTGAGATGAGTGCGTCCTGGAGTGTGCCTCAGGGAGTAGAGCCCGCACCGCTCGCGGCTTGATTGGCACGGCTGAAGCCGTGCCCTCCTACCGAGCAATTAATTTCGTCGTGTTAGTTGAGGGTTTATGATCGAATCCAGCTAAGAGATAAACCATGAAACCCTTTCGTGCTCACAAAGGTCGCGTCGCGCCCCTGCATCGGGTCAACGTGGACACCGACCAGATCATTCCCAAGCAATTTCTGAAACGAATCGAACGCACGGGCTTCGGTGAGTTTCTATTTTTCGATTGGCGTCGCGACAGCGACGGCAACCACGATCCGTCATTTGTTTTGAACCATCCAAGCTATACCGGTGCAAGTGTTCTAGTGGTGGGAAAGAATTTCGGTTGTGGATCTTCGCGAGAGCATGCCGTCTGGGCGTTGGAAGATTTCGGTTTCCGCGTCCTCATCGCACCGTCATTCGCTGATATCTTCGCCAACAATTGCGTGAAGAACGGCGTGCTGACCGTGGTTTTAAGCGAAGACGAAGTCGCCGAGATCGCACGGCGGGCGGCGGAGCATCCCAACTATGAGATCACGGTCGATCTAAATCAATGCAAGGTGCACGACGATCATGGATTGTCCGCTGCATTCCAGATCGACGAATTCACCCGCCATTGCTTGCTCGAAGGGCTCGACGACATCGGACTCACTCTACAACACGAATCTGATATCGCTGCTTATGAAGCGCGGCATTCCCCGCCAATAAAATGAAGTAAGCACGCTGATCCGGGCGCGGCACGTCTGCTCGGTTACAATACCTTGACCCGCACAAGCGGTAAACGGTGGAGGAGAATGCCCGAGGTCTGGAAGAAGTGGGAAGGCCAAGTCGTCAATGAGGAGTTCCCGTTGCTGCGGTATCTGGGCGGCTCGGAGCGCAGCGCCGTGTTTCTCACCAAGCGCACGGATCGGGAACCTCAGGAAGTAGCGATCAAACTTATTCTGGCCAACGCTGAGAATCCTGAACTTCAGGTCTCCTGGTGGGAACTCGCTGCGAAATTATCCCATCCTCACTTGCTTCGCCTCTTTCAAACGGGCCACTGTGAGATCGAGGGTACGCAGCTGCTTTACGCCGTAACCGAATACGCGGAAGAAAGCCTTTCGCAGATTCTTCCTTATCGACCGCTCACCCCCGAGGAAGCACGAGACACGCTCCGGCCTCTTCTCGATGCCTTGGCTTACATTCATGCGAAAGGTTTCGTGCATGGCCACATCAAGCCGGCAAATGTTATGGCGGTGGGCGATCTCATAAAGGTTTCGAGCGACGGTCTTTGCGGAGTTGGGGAATCGAGCCGGGTTCTGGGCGCCACGAACGGCTACGCGGCGCCGGAAATTGCGGATGGTGCAGGCATGGCGCCGGCTGCGGATGTTTGGTCGCTGGGCGTAACGTTGGTCGAAGCTCTGACTCAGAATCCGCCGGTCTGGAAGGGAACGGAGCAGACCGAACTGGTGTTGCCAGAAACTTTGCCATTTTCCGATATTGCCACTCACTGTTTGCGACGGAACCCGCAGCAGCGATGGACGGTTTCTGAAATCGCGGAAAGGTTGAATCAGGCTCCTGTGGCGCCTCAGGCGAAAGAGACTGTTCAGCTCAAAAGCTCGTTTACCAAGAGGGGTTACCTGGCGCTAGCGATCGCAGCGGGATTGGTGTTGCTGGCAGTTTTGGGCTCCAGAGTGTTGCATCACCATCCGAGCGGCGAGCAGGCAGCATCTCAACCGAACGCCGAAGTTGGACAGTCCGCGCAGAGCACGCCGGGGCAGAACTCAAATAAGCAGCAAGCTCCCAGTTCGCCTGCTTCCGCGAATGCTTGGCCTGTTGCTGCGAAGAATTCTGCTGGCGCTCGGAGTCAGGGCACAGTGGCCCACCAGGCTATGCCCGATATCTCGAATACTGCTTTGAGAACCGTTCACGGCAAGCTGAAGATCAGGATTAAAGTCAGCGTGGATTCGTCCGGTAATGTGGTGCTAGCGAAGTTCGACTCTCGAGGACCGAGCAAATATTTTGCGGAGCGGACTCTGGAGGCAGCGCAGCAGTGGAAATTCAATCCACCTCAGGTCGATGGGCGGGGGGTGCCGAGCGAATGGATTCTGAAATTCGAGTTTACGAGAAGTGGAGCAACCGTCCATCCCGCGCAAACGTTCCCATAGGACGGTGATTACCGTTCAAGCCGCAGGCCGCTCCAGTTCCTCGCGATTCCATTTGCCGAGACTAGCCCCTGCGTCATAGGTCGTCTGCATGAATTCTAAAAGCGCGTCCTTCGGCGATGCCGCGTTCCGGACGTCGTCGTACATCAGAAAAAATTCATGCACCTGTGGACGATAGAAAGCGTTCGCTGGGGCGATGCGGGCTTCGCCGAAACCCGCCGGTTCCGGAGCGGCGTAGGCGTAGAATGCCGGGCCCTTGATATCTCCACCGCCGGGCCAAAAACCGGCGCTGATCACTTCGTGTGAGTATGCCTCTCGCGTGATCGGGTCTGCCCCTTCTCGCGGTGGCGCCCTTCGACCTGAAAAGCGCGTGACTGCAAGATCGAAGCTTCCCCAGAAGAAATGCACTGGGCTGCTCTTCCCGATAAAGCGTGACCGAAAGTCCTTGAAAATCTCGTCGGTGAGGACAAGGATCCGCCAGAACCGGTTTACGTATTCCGGGTCGTATGAAGCGTGCTTTGTGTCCTTGTCAAAAGCAATCGGGTCGGGAACTTCGCACGGCATCTTCCAAATTTTCACGTGAATGTCGAGTGCGTTCAGGCACTGCATGAATTCCCTATAAAAATCAGCAACGGATCGCGGCGCCAGCGCCATCACTTTTTCCGTATCCCTACTCGTCCGAATGATCAGCTTGTGGTGGATGAAATCGAACTGAATCTCAAAAATCTCACTGCCATAGGGAATCGGAGAGGTTGTGAGTCCAAGTGAAGTGACGTACAGCGGTACTTCCCACCAATGATTGAGTCTTGGAGACAGGGCCAAGCGGACTTTGCCCACGATCTGGGTCCACATGTGCAGGGTCGCATAGGTGTCCTTCCAAGCTTCAAGCGGCAATTCAGGCCACACGGCAGGAGCTATGGTCTGGACGTTCATATACGGCCTCCTGATGAGAAACACGATCCGAAAAAGAAGTACACATTTTACTGCACTTCGAGCCACGACGAGGGGAGTGGGTTCCAAGTTCTCTGTATTAGCGCCGCTATCTTGCTCATTTGCCAGCGATTTCGCCAAGACTCGGAATTGCCACAAAATCAATGTACCTACCTGTGCCGACGGGCATCTAAGGTTGAGGCGCATTTTACCGGATGGCAGGGCGAGAAACCCAGGGACCGCGGCCCGCCTGATAACGCAGGCGCGGGTAAAAACACAGAACGAGTTGGCTGGGAAAGCTGCGCGTTGATTTGGATCGGAAGCGCGCCATGTGAACTCAGCTTCAGCAAGCGACTTTGGAGGCAAAGATGCTCGTCGCGCAAAAAAAGGTCGAAGTTCCGCATCAACTGCTTGAGCGGCTGTCCGAGGCGTGGGTTCGAACGGATGAGATTTTCGACATTGTTCGTCCCGACTCCCTGTATGAGCGGCCTATTCCAGAAAGACATCGAATCATTTTTTATCTTGGGCACTTGGAAGCATTCGATTGGAATCTTTTGCGCGACCGGGTTCTGGGCCTCAAGACTTTCCATGCCGATTTCGACCGGCTATTCGCCTTCGGGATTGATCCGGTGAATGGAGCTCTTCCGTCCGACCAACCGATCGATTGGCCTTCGGTCGCGGATGCTCGTCATTATGTCAAGAGAGTCCGCAGCAGCATTGATGAAGGTTTGGCAGCGCTAACGTTTGCCGATTGGACTTCTAACCCGGTCGGTGCCGATTATTCTGCTGAGACATTGCTTGACGTGGCGATCGAACATCGCCTGATGCATGCGGAAACGCTGGCCTACATGCTGCACCAGTTGCCGCTTGATCGTAAGGTTCGAAAGCAACGCAAGCCTGAACTGATTGCTCCGCCAATTTCACCCGCAATGATCGAGATTCCCGCCGGGCGCGTGACCCTTGGACTCTCCCGGGACGATAAGAGCGCGTTTGGTTGGGACAACGAATATGAAGCGCAGACCGTCGACGTCACGGCGTTCGCAATCGACAAGTACAAAGTGACGAACGGTCAGTACCTTGATTTCGTGTCGGCGGGGGGCTACGAGAATCCTGCGTGCTGGACGGAAGAGGATTGGAAGTGGCGATCCGCGCATGGCGTTCTCCATCCTGTGTTTTGGAGCCGCACTCGTGACCGCTGGTATTGCCGCACCATGTTCGATGAGATCCCTTTGCCTCTGGACTGGCCTGTGTATGTGAGCCAAGCCGAGGCCAGCGCGTATGCTCGCTGGGCAGGGAAGTCGCTGCCGACCGAAGCGCAGTGGCATCGAGCCGCTTACGGAACAAAGACGAATACTGAGAGACCATTCCCGTGGGGCACTGGGTCGCCGACCTCGGTCAAAGGAAATTTTGATTTCAATAGCTGGGACCCGACTTCAGTCGGCGAATTTCCTGAGGGCCAGAGCGCTTTTGGCGTCGCTGATTTGCTGGGCAATGGGTGGGAGTGGACGTCGAGCCGCTTCGAGGCTTTTAGCGGCTTCCAGCGATTTTCGTTTTATCCGGGCTACTCCGCGGACTTCTTTGATGGCAAGCACTACGTGATGAAAGGTGGATCAGCGCGCACGGCGGCGTGTATGCTGCGCCGCTCTTTTCGCAACTGGTTCCAGCCTCACTACCAATATGTTTACGCGGGATTTCGTTGTGTGAGCAACTAATCGATTTCGGAGGACAGCATGCTGACGCAGGCTTTTACTACCGGCACAAATTCCGATCTCATCACCGATGTGCGCCTGGGCTTGACCAAATCCGGGCAGAAAGAACTGCCTTCGAAATATTTGTACGACAGCGTTGGGTCCGCGCTTTTCGAGGTCATCAGCGTCCTGCCAGAGTACGGATTGACTCGTGCTGACGAGCGCCTGCTGCGCCGGCATTCGGAGGAAATCGTGGCGAGACTCACTCCTCCAACCGTGGTGGCCGAGTTGGGCAGCGGTAGCGGCAAGAAGACGCGGTGGATGCTCGAAGCGCTGAGCCGTCATCAGCACATTTCGTATTGCCCAATAGAAATTTCGCGGGCTGCGCTCACCATGTGCGAACGCGAACTCGGCGACATTGATTCGGTGAGCATCGTCGGGTTCGAGCGCGAATATCTTGATGGACTGTTGGAGGTGGCTGCTCAACGCCAGACTGGGGAGCAGTTGCTGGTGCTGTTCCTCGGGAGCACGATTGGCAACTTTGAGCATCCGGCGGACGTAAAGTTCCTGCGTCAAATGCGGGAGATCCTGCGAGCGGGCGACGCGTTGCTCCTGGGTACCGACCTCGCGAAACCGATTCATCAACTGCTCGATGCGTATAAGGATCCGCTCGGCGTGACGGCGGCCTTCAATTTGAACCTGCTAGGACGAATCAATCGGGAACTTGATGCCGACTTCGTCTTAGCGCAATTCGAACACGTGGCTCGGTTCAATCAGGACGCGGGAAGCGTAGAGATGCACCTTCGTTCCCGCAAGAAACAAATCGTCAGCATACCTGCTGCTTCCTTGTCAGTTACCTTCTTTGAAGGCGAAACCATTTGGACGGAGAGCAGTCACAAGTATTCTCTCGCCGAAGTCTTTCGAATTGCTGAGCAGGCAGGCTTCCGCTGTGACGCACAGTGGATTGATGAAGAATGGCCGTTCGCGGAAAACCTGTTAATTGCCGAATGACTTCGGATCATCGTTTACTCGATATCGGCCTGGCTCTCATCCGTTGGAGCCTTTGACTCAGGATGAATCTCAGGTAAGTTGGCACCCTTGAGTTGGCGATTCAGGGCCGGCAGGTCGGAATTCTTGATTTCCTCCCATCGTTTCATTAACCCGGAAAGATCACGCTCGGTATCCGCCGCGGCGTTTATTTGCGCCGTAGTTGGCGCGGCGTCTGCCTGTCCGACGCCGGTGTAGAGCGCGTCGACCGCGGCGCTCGCGCGAGTCAGAGTTGGTTCGGATGCTCCGGGGACGGCCGGAGTCGGCCCTCGTAGAATTGTCCCCACTTTCTGATCGAAGGCTTTGATCGATTCCGCGAGCGCGCTGGATTGGTTCCCGAGCTTGTGAAGTTGATCGACGACAGAACGCGCCTGCGTGACCGCTTCCGTGCTGATAGTCAACTCCGAGGCCAGATGCATTTCCAAATCGAATTGTTTTTCGAGGCCGGCGGGCGACGCATTTACCCGAGGGTCCACCTTCACCGTCAGCGATGCTGTAGAGGTGTGTCCGTTCACTGTCAGTCGGGTTGTGTATTCTCCCGGCAGCGCGATCGGGCCCTGCGGCGTTCTCGGTGTGTCGTAGGGAACCGCTGAAATCGGATACTGGTGTTGCAAGGAAGCAGGCGAGGGATAATGCAAATCCCATACCCAGCGATGCATTCCGGCGCTTGCCGAAAGAACCTTCGGCATCCGGATCCAGTACAACGGAATCAGTTGCTTCTCCAGTTCAGCCTGGGTTACCTCCGGCTTGTCGGTACTGGAAAAACGGCGCACGAGCTTGCCATGCGCATCAACGATCTCAAGAGTTACTGGGCCAGATGCAGGCTGCGTGAGGAAGTAGTCAAGAATCGCGCCGTCCGGAGGATTCTCGCCAGCCGGTTCGTCGGGCGGGATTGGAGTGTCGGGATTCGTGCTGCGCCGGACGCGGTAGGCCGCTTCGGGTTTGAAAAGATAGGCATCCGATTTCGCCATGGAATCGGCAAGTTGCCGTAAGGGAGTGATGTCGTCGAGTATCCAGAACGATCGGCCATGGGTGGCAACGATCAGATCACTATCATGAATCCCCAAGTCCCGCATCGAAGTGTGGGGCAGGTTTAATTGCAGAGACTGCCAGTGGTCGCCGTCATCGAATGAGACCCACACGCTGGTCTCGGTGCCCGCAAATAGGAGACCCTTCCGGACCGGGTCCTCGCGCACGGTGTCCGCCGGGGCATCATCGGGGAGCCCGCTTGTAATCAGCTTCCATGTCTTGCCGCCGTCGTGAGTGCGGTAAATATAGGGGTGCAAATCATCAATGCGGAAGCGGCTCACAGACGCGTACGCGGATTGGTCGTCAAAATGTGACGCCTCGATCTGAGTGACCTTGCTCCATGCGGTCAAGTCGGGCGGCGTGATGTTGTTCCAATTCTTTCCGCCGTCTTGCGTCATCCAGATCAGTCCATCGTCAGTGCCCGCCCATAGCGTGTTGATGTCTTTGAATGATGGAGCCAGAGCGTAGATCACTCCGCGTTGTTTGCCTGCATCCGGATTTTTGGAGGCAAGTGTGCCTACACTCGACGGAACCCCGGCGTTCTCGCGAGTGAGATCCGGGCTAATCGTCTGCCAGGACTGTCCGCCATCAGTCGTCTTGAACAGCACGTTGGACGAAAAATAAAGAGTGTGAGGATCGATAGGCGAGAACAAAGTAGGCTCAGTGCGATTGGTGCGGAACTTTGCGCTACGGACTGGAATGGGTGTTACGTTTTGCACCTGCCCGGTAGACCAGTGATATTTCGAAACCTCGCTTCGGCCGCCTCCGTAGATAATGTCGGGATCAAGCGGATCGGGCGCTACGTACCCGTACTCGATAGTGGCGACGGGATGCCAATCGCGAAACGTGATTTCGCCGTCGTTCCCGCGGCTCAAAATGCATACCGAGCCGCTTTCCTGCTGCCCAGCGCAAACGCGGTAAGGGAAAGTATTGGTGATTCCGACGTGGTAGAGCTGCGCAGTCGGCTGGTTGTACCACGAGCTCCACGTCTGCCCACCGTTGACGGTCACAATAGCGCCCTGATCGCTGACGACAAGAATAATGTTTGGATTATTCGGATTGATCCAGAGATTCTGGTAATCATCCCCGCCAGGTGCGCCGCGAATGCTCGTCCAAGTTTTGCCGCCATCCGTGGAGCGCAGGGTTACGATGCTCACGCTGTACACCACATCAGGATTCTTAGGGTCCACCCTTATAATCGGAAGGTCTCCACCGCCGATGCGCATGGCGGGGCGCGGATCCGTCGCGGCCACATGCCAGGTTTCACCGGAGTCATCGGAGCGATACACGCCAAGACCGGCGCCGGAACCATATTCTCCATGTTCAGTGGTTGCCACCGACGTGTAAAGGCGGCTCGGCTGACTTGGTGCTATCGCCACATTGATTTGCGTGATGTTTTTGGGCAGACCGTTGGTCAGAGGGTGCCAAGTATTGCCCGCATCCGTGG
>Ga0210390_10003313_pt1 | contig 13855 bp, 14 predicted proteins | sample IncBWH11OmetaG_FD_161050 | JGI IMG/M metagenome (GOLD analysis project Ga0210390, IMG submission 161050) | Forest soil microbial communities from Barre Woods Harvard Forest LTER site, Petersham, Massachusetts, United States - Inc-BW-H-11-O ...
CAACTACGGCGTGCTGTATCAGACCACGTGGGGGCTATTCACGGGGTCCGGCCGAAGCGGAGCCGACAATGCCGCGTACATAACGCTGCATGCGTTGCAGATTCCAGTTGTGCCGAGCCTGCCGCAGGATTACCGCAAGCAAATCGCGCCCCGCCTTGGCATTGCATACTCACCCGGCGACAGCGAGAAGACCGTGATCCGCGCCGGCTTTGGCATTTACTACGACGATCTGGCGCAGAACGGATGGGCCACTGCGTTCCAAGGTGTCAACAACTCGAACTTCACCACTGGGCCGTGCGCCCTTACGGGAGGCCCAGGCACTTATGCTCTCGTCGGCGCAGGCTGCCTCATTGGCGGCGCCGGGGCCACGGGTAACTTGATTGGCTCCGGCTACAAAACTCCCTACGCCATTCATATCACCGGCGGCGCCCAGCATGCTTTCAATCAACACTGGCTGGCGAGTGCGGATTACGTTCACGAGCAGGGCAATCACGGATACCGCGCGTTTCCCTATGCCGGCGGCACGAACCTGTTCACTCCGCTCATTCCGACGACCGACCCAAATTACGCCACCGATCAGGCGGGCGTAGTGCCGAACGTCAACGTGTTCGAGTCTGACAACCGTTCCAGCTACAACGCGTTAATGCTGCATCTGCAAGGCAATATGCGCCGCTTCAACCTGGTCGCGAACTACACGCTCTCCAAGGCGAAGACCTGGGGATGCCTGCTGGGCGAGCTGTTTGACTATGTGGATGGCGTCTGTCCGCAGCAACCGCCGAACCCACCATTGCTGAATGCTTTTGGACCGGGCGATTATGGACCATCGGGCGAAGACGTCACGCACCGCTTCGTGCTGGCTGGCACCGTGCACCTTCCCGGTGGATTTGAATTGAGTACCGTCACTCAGATCGAGAGCGCTCGCCCCATCACGATCACGGATGCGGGCAATGCGCAACGCATCTACGTGAACGGCGTGTATACAAGCCTCGACGAATTCCGCGGCACGCCTTACATCCAGTCCGACCTGCGCGTCAGCCGGCCTTTCAATTTTCACGACCGCTGGTCCGTTATTCCTTTCGCCGAGTTCTTCAATCTCTTCAACCGCAACAATCCCGGCGCGAACTTCGCTGTCAACGTTGCTCAGCTTCCGGTTCCGGCGGCACAGATGAAGCCAAATGCACAAGGCATCACCAATGTCACCAGCATTTGCACAGTCGCCGACTGCTCCCAAACCGCGCCCATCACCAGCCTGAAGCAACTGGAGATACCCGAAGGCGCGCTCGGAGATTTCTTCGGCCCCGGAACCACCGTCGGCATTCCCTTCGCCGCCCAACTCGGCGTCCGCCTAACCTTCTAGGCTGCTTGCAATTTCACACTTGTCTGCCTCTGTCTCTTGCTGTTTTGTTGCGTCCAGCTCAGACCTTTTACAAAATCTTTACCTCGGTTTGACACCTGAGCCCCGCTCGATTGCTAAAGTCCGGGCACTCGGGTGTGATCCCACGTGCCCGATGCCGTCATGCATTCACTATGTTCCCGGTTGATCTGCATCCAGCCGGCGCTTGAGTGCGGGAATCTCACATGCAAATCCGTTCCCCAATTCACCACAGACTTTTGTTAAGGAGAGTAATCAGGTATGAATCGACATTTCAATTTCACAGGCAGCTTACTCGCACTAGCGGTCGCGGCATTGACGATCGCCGGGATCGCTACCGCGCGTGGGCAGGACGAAACCCTCCACCTGAAAACTTACTTCGCCGTCCACCCCTTGGCGAACCCCGACTTCAACGCTCTTCAAGAACAATCCAACGCCAATACCGGGCTCAAGGTATTCACCTATCACGCCACCTCGACCCGGCAGGGATCGAAAGGCCAGAAGTTTACTGGCATGATGGTCGGCAACAGCCCCTTCACCAGCAAGGCTACGTCGACTGAGACCATGCAGATTGTTCCCGTCATCGTCACCATTGGCAACACCGTCTTCGATCCTCGCAAAGCCAACAGCTGCGATGCCGGCAAGATCGCACTCAAGCAGTTCCAGGGCTCGCCGCTGGTGCTACCCGCGACTTTCAAGCTCAACGGCGTAGATGTGGGCACCGAGCAATACAGCGATGCTTTTACCCGGGCCAGCTTCTGGAAGCCCATCGTGAAAAACGGCGGGACCTACAATAACAATCTCAAGGTAGTCACGCTCAAGCCCATCCACTACAGTCAAGGATCAAAGGGCGTCATCATTGTCAATCAAGGCTGCGGGCCTCTCGGCGGGCTCGATTTCCAGACCCTGATGAACGATTTCGAACAAAAAGTGATTCCCGCGCTGCAGAACTCAGGTCAGGGAGTCGGACCCACCACGTTCCCCGTCTTCATGCTGCACAACGTCGTAATGTACATTGGCAATGCCAGCCAGTGCTGCGTGTTAGGATTCCATGGCGCCTTTAATTCAAAGGGCGCGGTTCAGACCTATTCCCCGTTTGACTATGACACCACCAAGGACTTCATCAACAGTAACAACATCCCTCTCACCGACACCTACTTTGCCGCCCACGAAATCAATGAATGGGTAAACGATCCTTTCGGCGTTAATCCGACTCCCGCCTGGGGCAATGTCGGGCAGGTAAGCGGTTGCCAGAATAATCTTGAAGTCGGGGACCCGCTCACCGGGACCAATCCAATCAACATCAAAATGTCGAATGGAATGACCTATGAGCTGCAGGAGTTGGCGTTCTTCTCCTGGTTCTATGGGCCGCCTTCGATCGGCACCGGAGGCAAGTTCTCCGACAACGGCACTTTCACCTCGGCGCAAGGCGCCTGCACAAACTAGCGCGGACAAACTGCTTAACTTGCGGAGCATCCGTGTCAGCCAAAAAGCCCGCTCCCCGTGGAGCGGGCTTTATTTTCGTTAGCTGCGCACAAGCCGCAAAGCGGCGCAAGAATGCAGCCCACGGCGGAAGCTGCGGGGAGAACGCAGAAAATCGAGAAGCGACCGGCTCATCGATGGAAGATTTGCCCTGCTGCTGGGCAGATCTGGATCGAGTGATGTCTTTCCCGACCAACTGCGGGAGCGAGAGCCCGCAAAGAGGCTCTCGTCGAAATCAAGAACTCGGAAAACAAACTGCGAACCATCATCGACAGTGCCTAGCGAATTTAGGCTTCTCGCCACACTCACGGCGTGACCATACCAGAACCTACATTATTGCGTATGGCAATAAGCAGAGATGTCGTGATAATCGCAGTTGGGCGGAGCAAGCGCAGGACCCTGGAATTGATGGCTTTCCTGCACTTAGCACCTTAATTTGAATAGATGGCAGACCTTTCGACCACGCGCTCTCCGTTGCGGCTAGAAATAATAATAATCTGACAACCTAAACCAGCGTAGCCCATAAAATCTAACCGGCAGCCAACCAAAGTTATTGCTCAACCATCAAGCAATGTAGGGAGAGTGCACCTTGCATATGCGGGGTCGGCCGAACAGCACCAATTGGATGGCACCGCACTATGCCATCGTTTGTGCTGCAGCGCTGGTTGCTCTTTTTCTCATACGTGCTGCTGCGCCCAGTTTTCCGCGTTTATCCTCGACTACCCCGATCATCAATTGCGATCGACATCACGACCAAAGGCCTTGTTTGATCGAGGTGAACTGTACGCGCACGTTGCGATCGTGACCTTCTCACCAGCGGCCACGGAGGCATTTTCGCCATTGATGACGGGATCGGAGCCGGTTATTTCTTCTGACGCGAGCGGTACTCACTACACTCGCCCTCCTCCTCTCACTTAGCCCTTCAGACTCCATTTGCCCCAGTAACCGGAATCCTGGCAACGCCCTACCGTCGAGAGGATGCGGCATTGCGGTAGTCAAAGATGGACAGAAAATAACAGGTGAAAATAGTTAACCAAAACCGTTGCGCAATCATCACTTGTTGTAAGGTGAGGGCTCATGTCGCTTGAGCGGCATTTCCGGAGCGGCAGTAACGGAACGACGTGGGTCCGAGCTGTGCTTGCGTCCGCTGCGCTCTTAGCTCTCCTGGCTGCGCGAAATGCCCCGCCCGATTTCGCCAAGGCTGCTCCCTGCGTTCAATCCACGGTCGCAGCCGCATTACATCACGACCAGAGGCCTCGATTCGACAACAGCGGACTGAAATGGAGCGCTCCTCCCCCCACTTCCTTAATAGCTCCTCCTCTTGCCGAATCTGCTCATTTAGCACCTGCGCCACGGCTGTTCTCTACTCTTCAAACCAAAGGCTTCCACTTCAATCGCCCGCCTCCCATTAGCTAATCCGTTCCCGGCTCAATAAGCCTTTTGGGAAGTTCCGAAACTTTGCAAGCATTGGAGGTGGTCCATGGTTGCTTCTGCTGCAGGGGCCTTTGGTACCGAACAAAGAAGCAGGTTCAGCAATCTGCAATCCAAGTGGATCGAAAGGCTGCTTCCCCTGGGTGTGGGGTTGGCGTGTTTCGCGATGACTGAGCTTATGCATTATCTCCTGGTTCCGGATCTCGGACGGCGGAAGGAGCGATGGCTAGCGGAAGCCGTGACTGCATTCGTGGTCAGTGTATTGGTGGCCAAAGTAGTTGCCGTCGTGCACCGGCAATATCAGTTATTGCTGGCGAGAGCACAGGTGATGTCCGAAATCAATCATCACGTTCGCAATGCCCTGATGGCCATCGCCGCCTCGGCGGATCTTAGCCAAAACCAGGATTGTGTTCGGATCATTTCAGAAAGTGTTTATCGAATCGACTGGGCACTTCGGGAGATCTTGCCGCGGACGCAGCCGCTTCCGGAAGTGGAGAGATCCAAGCTGATGTTCGCAATGAACGGAGAGCTAAGCGGATCGCGAAAGAACGACAAGCGTGATGTGAATCTCAGGATTGGAGAATACAAATGAGCGGAATGAAGATTTTGTGCGTTGAAGACCAACCGGAGGACATGGCCATACTGGCATACATGCTCGAAGGAATTGGTTATGAAGTGATGTCCGCAAGCAACGAAGGCCAGGCGATCGATCTGCTTACCAAACAGCCGATCGACGGAGTGCTCTTGGAATGCAACTTGCCCAATGCAACCGTCGACACGTTGCGGGCCAAGCTGAAAGCAATTCGGCCCGACGTTCCTATCATGCTGTTTGCCGGGATCGGCAGCCAGACACCGTTCATGCTCCGCTCTTTCGACGCGTATCTGCGGAATGCGGACGGGTTTGCAGATTTAGGAGATCTAGGAGATTTGAACATATGAAACCAGAACAATCGTGGAAAGCAAGGAGGGTAGACAACTTAGAACTTCTAAGGTGCCGGCGCATTCTCGAAACCGAGCGTCAAGAAGCGATGAGGTCTCTCGAGCGATTGGGAAATGAAACCCGCGAAGTCGATTTTGACGGCCCCAAGGATGTGGCCGACGTTTGTACGACGAACCTGTCCAAAGAAGCTTGTTCCAACAACGAGACGATCGGCAACTGAAGGTGCGCATGACCGAGGCAGCTCTGGCCCGAATTCAACAGGGCAGTTTCGGAGTGTGCGTCTTTTGCGGCGACGACAATCCCCGGCGTCTTGATGCTCTGCCGTGGACTCAGTACCGTCTTCGCTGTCAGCAGGGCTTTGAGCAAGAACATAATTTGAAAAATGGAGTGCATGCGGTTGGCCGGCGGGCCACGCTGAAAAAAGCGGGGTGATATCGGTCCTCAATGCACTGAATCATAGAAGGAGCAATGCCATGAAAACGGTTTGTGAGACAAGAATTTTTGCGTGCGCGGCGTTCGCACTCTGTGCAGTTTTCTTAACTACCTGCGCTAGCGCTACTAGTGGTGATTTTTATCCGTCTTACTTGCAGGCGAAAGTGATCGCGCACCTGCCAATGTCGGGTGGAGCGCGACAAATGTTCCTGCAGCGGGAGGGTAGAAGACAGTACCTGTACGTCCAGCAACCCTCCCAGCTAGGTTTCACGGTTGTTGATGTAACCAAGCCCTCAAAGCCAAAGACGGTCAATCATGTGCCACAGGAGAACTTAATCACGGTGGGCTCCGGACTAGCGATCTCAGGAGAATCCCAGAGTGCGGTGACCGTGGGCATCTCCCCAGTGGCTGGAAGCCCTGAAGGCACTCGCAGCGGCGGTACCGTCCCGGAAACGGTTCGCGTGCTCGACGTAAGCGATCCGGCGCATCCGCGGAGGGTTCAGACCTTCAGGGGAGTCACGGACATTCTGCCGGACGATGCACGCGCCTTGATCTATGTGGCCAACGGCGATGGCGTCTGGATCCTGTCGCACCAGAAAGTGTTGCGCAGGCATGAGTGTAGTTCGTCGGACGCGATATCGTCGGCTATTCCCAACTGCGATTAGCGACTCGCATGGAATCAGATAGCGGAGCAGTTGCAGTGCTTCGACCCAGTAGGCTGGCAGTTCGGAGAAAGGAGAGCGGGTTGAGCAAAAAGAGATATACCAATCGAAGCTGGGGTTGCAACGGCGTAGTGCCGATGGCCAGTAAGAAGGCCGCTTCCTTCGATCAGATCGTGGAGAACATGGGCCTCTCTCCGGAACAGTTCGAAGGCTCTGCAGAACTCAAAGAGTGGGCACGGGCCAACATGGGGCAAAAGTACGTGCCGATTGATCTTTTGATGGCGTGGGGCTTTGAAGTGGAACCAGAGTAACGATGGATCTGATCAGAGAAGGATTCGAATTGACGGACATAAAGGTTCTTTGTGTGGAGCACCACGCCGAACATATGCACCGCGTCTATCCCTTCGCATCTGAATCGAGGATTGCGTGCGGTATCTCTCAATCGCACCCGGATAATCAGTGCATCGTCTCGCTAGTGACGGCTGCCACCGCCCCTGACGCAACGCCGACCAGCGCTATTTCTTCTCGCCCTGCTTGCAAGTATCGCCTTCAGCACTAAAGCTCATGTTCTGAAAATCAAACGTGTAGCTCTTGAATTGGCTGAGAATACGCTGACCCACGTTGCCGTAGAACTTGTCATCCGGCAGTCCTCTGGTTTGGGTAACCACAGGAAGTTCGTTCACTTCGACGCAGGCTCCGCCCATTTTTATGTTCAGCCTGCCGGCCAAGTAAGCGGGATAGGTTCGCACCCCACCCGCTCCCGCTAAATCGAAGTCGCCGATTGCTTGCGACGTGAAATCACTTCGATGTTCAAGGTAGTATTGCACCGTGAAAAATGATCCGGTCGAGCCAGTATCAATGGTGAATAACATTTCTGCTCCTGCGACGTCAGCGGCCACAATAGGAGTCAGTCTCTGCAGAAACAGGTTTTCTTCGCCACCTGGGGCGTCCGCTGCCGGCTTAGACTCCACACCGAATCGGCCATCCGCAAAGAACGTGATTCGCCCGAGCGCTGACAAAACTGGGAACCCTATACTGCCGGGAATGTGATAGTGCATGTCAGGAATCACTAGGTCGTCGTCATTAATCACGATGACCGCAACATTTCTCAGTTTCGCATCTCCCATTTTAAGTTCGGGAATTACCGCGGTATGAACTGTCATCCTCCGTCCTGCGATTCCACTGGAGGTAGCCACAGAGCTTGACAGCTTAAGACCAAGCCGCTGTGCCAGGCTGACGCTTATCGCTGACAAGTTTGCTCCCGAGTCAAGAATCAGCGATTCGTGGAACTTGCCGAATTCTACGGACACTTCTGGAAGTCCAACTTTGTCTCTGGTGATGGGCACGGTGAAAGGCCTCTTCACCTCGCTAGATTGCGGGGGTGCTCCTCGCAGCAGATTCCAGCGGAGAGCTTCTCGACTTGCTCTTGCCCGCTCGTTCTCGTCCATCGACGATCCGAATCGGTTCTCCAAGTCCGCGTAAGCGTCCGCAGCATTCGAGTACCGAAACGTCTTTTCATAGTCATCCGCCAATGTGCTCAGCGCGATCACTGCCCGATCTTTGTTGGTCGCGGATAAGGACGACACGAGCGGTTCCAGCATCTTGATGGATTCGGCAACCCGGTTGCGACGGTTTGCCATGACCCCTTTGAAAAAGGCGAGGTCCGAGCTGGTCAGATTCGATTTCGATGAGAGGGCTCGCTCTAGCTCCAGATAATGCCGATCCCGCAGAAGCTGATCGAAGTTGATAGCGCTGCTCGGGGCCGTTTCGGTGCGCTGGGGGTGCGGCGGCGAAGCCCACACCAATATAACGAGCGCACACAACATAGCGCTGATCATCGAGGATATCCAACAACGGATCTTCTTGCTCACCAACACCTCCAGATCGATCCGTTCAGCCCTTGTGGATACACGAAGGTAACTCTGAAAAGCAGAAGGTTGCATCTTACGCCAGTTACCAAAATCCAGGTACTGGACGAACTACCCAGAAGAGCGTTTCTGGCTAGGTTAAGGAGTAGAATGAGCCCTAATGTACTCGTCCCGCCTGCGTCCAATCGTCCGGGCCTATGTGATGTCGATTGCTTTTTGGTATGGCCTCGCGGTTCTGATGGGGCTGCAGTATAGCCCCTTGGATCGACATCATCTTTGGTTCTCGTTCCTCGGATTGTTGGTACAGGCAGGGGCTCGCGCCTTCGCGTTAGCTTTGTGGACACCACCGATCTTCTTCCTGGTGAAAAAATATCTTCATTTTTCGACGAACCGTGTGCGATACGCCCTGTTGTGGGGACTTGGAGCGGTGCCGTTTGTGTTACTCCATACCGCAATCGCGTGGCTAGTGATTCCACCCTACGTTTCGCGTTCTCTCCAGTCATGGCTTGAAACTGTTCGATCCGCGTTTGCCGACGACACATTCGTATATATTGCAATCGTTGTAGCGGCACACGGTTATGAATACTTGAAATGTTTGCGCAAAGAAGAGCGGGAGAGATTCGAGTACCAGCAGGCGCTTGCTGCGAGTGAATTACAGGCGCTGAAGATGCAACTCCATCCCCATTTTCTGTTCAATACTTTGCATGGAATCGCCACGCTGATTGAGACTGACGCCCGCAGCGCCAAGACCATGATCATCAGGCTATCCAACCTCCTCCGCACCGCGCTGGACCGCGGCAGCTCAGATCTGATCCCTCTGGAGAGTGAACTGAAGTTCGCCAGAGAATATCTCGATCTCGAGAAGATGCGCTTTGGGAGCCGGCTCAAGGTGGACTGGCTGGTCGCCTCGGAAACACTTCCCTTGCTTGTGCCACAAATGATTCTCCAGCCGCTGGTGGAAAATGCTGTTCGTCACGGAATCGCGTCGTCTCGCGAGTTGGGTTGGATCGAAGTTGCGGCTACGGTAAGCGACGGGCGGCTTAAGGTTCAGGTGCGCAACAGCACCGGCAGCAAGACATCCAACGGAACCGGCGTGGGGCTGCGAAATGTAGAAGCTCGCCTCAAGTATCTCTATTCGGGCGATGCCAGCCTGCACTTCACTATGGCCGATAACCGCGTAGCAACTGCAAGTTTGACGTTTCCGGCTTTGAATTCCCAGCCGGTCGGCGTGCAGGTTCAGCAACTACAATCGATCCTCGAGGAGAACGACTATGCGCGTTCTCATCGTTGATGACGAGCCTCTTGCCCGCACCGCCCTTGCCCAGATTCTGGCCATCCGCCCCGATGTCGAGCGTTTCGATTCCGCTTGTGACGCCATCGAAGCTCAGGAATATCTCTCCAAAGACGGCTACGACGTCTTGCTGCTCGACATCAGCATGCCGGAGCTGTCGGGACTTGAATTATTAGATCGCTTGCAGAAATCCCAGCGCCCGCTCCCTTCAGTGGTTCTGGTGACCGCATATGCGCAGCATGCCCTGGCGGCGTTCGAAAAACATGCCGTCGATTACGTGCTGAAGCCGTTTTCCAGTGAGCGTGTGAACCAGGCGCTGGACTTCGCCCTTCGACGGTCGGCCGGCGAGCGGGCGGTCAGATTAATCGAGCTGATCCCTTATCTGAAGACACTTACCCAGCAGAGTTCCTCCAAGATCGCGATCAAGAGCAATGGCAGGATTGTCTTCATCGACCCCTACGATCTGATCGCCGTCCAGGCGGAGCGCAATTATGTATTGCTGCAACAGGAAGCTGGTTCGTATCTGCTGCGGGAGTCGATCTCAACCATTGCCGAGAAGTTCAAGCCATACGGATTCGTTCGCATTCATCGATCGGTGCTGGTGAATTCTGCTTTCGTGCAAGAAATCCGTCCCTGCGCCACCGGAGAGTACGAACTCCGGGTAAAGGGCGGCAAAGAGTACACTGTCACCCGCACCTATAAGAACAATCTCAAGTCGCTGGCCCGGTTCTGGATGGGAACAGGCACCGCCCTCACCGATTGAGTTCCGCGGTTCGCACGTTTTTTATCGGCGTTGTGCGCGGTAACGCCGAGCCATACGCTAGCAAGATTGCCGGCTGGCGCAAACCCTTCACGCATGGCAAGGGCTCGCGCCAGCAGGTTTGTTGCTAGCGGCCCCTCGGACTTCGCAGAAAGCCGTGATACACGCCGCCCGAATCAATCTCGTATCCGGTGATCGTCCCCTCGGGATTGTTCAGCAGCGGAAATGTCCCCTGACTGGCGCTCGTCCCCGCACCCGGCGCGTTAAAGGTCGTAATGGCGCCGCGTGGAGAGCGCACAAAACCGTGGCTTACGCTGTTTGAGTCAACGTAGCTTCCGGTGACGGCCCCCTCCGCATTCAGCCCCTGTGGAAGCGTGCCTTGGCCAGCGCCCGTGCCCGCGCCGGGAGCGTCGAACTCGGTGAACGTTCCGTCGAGGGCACGCACGTAGCCGTGCACAACATTGTTTGAGTCAAAGTACACCCCAGGAATGATGCCGGCGAAATTGAGCCCGTCCGTATCAGTGCCTTGGCCGGGACCATTGCCCGCGCCGGGAGCATCGATCGAAGTAATGGTGCCGTCCGGAGCGCGAACATAGCCGTGCAGAGTGTTACCGGAATCAATGTAGGCTCCCGTGATCGTTCCATCTGGGTTTAACCCAATGGTTGTTGCTGTGCCCGTGCCCTGACCGGCGCCGGTCCCCGCGCCCGGAGCTTCATAGGTAACGAAGGAACCCTGCCGAGAGCGCACAAAAGCATGCGCCACACCGTTGGAATCGAAGTCGTATCCGGCGACCGTGCCTTCCGGGTTGATATTGGCAGACAAGGTGCCCTGCCCGGCCCCAGTGCCTGCGCCGGGAGCATCGAAGGTGGTGAAGTTGCCAAAGAAATTCCGCAGGTATCCATGCATGACGCCATTTCCGTCGATGTAGTAACCGGTAATGGTGCCTTCGGGATTCAGGCTGGAAGCAAACGTGCCCTGTCCCGCTCCGGTGCCCGCCCCGGGCGCGCTGAAGGTTACGAAATGACCGTTCCAGATCCGCAGGAAACCGTGCGCCACGCTGCTTTCATCGATGTAATAGCCGAACGTTGTACCCAGGAAATCGATGCCCTGTGCAAGCGTGCCTTGTCCCGCTGCCGTGCCCGCGCCGGGGGCCTCAAAAGTGATGGTGTTTTGGGCGGCTGCCAGACCAGCGGCCAGAAGCAGCACACTCATCAGTCTGCAAGATTGCTGTAGCCTCATAACGTTCTCCTCAGTTGATTTGAATTCGTCTCTGTATGCCTTTCATCTGACCCGCTCAGTTTGAGATCTCAAGCTCTCGCTTGAAAGACTCCTCGCTTTTAGAAAAAGCGCACGGTCCGAAAACAGACATCTCCCTGACGGTGCAAGAGCATGAACCCTGCCATCAACAAGACGGGATTTGCGAGTTTTGTGTGGATAAGGACGAAACCGGGGAGATCAGGTTCGACCTTACAATGGTGGGTAACAGCCTTACGTGAACTCAAGGAAGCTGCTTTGGGGCAGCCTGTTTCCTCAGGCTCGCACCTTGACCGTTCCCCTATGACAATTGGAAAGTTTGTGAAGTTAAGGATTCCGAAAAGTGAATTAACAGCGCCGGTGAGGCGGTGCGCGCTGCTGGCGGATGGGATTGCTGGAGCAACCGGGAACAGAGTGGAAGGAGTTCTGCTCGCCTCCGGTTAGCAAGAGATCCGAAGTTGCGGATGCGCATAAAACCGCGCGGCAGCAAGTGTAGGAGGACGCGGCGCAAGAACTCTTCGACCGACAGGGTCATGAGCCGTTTCTTGTTGCTGTGAGCGGAGTCGCGCCAACAGAAGGTTACGTGGCCGTTGGTGAGAGCCACGAGCCTGCGAAAAAGGCGCAGGCGGGCATGCGCCCGCCCGCTCTGTTTTAATGATGGATCGGCGGTACCATCGCACTCGCAGTCTGGACACCTGCGTCCGCGTGCTGGCTTACCTTGACGGCGGCTTGAACTGCGCGCACCTGCCGACTGAGCCGATCGATCTTCGCCTGCTGGAGCTGAACCTGCACTTGTTGCTTGCGGATCAGCCCTTGCTGCTCCTTGATCGCATTCAGCATCGTCCAGATGATCGGATCGTTGTTGACCATCAAGTAGCCTTTGCTGTTTTCCGTTACCGCCTCGGGGATGACCTTTTGGATTTCCTGGGCGACCACCCCGATATGTTCGTCCGTATCGCGAAGGCCCAGGGCATTGTCGGCCTTGTAGCGATAGCGAACGGGGTGAATCTTCAAGACTTGACTCAAGCCGGTGTTGAAGTTGCCGTTCAGATTCTTGAGCCGGCCATCGGAAAACGTTCCCCAGGAACCGCCGCCAGTCTTGTCGGCGTTGCCATTCACGGAAAGACTGCTGTCAGGCGAGAGGGTTCCGATTCCAACCGCGCCACTTGATCCAATGAACATAGCTGTGTACGCGTTTTTATCCACACGGAAAAGAATCTGTCCGGTTGGAGCGGCAATAAAAGTGTTCGTACCGTCGCCCACCACGGAGTAGTTTTGGCACGAATTGAAGCCGCTGGCGCCGAAGCCAATTCCGGCGAAGCTGCCGCAGTTGGGACTGCCGATGAAGGTACGCACCCCTCCTCCGCCGGCGACATCCAGTGCGGCCAAGGGAGCCGTCGTGCCAATGCCGACATTGGTGCTGGCGGTGGCGCCGTTCACGCCGTTAATGCTGCCCAGCACCAGGGCATTGCTCTCCGTCACGTCGGCCTTGGCCCCGATAGCCGTGGCGTTGCTGACGGTTCCAGTGCTGATCGCGGTTCCGATCCCTAAGAAAGTGTTGTTCGTACCGGTCATATCTGACGAGTCGTTGGTCAGGCCGGACAGCGCTCCTAGAGCCGTGTTGAAGGACCCAGTGCCCTGGCCGAAGATCGCCTGGAAGCCGATCACGGTGTTGTTGGATCCACTGTTGCCGTCGAGCGCATAAGCGCCGCTCGCTGTGTTGTTGGACCCGGTCGTGTTCGTTTGGAGCGCGGCCACTCCGTTGGCAGTGTTGCCAGTGCCCGTCGTTGTGGTATTCCCGGCGAAGCCCAGGAAGGCATTGAAGTTGCTGACTGAGCCCCAGGCGAACAGATTGCTCCCGATCTGGTAGCTGCTGCCGGTCACCACTCCGGTCGCACTCAGGTTGCCGTTCACCGTTGCACCGTCCCGCACAATGGCCGAACCGTTAACATCTAGAGTGGCCCCCGGCGATGTAGTTGCGATACCTACTTTGCCAGATGCACTGTCGAAGATATTGGAGTTGCCCAGCTTGGTCGCGCTCAGCCACTTGGTAATATGGTTCGTCGTGCCGGTGCCGGTGATGGCCGCAGCCGGCGCATTTGAGGCGGCCGATGCAACTCCGGGTGCCGCAGCCTTCACAAATGCCGAGGGCGGCAGGCCGCCGACGGTCTCTGCATCCAGGGCTTTCAACGCATAGGGGACGCTCATCAACAGCGTGCGGGGCTGCTCAGTCTGCCCCTGCGCCTGCACTCCTAACCAGCGGGCCTCGCCGGATGCGAATGCGCTGCCAGGTAGCCCTTGGGTAGAGGTCGAGCCCAGCATCACCGTGTAGTGACCGGTTTTATCGGGTGTAACGTTCTGG
>Ga0210390_10003314_pt1 | contig 13852 bp, 20 predicted proteins | sample IncBWH11OmetaG_FD_161050 | JGI IMG/M metagenome (GOLD analysis project Ga0210390, IMG submission 161050) | Forest soil microbial communities from Barre Woods Harvard Forest LTER site, Petersham, Massachusetts, United States - Inc-BW-H-11-O ...
GAGCGTCAGCAACTCAACGTGCTACAGCAGATGAACGGACATCTCGCAAAGATGGCTGACAAGGAACCGATGGAGCTTAACCCGGTGGGCATAGCATGACGATGTCGCTCCTCGCTAACGAAGGGCCCACCACAGTCGGCATGGAGGTGGACTCCGAGAGCTACATGACAATCAAAGTGACATTCCGCTGCGTCAGCAGCGACCTCACCGATGGACCATATAATGCGTTCAATACGCCTGGACTTCCAGCATTTGGAGCACCGTGGCAGTTCAACGATGAGTACAACGCGTGGATGTACCGCACCTGGGAAACTATCGTCAAGAGCGTCGTGGAAGGTGAACCGAACCAGTTCTGGGATGTCACGCTCACTTTCACGACGAAACCAGTAGACCTCGACTACTTCGTCGATGAACCGATTACTGATCCACTGCTAGTACCGCCTCGCACATCAGGAGGTCTGTCCAAGTACTCTGAGGAAGCTACCACCGACATGTTCGGTCGCCCTATCGTCAACTCTTCGTGGGAGCAACTGCGCGGCCCGCAAGTCGAGTTCGATCGGAACCGGGACACCGTCAAGATTATACTCAACCTCTCGCTTCTGCAAGGATACTTGCTGACTCAGTTCCGGGATACAGTGAACGATGAGCCGCTGTGGGGCTTCCCTGCTAGGGCTGTGAAGCTTAGCGATTACAAGTGGAACCCTCGGTTCTACGGTGCTGGGGAGCAGTACTACATCGTGACGCTCACATTCGAGACGAACGTCATGCAGGACCCGCAGACTGGTGCGTGGGTCGGCGGGTTCGACAGGAACATTCTCGATCAGGGCACTAAAGCGCTCAACGGTCACTGGGACACTACTCCTGGTGTCGGCACTGGCAATTGGATCGTCGACAACCTTGGTTCAGTGACTCCGAGCCCTGCGAACCCTGCGAACTTCGTGCGAGTTAAGGACGCGAAAGGCGAGAACATGCCTGTCGTGCTCAATGGAGCAGGTGTGCCAGTCGTCGGGCAGATGTACGGAACCATCGAGAGTGCTGTATGGGGCGTGCTGAACGAGGCGAATATCACGAGCACTGGGCACGGGCTTACATCCGGTCTGTACGTCGCGGTTGCGATGATCCTCGATTGCTTGCCGCCAGGCACCTCGCTCCCTTACGCAGGTGGCTGCGACGACTGCTTGCTCAACGGAGTGTTTCAAGTATCAGTCACTGATGCTAACCACTTCCTGTTACTCAACACTCCTGATCAAGTAACAGGCGTCATCTGCAACGGCGGGACGTGGCAGCGCGTCACTGGTGGACCTGGCAATATCAACATCAAGAAGTACACTGAGAGCAATTTCCTTTTACTGGGTATACCCGTGGTGCTATAATGCCGACTGGACGAGAAGCGACTGTACGAACGTCCTTGCAGATCAACAACACGATGTCAGGTGGCGAGATACAGTACTATAGCCGTCCGACTTCGTTCCAGGCTGCCGTCGACGGTAACAACGGGCCGACGCCGGGCGTGCAGCTAGCTGCGCTCGATCACACGGCAGTGAACTTTGCTGAGCTTACTTCGTACGGCGGTTTCTGCCGCATGCAGAACTTAGACCCGCTCAACATTGTGCACGTCGGTGTACGCGACAACGTGAGCGGGTTGGAGCTGTTCCTTATGGAGCTGCTGCCAGGCGAGAGCTACGTGATCCGCCTCAGCTCGCTCATCGGAGGAGCTGTGACTGGGACTGGTACCGTGGAAACTGACGCGACTAGCGTTATCCTGAAAGCTACAGGTGCACCGTGCAGAGTACTGGTGGAAGCGTTCGACCCGTGACGAAGGGTTCGCGGCTCGTTCTCGTTAGTACGCTTTACGCGCAAGTTGCAGGGCGTAACCCATTGCAGTTCCTTGTGCGTGGGTCGCTGCCGATTAGCGGTGAGGATGCACAAATCGTGCAGAGTGAGGCAGGTATCGAGCCTCAGCTGTTGTGCGACGAAGGATACGCGATGGTGGAAGTACTTTGCCACCCTCGAAAATTTCAGGTGCAGCCCACCGACGAGGAGCGTGCTGAAGCTTTGAGCGTGAAGTTAAGACTGTACAACGAGCCTGGTCCAGCCGGCTACCATCGCGAGCTATGTGACGTGCTGCCTGGGCTCAGCAGCCGCATCACACCCATCGGCCGGTTGTACATCGCTGGAATCGGCAGTCGTGTCCGTTTCACTGCGTTTCTGGTACCGAAGTGACGAACAAAGCATACGGATTTACGGAACGGGAAGCTGTCGTACTGCGCGACTTAGTAGCGCGCGTGCATATGGATAGCGCCAACCTCCGTCAACGCTCGCATACGCCGGAGCACGTCAGCGGAGCACCAGACGTCTACGTAGTGTACACACCGAGCGAGGGCGTACCTGGCCTTAGCGGCAGCGGCAACCCTGGAGTTGCTGCGTGCGAAGTGTACCAGATCGTGTACATCGGTACGAGCACGCTGCCTGAGCTGATAGACACCGGCAACCAAGTCGACGTGTTCAATATCGACTGCGTCGCAACTCCTGGCGATTCCTGGGCAGTAGTGACTAGGGATAAGTTCGGGAGCTGGCTCATTGTCGATGTAGCTGAAGCTCAGTGCAATACGACGAGCACTTCCACCACAACTGCTTGTGGAGTCTGCGATTGGCAGTGGAGCAACTACTTGCAGAAGTGGGTAGAGATCGCTTCCACCTGCAACGGTACGACTTGCATCTGCCCGTACCCGTCGTGTCCACCGACTACTCACGGTTGCTACGCGGTGCAAGTGAACTGCGTGGCAGTTGACGACAGCACCACGAGCACCAGTACAACCACGCCTGACTGCGCCACTACAACTACCACCACTTCAACCACTTCGCCGTGCCCATTCTGCGTTAGTAATTCCCCGTGCGTATTCACGTGCGACGAGAGCACGAACATGTGGGTGACAACAGCTAACTGCGGCTGCTGCAATAACAACAGCACGAGGACTGGGCTCAGGTATTACGGCTGCGGTGTTAATCAAGTACCGTTCATCGTACCACCTGACGAGGAGATACCGGACCTCGTATGCCAGTGTCAATGCTGTGCACTATTCGATTACACACAGCCGTGTTCGCCTGGCGAGATCGGAGCTGGACAGTGCTCTACACTGTTCGTGCCGTACATCTACGATGGTGGCGGTGGTGATCCTGGCGGTGATGCACCGTGTGCAGCTATACCTGGTCCAGGTAATCCGACGCCCAACGGTGACGGGTTCTGCTGTATTCAAGCTTGCGGTGCTCAGACGCCGTGCGACGGAGTGTGCTTGTGGATATGGACTTGCACGAGTGGAGGCGACTGCACTGATCCTAGCCAATTCAGCTGGGTACAGCAAACGTACGGCTGTACTAGCAATGCACCATGGTACTGCGACTGTCCTGCGCCAACCGATACGCCGACGGACACCAATTGCCACATCGAAGTTACGCATTGTTCTACCGACGGTGGCAGCACGACGACTCCGCCGTATGCACCGTGTAATGGTTCATGCTTTTTGCAGTGCGTGCCTGGTACTGGTTGGGTAGGGTACGGCGGTGCTTGCCAAGCTATTACCGATCCAGGCTTCATGGGCCAGTGCTGCTGCCCGATACCGCATGATGTAGAGTGCTGTTACTCGACGCAAACTATCAACGCTATCTGCTACAACGTAGCGAGCGGTCTGTGCGGGAACAACACGACCAGCGGGTGCACGTTCACGACTACGACGAGTACTACGTCCACGACCACTACACCCTCGTCACCGTGCGGAACGTGTACGTACACTTGCACTAGCGATGGGTGGACTCAGACCAGCGATACATGTACTGGAGGATGCTCATGCTCTGAACCTGGCGAGGTATGCGATAGTAGTGTAGTAGGTACAGAATCGTTAGTGTACTGCGGTATGTCCGAGTGTGGAACGTGCGATTACGAGTGCCACCTAGGGAGCTGGGAGCTGTTGACTACAGCTTGCACAGGAGCATGCACCTGTCGGGCGCCGACTGCTAGCTGCACACCGCTGAATAACGGTCAGATCGTAACGACGGATTGCGCGTAGAGGATGCTATGAACTTGAGCTTCGTGATGGCAACGTACAAGGACTCCATCAACACACGTAATACTGTACAGCATCTGCGTCAGTTTCACTGGCAAGACGGGGATGATATCGTCGTGGTTGACAACAAGCCTGACGATGCGGAGCACGCGAAAGTGCTGACTGGTTTCCTCGGGCAGGTGAGAGCTGCTCGGTACATCGCGTTCCCGGAGCCGCAGGGTACAGCTGCTCCTCGTGACTATGCTATAAGGGCTGCGAAGCACGCTGTGGTAGTGTGCATGGACCCTCATGTCACTTTTGAACCGAACGCTATAGAGGCTGTACGCCATTACTTCGAGGAGCGTCCGGATTGCAAGGACATCGTGAACGGGCCCATGCTCTACGACAACTTGAACTATGCCCAGGCATCTACGCACTTTGCTGACGAGTGGCGGGACCGTATGCACGGCACATGGGCTACCGACGCAAGAGGCGTGGGTACGGAACCATTTGAAATTCTTGCGCAAGGGCTCGGAGCTTTCGCAGTACGTAAGGCTGCTTGGCCCGGCTTCAACCCCAACTTTCGAGGATTCGGCGGGGAGGAGCATTACATCCACGAGAAGGTGAGGCGAGCGGGTGGAAAGGTTGTGTGCATCCCGCAGTTCCGCTGGAACCACTGCTTCTACTACCTCGGCAAGAAGGACTTCCTCAACACCGACTACAACAAGGCACGCAACTACATCATCGGGCACCGTGAGCTCGGGTGGAGCCTCAAGCGAGTGCGTAAGCACTTCGTCGATGAGTGCAAAGTAGTGACGCCAGCTCAATGGGAACGACTCATGTCCAGCGATCCTCCACCAGAGAAGCCCTGCTGCGATGGTGGAGCGAAGGGTGCAGTTATATCGCATCCAGCCACCGTCGACGAGTGGTACGAGAAGGCTCGACAGACGCCGAGCGACTTGTACGAGTACGCGCCGCTCCTCCGCGATTACGCAGCGAAGAGCGATGTGGTCATGGAGCTGGGCGGACGACGGGCTGTAAGTACTGTGGCACTTCTCGCAGCCAAGCCGAAGGAAGTCATCACTGTGGACACGGTGAACACGCCAGAAGTCGCAGCACTCAAAGGGCTTGCTAAAGGTACTAAGTACAAGTTTCTACAGATGGACCCGAGGGGTGTAGTCGATCCTGGTACTAACAACTTCGCACCACTGGCTGGACTCGACGAATGTGATACATGCTTCGTGCACAACGCTGCTGGAGCGTTGGACCTTGCTCAGCGGCTAGCTAACGTACGGTTGAAAGTACGTAAGTACATCCTCATCCACGGTACAACTCAGTGGTGGAACAAAGGGCGTGACAACAGCATCGGGTACATCGGAGCGTTGATGCCATTCCTGCAGAACAACAAGGAGTGGACGGCTATAAACCGCTTCGAGAACAACGGCGGGATGCTTGTACTCAGCCGTCTGCCCGAGGACCGGGATGTACCACCTGGAGTGGCGGAGAAGGTAGCGAACTTCTCCTGGTCCATGCTCGAGCATTTTGCTAAAGGCGGTAAGCAAGCGAGCGAAGCTACAGTGAAGCATCGCCTCGAGCTATGCTTATTATGCAAGCATCGAGTTGTCGGCAATTGCGGAGTCTGCGGGTGCCCTCTGGAGAAGAAGCTAGCGCTAGCTACCAGCAGGTGCCCGCTCGGTGACGCGAAGTACGCGAAGTACGGTGAACCTGCTAAATGGGAGGCTGAAACGTGAGCAACCAAGTACGAGTCCTCGACCACTGTTACCATCTATCCGATATCGACACGGACCAGTGCCGCATCGTGGATGGAGCTATGCACTTACCTGGTGGCGAGGTGCAGCTGTGGCTCAACCCGCTCAACAACTGCTACTTCATGCTGCAGCACGGTCAAGGTTACTATCTCAGCTGCCAGCAGGTAGCAGGGCTCTTCCTGCTAGCAGGTAAGCCGGTACCGTGCTGCTTCGCTAAGTGCTTACCGGCAGTGGATGGCGGCGATGCTGGCTGTGGCGTCAAGGTGCCGCCACCTCCTGCGCCGCCACCTGCCTCGAAGCCCAAGAAAGGACGAGTCCGCAAATGAAGTTCCTTTGCATCTGTCAGTACGGTCACAGCAGGAGCGTAGCGTTAGCTCGTGTGCTGCACAGCATGAAGCAGAGCGCCGTCGCCATCGGAGCGATAACGAGCGGTGATGCTATCGAAGGGCTCAGCGATTGGGCTGACTTGGTGCTAGTCATGGCGAAGGAGCACACGAGCAAGGTGCCGGATTGCAACAAGCACAAGATCGTCGACATGGACATCGGTCCTGATCGTTGATCCAATCCTTACAGCCAAGAGCTTTTAGCGATTTGCAAGAAGCTAGTCAGCGAGCGTATAACAGCACTGAAGCAGAAAGTGTAGCATGCCTGTAGAGATGCGAGGTCGACGTATACCTGTACAGCCTGGTGTAGCTCCGTACGATTTGCTGAAGGAGCCTGGTGATTACTGCGGACCTGACGATGGAAGCTGGTGTGGTGCAGTGTCCGTGTACTTTCTGCTGCCGATCGCACGAGACGAGAATGCTCAAGGTCTTGCTCGTGCATTACACCATGTATGCTCACCTCCGCATACGTTCCGTGAGGAACCTGACGGTACATTGACGATTCGCAACAGCATCGGTGCTGGTAGCAAGCCGAATTACTATTGGCACGGGTTCTTGAACGAAGGTTGCTGGGAGCTGAAGCATCGAAAAACGCTTACTGGAGACTAGCATGAAGTACTGGTTCTGGGTCCTATTGCCGAAGCACATCGGACCGCACGAGCACCTTCGTGACGCAGTGGCGCTCGCAGATACACACGAGAAGGCGGTGATCGTGCGCACCACCGAGCCGCAGTGGCACGGTACGTCCTCGCCGATCACCGTTCAGGACGTCGAAGCGATGCAGGTGGACCCGATCTACCTCGAACCTGGTGTGCACGATCACGATGCAGAACAGCTGCAGCACGCGGAACTTGTTGAAAAGGCAAAACGTTACATCCATGCTTAGCTGCCTCTGTCCTACGTATAACCGATGCGGCGGTCCTTACCAGTACCTGCTCGAGGAAGCAGTCGAGAGCTTCCTGAGGCAGTATTGCAGTGATACGCTACTCCGCGAACTTGTCATCCTGAACGATACACCAGGGCAGGAGGTAGTGTGCGATGCACCGAGGGTGAGGGTAGTGAACCTACCGTATCGCCTCGAAACGCTCGGGGATAAGCGTAACCTCCTCGTCGAACTTGCTCGCTTCGAGTGGTTAGCTCCCTGGGACGATGACGATATCTCGCTGCCGAACCGTGTACAGCAGGCGTGTCAGCAGATGCATGTGCAGCAACCCGACTACTGGAAGCCTCCTCAGGACTGGTACTTGGAGCGAGGAAGGAAGCCGCAGTGGAAGCACAACGTCGGGTACCGCCACCATAGCAGCGTGTTTACTCGTGCTGCGTGGCGAGCGGTAGGCGGCTACGCCCGCACCTCGGGGAACGAGGATGCGCTCATGGACATCGCTCTAATGAAGCTGCAACACAACATACGAACGTACCCGCAAGGCATCCCTCCTTCCGAGTGGCCTTACTTGTACAGGTGGGGCGTGTCACCTTCGCACGTCAGCGGAAACAACGACGGAAAGTACGAACAGCGAGGCGAGGAGCCTGTAGCTAAAGGCTGCTTCGTGCTCCGTCCGTACTGGAGACAGGATTACACGGAGCTGTGCAGGAAGGAGCTGTAAGTGGAGCAAGCTCTCGAATGGGTTGTGAAAGCTGTTGTGCTTGCCTTAGTCGGTGGGTTCAGCTACCTGCTAAAGCATGCGTGGCAGTGCCGCCGTGAACATGCTGACTGTAAAGAGGAAGTTGCGTCAGTTAAGCGTGAAGCGGAGAGAGACCGTAACCGCCTCAAGGAGCTCGAAGTAAAGCTCAAGGAATGCACCACGATACAAGTCAACGAGGCAGGGCTTATCGAGCTATGGGATAATGCAGCGCAGAGCATCTTCGGTCATACTAACGATGCAATGCTCGGTAAACCTGTATGGATGCTTTTGCCTGTGCATAAACGGGAGGCATTACGTGTACGCATTCTTACAGCTGCAAAGAACAAGCGTGAAATAGTTAACCTCATCGTTGAAAGCACAGCAGTGCATAAAACTGGACGTGAGTTCGACGTGCACATGCTACTTAACTCATGGAATACTCAGGAAGCGGGTTGGCATGCAGCAGTAGAGTTGCGTCGTATCGTCGATCCGTACGTACGCGATGAAGGTACGCACGATCCGCATCCGAGCCCATCGTCACGTAGGACTGCACCATGATCCGTGTGTACGTAGTGCTGCTAATCCTGACTGTACTGTGGTCAGTAGCGTACTGTTTCGAGTTTGGAGGCTGGAAGCTTAAAGCAACCAAGATAGCTACAGGTTTGCTTCTGCTTTTAGCTATTGTGTGGAAACTTTTCGGAGGAAGTACTATGGATAATTTCGGCGCTGGTGTAGCTGCTATGCGAGCAGGTGACTACCGAACAGCTAAGGCTGCCTTCAAAGAGGCTGTGAAGGACAGTAACGACGTATTAGCTAAAGGCTGTCTAGCTGAATGCTGTTATCGCCTCGAAGAAGTCGGTGAAGCATCTGCACTAGCTGAGCAGATTAAGCCGGCTGAAGGCGGTCGCGCAAAGGGTAACCTCGTGCTCGGATGGATTGCTGAGCGAGAAGGACGTACGCAGGATGCATTGGAGCTATACCGGCTCGCAGCTATCGCTGGCAGCACCAGCGGCCGGCTGCGATTCAACAAATTGACTGGAGTACAATGATGGGAACGTGCCTTATACAATGGGACGGCATCGGGTGGGATGTCGTCACTAACAACTGCTCATCCGGAGGATGCCTCATCCCTTCTACACCTGGACCTTACGAAGGATACCAGCAGACTGTACCCTGCGGACCGTAGCATGAAACCGAGTACTATACGTGAACTTGCTCTAGAGTTAGATGCATTACGACGCGAAGGTGAGATACATCGCCGTTGCGAAGGAGAGACTACTAAGCGTCTCGAATCGGATATAGCGCACACAGGCAGCGAGCTTATGCAATGCCTTAAGAAGGATGAGTATACAGCACGACATCAACCGTTAGAGGATCGCATAAGTGTTCTCGTCAGCCGTGTAGATAAGATTGAAGCTAGAGGACAAGGACGCGGCGACTCGTTCAACTGGATAAATATGGTAGTAGGCACGATTGCAGGCGTCATAGCAACGTACGTACTGCTGAAAGGACTGCACTGATGCTACAGTTACCGAAGATGGTCATGCCTGGCGACAGGAGAGCTGGCATCATGCGCGGCGGTGTGCTGCAGATACACGTCACTCGAGCATGCGACAAAGCTTGCTACGGCTGCACGCAAGGAAGCAACCTCGGCGGCAAGCCTGTCCTCATCACTGTTGAACAGTTCGAGGAGGCATGCGTATCGCTGAAAGGGTACTTCGGCGTGGTTGGCATGTTCGGCGGTAACCCGTGCATTCACCCACAATTCGAGGAGCTGTGCCGCGTAATGCGGAAGCATGTACCGTGGGAACAGCGAGGCCTCTGGAGCAATGCATTGTTAGGCAAGGGCAAGCATGCTCGGATCACGTTCAACCCAGCTCACAGCAACTTCAACGTCCATGAAGATAAGGAAGCGTACAAGGAGTTCCGCCGCGATTGGCCCGAAGCTTTCCGCTACGTCAAAGGCTTAGAGGACAGCCGCCACTCACCGGTGTTCGTGAGCATGCGGGACATGGGTATGAATGAAGAGGAGATTTGGAAGCGTGTCGCCACCTGTGACATTAACCGCCTCTGGTCTGCCATGATCTGCGTGGTGCGAGGAAACCTTCGAGGATTCTTCTGCGAGATCGCAGGTGCTCAAGCGATGCTGCACGAAGCAGAAGCTGACTATCCTGACACCGGCATACCGATCGTGCATGGCTGGTGGCAGCTGCGACAGGAAGCGTTCGCAGAGCAGATACGCTTACATTGTCCGGATTGCGGCATACCGCTCCGAGGGTACGGAGCACTAGCGAACAGCGGTCCGGCGGAACAAGTCAGCGAGCGGCACAAAAGCATCTACAAGCCTAAGGACAGAGGGCGGCTAGTCGAACTTGTGGTGCTGCGCGAGCAGCTGCGGGAAGGTGCTCTACCCAAAGCGACCGATTACATACAGAACGGGTCGATGAAATAGCACAATCCTCGAGGATGCATCCTCGAGGATTGTGCTCATGGGTAGGCGGATCAAGAAAGCTTCGTGCACCACGAAGGCTCACGCCATCGTTTAGGATCAGCCTTGTGGAGAGCGCTGAAAAATGCGAGTTTCGTTTCGTTCAGCATCTTCGCGCAGAGTTCTGCAGCTTCTTTCGCTCCAGTACCTTCGGCGGAGAACACCGAAACGTACGTCACGTAATTGCCATCCTGATCGTAAAGGCAGGGTTCGTCTTGACGTAGAGTGCAAACTTCGTAGAGCGTCGTCATTGTGCTTCCGTCGCCTTCGCGGATATCCTGAACCTCTCGATACTTTACGAAGAAGCGCATCTGTTGCTCGCATTGATTCTGCGTCGGTTGCTTATCGTCCGTGTACCACGTCGGCGTTGTTTTGGGGTTGCGTTGCAGCATTCTGCTACGGAGTTCGCGTTTCATGCTTGTTTCCTCGAGTCGCAGGAACCGCTGCGCCGGATGAGAGTTCTATCTCATATATGCATTGTATCAGAAACTTACACGAGTTCAAGAGCATTTTGCTGTCATTGGTATAGGTGATTTCGCAGCATGACGAAGCATCCTAGTGTCCTCGGTGAGAGTTACGTATACGAGGACGAGTTCGAGATGCTGTGCACGTTGCTTCCGAGGAACGGCTCGTTGCTGGAAGTAGGGACGGCCGCCGGAGTTACAGCTGCTGCGATTGCTGATAAGCATCCAGAAGCTTACATCATGTGCGTGGATACGTTCAAAGACGTGAACCACAATAATTCTGCGTGCGACGAAGGGAATTGGGCGCTGTGGCGACGCAACCAACGGCAAGGTATGCACCTTTGGGTAGGTGATCTCGCTAGCTACTTAGCTCAGACGAACCGCAAGTTTTCGCTCGCCTTCGTGGATGCGGATCATAGCAGGGACGGGTGTGCTCGTGACCTGCGACTAGCTGCGAGGCACGCGAAGGTGCTAGCTGTGCACGACTATGGCCTGCCAGAAGTCAGCGCGTGGCCGGGCGTTAAGGAAGCTGTGGATGAGTTTGTTAGCTGTGGAATGTGGAGGATTACGCAGTGCGTGCGATCGTTGTGTGTGTTAACTACGCGGACATCCTAGCTATCACGCTTCCTCGAAACGCCCGGCATTTCGAGGAGGTGCTCGTAGTCTCTACACCACAGGATACTGCGACAGCCTCCACCGTAAATTCCGTACCCAACGCGAAGCTCTATTGCACAGAAGCATTCACGCGATATGGGGCAAAGTTCAACAAAGGGCTTGCACTGGAGGAAGGCTTCGATGCTCTGGGACGGGACGGGTGGATATGCATCCACGATGCAGACATCGTGCTTCCGGACGTATGGGACGGAGTTGAAGGTATCACCCCAGGAAAACTGTACTCCGCGCCCCGTCGCATCTGCACAGACCCAAAAGCATTCAGGCCGCAACCATGGGCCACGTTCCCACCGACTCGCGACATAGTGTTCCCAGGATACTTCCAGCTGTTCCACGCTAACGACCTTGCTCTGTTGCCCCTCCCCTGGTATGATGTCACGTTCAAGCACGCAGGTGGTGGGGACGGTTTCTTCCAGAGCAGGTGGCCCAAGGAGCGTAAAGTAAGGCTGCCGTTCGATGTGCTGCACCTCGGGCCCCGCGATACGAACTGGTTCGGACGGGGCAACGACGAGGACATGCGAGCGTTCCGCGCTGCTGACTGGCGCCGTCGAGGGCAAGGATTCCGGCCTCTCATCCACGGTAGAACTCACTCCTGCATATGGTTAGCTAGCGATTACGCTGAGCATGTCGAAGTTCCTGGTCACGAGCCGAGAGTGTGGGTGCATGGACTAGGGGACTAGAGCTCTTCACTCCTCGCAGCTTGACACAGACCGATCCAGAATGCTCGCCAGAACTCAAGCTTCTCCTCAGCTGTACCGATGTGGTACTTTCTACATTCCTTGCACCGGTACACTTCCATCGTGTGCCCGTACTTTCTGCTAGCATCACTTGCGTCCCGTTTCGCACGTTTACGATCGAAGTAAGCGTACTTACGCGAGGAGCACATGCCACGTATCATAGCAGACTCAGTGCGTCGAAGTCCTCACCCGGAAAACTCTTCGCGAGGCCGTACTCGCCCCAGCGCCAGTCAGGCGGCTTTCCGGACTTCGGGATGCATGTCTCGTCTCCAGTATGCTGAACGAGCGATGGAGTGTGGACGTACTCCCTGTACCCTGCAAGATTCATAGCATTAACTACAGCCCCGTCCTGACAGCACTTTGATAGGAAAAGGTGGTGCGAGTGGTCGTGCATGGGACGTGAGCTTAACAGTACTCTTATGCCCTCGTTGCTCCAGACTAGCGCTAGAGCGCCCTCGCCTGCTTGGAGCGTAGGGTCTGCAGGCGGCTTGGCTCCGCAAAGCGCACCCTCGGTCCAGCCTCGCTCGTGTCCTTCGTTACGTCGGAACGCGAACAAGTTGAGGTAACGGCGCGGAGCGAATGCATTGGACTTCTCGATGTATTCGCGCACCCCTCTGCATATCACGATGTCGTCCTCGAACATCGCATACGCGTCGACTTTCGGCTCTCGCAGGTACACCTCGTGGAGCGTGAGGAAGAAGTTGGCAAAGGCATCCTGGTGCTGGTCGACTCGGACTAAGTCAAGTTGGAAGCCTGCTTTGCGTATGGATGCTGCTGTGAGCTCCGCGAGGTGCAAACGCTGAGGAACGCTTATCATGCCGCAAGCCCACTTCATGCTACAGCCTCCAGCTGCTCCGCGTACTTCCTCAGCACCTCGTCGCTGCTGTACAGCTCCGTCCTGCCGAAGCAGAACAGAGCAATCGCATCAGCTATGTACACGCTGACGCCGGTGAGGGTGGACATGTCCGCCCAGTGCGAGCTCAGGTACTGCCCAGAGAAGCGTATCAGCTGCCTCGCTCGGTTGTGGTGCAGGCCGCAAGGTCGCACGAGTTCAGCGAGTGTAAGCGGTTCAGCCCTCGCTAACAGTGGCGCAACAGGGTACATGTCGAGAAGCCATTGCAGTGTGGGCTGTGCTTGTACTCTCTTCGTCCTGCACAGTAGCATGCTAGCGACAGCGACCCTCCACGGCGACCGTCCCATGCAGCACTGCAGCGGACCGCACGCAGCCCAATCCACTGGCTTCACGTGTACTTGGTCGAGATCACTCCGCAGGAGCTGATGCTTTTGCATCGTCTGCCTCCGCTAGTCTCTTCATGTCTGCCAGCGCCGCTTCATTCGAATCAAAGAATCGGCACGGCGAGATTTTATAGCTCGGATCGCTCGCGTCATAGATCATCATCGCCGCTAGTAGCCAATCGAATCGTTTTGCGAGCGCATATCCCGCATCACCGGCCTTGTGTATCACCCATCCAGCGCGGCAGTGCGTCGCCTCGCAGGTGTGGGTATTGTCCATATGCAAAGCTTCTGGCTGACTGGCTGCATCGTAAATCACACGATGAATATTCGGTATGATAGGAACTTTGGTTTTGCCTTCGTGAATTACTGGCGAAGTGCTTTTCAAGTCGGAGCAGCGGGAGCAGCGGGAGCAGCGGGAGCAGCGGGAGCAGCGGGAGCAGC
>Ga0210390_10003318_pt1 | contig 13831 bp, 11 predicted proteins | sample IncBWH11OmetaG_FD_161050 | JGI IMG/M metagenome (GOLD analysis project Ga0210390, IMG submission 161050) | Forest soil microbial communities from Barre Woods Harvard Forest LTER site, Petersham, Massachusetts, United States - Inc-BW-H-11-O ...
CAGCTTGATGGTGATCCCGGCTACTCCGGCGGCCAGCGCGGTGGGAGCGAGCCAGCCGTGTTCCCCTTCGGCCTGGCGCAGCAGGGCGCACAGGTAGGCCAGGAAGGGCAGGAACAGCGCGAGGGCGGCCAGCCCGGCAATGTAGCTGGCGTCGGCCGAGCCGTTCGACGCAGCGGTCAGGGCCACGGCGAACAGCGCGCCGCAGCCGGCTCCGGCCCTGGGCATGATCTGGCTGGTCATTGGTTTCTCCTTGCCTGGATCTGACGGTGCTGCCGAGGCTAGGCCCGGTGGCTGGGCCCGGTCGTCCGCCACTGTGGTCATTCGCGGTCAATAACGCGGGTGATTTCCGCGGTGCCGGGGTAAATCCCGCGGGCTACCCAGGCGCCGCGGCGGGTCATCCCGCGGGGGGCCGGCATGATCGCCGCCTGGGCGTACCGTGATGCGCATGAGGGTCCGCGCGTGGCTGGACCGGTCGGGTGACTGGTTGCTGGCTGCTGTCCTTGCCATCTCGGCCCAGTACGAGATCTGGGTCAGGCCGCTGCCCAGTGACCAGGCCGTGACAGCCGGGCGGCCCGCCGCCACAGGCCTGTTCGTACTGGCCACGCTGCCGCTAGCATGGCGGCGGCGCGCTCCGATCGCGGTGCTGCTCACCGTGATCGCCGCGGCGGCTTGCGCGGCGTTCGCGATCCGCCCGTCCCAGGGCCCGGTCGCCGGCTACATCGCGATCGTCGTGGCCTTTTACTCGGTCGCCGCCAACTGCGGCGAACGGCGGGCGCTGCTGGGCGGCGGGATCGGCCTGGCGGCCCTGGCGATCCTCATCGCCACCGGGCAGCCCGGGACGCTCGCACCCGGTTCGCTGGCGATCTTCGCGGTGGCCTGGCTGATCGGACGCTACCTGCGGCAGCGGCGCAGCCAGGTCTCTGGCCTGCAGGACCGCGCCGCGCGGGCTGAGCAAGAGCGGGAGGAGCAGGCGCGCGCGGCGGTCACCTCCGAACGCGGGCGCATCGCCCGCGAGCTGCACGACATCGTCGCGCACAGTGTCAGCGTGATGGTCATCCAGGCCCAGGCCGGGCAGCGGCTGATCGGTGACGCCGCCCAGTCCCGGACGGCGTTCCGCTCGATCGAGGCCAGCGGCCGCGAGGCGCTGGTCGAGCTGCGGCGGCTGCTGGCCATCTTGCGGACCGCCGATGATCAGCTTGCGATCGGCCCGCAGCCCGGGCTCGGCTCGCTGGACTCGCTCATCGATCAGGTCCGCGAGGCGGGGCTACCGGTAGAGGTGCGGATCGAGGGCCAGCAGGTCGCGCTTCCGCCCGGGGTGGACTTGTCCGCCTACCGAATCATCCAGGAGGCGCTCACCAACACGATCAAGCACGCTGGCCCGGCCACCGCCGAGGTCGTCCTGCGCTACGGGACCTCCGCGCTGAAGCTGGAGATCACTGACAGCGGCACGGCAACGGCGCCGGGCACCGGCACCGGTCACGGGCTGATCGGCATGCGCGAGCGGATCACGCTGCTCGGCGGCGACCTGGTGACCGGGTCCCGCGACGGCTGCGGTTACCAGGTCCGGGCACGCCTGCCGCTGACTGGGGCGAACGGAACCCGGCCGTGACCATCCGCGTGCTGATCGCCGATGACCAGGAGCTCGTCCGCACTGGCTTCCGGGTCATCGTGAACGCCGAACCCGACCTGAAAGTGGTCGGCGAGGCGCAGGACGGCAACCAGGTCATCGAGGCCGCGCGGAGGCTGCGTCCCGACGTCGTGCTGATGGACATCCGCATGCCCAACCTCGATGGCATTCAGGCCACCTGCCGGATCACCGCCCCGGCCGGCTCCCCGCGCGTGCTCATCCTGACCACCTTCGACCTGGACGAATACGTCTACCAGGCGCTGCGGGCGGGCGCCAGCGGGTTCCTGCTCAAAGACGCCGCCGCCGACGAGCTGCTGCAGGCAATCCGGGTCATCGCTGCCGGCGATGCCCTGCTAGCCCCGTCCATCACCCGGCGCCTGATCCAGGACTACGCCCGCCGGCCGGCGCCGCGCCGCCAGCCCGACGCCCTGGCCGGCCTCACCACCCGGGAACTGGAGGTCATGCGCCTGCTCGCCCGCGGCATGTCCAACACCGACATCGCCCGCGAGCTGTTCCTCGGCGACGCCACCGTCAAGACCCACATCGCGCGGATCTTCGCCAAGCTCAGCCTGCACGACCGGGCCCAGGCGGTCGTCCTGGCCTATGAGACCGGCCTAGTCCAGCCCGGCGACCGGGAAATCCCGAGATCCTGACGTGGCACAACACTCCGCCGGTGAGTAGCCCGGCCCGGCCCGGCGCGAAGATGGCGGGAGCCACGCATCACCGACAATGGCGCCTACCGTCGCCACCACGCTGATGATGGCCCCCTTGATCGCCGCCTTCTGAAGTCAGCGTCGTCGCCGACCTGGTGACGGCCGCCCGGGGCGGCGATGCTGTGCTGCAGGTGGTCTGTCAGAGGCTGGAAAGCTGGCAGGGCAATGCCCGCCGTCATGGTCATCGGGGTCGCATGCGGGCCATCCTCAGTGATCGTTTCGGCGAGCCAGTCCTCGCTGCTGGATGCACCTGGCTACCTCCGGGCCAGGCGCCCAGAGATCGCAGGCGATGTCGTCTACCGGGGTTCTGTGCTGTCCGCTGCGCCAGCCCGTCTCACCTGTCCGCCGCGGCATACCGCACCGGCACCCCCTTTGGTCACATTCCCGGTCACACAAAAGGCCCTCTCCCTGCCGGGAAAGGGCCTTGACCTGCGGAAACTAGTAGCGGGGGCGGGATTTGAACCCGCGACCTCTGGGTTATGAGTAAAACGGTCCCCATCTACACAGACTCACTGCGTCTCGGTAGTCCAGCGTCCGCGCTGGTCTCCGCGTCGCGGTGTCTCACCGCGTCTCGGGTCGCGCTGCCTGTCCATGGCGTCTCTACTACACCCGCTACTACACCGGAGTTGCCATCAGCCCGAGCCAGCCGACCGGGACGCCGATCCAGCGCGCCACGATCTGCCGCTGGACGCCTCGGACACGAAATGATCATGTCTGGCCGTGCGCCATCACTCGGCAGGGGCCATAGCCAATGCCCAGGCGCTGAGCCGCGCCGAATATTTGCGACGCTTTCTCCTGGTATTACGGCGCTTCGGTTGGGGACAGATTAGCCAGTTCCGGGCCGCCTTCGGGCCGCCGAGCTATCGGCACGACTCGGACTCGGCCTCAAATCTCGCGGTGGACGCTGCTCTTGCTACTCACATGGGTGAGGTCGCCGCTGCTACCGGGCCGAGCGCGTGTCAAGGATCGGCCTGGCGACGGTCAGCGCTGCCAGTGCGCGCCATGGGCGTTCGGCAGTACTCCGTCACCCTTGGCCGCTGTCGGCATACTGGGCGTTCGTTACGCCCTGGAAGCGGACGCCCGCCGGCCAATCGCGACTGATGCGGTGTGCCGGCGTGTCGTGGCCGCAGCGGGATCAGCTAGCGCGTCGGGCAGACCTCGTTAGGATCGGCAGCATGGCGGTAGTTGCCAGTTCACAGCGCCTGCTGGAGCGAGACGTAGAGCTGGCGCGCTTGTCTGCCCTGCTGGCTGCGGCGCTGGCAGGCGGCGGCGCTGTGGTCGCCATCGAAGGGCCTGCTGGGATCGGCAAGACCGCGCTGCTCGACGCGCTGCACGGGCATGCTGCTGAGCGCGGGGTGCGGTCGCTGCGTGCTCGCGGCCGTGTGCTTGAGGCCGAAATGGCGTTCGCTGTGGTGCGCCAGCTCATGGAGCCTGTCGTGCTGTCGGCGGCCCCGGCGGATCGCCGGCGCCTATTGGCTGGCCCGGCCCGGTTTGGCGCCGGTGCGCTCGGGCTGCCGGGCGGCGCCGCGCCTGACTCGGAATTCGCTGCAGTCCACGGGCTGTACTGGCTGCTGGCGAATCTGGCCGAGCACACGCCGCTGCTGCTCACTATCGACGATGTGCAATGGGTCGATAGCCCGTCGCTGTCGTGGCTCGCCTACCTGGGGCCGCGGACCGTGGAGCTGCCCGTCCTTGTGGTGATGACCGTGCGCGAGGGAGATCCGCGCGTGCGAGTCCCGGCCGTCGATGCTGTCCTCAGCAACTCCGCCGCTCACCGGTTCGCATTGCCGGCGCTCAGCCCGGCCAGCGCGGGAACGCTGGTGCGGCGGGATCTCGGCCGGGCGGCAAGTGTCGGTTTCTGCGCCGCATGCTGGGATCTCACTGGCGGAAACCCGCTGTACGTCCGTGAGTTGCTGGCGGCGGCACGCACTGAGCGGCTACCCGGAACGGATGAGAGCATTACGGCGCTGAATCGCCTTGCCTCATCGGCGGTCGGCGCGTCGGTGCTGGCGCGGCTGGCGCGGCTGGGACCGGATGCGCTGGAGTTGGCCAAGGCCGTGGCTGTGCTCGGCTCTCAGCACGAAGTCGCTGTTGCCGCGGAACTAGCCGGCCTAGACCCGGCCGACGCGGAGCTGATCGCCGATGACCTGGCTGCCGCTCAGATCCTCGCGCCGGCCAGGCCGCTTGACTACTTCCACCCGCTTATTGCCGAGGCGGTCTACACGAGCATCCCGCTCGGCGCGCGGCGGCTCGCGCACCGGCGTGCCGCGTCGGTCCTGGACCGGGCCGAAGGGGCCGATAGCGTGGCGGCACACCTGCTGATGACCGGTCCGGCTGGCGATCCGTGGGTCACGCAGCGGCTGAGCGATGCGGCCCGCTTCGCACGAGAACATGGTGCGCCCGAGGTTGCCGCCAGTTACCTCCGGCGTGCACTGGCCGAGCCCCCGGCGGAGACCGAGCGGCCGGGACTGCTGCTGCGCCTTGGCGAGGCCGAGTGGTACACCGGGCAACCAGACGCGATCACCCATCTGGAAGCAGCAACGGACGCGGCACGTGATGTTCCGGTACTGGCTGCCGCGGCCGGGGCGCTGGCGAACGCCTACGTGCTGTCAGACAAGACAGACCGCGGCGTAAGGGTCCTGCAACGGGCTATCGGCGCGATCGGCCCAGCCGATCCTGTTCTCGCGCTTCGCCTGGAGGGAGCATCGGCCCTTGCTGGCATAGTGGATGACCGCACGGCTCCGGCGGCGAACCAGACCGCGGACCTGCTGCGAGCCCGCATCGCCGAGCTCCCGGATCCGCCGGTTCGCCTCCTAGTGGCCGTGGCCGAAGTCGCGATGCGCCGGGCCGAGGCCGGCCAGGCGGCCGAGGAGATGATCAAGCGGGCGCTGGCCCGCATGCACGATCCGCTGCCTTTGAATGTGTGCACCTCTATCATCGTGACGCTGAGCGGGCTGGAGGCCTTCGGCACGCTGGACCGGCTTTGCGCAGATATGATGACCGCCGCGCGGCGCCGGTCCGCGCTGCAGGAGATGGTCGGCATCGCGAGCTTCTCCTCCTGGGCGCTGATCCGGCAGGGCGAGCTGGCCGACGCCGAGGCACAGGCGCGGTGGGCGCTGGAACGCGCCACCGGCATCTACGCCCTTGACTCGCTTGCCCATCTCGTTGAGGCGCTGGTCGAGCGCGATGCGCTAGACGACGCAGAGGCCGAGCTGGCACGTATGGAGCCTCCGCTCGCCTCGCACTCGATCATGGTGGTGACCTACCTGATGTCGCGGGGCCGGCTGCGCGCGGCCCAGGAGCGGCATGCTGAGGCATTGCAGGATTTCCTGGCCTGCGGTGAGCGGTGTGAGCGGCTCGGGATCGTACTGGCCGTTTACCATTGGCGCTCGGCCGCGGCCATCGCGCATGCGTCGCTTGGCCACGCCGACGAGGCGCGCCGTCTCGCCTGGGACGAGGTGGAGATTGCCCGCGCATTCGGGCGCCCGCGCGCGCTCGGCGTTGCCCTTCGCTGCGCGGGCCTGGTCGAAATCCTGGCTGAGGGCGGCGGCGAGCATCTCGTGAGGGATGACGAAGGTCACGCCGCGGACGTGGCGGGAGGCGAGTCGCCCGGGCTCATGCTGCTCGCGGAGGCGGTGACGGTGCTGGAGAGTTCGCGGGCGCCGGTGGAGCTGGCTTGTGCCATCACCGACTTCGGTGCGGCGCTGCGGCGGGCTGGCCAGCGCCGGGAGGCGCGCGCCCACCTCGAGCGGGGCCTCGACCTGGCCCACCGGTGCGGGGCCCGGCGGATTGCCGGCCGGGCCCGGTCCGAGCTCGTCGCGGCTGGGGCCAAGCCGCGCCGGGACGCGATGACCGGCCGCGACGCGCTTACCGCCAGCGAGTTGCGCGTCGCCCGGCTGGCGGCGGCCGGGCGGACCAACCGCGAGATCGCGCAGGCCCTGTTCATCACGACCAAGACCGCCTCGGCGCACCTTAGCCGGGTTTACCGGAAGCTGGATATCACCCGGCGAGACCAGCTGGCCCAGGCTCTCGCCGGAACCGCGCCCGATGCGGCCCGGGCCGATTCGGGCGCGGACGCAGGGCTTGAGCCCGATGCTGCGGCGGCGCCCGGCCCCGGCAGCAGCCGGATTTCCTCAGGCGCCGACCGTAAAAGACAGGGATAGACCGCCCGATGCCATGATGCCCTGCCAGCTTTCAGACTGGGGTTATCCGGCCCGCTAAATGACGGCGGAACCGAACCCGGCTGGAGCGACGAACCGTGGGCGCTGAAATACTGGAGTATGGCGATAAGGCGGGACTGATAGTGCCGCCACCCGTTCCGGACATCACGCTGCCGGAATACGTGCTCGCGCACGCGCGCCAGCGCGGGAGTAGGCGGGCCCTGGTGGATGCCGCCACCGGCGCAGAACTGACCTATGCCGAGCTTGCCACTGCCGCCGACGAGGTCAGTGCCGTGCTGGCGGCACACGGCGTCGGTCCCGGCGACGTCCTCGCGCTGTGCGCACCGAACAGCATCGACTTCGTCACTGCCTGCCTGGCAGCCATCTCGGCGGGCGCGGTCGTAACGACAGTGAACCCGCTCTGGACCGAGGCGGAGATCACCCGCCAGCTGCGGCAGGCTGGCGCGCGCTGGCTCATGGGCACGGCCGACCTGCTAACGGGGAAGCTGCGAGGTCCGATCCGGGAGACCGGCATCGCCGAGTCGTTCGCGATCGGCGCGCAGGCCGCTGGCGAGGTGACGGCGTTTGGCCAGCTCCGCCTGGGACCTGCCACGCCGGGTGTCCCCATGCCCGCGGCAGCCGCTGCGTCCGGCGCTCGGTCAGGAGCCGCGCTCCTGCTCAGCTCTAGCGGCACGACGGGGCTGCCGAAGATTGTCACGCTAACGCATCGCAACCTCGTCGCCAGCCTGTGCCAGACGCGGCTCGTGCACAAGGTCACCGAAGGCGATGTCGTGATCGCAGCGCTGCCGATGTTTCACATCTTCGGCCTGCAGATCTCGTTGAACCTAGCGCTGCGCGAGGGTGCCACCGTGGTCATCTTGCCGCGGTTCGAGCTCACTGGCTTTCTCCGCGCCGTCGAGGTGTACCGGGGAACCAGGGCTGAGCTCGTCCCGCCGATGGTTCTCGGCCTCGCGACCAGCGATCTGGCCGGAAGCTACGACCTGTCCAGCCTGCGCGTGCTGACCTCGGGAGCTGCACCGCTGAGCGCCGATCTCGCCCATGCCTGCGCGGAGCGGGTCGGCTGCCGGGTGAAGCAGGCCTACGGGCTGACCGAGATCGCCGGCGCATCTCACATCGCGCCCGATGACGGCCCGGACCGGCCTGAGTCCATTGGCCCGGCGCTGCCAGGGGTGGAGTGCCGAGTGGTTAACTCAGAGTCCGGGGCCGACGTCGGTACCGGCGCGCCAGGCGAACTGCTGATCCGGGCGCCGGGCAACATGCGCGGCTATCTTGGCAATCCCGAGGCCAGCGCAGCCACGATCGACTCGGGCGGCTGGCTGCACACAGGCGATATCGTCACTGTCGACGACAATGGCTGGTACCGCATCGCCGATCGGGTCAAGGAGCTGATCAAGTACAAGGGCCTGTCGGTCGCGCCAGCCGAACTGGAAGGACTGCTGCTCACCCATCCTGCGGTAGCGGACGCGGCGATCGTGCGGCATCCGGACGAGGCCGCCGGTGAAGTGCCGAAGGCTTATGTCGTGCTCAGAGACGCCGTCTCCGAGCAGGAGCTGATGGACTGGGTCGCCAAGCGCGTAGCTCCATACAAGCGCGTGCGCCTAGTCGAGTTCACCGACACCATCCCCAAGTCTCCGTCCGGGAAGATCCTCCGCCGGCTGCTCATGGCGCCGGAGGCCGGCGCCGGTCAAGCGGTTCCAGGCCGGCAGCCGTGAACGCAAGCGCGGTGTCCGGAGCCGAAAACGGCGATAGACGGGACGCTCGTCCGGACGCGGACCTCCATGGGACTGTTGCCCTCGTCAGCGGCGGCGGGCGCGGCGTGGGCCGGCTACTGGCCAGCCGGCTCGCCAGGTCCGGGGCAGCCGTCGGCTTGCTCGCCCGCTCCGCTGGCGAGCTGTTGATCACGGTCGGCGACATCGAGCGGTCCGGCGGGACCGCGGCTGCTGCTGCGTGCGACGTCACCGACCAGAATGCCGCGGCCGCGGCCGTCGCGGAACTGGCCGTACGGCTCGGACCAGCCAGCCTACTCATCAATAACGCCGGGATCTCCGGGCCTGCCGGACAGCTCTGGGACGTGAGCGCGCCCGAGTGGTGGCGAGCTTTCGAGATCAACGTGGGCGGGGCGTTCGTCCTCAGCCAGCTGGTACTCCCGAGCATGGTCGCGGCCGGGACCGGCCGAATCGTTAACATCACCAGCTACGCAGGCGTCTACCGATGGCCGCTGATGTCAGCGTATGCCGCCTCCAAGGCGGCGCTGGTGAAGCTGACCGAGACGCTGGCCGAGGAGACCCGCCCCTATGGCGTGTTCGTGTTCAGCGCCGATCCCGGCCTGCTGCCGATCGGGCTCACCGACGCCGCGCTGCAAAGCCGTGCAGGGTCGCAGACACCCGAGGGCCTTGTCTACGGCTGGATCCGTGACCAGCTGCAGTGCGGACGCGGCACCGAGCCTAACCACGCCGCCCGCCTAGTCCTGGCGCTGGCCAGCGGCCGCTGCGATCGCCTGTCCGGCCGGCACATCACGGCGGCAGACGATCTCGATGCGCTGCTGGACCGGATCGACCGCATCGAACGCGATGACCTGCATACCCTCCGGCTGCGCAAATCCATGTGAGGGCCACGGGTCGGACTCGTTCACACCGCCACGCCGCATGGACCGAGCACCTGCTGCCAGCCTGGGTTAGCCAGCAACGGCCTATCACCCGCCCAGAACCACTCAATCCGAACCTGGCGCCGACGCCTTACCAGCGACTCGCAAGGCGCGCAGGGCGGTTACATGCGCGGGCTGCGGGGCAAGCCGACCACACTGGCACAATGCGCGTGGGACGAATACACCTTGCATCGGCACCACCGTGTCCGCGATGCCGTCGTTGAACTCGAGCAAAGGGCTGGACCTCGCGCTCCTGGTAGCCAGATGCCAGGAGCAGACATCTGGCGGGTTCGGCCTAACCTCGTCGCGGGCTACACGCTTTCCAGCTACTCCGTCACCAACGGGAAGAGACCGGTGGGCACCTGCGCTACCTCCGGGCCAGGCACCCAGCGATCCCGGGCGACAGCGTCCACCACGTCCAGGCTGTCTCATCCCGTGCCACGCCGTCTCCCCCGTCGCGCTGCCAGTTCGGGCGGAGGGATGTTGCTGCTAGACGTTTTACTACAGTTGCCGAGACGCAAAAGGCAGCCTCCTCGGCGTGTTCCCTGGTCTCGAAGACGATGACGGACATGCCGATGTCATCGATCGGCTCTAGCCGGTAGGCACTGACGAAACCCGGTGCGCCCTCGGGACCAGCTTCAGCCTCAGGTCCGCCAGCGCCGCGCGAGCCGGGCCGGGGTCCTCGAGGCGGACGGTGGACACTACTGCGTGCATAGGGCTGAGTGTCCCGGTGCCGGGCGGGTGCGTCAACGGAAATACGGCCTGATGGCCGGCGGCCGCATGGCCGCGGGCTGGTGCCGGGCTTCGGCGGCAGGCCGGTCAGGCAGACAGTAGCAGGTGCTCACGGGCACGGCAGGCTTGACTTTCAATGAAATCTTCATTTAAATGAAGATCGTATGAACCGTCTGAGCCGTGCCGAGCAGAACGAGCGGAACCGGGCCCTGGTCCTGGACGCCGCGCGGCGGGTTTTCCTGAACCGCGGCTACCACGCGGCCACGCTGGATGAGATCGCCGACGAGGCGGGATTCTCCCGGGGCGTGGTGCAGTCCCGGTTCGGCAACAAGGCCGACCTGTTCCTGGCCTTGCTCGAGGAACGGATCACCGAGCGTGCGGCCCAGAACGCGCGACTGGCCGAGGGACTGAGCGGCGCCGAGAGGATGCGGGTGCTGCGCGAGCACGCAGCCCGGCGCAACCGTGCCGAGCTGGACTGGGGGCTGCTGCTGATCGAGTTCCGCGTCCACGCGGCGCGCGACCCGGACCTAAGCCGGCGATACGCGGCGTTGCACGCATGTACCCGGCAGGCCCTGGCCGGGGTCATCACCGATGCGTACCGGCGCACAGGCCAGCCGCCGCCGTTCCCGCCGGAGGAGATGGCGCAGCTGATCCTCACCGTCGAGGCCGGCATCCGCCTGGAGCAGGCCGCAGATCCCGCCGGCCCCGAGTCGCCGGCCGCATTCGAGCGGCTCCGGGGCTTCATCGAATCGCCGTTGCCATCTGGTGATGGGGCACGCAAACCAGGGAGATCGAGATGACCACGACCACCGGTACCGGCCTGGACGCGCTCCGCGCGCGCTACGGCGAGGCGTTCGGCACCCGGCTGCCGGACCACATCCGGCGGCTGCCTGGGACGCCGGACGGCTGGCCGGGTACCAGCGCGACCGACTGCGTGCCCTGCTGGCCTGCGCGATCGAGCGCTCCCCGTTTTATGCCCGGCGCCTGGGCAGCATCGACCCGGGGCGTTTCGAGCTCGATGATCTGGCCAGCCTGCCGGTGATGAGCAAGGAGCAGATGATGGCCGGCTTCGACGAGCTGCTGACCGACCGGCGGCTCACCCGCGCGCGAGCCGAGGCTCACCTGATGGCCTGCGCGGATGAGCCGAGCCTGCTGGCCGGCCGGTACGTGTGCCTGGCCTCGGGCGGCAGCTCCGGGCTGCGCGGCACCTTCGTGCAGACCATCGAGGAGTTCGCCGAATTCTCCGCGTCGATCCTGCGGCGCCTGGTCGCCAGGCTAGCTGCCGACGGAGCACCGCCGCCGGACGGGGTCCCGGTGGCGCTCGTCGGCGCCGCCTCGCCGGTTCACGCCAGCGGCTTCGCCGCCGCGGCCGCGGCGGCCGGCTATCCGGTCCGGGCGATCTCCGCGCCGGCCACGCTCCCGCTGGCCGACCTCGTGCAGCGGCTCAACCAGGTGCGGCCGCTCGTCGTCATGGCGCACACCTCCAAGCTGGCCCTGCTCGCCGGGGAACAGCGCGCCGGCCGGCTGAAGATCGCGCCCGTCTCGGTGACCGCGATGGGCGAGCAGCTCACCGAGCAGAACCGGGCCGTGATCAGCGGCGCCTTCGGGATGCCGCTGATCAACCAGTTCACCTCCACCGAAGGACTCGTAGGCCACAGCGAACCGGGCGGCACGGTGCTCAGCTTCGCCAGCGACATGTGCCTCACCGAGCTCGTCGACGACGACAACCAGCCGGTCCCGGACGGCACGCCGTCGGCCAAGGTGCTGCTCACCAACCTGTACAACCACACCCAGCCGCTGATCCGCTACGAGCTGACCGACAGGTTCACCCGCCACCCGGCCGGCCCTGGCTCCGGCCAGCTGCGCGCCACCGTCCAGGGACGCGCCGACGACACGTTCCGCTACGGGACCACCGCGGTCGACCCGCTCGCCATCCGCACCATCATGGTCCGCACCCCGGCCGCGCTGGAATACCAGGTCCGCCAGACCAGCCGCGGCATCGGCATCGACGTCGTCGCCAGCGGACCGCTCGACCACACCGCACTTGCTGCCGCGCTCGCACACAGCCTCCGCGCGGCGGGCCTGCCCGACCCGCAGGTGCACGTCCGGCAGGTGCCCGACATCGCCCGGCACCCCGAAACCGGCAAGGCCCGCCGGTTCATTCCGCTGTGACCGCCGCTGCGGCAGCACGGCGGCCCGGATTCCCTGGAGGGTAAACAAATGTTCGGATTCGTGACCGGAACGTCATCCGGAGTCGGGGAAGGGTTCGCCTGCAGGCTGGCCGCCGACGGCTGGGACCTGGCCATCACCGCCCGCCGCGGCGACCGGCTGCGCGCCCTGGCCGAACGGCTGGCCGGCGAGTATGGCGTGCGAGTGCAGACCCATGTCGCTGACCTGACCGATCCCGGCGACCTTGCCGGGCTGGAGCGGGCGGTCGCCGCAGCCAGGCCCGGCCTGCTGGTCAACAACGCCGGATTCGCGGGGTACCGCGAGTTCTGCGAGGTCGGTCCGGAGGTGATATCGGATCTGGTCGCCGTGCACGTCATGGCCATTACCCGGCTGGCCAGGGCGGCAGTGCCCGCCATGGTCGCGCGCGGATCAGGGGCCATCATCAATGTCGCATCGCTGCTGGCAGTCAGCGGCTCCCTGCCTGCGCAGCCGCTGCCGTACCGGGCGGTCTATGCCGCCGCCAAGGCGTTCCAGCTGACCTTCACCCAGGCGCTGGCCGGCGAGCTGGCCGGAACCGGCGTGCAGGTCCAGGCCTGCTGCCCGGGCCTGGTCGACACCGAGTTCCACGCGCCGCCCGGCCGGGACCCGTCCGCGGCCCCGTTCCCGGTCATGCGGCCCGATGAGGTCGCCGGCGCCGCCCTGGCCGGGCTACGCCCCGGTGAGGTCGTCTGCGTCCCCGGCCTGAACGACCCGTCCATGATCGACGCCGTCAGCCAGGCGCAGCAGGCGCTGTTGCTGACCGCCGTGAGCTCGCCGCTCGCCGACCGCTACCGAAGGAACAGGGGACATGACAGCATCGGCGGCGGGGCAGCGGTACTGGCTGGGTGACAGCCGGCCCGAGGTTGACCACCTGCTGGCCCAGGCCGAGTTCCTGGGCCACGATGCCGCCGACCTGCTCGACCGCATCGGCGTCGCCCCCGGCGCGAACGTGATCGACGTCGGCTGCGGCGTGCTCGGCATCCTGCCCCAGCTGCGCTCCCGGGTCGGCGACCGCGGGCGGGTGGCCGGGCTCGACATCGAGCCGCGGCTGCTGGCCGTCGCCGGCCAGCTGTCGGCTCAGCACGGTCTGGCCGTCCGGACCGTAAGGGCCGACGCGGCCAGTACCGGCCTGCCGTCCGATTCCTTCGACTTCGTGCACGAGCGCATGCTGCTGCTGAACGTCACCAGCCCGCAGGACATCGTGGCCGAGATGACCCGGCTCGCCCGGCCCGGCGGCGTCGTCGCGCTTCAGGAGCCCGACGGCGCGGCCTGGGCAACCGATCCGCCGCATCCCGCCTGGGAGCTACTGCTGACCGAGGTCAACGACGTCTACCCGCGAACCGGCCGGGACTTCCATACCGGCCGCCGCGCCGCGCGCCTGCTCCGTGACGCCGGCCTGCGAGACGTCCACGTCCGGGTCCTGGCCCGCCTCACCGCGCCAGCCCAGTACTTCCACACGTTCCTGCTGACCCTGGCCGTCCTCATGCGCGAGGACATTCTCGCGGCCGGGCGGCTGACGCCCGGCCAGCTCGACTCCTGCACCGCCGAGCTTGGCGAGCATCTCAGCCAGCCGGGCACGCTCACCTGCCTGCCGACCATATGGCAGGCCTGGGGCCGCAAACCCGGTACCAGCTAGAGCCTGGTGAGGAACCGGGCCACGATCGGGCCGCATACGGGCCCGCCGTTCCCGCTGGAGCTGACGACCAGCACCGCGAACGTAGTACCG
>Ga0210390_10003325_pt1 | contig 13807 bp, 12 predicted proteins | sample IncBWH11OmetaG_FD_161050 | JGI IMG/M metagenome (GOLD analysis project Ga0210390, IMG submission 161050) | Forest soil microbial communities from Barre Woods Harvard Forest LTER site, Petersham, Massachusetts, United States - Inc-BW-H-11-O ...
ACACTGGCGGTACCGGCTGGCGCTCCCGCGTTCTTCTTCGCGTCGGACGGCGGCCCCGGCACGACGCTGTACGTGTACAGCACGGCCACCGCGCGGGTGGTGGCGCGGATCACGCCGCCGCACCCGGGCGACACCTTCGACGGCATCGCGGCGACCTCAGACCCGCTCCGCTTCGTGGTCGCGACCGGTCACGACTACTCATGCGGCGCCGACCTGTACAGGTTGCGGCTGACCGCCGAAGGTCAGCCCGCCGGCTACACGCCGCTGCCGGTGCCGCGCCTGCCCGAGGACGTGATCTCGCTGGCGGCGACGCCCGACGCCCAGTTCCTCGGCTACGCCGGCGACGAGTGCGCCGATCAGGGCGGCGGCCAGGGGGACATCGGCCTCGTGAACATGGGCACCGGGGCGATCAGCCGGTGGACGGCGCCGAAGCAGGAGGACATCGGGTCGCTGTCCGTGTCGGACAAAGGCACGGAAATCGCCTTCGCCGTCGGGCCGACCAAGCTGTTCGAGGCGGAGGCGGGCCTGATCGCCACCGCCGCCACCGGCGGGACGCTGGCCCAGAGCGCCCAGGTGATCGTGTCGGGCACCCAGCTTCGGCCCGCCGGGACCGTGCCTGACGGAGCCGCGCTGAGCCCCGACGGCCACGCGATGTACGTCTGCGGCGGCGGCGTCGGCATCGGCAACACGCCTCCCCCGGCGACGCCGGACCCGCTGCTTACGTTCACCGGCGGGACGCTGACGCATACCGCGCACCTGAGCGCGGCGGGATGGTGCGGGCTCAGCCTGGACCCGTCCGGCCGGTACTTGCTCGCGCAGACCTCCGGCGGCTACAACACCACCAACACGCCGATCCTGCAGTTGATCGACCTGGCCACCGGCAAGGCGACCACGCTGCCCGTGCCGGCGGCGGGCTTGCAGGACGGCGTCCAGGTCTCCTGGTAGCGGAAAGGGCCGGTCACAGATGTGACCGGCCCTTTCCGCGTCCCCGTTAGGCGTCCTTCCTGCGGAAGAGGTAGGCGCCGACCGCGATGAGCACGGCGGCCCAGATCAGCGTCACCCCGAACTGCGGCCAGGCCGACCACAGGTGCTGGTTCGTCTGGCCGATAGTCACCGTCAGCACCCGCCCCGCGGCGTCGGGGAAGAACCGCATGACGTCCCAGCGCCAGGTGTTCGGCAGGACCGCGATGATGATCGGGAGGACGAACATCAGGCCGATCACCGCGCAGATCGCGCCGGCCGTGTGCCTGATGATCGCGCCCAGGGCGAACGCGATCAGCGCGACCGCCGTGACCAGCAGCGCGGTGCCGATGATCGCGGTGAGCACGGTCCCCGGCGAGATCACGGTCGTGCCGCTGAACGTCACGGGACCCGTCGGGCCTTGCTGGTTCGCGTTCGCCGGGATCGTGACCGAGTGGAACAGCGAGGCGCCGACCCCGGAGCCCGACATCGCCGCCTGCCCGACGAAGAACGCGACGAACGAGGTAATCAACGAGACGATCAGAGCCACCGTGGTGAACACGATCAGCTTGGCGGCGAAAACCGTGCCTCGCCGCGGCATCGCGGTCAGCGACGTGCGGATCATCGCTGTGGAGTACTCGGAGGTGATCGCCAGCGCGCCGAGCACCGCGATGATCAGCTGGCCGAACTCGAAGAAGGCGAGCAGCGACGCCTGCGTCGCGTCGATTCCGGCCTTGTTCGCCGGGTTGTTGTGGATGCTGTTCGCGATCGCGAAGCCGGCGATGGCCGCGATGCCGACGCTGACGATGAACAGCGCCGCGATCGTCCAGTACGTGGAGCGGACCGAACGCAGCTTGGTGAACTCCGAACGCAGCGCGCCGACCAGGCCGGCCCGGCCGGTGGCGGGCGGCAGCGCCGACAGTTGCAGGCCGGGGGCAGTGGTAGTAGCCATCGTTCAGACCCCGCTTCCGATGTTGGCGGGCGCGGCGGGGACCGTCCCGGGGGCCGCGCCGGGAATTCCGGCGTGGTACTCGACACTGTCCGCGGTCAGCTCCATGAACGCCTCCTCGAGCGAGGCGCGCATGATGCTCAGCTCGTGCAACCTGATCTCGTTCTCGAATGCGATGTCGCCGACCGTGTCGAGGGTCATGCCGCGCACCAGCAGCGTGCCATCGCCGTCGGCGGTCGCGGTGCCGCCCTTGGCGGCGATCGCGAGCACGAGCTGGTCCGGGGAGGGGGTCCGGACCCGCACCGCCGCACCCGACGACCGGGCGATGAACTCGCTCATCGTGCAGTCGGCGATGAGCTTGCCCTTGCCGATCACGATCAGGCTGTCGGCGGTGTGCTCCATCTCCGCCATCAGGTGGCTGGACACGAAGACCGTGCGGCCCTCGGCCGCCAGGGCCTTCATCAGGTTCCTGATCCACAAGATGCCCTCAGGGTCGAGCCCGTTGACCGGCTCGTCGAACATCAGCACCTTGGGGTCGCCGAGCAACGTCCCCGCGATGCCGAGCCGCTGGCTCATACCGAGGGAAAACCCCTTGGACCGCTTGCGGGCCACCTCCGACAGGCCGACAAGCTCGAGCACCTCGCCAACCCGGCTCTTCGGCAGGTTGTTGGTCTGCGCCAGGCACAGCAGGTGGTTGTAGGCGCTGCGGCCACCGTGCACCGCCTTCGCGTCCAGCAGCGCGCCGACCTCCCGCATCGGGTAGGCCAGTTCGCGGTAAGGCTTGCCGTCCACGCTGACCGACCCGGCGTCCGCGTAGTCCAGGCCGAGAATCAGGCGCATCGTGGTGGTCTTGCCCGCGCCGTTCGGGCCAAGGAAGCCGGTCACCTTGCCCGGCTCGATGCCGAACGTCAGGTCGTTGACCGCGACCTTCGCCCCGTATCTTTTCGTGAGGCCCCGTACCTCAATCATGGGAATGTGTCCTCTCTTCTATTAGAGACATCCCTAGTCTGCCCGGCCATCGTTGTCCCCCGCGTCGGTCGTAGTGATGATTCGGCTGTACTCCCCGGGGAGGATGGCCCGGTGGGCGTGAAGGGGCCGCTCAGAGACTTCCGCCACCGGCCGTTCTGAAGCAAAATCTCTAATCTCTTCCGAACGGCCGGTGGCGCCGTCTGTCCAATGCAAGCTCACCGAATACCCGTGGCCGGCGCCGCGGATCTGGTGCGGGGCGTGGCGGCCGTGCACGCGCACGCGGCCGGGGCGCAGCGGTCCGGCGGGGGCGGGCGCGGGCGGCAGGCGTGCTGGCGGTCTGGCGGGGGCGGGCGCGGGGGCGGGGGGCTGGCGTGCGGGCGGCGGCGGGAGCGGGGACTCGGCGGCTTCGCCGGCCAGCATGGTGGCGTAGCGGCAGTCGCAGTCGGCGGCCGCGCCGGGCGGGAGGACCAGCAGCCAGCCGCCGTCCGCGCCAGGGACCGGGATGCGGACGGGGCCGTCGGGGTCGAAGCGGACGAGGTCCCACCAGCGTTGCGGCGCCGCAGCGAGGCCGGAAAGGGCGGCCGCGATCCGGCCGACGGTGCGCGGGGAGGGGATAGCACGGGCCTGCGGCGGCGGGCCCAGCGAAACGGCGAGCTGGGCGATCTCAGGAGCTACCGAGAGGTCGGCGTTCACGAGGGTTCCTTCGCGTTCGGGAGCGCAGCTCCCGCGGCTGACTGGCTGACCGGGTTACAGGGTCAGCGACAACACGAAAGAACGCGGTGGAACACGGGAACCAGGAGACCGGAACGCGGTGTCGTTGTCAAATTGACCGGGTTAGAGGCGCAGGCCGGCGGCGACGAGGTCGGCGAGCGCGGCGTCGGCGCTGCCTTTGCTGTCAGTGCCTCTGCTGTCACTGCCTCTGCTGTCACTGCCCCGGCTCGCGTCCCAGGCGGCGGCGCAGAGCGCGCGCAGGCCGTCGATCGCGGCGCCGGTCCCCTTGAGGGCTAGCTGGCCGGACGGGTGGCGGAGCGCGGTCCAGCCGCCGCACGCGAAACCGTCGTGCGTGCGGGCGACTTCGGGGTACGGCTCGAGGAGCGCGTCGAGGTTTTCCGCCACATAGGTCGGGCGCTGCTGCGGCGGGGCGAGCAGCAGCTCGGCGGGACGGGACACCCCGGTCAGCACGAGCAGGCTGTCCGCGCCGACCCGGCAGGCGGCCTCGATGTCGGTGTCCAGCCGATCGCCCACGACCAGCGGGTTCTTCGCACCGGTACGGATGACAGACTCGTGGTGCAGCGGCGGCTCGGGCTTGCCCGCTATGACCGGAGTCGCGCCGGTGGCGTGCGCGATGACCTGCAACATTGAGCCGTTGCCCGGCGCGATGCCGTGCGCTCCCGGGATCGTGCTGTCCGCGTTGGTGCCGACGAACAGCGCGCCGGCCCGGACCGCGAGGCCGCCCTCAGCGAGGCTGGCGTAGCCGACACCGGGGCTGTAGCCCTGGACGACGGCGAGGGGACGTTCGGCGGCGGTGGAGACGGGCCGCAGGCCCCGTTCCCTGACCGCGAGCCGCAGCGCCGCGGCGCCGATGACCAGGACGGGAGCCTGCGCGGGCAGCTTTTCCGCGAGCAGCCGGGCGGCGGCTTGCGCGGACGTGACCACGTCGTCCGGCTCGGCGGGGACGTTCATGCGGCTGAGCAGCGCCGCGACCGCCGCCGGGGTGCGGGACGCGTTGTTGGTGACGTATGCCAGGTGCATGCCCTGCCGTTTGGCCCGGTGGAGGGCTTCGGGGGCGCCGGGGATGGGGGTGCCGCCGATGTAGACCACGCCGTCGAGGTCGAGCAGCGCGACGTCGTACTTCTCGTGCAGGGCGGGGCCGGGGGTATTCGTCACGGTGGCTAGCTTCTCATCCCGTCTTCCGGCTTTGTCATTCCGCCTTCCGCCTTGCGCTTGCGGGCCTCGATGGTGGCGCGCACCTGGCGCAGCGCGTCGATGTACGGCTTGCGGTCCGGGCGCATCGCGGCGGCCAGCGCCAGGTACTCGGCGGCTCTTTCGTGCTCGCCGGCGCGGGACAGCGCCAGGCCCAGCCCGAAGTGCGCGTAGTCGTCCGCGGGGCTGGCCTCGACGATCACGCGAAAGTTGGCCGCTGCTTCGGCGTACCTGCCGGTGTCGAACTGGGCGCGGGCCAGCCCCTCGCGGACGCTGCGCGAGGTTGGCTCGGCCGTCGCGGCGCGCTGCAGCACCTGGGCCGCGGCGGCCGGGCTGCCCTTGTCGAGCAGCGCCATGCCGGTCGTGTACCAGGTGTGCACGTCCGCGCCGTCCGCCCCCTGGGCGCTCGCGTTTTCGCCCCCGTTTTGCCCCGTTCTGTCCGCATCACCCTCAGGCTCGAAGCCGGCCCGATCAGCGAAGTTTTCCAGAGAGCGGGAATCCCAGCCTTCGCTAGGTACTTCAGACATGGTGTGCAGACCCTTCCGTCCGGCCATGATTCCGGTCTCGTGCTCGCGCCGTTCCGCGGTGTCCGCTACGACCCGGACCGAGTCAGCGGCATCGCGAACGTCACCTCACCACCGTACGACGTGATCGGCTCAGGCACGCTCGATGAGCTGCTCGCGGCCGAGCCGCACAACATCGTTCGGCTGATCCTGCCCGGGTTCGGGCTGGACGCCGGCGCCGATGCGGGAGGTGCCGGGACGGCGGGCGGTGCCGGGACGGCGGGCGGTGCCGGGACGGCGGGCGGTGCCGGGACGGCCGGCGGTGCCGGGACGGCCGGCGGTGCCGGGACGGCCGGCGGTGCCGGGACGGCGGGCGGTGCCGGGGCGGCCAATGCGCGGGCGGCGAGCCGACTGCACGACTGGCTGGCCTCCGGAGTCCTCGCGCCGGACCCGGAGCCGGCGCTGTACGTATACGAGCAGCGCGGTGCCGGGTGGCTTCAGCGGGGCCTGATCGGACTGGTCCCGGTGGGCACGCCCGATTCCGCGGGCATCCTGCCCCACGAGGGTGTCATGCCCGGTCCGGTTACCGGCCGGCGACAGCTGATGATGGCGACACGGGCCAACCTTGAGCCGATCTTTCTCGTCTATAACGGTGGAGCTGGCCAGGCTGATTCCCCTGGTCTTGGTACGGGCTCCGCGGCGGGTTCCGGCGGGCACAGGGGCCCCGCCGGCCCCGAACCGACGGTTCCCGTGACCGCCTCAGGGCTGGTGCGGCTGACGGCTGAAGAGCGGGAACCGCTGTTCACCGCCGTGACGGACGACGGCATCACGCACCGGCTCTGGCGGCTGACCGATCCGGCCGACCATGCCACGGTCGCCGGTGACCTGGCCGGGCGAACCGCGCTGATCGCCGACGGGCATCACAGGTACGCCGCCTACAGGGAACTGCGTGACCTGATGCGCGGGGATGGGCACGGCACCGGTCCGTGGGACTTCGGATTGGCATTCATCGTCGACGCCGACGAGCACCCGCCGCAGCTTGGCGCCATCCACCGGGTGATCCCGCACCTGGCGCCGGAAGACGCGGCACGGTTGGCCGCGGAGGCGTTCACCGTCGAAGAGCTATCTGCCGTCGGTGCGAGCTTGTCTGACGGGGAAGTGCTCGATGGCCTGGAGACGGCCTTGCGCCGGCTCGCGGAGGCGGGACGGCGGGGCACGGCGTTCCTGCTCGCCGGCCGGTCCGGATACCGGCTGCTGACCGACCCCGACCACGAGCAGCTGCAGGCCTCGATGCCGCCAGAGGCGTCACCGCGCTGGCAGGCTCTTGACGCCTCCATCATGCAGGAACTGCTGATGGCACGGCTGTGGTCCATCAAGGACAACGAGCGCGACGTGCTCATCTCTCATCACGCCGGCGAAGCCGTCCAGATGGCGCTTGACGCGTCAGGCACCGCGGTGCTGTGCAATCCGGTCCCGTTCGGCGCGGTCAAGGAGGTAGCTGACCATGGCGAGCGAGTGCCGCGCAAATCCACGTCGTTCGGCCCCAAGCCGCGTACGGGCCTGGTGCTGCGCACGTGGGAGCCGTAAGCCCTGGGGTGGCCGTCCGGCCGTTCATGATAGCGTTCAATAGCGCTGTACTCTGCCGCGAACTGAGGAGGTGAGTCCGATTAACGCTGTGACAGGTCGGGACTCCCTCTTTCTCATGGCCTAGGGAGTGCCCGCAAAAGGCATCCCGAAAGGCTTAAACGCTTATGCGCTTTACCTCTCAGACGTCGTCCGATGGCGTCCGCGAACAGCTCTTTACCGTCGGTGAAATTCCCGGCGTCTTGTGGACGCCAGAAGGTGCCGTCGGCACTCGCCCGCTGATCCTGCTGGGACACGGCGGCGGCCAGCACAAAAGGGCCCCCGGCGTGGTGGCCCGCGCCTGCCGCTTCGTGGCGGAGTGCGGTTACGCGGCGGCGGCGGTCGACGTGCCAAACCACGGCGACCGGCCGACGGACGAGGAGTACGACAGGATCTCGGCCCAGATCGACGCTCGGGTGTCAGCCGGCGAGGAACTGGCTCCGCTGCTGGCCGATTTCCACGCGGTCGTGGCTCGTCAGACCGTCCTCGAATGGCGAGCGGTCCTGGACGCGGTTCAGGACCTCGATCACGTCGGCGCCGGTCCTGTCGGCTACTGGGGGGTGTCCCTGGGCTGCGGACTCGGCGTTCCGTTCGTCGCCGCCGAGCCCCGGGTCCGCGCGGCGGTACTGGGCCTGGGCGGCGCGATCGCATTGGCCGAGGCCGCCGCGCGGATCACCGTCCCGATCGAGTTCCTCGTGCAGTGGGACGACGAGCGGGTGCCGCGGGCCGAGACCCTAGCGCTGTTCGACGCCTTCGCCTCCGCGGAAAAGACGCTGCACGCCAACTCAGGCAAGCACGGGGAAGTCCCGGCATTCGAGCTGGACAGCACCGTGCGGTTCTTCGCCCGGCACCTCGGCTGCCGCTAGCAGCCCGTGACGCGCCGATCGGGGATCGGTTCCCGATCGGCGCGTCCAGCGGGCTTATTCGTCCGAGTCCGCGGAATCGTCGGGTTCGGCGAGGTGGACGTCCGGTTTCGCGTGACTAGCGACTGCTTCCTCGACGGTATCGAAAATGTTGAAGACCTTGCTCAGGCCGGTGATCCTGAAGATTCGCAGGATCCGCCCTTGCGTGCAGACGAGGTCGATGCCGCCGTCGTGCGCGCGTACCCGTTTAAGGCCTCCAACCAGCACGCCCAGCCCGGTCGAGTCGAGGAACTCAACCCTTTCCATATCGACGATCAAGCGGTAGTTTCCGGCGTCGACAAGGCTGACAAGTGCTTCCCTAAGCCGGGGAGCGGTGTAGACGTCAATCTCCCCACTTACTTCGATAACCGTTGTACCTGAGGCAGCGGAATACTCATTGAGCATGAGATCCATGGCCTCTCCCCTCTACTCCTCTGTCTGGGACAATAGTCGGATGCGTGACGACATGGCTACGAGCAAGCAGAAGTTCCCCAACTCCGACACGCCAGACATTGCTGACCTCGGTAGCGACGTCTTCCAGATCGACACCCGGATGGCGGGGTATCGAGGGATAACCGCCGGGTACCTGATCAGGGGCAGCCGACCGTGCCTGGTGGAAACGGGGACCGCGTGGTCGGCGCCGATCGTGCGCCAGGCGCTCGCGAAGCTAGGCGTGGAGAGCGCGGACCTCGCCACCGTCGTCGTCACCCACATCCACCTCGACCATGCCGGCGGAGTCGGAGATATCGCGTCGATGTACCCGGCCGCGGAGGTGGTCGTCCATCGGAAGGGCGCCAGGCACCTGGCCGATCCGAGCCGGCTCATGGCCGGCGCGCGGAAGGTGTACGGAAAGGCGCTGGACAGGCTGTTCGGAGAACTTGCGCCGGTTCCGGCCGACCGGATCAGGTCACTAGACGATGTGGGCATGGTGGACCTCGGCGACGGACGCCGGCTCGAGAGCCACTACTCCCCCGGCCACGCCAAGCATCACGTGGGACTGATCGACTCGGCGAACGGTGATCTGTACGTCGGCGACGCCGCGGGCGTCTACATCCCCGAAACCGGCGACCTGCGCCCCGCCACGCCGCCTCCGGATTTCGACCTGGAAGTAACCCTGGCCTCACTGCGAAAGTTTGAGGCGCTCGCCCCCACCCGGCTGCTGTTCAGCCACTACGGTCCTGTATCCGATGTGGAGGCGACCCTGGAGCGGTCGGCGGAGGAGATCATCGTCTGGGTGGAGGGCACCCGCCAGGCCCGCGCCGCCGGAATGGACCTCGATCACGCCGTCGCTATGGTCCGCGAGCAGACTCTGTCGCGTTACGCCGCGCTTCGCGAGGACGCCGACCCGGCCGTCGCGGCGAAGTTCGAGCGCATCAGCAGCGCGGCCACGAACGTCGCCGGGATCTGGCTCTGGCTGGACACACTCGACCAGCCAGCCGGGTGAACGAAGCCTTCGAGCGCCTTCGAGCGCCTTCGAGTCGCGACCTTGATTGCGCGATCGATGTTGCCCTGACCGCGCCCTGACCCCCCGATTGCGCAATCAGGGTCACTCGGAGCACGGTTGCCATCGGTAGGCGCCGCCATGCCTGGCGATCGTGCCCAGGCCTGGGAAAGGCATGTGGTAGGCGTGAATTCGGAGGTGCTCGTCGGCCGCACGGTCCAGCAGCCGGCGGCGGGCGCGCACCGCCCGGGCGGGGTCGTGATCCCACGGGGTACACCACCCGGGATGGCTCAGCTGCAGCTCGTCGTAGAAGAGGTCGCCCACGCAGAGCAGCCGTTCGCCATCACTGTCCAGCAGGACCGCGGAATGCCCTGGGGTATGGCCGGCGGCATCGACGATGTGGACGCCGGGAAGGATCTCGCTGTCATGCTCGAATGGACGCAGCCGGTCGCCAAGCAGCCTGATCGCCTCACGCGCCGATGCCACGTGCTCTTCGCTGCCGCCACCCGCGGCCGCCGCACCTGACCAGAAGGCAACCTCGGCGGCGTGCGCGAACCCCGTCGCCTCCGGGAACGTGAGCTCGCCTGACCAGGTGGCGCCACGGCAGTGGTCCTGATGCAGGTGCGTGAACACGACCGCGGCCAGCTCGGCGGCCGGCGCCCCGGCGGATGCGAGCCCGTCGCCGAGTTTGCCGACCAGCGGCTCGATGGCCGGCCCGTAGCCGAGGAAACGGGCACCCAGCCCGGTGTCGATAACAGCGTGTCCGTCGCTGGTCAGCACGAGCACGCAGTTATAGCCACACGAGATGGTGGTCTTCTGCCGACCTTCTGCCGCGAGGGCGGCGCGCAGTTCGCCGTCAGGCACGCCTGCCTCGGGAGTGAAGAACGCCTCGAGCGGCGGTTCCCACGGCGGCGCCATCTGGCCATCGCTGATCACAGCGCAGCTGAGGCCCCCAACGGCAAACCGGTAGAGCACCGCCCCATTATCCCGCGATCCGCTTTCGTTGGCGTAGATCCCCTTCCAAGACGGGGCAGTCGGTAGCACGACTTCTCAAGCGGGCTTGTCATGCCGGCGTTTTCTTACCGGCAGCACATCCAACTCCGCACACCGATAACGGCGGCCTCGGACCGGTTCCGCGGGAGCGGTCGGGTGACTTCGATCGGGGAGGTAGGCCGAGTGACCCGGGGCATTCGGGGCGCGGACCCGGCCGCGCTCGGCGCGGCGGGCCGGCCGTGGTCGGCGCGGCGGGGCCGGGCATCGGCAGTCACAATGGGCACTGAATGCTGGCCCCGGCACAGGAAATGGCATCTGTCCCGGTCCAGAAGCGCTAGCCAGATGATGGCGACGTAGTCGTCCTCGAGGTCGTGGTTCTCGTCCTCGGACTAGGCGTCGTCGAGACCATCCTCATCCTCATCGGACTCGTCTTCCTTGTCGGCGAGATCGTCCTCGTCCTCGGACTCAGAGTCTTCGTCCTCATCCTCGTCAGCGAGATCGTCGTCCTCATCCTCGTCGTCGTCGTCGTCGACTTCGTCCTCATCCTCGTCAGCGAGATCGTCCTCAGCGAGATCGTCCTCAGCGAGATCGTCCTCATCCTCGTCGGATTCGTCCTCGTCAGCGAGATCGTCCTCGTCGTCTTCAGACTCAGAGTCGTCGTCTTCGTCGTAGTCGTCGGCAAGATCGTCGTCATCTTCGTCCTCAGACTCCGAGTCGTCTTCCTCGTCGGACTCGTCGTCGGACTCGTCGGCAAGATCGTCGTCATCTTCGTCCTCAGACTCCGAGTCGTCTTCCTCGTCGTCCTCGTCGGACTCGTCGTCTTCGTCCCAGGCGTCTGCTTCCTCTAGGTCTTCGACGGAGATGCCGTCTAGTTCGTCGAGGCGCTCGAGGGCGTCGGTCTCCTCGTCCTCGTCCGCCACGACCGCACGGGAGAACGCCTCCCTGGCGGCCTCGGGGCGTCCTGCCGCGAGCAGCGCGTCACCGTACGCGTAGAACAACCTGGCTGACCATGGGCGCGGCCGACCGTCGGACAGCTCGGGGACCTGGAGCGCCAAGACCGCCGCGTCGGTGAGACCCTGGTCCCTGCGGATGCCGGATTCCACGATCCGCAGTTCGATCTGCGCCGCGCGCGGCAGTCGCTTGGCGTCGTCGCTGTGCACGAGTTCGAGTGCGCGGTCGAGCCGGCCAAGGGCACGTTCGGAATCCGCCATCAGCGGGAGGTACTCACCGCGCCCCGTCAGCCGACGGGCGGCGCGCAGCTCCGCTAGCGCTTCGGCCCAGCGGCCGGTGCGGTACGCCATGATGCCGTTCACCTCACGCACGACACCGATCCTCGTGGCGAGCTCGCGCGCGGCGTGGGCGTACCGGTATCCCTGCTCGGGGTCGCTGGCCAGCTCGGCGGCCACGAGATACCGCCCGACGGTAGCGGCTAGGTCGGCGGGCAGCCCGTGCAGTTCTGCCTTGGCCTCGCGGGACAGCTGGTCCTCGGTGATGCTGTCCGGGATCCTCGGCCTGGCGGACGTGGACGCGGCAGGGCGGCGCCGGTCGAATCTGTCGCCGTCCGCCCTCGGGGCCGCCGCCGCTGGACGCGGACGGTTGCCGAAACCGGTCTGACCACCCGACCGTCCGGGCCCGGCGGGCCTGCCCGCACGATTTCCGCCGCCGCTAAATGTCCGCCGAGCACCCGGGCGAGGCGCGCTGCCCGGGCGGTACGACCGCTCCGACGCCGGCCTGGACCGGCCGTCTTCGCGGTCGCGGCCCTCTTCGCGCCATTGCGGACGGGCGCCGCGAGGGGTACCTGCACGCTGGTCCGAGCGCTCATCAGGAAAGGCGCCACCAATGCGTTCTGACATGTTCCGGCTGAAGCCGTGCTCGCGCGAGGACCGCTGGACACCAGTCTGGCGACGCGGCCCCGGCTGGTCGTCGCGGAACGCTCCGGCACGCCGCGGCCGGTCGGCACCGTATCCGGGCGAACGCCGCTGCGCCCGCTCGTCCCGGAAGCCGCCGCCGTCCGGACGGTCGCGGTAGCCGCCCTCGGCACGGTCACGGTAGCCGCCCTCCGGACGGTCACGGTAGCCGCCCTCCGGACGGTCACGGTAGCCGCCCTCCGGACGATCGCGATGGCCGCTGTCCGCACCCCGGTAGCCGCCACGATTGCCGGAATCGCCCGCGTACGGACGGCGCGCGGGGCGGGGCTCATAGCCGCGGTCCCCCTCGGTGCCGGACCGTCGGCCACGATCGCCTTCCGCGGGGAACCTGCGTCCGTACCCTCGGTCTCCGCTGGCCTCCCGGCCGGGCCGTTCCCCGCCACGGCCCGCAGGGCGAGGTCCGCTATCGCGCGTCCCGCCCCGGTATCCGGATGACGACCCGCGGTCCGCGCCGAAACGCCGGTTGCCAGTACCCCGGGTGCTATCGTCACGCCCGTAGGAGCGGGCCGGCCTGCCGTACTCCCGCTCGCCGCCGCGCGGGGCTTCGTGGTCGCGGTCACGTCCCGGCCCCGAGGACTCCCGGTCGAATCTCCGACCGGAGTCGCGCCCGGAGTCGCGGCCGCTGTCCCATCCCGTTCGCCGTTGACCGCCTGCACCTGCTGGAGACCCCGTGCGCGGTCGCGGGCCGCCAGAGCCCCGGCCGTACGACGATGCTCCGCCGCGATATCCGCGCTCGCCGTAGCCCCCGCGACTTCCGCTAGCGCCGCGAGCACCGCCATCCGCGCCACGCTCACCAGACGGGCCATCCGACCGGCGGCCGGTACCGGCGCCGCCGGCATAATCGTCGCGTCCGCCGCGACTGGCTCCCCTGGGCCCGGTGTCCCTGCCCCAGCCGGCTCCGCCGCTGCGCGCACCCCTGGCTGACCCGGCGCCGCCACCCGAGCCGGAACCACCACGGCCGGCACTGCTCCCCCGGCCGGCACTCCGGCCGGCGGTGCTCCCCCGGCCGGCACCAGTCGCCCGGCCAGCGCTGCCGCCCCGGTCAGCACCGCCCCGGCTAGAGCCGCCGCGACCACGAGTACCACCATTGTTGCCACCGCCCGGACGTGCCCGCCCGGAACTAGCGTCGCCGCGATGCGACGCGTTGTCCTCTTCGGCCATGGTCACCGACCTCCTGAACGGTTGGCATAAAAGTAAGAGGGCCGCTGCCCCTTGCACGGGGTGCGGCCCTCTGAGATAAGTTCCGGCGGTGTCCTACTCTCCCGCGAGGCCTCCCTCGCAGTACCATCGGCGCAGAAGGGCTTAACTTCCGGGTTCGGGATGGGACCGGGTGTTTCCCCTTCGCTATGGCCGCCGGGAACACTATCGGGTTGTATCGCCGGCCATGGTGCCGGCTGTTTCCCGGGAACCGCACAGTGGACGCGAAGCATCAAGCTTAAGTATGTGTTGTGTGCCAAGCCGCTCGGCCTGTTAGTACCGGTCAGCTGCGCACCTTGCGGTGCTTCCACTTCCGGCCTATCAACCCAGTCGTCTGGCTGGGGGCCTTACCCGCTCAAAGGCGGAGGGAGACCTCATCTTGAGGCGGGCTTCCCGCTTAGATGCTTTCAGCGGTTATC
>Ga0210390_10003326_pt1 | contig 13803 bp, 1 predicted proteins | sample IncBWH11OmetaG_FD_161050 | JGI IMG/M metagenome (GOLD analysis project Ga0210390, IMG submission 161050) | Forest soil microbial communities from Barre Woods Harvard Forest LTER site, Petersham, Massachusetts, United States - Inc-BW-H-11-O ...
GCCCGTTCTATGTGAATGCGACTCTTAGCGAGTGGAAAACCAACGGTGGACCGCGACGCGCCGGAGTAAGTTCGTTTGGTATAGGTGGCACCAACGCCCATGTCATTCTGGAAGAGGCTCCGTCAGTCGAGTCCGGTAAAGAAACTCGGCCGTATCAGATGCTTGTCGTTTCGGCTAAAACGAGTACTGGGCTTGAGGCCGCAACTAGCGATCTGGCTGCATATCTGGAGGCGCACAGAGAGGTCAACCTCGCGGATGTTGCCTACACGTTGCATCTTGGCCGGCGGGAGTTTAGCCATCGACGGGTAATCGTGGGCAAGGACGCGGAAGACGCTTTTTCCGCGTTGAACTCGCTCGACGTGAAGCGGGTCGTGACTGGATTCCAGGAACCGAAGGCCCGCCCCGTGGTCTTCATGTTCCCGGGTCAAGGCGCACAGTACGTGAATATGGCTGCCGGCCTGTACGGCAGCGAACCGATATTCAAACAAGAGGTTGACCGTTGTGCGGCGATTTTGCTGGAGCACCTCGGATTTGATCTTCGCGACATCCTATACCCCAAAGATGAACTCAGCGCTTCGGAGAGCGCCGGACGATTGTTGCAAACGCAAATAACCCAACCAGCATTGTTTGTGATCGAGTACTCCCTCGCACGGCTATGGATGGATTGGGGAATTCAGCCCCACGCCACGGTTGGGCATAGCATCGGCGAATATGTGGCAGCGTGCCTGGCGGGAGTATTTTCACTCGAAGATGCTCTTGCGCTAGTTTGTGCCCGGGGCAAGTTGATGCAATCGCTTCCCTCGGGAAGCATGTTGGTGGTCCCTCTGCCAGAAAATGAAGTTACACTTCTACTTAGTGATGAACTGTCGCTTGCCGCCGTGAACAGTCCAGAGTTTTCTGTAGTTTCCGGTCCCACGGAAAGTGTGGAACGCCTCGATCAGGAGTTGACGGCGAAGCAGTTGGCATGCCGGCGGTTGCAGACTTCGCATGCATTCCACTCCGCCATGATGGATCCGATTCTCGAATCATTTGCAGCCGAGTTTCGCAAAGTTCGCATGCAGGCTCCGCAGTTGCCGTATATGTCAAATCTTACCGGCGACTGGATCACCGATGTGGAGGCGACCAGTCCGGAATATTGGGTCCAGCACTTGCGCCGGACAGTACGTTTTGCCGACTGCGTGCGCGAGTTAGTGAAAGATCCAGACTGGGTGCTCCTTGAAGTCGGGCCCGGGCGGACGCTAAGCACACTCGCTCGCTGGAATCCCTACCGCGCACAGGGGCAGGTAGTGGCGAATTCAGTTCGTCATCCTGACGATTTATTTGACGATGAAGCATTCTTGCTGGTGGCTGCCGGCAAACTCTGGATGACCGGCGTGCAGTTTGATTGGCCTCGATTCTATCGGCATGAAGAACGAAAACGAGTGCCTCTCCCGACCTATCACTTCGAACGGCAACGCTACTGGATCGAGCCGAAAAAGAAAACAACATCGGCGTCTCCGGTAGGGTTGAACACGGAAAAGAACAAAAATCCCGACGAATGGTTCTACGTGCCGTCGTGGAAGAGAACAGCCCCCACCTCGGGAATCGCGCAGGAATCACCCGTTGCGCCGTGGCTGATTTTCTCCGACCGCTTTGGCTTCGGAGAACGGTTGAAGGATGAGGCACAGCAGCGCGGAATCGAGGTGCTTTCGGTCTCAGAAGGCCCGCAGTATGGGCAGATCGCCGACTCCTTTACGATCCGTTCTGGGGAGAACTCAGACTACCAGTCTCTTTTTAAGGCCTTCAAACAAGCAGGAAAATTACCGTCGAAGATCCTCTACTTATGGACCACCTCCGACACGGACCACAATAGCAATGAAGTGGCACAAAGCGATCTGGAGCGGAGTTTCTACGGACCTCTGTTCCTCGCGCAGGCAATTGGTTCTCTGGCGAATGCTTCTCCAGTTGAATGGGTCATGGTGTCCAATTCTCTCTACAATGTCATCGGTGAGTCGATTCACCATCCAGAGAGGGCAACGCTATTAGGTCCCTGCCACGTGGTACCACAAGAATATCCCAATGTCTCTTGCCGCAATGTTGACTTCGACTTTAGCGTCCGAGATATTCCTTTGACGGACGCTGTACCTAGCCTGATCGAGGAGGTTGTCAACGGTTCAGAAGAAAAGATAGTGGCCTATAGAAGAGGAAAACGGTGGGCGCAGGTCTATGAGCACTTACGCCTACCAGCGAACGATCGGGATGTTCCCTTACGCGAAAAGGGAACTTACTTTGTTACCGGCGGTCTAGGAGGAATCGGCTTGGCCATCGCTGAACACTTGGCGGAAACACACCGAGCTCGGCTTATTCTTGTCGGAAGGTCGCAGTTCCCGCCACGAGAAGGATGGGAAGGGTGGCTGGAAACACATCCCGAACAGGATGGAGTAAGTTCAAAAATCCGGAAGCTCCAGTCGCTGGAAAAGATGGGTGCAGAAGTATTGATCGTCAGCGCCGATGTAAGTGATGAGCGGCAAATACGATCTGCCATCGATTACGCACAACAGCATTTTGGCCCGCTGAACGGCGTGGTGCATTGTGCCGGTGTACCGGGCGGCGGAGTGATTCAACTGAAGACGCGCGAAATCGCAGAGGCAGTGTTGGCGCCTAAGGTAAAGGGCACGATGGTACTGGCATCGGTGCTGGGTAAAACGCCCCTGGATTTCTTTGTTGTGTGCTCATCGCGCACTTCCATCTCAGGTTCCTTTGGGCAAGTTGACTATTGTGCCGCTAACGCATTTCAGGATGCATTCGCACATTACAGCCGTCAAAACGGCTCTCCGGCAATGGTTGCCATCAACTGGGACGCATGGGCAAATGTCGGAATGCTCGCCAGCGCTGCGATTCCCGGCACCACACAAGCCGAGCCTGTCTCTCAGAAGACCGGAGAGAAAGTTGACCATCCATTCTTCGATGCTCGAATCGTGGAGTCTGCGGGTCGCGAAGTATATGTGACAACCATGAGTCCGTTGACGCACTGGATCTTGGACGAGCATCGCATTGCAGGCAATCCGATCATTCCCGGAACTGCGTATCTGGAAATGGTTCGTGCCGCAGTGGAAAAGTATTCTAACGGTAGAGACATTGAAATACGGGATGTGTTCTTCCTTGCTCCGCTTGGTTTGCGTGAGGATGAAAAGCGAGAGGTAAGGCTAATTCTTGAAAGGCAAGGCACGGGGTATACGTTCCGCATTGTCAGTAAAGTTGGTGAAGATAATGGAGCGGAAGCTCAGTGGAATGATTACTCGACGGGCACAGTAGCATTTGTGGAGCAAAAACGTAAAAGGCCACGAGACCTGGAGACGATCAAACGAAGGTGTAACTTACAGCAGGTCGCGTTTACAGACGAGAGTAAGCGTGATGAGGATCTCGGACCGAGGTGGCAGACTCTAAGGCAAGCGTATGTAGGGGATCACGAATTGTTGGCAGTATTTGAGCTGCCGGAGCAGTTCATGGGGGATTTCGAGAAGCTCAAGATGCATCCTTCGCTGCTGGACCGCTCCATGGAAGTAGGCAAGCACTTCCTCTTCCCGGTGGGTGTGTATTTACCCATGGGATATCGGCGTCTGACGATCAAACAACCCCTGGGAAAGAGAATTTACACTCACGTCATTTTCGATCCCACCAAACGTCAAGACGGAGAAACAATGTTATGCGATGTCACAATCTTTGACGAACATGGCGAGGAGTTGCTGGAAATCGACTCATTCTCGCAGAAGAGGGTAAACGACATCGCAGCGCAGATCAAAGCCGTCGCCAAGAAACAATATCACAGCAACCGAAATGAGCCATCGGCGAAAGATGCAGTTCTTGCGAGCGTGTATGCCAAGGCTATGGAACAAGGGCTAAGCGCCCGCGAAGGCGTTTTAGCCTTCCGTCGCATCCTTCAGCTGAAGTCTGAGCCGCAGGTGATCGTATCTACCAAGGACCTTCAAACCATGATTCTCCAGGCCGGAAGTCTCAGACCGATGGCCGAGATGCTGACGCAGGCAGCCGACGCTCCAGTCGCGGCCGGTTCAAGACATCCTCGTCCCGCCATCGCGACGCCCTATCAAGCTCCAAGCACTCCCGTAGAACAGAAGATTGCGGAAATTTGGCAGAAGATCCTTGGGATCGACGAAATCGGTATTCACGACAACTATTTTGAATTGGCTGGGGATTCAGTTCAAGCGATTCAAATCGTCAGTCAAATGAACCAGCAGGGATTTCAACTCACCCCCCAACAACTTTTCCAGAATCTAACGATCGCTGAATTGGCTGCAGCCATCACAACCTCCGAGACGCCCGGCAGTGAACAAGAAAAAACAACGTTGATTACGTCTGCGCCTTCTGGAAGCGAAGATCGCAGCGAAGTGACTCCGTCCGACTTTTCACTTGCCGGTCTCGATGAGCAAGAGCTGAGAGATCTTGAGCTCACGCTTGCGCAAGCCGATCATCAGTTGAGTGAAATTGCCAATAGCCAACCGGGAACCTTCCAGAACAGCGTCGTATTGGACATAAGTCGAAGCGGAAACTGTGGCGGTATTTCGGCGCAATTAGAGGAAACGCTACGCCAGCATCCGGCTGTTTCTCAGGTATTAATAGCGGAGACACCCAACGCCCCTGATGAAACGACGGCGTACGTCGTTTTGAGACCCGCGTACTCCACCTCCGCAGAACGTCCGATGCAATTCGGTTTGTTTTACTTCGGCGACGACAATTCGATCTCTGGCGGTGACAAATATCGGCTCTATTTGGAAGGAGCAAAATTTGCCGACCGTCACGGCTTCAGTTCTGTGTGGACACCAGAGCGCCACTTTCATCGGAAGGGTGGACTCTACCCGAACCCATCCGTTCTTAATGCTGCGTTGGCGATTGCAACTGAGCGTGTTCAATTGCGTGCGGGCAGCGTCGTCATGCCGCTGCACAATCCCCTGCGCGTGGCTGAGGAATGGTCCATTGTTGATAATCTGTCCCGGGGCAGAGTTGGCATCGCGTTTGTTTCGGGCTGGGTTGCCAACGATTTCGCATTTTTCCCCGAGAGGTTTGCCCACAAGCGCGATGAGATGTTTAAGGGTATTGCAGAGGTCCAAAGGTTGTGGCGAGGCGAAAAAATCGACACCCGAGATGGCACCGGCAATATGACCCAGATCGAGATATTCCCGAAACCAATTCAACGAGAGTTGCCTACATCACTGACATGCAGCGGCGGACGGGAGATGTTTGTCAAGGCTGGAGAACTTGGATTCGGGATTCTCACATCACTCCAGGAGCAGAGTACTGACGAAGTTGCAGCCAAGATCAAAGCCTATCAAGAGGCCAGAACTGCCGCCGGTTTTGATCCCGCGACCGGGCAGGTCACGATGATGATACATACCTTCATGGGCAGCGATAAAGACACGGTCCTGCAAAAAGTACGCGGACCTTTATCCAATTATTTGCGATCCCATGTCGATCTGATCAAATCATCGGGTGCGCACAAAGCTGAATTTGGTGACAATGCTTCCAATGGGGAACTCGTGGATTCACTCGTAGCCTTCGCGTTTGAGCGCTATTACAGAAGCTCCTCGCTGATCGGCACACCAGAAAGTTGCCTCCCTATGATTGAGCAATTGAAATCGATTGGGGTCAACGAAGTGGCGTGTCTCATCGACTTCGGAGTCGATGTGGAGTCGTCTTTGGAAAGCCTCCGAAGCGTTAACCTGCTGCGGCAGCTTTGTGCAACCGCCAACGTTTCCAACCGTCACGCGAGTCTTCAGGCGGATCTGATGGTTTTCCTGCGGGGAAAATTGTCCGCGGCGGCGATACCTAATTCATTGCTGATAGTCGATGAGCTGCCTGCGCGGGAGCATTGGTTCGGCGTTGCATAGAAGTCAATATGGTGCCGCAGGTCATTCGATGGTGAACAGCAATGTGCAGCGAAAGCGGCCGAACGGTTGGGTCTAGGAGGAAAAACTACAGTCAGAGTTCTTGGACTGAAAACGAGAAATTGTTGTACAGAGACGACTGCCATGCCATTGGATATCGAATTATTGCAAGCGGCGGAGGAATTGTGGGTGCCCGTAATGGGCTCGGAAACTGTAGCGCCACTACTTTATTTCCTGGTTCGTTTTACGCGGCCGAGGAAGGTTCTGGAAGTCGGGACAGGTTACACCACTCCCTTCATTTGCGCAGGCCTTAGTCGACAATATGGCGGATTACCAGCGAAGCAGCATCCAGTTGGCGGCCAAGTCTCGACACGTATTGAACAGTCTCGGTAACAATGGTGATCCAGACGCGAGACGGCGGCAGGAGGAGCAATGGGCAGGGGCTGAGCCAGCCCTGGCTGCTCCAAAGTTCTACGCTGCGCCTTACGAGGCGAAGTTCCTCGCAATAGATTCCCTGACATTGGCTACATCCTCGGCGCCCAAAGTATGCTCGGTGCTAAGCAGATTGCGTCTACGCGAATCCGTGACGGTAATTGATGGAGAATTCCAAACGGTTCACGACAAGATCTTCCCTGACTTTTTCCCGTTCGACTTCGCCTGGGTCGACTGCGATCACAGTTTGGAGTTTTTTGACCAGCATTGGCAAAACATCAATCCGCAGGATGGTTTGTTGGTGTTCCATTGGCTGTTGACTGACAAGCCCAGTGAGGTTGTACTGGATTACATCAAGACGCGAATGCGCGTCCACAATGATCTGGAGATCGTGAGTTTCTGCGAGCCACACAAGATCGCTCAGAATAGCTTGACCATCATTTGTAAGACAGCCATCAAGAACCGGACCTACGATGATAAGTTTGCTCTGCTACAGGATACGGTGCAGTTCCTCAGGAATTTTGTAGCGCGGCAGAAGTCGATGCGCGGGGGTGTCGAGGCAATATGAAGTACTGCTAGAAGTGTGATAGGAAATGTCGCGCCGCGACGCGGCGTCGCGTCCCGTTGTTCTGATTGCTACACCCCTTTCCTCCAACTGCTCACAACGAGTTATCGCTTTGGAAAATATTTATGATGCAAAACGTCACAGATATATATCCGTTGTCTCCTCTCCAGCAGGACATGCTGTTTTATACGGTGTACGCGTCTAAGCACAGCGCGTATGTGGCGTACGTCACCTTCCGTGTCCATGGAGATCTCCATGTCGCATTGTTTAAACAAGCTTGGCAAAAGATCATGGAGCGCCACCCAGTCCTCCGCACCGCATTTGTCTGGGAGCGTGTGAAAAAGCCTGTGCAAGTGGTTCGCACGGAAGTGGTTTTACCTTGGGATGACCGTGACTGGCATGGTGTCGACGAGGAGGAACAGGAACGGCAGTTGCAACAGTATCTCGATGAGGAGCTCCGGCGAGGGTTCAATCCAGGCCAAGCGCCCTTGACGCGAGTGGCGTTGGTCAGATTGAGGGATAACCAACATCAGTTTATCTGGACTTATTCCAATCTGTGCCTGGATGGACGGTCTATTCAAATCATTTGCCAGGATCTGTTCGCGCACTATCGCAGCTTGTCTGAAGGAAGAGAGCCGGACTTCCCGAAGCCTCGTCCGTTCCGGGATTTCATTGCCTTGTTGCAGCGTCAGGATAGGGCTGGAGCCCAAGTATTCTGGCAAGAGGCATTGCGGGGCATTGTCCCTCCAGCGCCATTTGTAATCGAAGGATCGGAGAAGAAGGCCAGCACTGATCCGCATTATCGGAACGTCTCCGACAAGCTGGACAGGACAATCACGGAGAAACTGCAGGCAGCGGCACGACAGTATGGTTTAGATGTGAATACGTTTATCCAAGGCGCCTGGGCTTGGCTCCTGAGTTGCTATAGCGGATCAGTTGACGTGGTATTTGGAGTGACATCAATGGCCCTCCCAATGACGCGAGAGGGTGCAGGCTCGATCACTGGCGTGCTGCTCAATACCCTCCCGGTGCGCACCGGAGTTGGTCGTGATGAACAAGTGCTGAACCGGCTCAAGAAATTGCAAACGTATCAGTCCGAGGCACAAAAATACGGGTGCAGTTCTTTGGCGGAAATTAAGAGGTGGAGCGGGCTTTCTGAATCCAAACCCTTATTTGAAACCGTTTTGGTGCTTGAAAGTCAACCGCTTGCTAAAGAAGTTCATGTTAACGGTGACCTCACATTTGTTTCCGGCCGCATACATTCAGATATGCAGTATCCAGTAACGCTGTATGTGGAACTGAAGGAAGAGTTATCGCTATGCCTCATGTTTGACGCGAGTCGATTCACTCCCGAAACAGCCGCGGGGCTTATGGGCCACTTCAAAAACATTCTGTCGGAGATGGCGCTTAATGTAGAGAGGATGTGGGAGTCAATCTCCGTGGTACCTGTTGACCGCGAATACCCACTACACTCCGGAAACGGATCGACGCTCGAACCTGTACAAAAAGGCAAAAAAGAGCTGGCGGCTCAAGCGGCTGTGAAGACGGAGCAGAAAACCTCGCTGGACCGTCGATCTGGATTCGCAGAAATCCCGGAGAATGGTATCCCTCCGAATTGCGCAGCCATTCTGCCGGGGATGCTGTCGCTGGTGGAGCTATCGGAGGAGGAGATCGAGAAGATAGTTAGTGGAGTCCCGGGGGGAGCAAGAAATGTTCAGGACATTTACCCGCTGACACCGTTACAGGAGGGGATTCTGTTTCACCACCTGATGGGCGAAGAAGGCGATCCCTATCTGCTGGCAAGGTTGATGAGCTTCAAAAGCCGAGTGCACCTGGATGCCTGCGCGAATGCACTGCAAGCGATCATGGATCGACACGACATTATGCGCACTGCAGTAGTGTGGGAAGGATTGCGGGATCCGGTTCAGGTGGCGTGGCGGAAAGCCAAGTTGCCGGTAGAGGAAGTGGTACTCGATGGGACTGGAGATGCCGCTGAACAGCTATCGGCGCGGTACAGCCCACGACATCACCGGATCGATGTGCGGCAGGCGCCGCTAATGCGGATCTACATCGCCAAAGACGAGCAGAAAGGGCAATGGCTGATGCTGATGTTGCTGCATCACTTGCTTGGAGATCACAACACATGGGACGCGATGGGGGAAGAAGTGGAGGCGCATTTGTTGGGGCTTGCGGCGCAACTGCCCAAGCCGGAACCCTTCCGGAACTTGGTAGCGCAGGCCCGCTTGGGCGCGAGCCAGGAGGAGCACAAAGCATTTTTCCGTCAAATGCTGGGAGACATCGAGGAGCCAACTTTACCGTTTGGATTAACCGACGTGCAAGGGGATGGGCAAGGAATCGAGGACGCATTTCTGGTGCTGGGGAAGGATCTAGAGTGGCGAGTCCGCGAGGGAGCGAGGAAATTGGGAGTGAGTGCGGCGAGTGTGTGCCATGCAGCCTGGGCCCAGGTTCTGGCGAAAGTGTCTGGGCGGGAGGATGTGGTATTTGGCACGGTACGGCTTGGGCGAATGGGAAGAGCGGAACGGGGAATGGGATTGTTCATGAACACGCTTCCCATAAGGGTTCGAGTAGGGGTGGAAGAGGTGGAAGCGAGCGTCCGGTCAACACACAGTCAGTTGTCAGAGCTGTTGCAGCATGAACATGCGTCTCTGACACTGGCACAAAAGTGCAGCGGCGTGCCGGCCTCGATGCCGCTGTTTTCGTCTTTGTTGAACCATCGGAATACACGGGGCGCTGCGGGAAAAACTTCAACCGAAGCACGGCGAGCGTGGGATGGAATGCAACTGTTAAGTGGCGAAGAGCGGACGAATTATCCCGTAACAATGTCGCTCAGTTTTGGAGATGGAATTAAGTTGTGGGCGCAAACGGCTCGCCCGGTTGATCCCGAACGGGTGTGCCGGTATATGAGCCGCGCTCTGGAATTGCTTGCCGAAGCTCTGCAAAACGAAACTCGGAGAGCCATGTGGACGCTCGACGTGTTACCGGAAGAAGAGCGGCGTCAGCTGTTGTACGAATGGAACGAGACCAAAGCCGAGTTTCCCAGCGGCAAGTGCGTGCATGAGCTGTTCGAAGAGCAGGTCCGTAGGAGTCCCCAGGCAACGGCGGTGGCGTGGGAAGACGAGGAACTGAGCTACGGGGAGCTGAATGCCCGAGCCAACCGGTTGGCGCACTATCTCCGGGAGTTGGGAGTGGGGCCGGATGAGCGGGTGGCGATCTGTGTGGAGCGCGGCTTTGAGATGATCGTGGGTTTGCTGGCCATACTGAAGGCGGGAGGAGGGTATGTGCCGCTGGACCCGGCATACCCGGAAGAACGGCTGCAATATATGTTGGAGGATAGTGCACCGATCCTATTGCTGACGCAAGAACATCTGCAAGGTTTGTTCGGCGGAATCCGGGACACCGTAAGGGTGCTTGATCTCAGCGATGCCACACCGGCGTGGAGCAGCCAACCAGAGACCAATCCGGATCGGAACAGTGTGGGACTGACCTCGAGCCATCTGGCCTATGTGATCTACACCTCCGGATCCACCGGCCAGCCCAAGGGTGTCGTCGTCGAGCATGCCAACGTTGTGAATCTCGTCCACGAATACATTGAGCTGTGCTCTCTGACGGCTTCCGATAAGATCTTGCAGTTCGCCTCATATAGTTTCGACGCTTCTGTTGAGGAAATCTTCCCGGCGCTGTCCGTCGGAGCAACCATCGTTCTTCGGCCAGCTCACTTGACGATACCCGACGTGTCGTTCCTGAACTTTTTGGCTGCCCATCAGGTTACCATCGCCGACCTGCCAACCGCTTTCTGGCATCAGTGGGTTGGGGAGGTGGGAGAAGAGCGCAGTAAGCCAGACATTCCACTACGGCTAGTTATCGTAGGTGGCGAGAAGGCCGAACTGCGACACCTGACCGCCTGGTTTGAGAGATGCAGAAACTACAACATCCGCTGGATCAATACGTATGGTCCGACGGAAGCGACTGTCAACGCTACCTCGCTTTGTATTGATCCCGCTGCGGTTGCGCGACTGGATGAAATTCCCATCGGTCGTCCCGTCGCTAATGCCAGAATTTACATCCTGGATGCTCATGGAGAGGTCACACCGATCGGCGTAGCCGGGGAGATTCACGTCGGCGGGGCTGGCGTTGCGCGGGGCTATCTGAAGCGGCCGGAGCTGACGGCAGAGCGGTTTGTGCAGGATCCGTTTGTAAAGAAAGCGGGAGCGCGGATGTACCGGACGGGGGATCTGGGGAGGTGGAGGGAAGACGGGACGATTGAGTTTGTGGGGCGGAACGATAATCAGGTGAAGATCCGTGGCTTCCGGATCGAGTTGGGAGAGATCGAGGCTCGCCTGGCGGAGTACCCGGGAGTGCGCGAGGGGGTGGTCGTCGCCCTCGAGGACACGCCGGGAGAGAAGCGGCTGGTGGCTTACTACACAAGCGCCTTAGAACAAGATGCTGTTGGCGCGGAACAACTGCGTTCTCATCTGTCGGCCTCACTCCCCGAGTACATGGTTCCTGCGGCCTATGTGCGGCTGGAGTCCTTACCGCTGACGCCCAACGGCAAGCTGGACCGCAAGGCGCTACCGGAGACGGCCATGTCAGCGTATGCAACTCGGAAGTACGAAGCGCCGGTGGGCGAGGTGGAATGTACGTTAGCGCGTGTCTGGGCTGAAGTGCTGAAATTGGATCGGGTGGGAAGGCAGGACAACTTCTTTGAGTTGGGAGGACACTCTCTGCTGGCGATTAGGGCGATCGAGCGCGCAAGGCGCAGTGGAGTGCAGATTGAGGTGCGATCACTATTCACGGAGCCGACTCTGAAGGCTCTGGCCGAAGTTGCGGGAAGAGAGATTGTTACCCTGGAGGTTCCTCCCAACCTCATTCCTCCAGGCTGCACTTACATTACTCCAGGGATGCTGCCACTGGTGAAACTGAGCGAGAATGAGATCGCGGCGATCGTCGGTACAGTACAGGGCGGCGCTGCGAATGTGCAGGATATTTATCCGCTCGCACATCTGCAAACGGGCATGCTGTTTCATCACCAGTTGCAGGCCGAGGGCGATGTCTCGCTCATTGTAGCGGTCCTCGGGTTCGACACCCGCGAGCGCTTCAACCGCTATGCCGCGGCTCTGCAGGCGATCATCGACCGCCACGATATTCTGCGAACGGCGTTCGTTTGGAAAGACTTGCCAGAGCCCGTGCAGGTGGTGTGGAGACATGCCGCGCTGAAGATCGAGGAAGTGGAACTAGACCCGGCCAAGGGCGATGTTGCAGCGCAGTTGCGCGCCTACTGCAATCCCCGGCATCGACGGATCGACCTGCGCCAGGCGCCGCTGTGTCGTCTGTTTATCGCCGAGGATGCAGCCAACAAACGCTGGGTCGTGGCGCAACTCGTTCACCATCTGATCAACGACAACACAGCTTCCAGGTTGCTGGGGACCGAACTCGAAGCTGTCCTGCTTGGTCAGCCGCAGTATCTGCCGGCACCGATACCTTTCAGGAACTTCGTGGTACAGGCGCGCCTGAGTGTTAGTCAGTCAGAGCATGAAGCCTTCTTCTCCGAGATGCTACGCGAGGTGGATGAACCGACGATGGCGTTCGGTCTTGGCGACATCCAGGGCGACGGCAGTCGAATTGTCGAGGCGGAGCAGCACTTGGGCACTCTTCTCAGTGGGCGCCTGCGCGCTGTGGCGCGGGCGGCGGGCATAAGCGTGGCCACTTTGTGCCATGTTGCCTGGGCGATGGTTCTGGCGCGAGCCTCCGGCCGGGACGACGTGACATTTGGCACGATCATTTTCGGCCGAATGCGGGGGACCGATGGCTCGGAGCGCGCTCTGGGCATGTTCATCAATATGCTCCCGCTCCATCTCCACGTGGGCGATGAGAGCGTATATACAAGCCTGCGCAAAACGCACAGACTGCTCAGCCAGTTGCTGCGCCACGAACATGCGTCAGTAACATTGGCGCAGCGCTGTAGCGGCATCCGCCCGCCTAGACCCCTCTTCACCGCGACGCTCAACTACTTCCACGGCGTAGCTGACCGGCAGAGTGCCGAGGCTCTGCGCCAGTCCGCTCAAGCATGGGAAGGGATCACGCTGCTCGATACTCAGGCCGGCACCAACTACCCCTTCAATATGTACGTCAACGACCTGGTTGATGACCTAACGCTGACAGCCCTGGTGGATGAGTCGCTCGATCCAGTCCGGGTATGTGGTCTGATGCGTACGGCCTTGGAATCGCTCGCCGGTGGCTTGGAGTATGCCCCGGAATCGCACCTTTGTAGTCTGGATATTCTACCTGTTGCCGAGCGGCGGCAAGTGACGATTGACTTCAACGTCACTGTTACAACGCACTCGCAGCGTGTCTGTCTCCATACATTATTTGAAGCGCAGGTGGCGCGCACGCCGGATGCCATTGGCCTGGTCGATGAAGGTGGTTCGATGACCTATGACGAACTCAATCGGCGAGCAAACCAACTGGCACGCCATTTGAGGACGATGGGCGTCATGCCCGACGCGCGTGTAGCCATCTGTCTAGAGCGCGGTCCTGACATGGTGGTGAGCATGCTCGCGACGTTGAAAGCCGGTGCAGGGTACGTGCCCCTCGATCCGGCCTATCCGGCCGGCCGATTAGCCTACATGATCAATGACAGCGCGCCTTCGGTCATACTGACCCGAGCCGCTGCATCGATAGGTTACACAGGGGCCATACCTGTGGTCGATGTGCAGGCAGACGTAGCAGCTTGGTCCGCTGAGGCGCAGACCGATCTGGGCCTTGCAGATGTTCTGCCGCAGCATCTGGCCTATGTGATCTACACCTCCGGATCCACCGGCCAGCCCAAGGGTGTCGTCGTCGAGCATGCCAACGTTGTGAATCTCGTCCACGAATACATTGAGCTGTGCTCTCTGACGGCTTCCGATA
>Ga0210390_10003327_pt1 | contig 13802 bp, 12 predicted proteins | sample IncBWH11OmetaG_FD_161050 | JGI IMG/M metagenome (GOLD analysis project Ga0210390, IMG submission 161050) | Forest soil microbial communities from Barre Woods Harvard Forest LTER site, Petersham, Massachusetts, United States - Inc-BW-H-11-O ...
ACAGCGCGGCGGTATTCAAGGCGGCGGCGCCGTAGGCTCCGCTCAAGGTAATTTGCGGGAGGCGGTTGGCGATGGCGACACCGATCTGGGCGCTGGCTTGATGCAACTGCGCCTCGGCGGCGCGAATGTCGGGACGCTGCTCGACGAGTTGCGACGGCAGGCTCAACGGCAGTTCGATCGGCAATCGGAGCGCCGCCAAGCTCAGACGATCGGGACGGGCTTCGTTGGGGAAATGCCCGATCAGCGCCAGCAGCACATGCTGCTGCTGTTCAAGCTGCTTCTGCAGCGGCGGCAATGTTGCTTGCGCGGTCGCCACCTCCGACTGTTGCGTCAGCACATCGGTACGCGCCGCCGCGCCGGCTTGGAATTGATTGTTGACGACGCCGAGTTGGTCGGTCTCGACCCTGATGATGTCGCGCGTCGCCTCGATCTGGCCGCGCAGCGAGGCTTCCTGGATCGCCGCGGTCACCACGTTCGAGGTCAACGTCAGATAGGTCGCCTCGAGCTCGAAGCGCTGATAATCGGCCTGCGCCGCGGTGGATTCGATCTGCCGCCGCTCTCCGCCGAATATGTCGGGCGCGTAGGAGACGTTTATCGTCGCCTGGTAGAGATTGAAGAGATCCGGCGGACCGGCCTGGCCGAAGGCCGCCGGCGAAAACTGCTGGCGTTCGGCCGACGCATTGGCGTCAGCTTGCGGCAAGAGCTTACCGGCCTGCGCGTAAAGGTTCTCCTTGGCCTGCCACAGTGCCGCTTGCGCCGCCTGCAGGTTCGGATTGGCCTTGAGGGCTTCGGCAATCAAATCGTCGAGCGCCGCGGAATGGAAGATCCGCCACCATTCGCCTGGAATGTCGCGTCCCAGGTCAAATTTCTGTGCCGAACCACCGGGAACGTCACTTGAAGCGGTCGCGGAGGGATGGCTTTCCGGCGTATAGCCCGCGGCCGGCGGCGCCGGCGGCGGCGTGAAATCGGGCCCGACCGCGCAGGCTGACAACACCAGCGACAGCGCGACCGCGCCGTTCGGGCAATGCCGAATGGCGACAGCAGCGGCGGCGCGCAACGCTCTTTGCAGGCGCCGGATTACACGGCACGGGGCGATAGATTGACCGGAGGTTAACACTTCCCTAACCCTCAAGAGGATTAGCTTAGTTATTTACTATCCGGTTAGTCAATAACTTGACTTTTGGCCCACGTTGCGCCTAGCTGATCAGATGAGGGTGATCCTGGAAAGGTCGACGGAACCGCGGCGGCGCCGCAAGGCGGAGCGCCCGCAGGAGATCATCGAAGCGGCCTTCGCCGAATTCTCGCGCAACGGCTACGCCACCACGACGCTCGACCAGATCGCCGAACGCGCCGGGGTCACCAAGGGCACGATCTACGTCTATTTCGAAAGCAAGGAACACTTGTTCATTTCCATGGTGCGGGAGTTCACCAAACCGACCATGGAAACCGTGCAGGACATGTTCAAAACACATGACGGATCGACCGCCGACCTGTTGCGTGCCCAATTCAGTTTTATCTACGAGCACCTCGTTGAGGACCGCCGCCGCCGCGAAGTCGTTCGCATGCTGATTGCCGAGGCCCCCCGCTTCCCCGAACTCGCGGACCGCTACCACGCCGAAATCCTGCGGCCATGCCTGGACATGCTCAGGCAGGCGATCCAGCGCGGCGTCGATCGCGGCGAAATCCGCAATTCGGCGATCGTCGAGCAGCCGCAGGTCGTTATCGGGCCCATCGCGCTGGTCGATGTGTGGATGATGCTGTTCGACTACCGCCAGCCGCTCGATTTGAAAGCTTATTTCAACGCGCACCTCGATATGGTGCTCAACGGCGTGCTGGCGCGCTAGCGGCGATCAGCGCCGGCGATATTGATTGCGCTGCGGCGGGCGCGGGCCCGTACTGGCGCGCTCGTCCTTGTGGCGGAAGATCATCCGGCCTTTTTCCAGGTCGTAGGGCGACACTTCGACCGTCACCCGGTCGCCGGCCAGCGTCTTGATCCGGTTCTTTTTCATCCGGCCGGCGGTGTAGGCGATCAGCGCGTGGCCATTGTCGAGCTGCACGCGATAGCGCGCGTCGGGCAGGATCTCGATCACCAGGCCTTCGAATTCCAGCAGCTCTTCTTTGGTCATATCATGAACCTCTCGATTCACCGCTCCAGCGCGGCCCGCGTTGCCGGCGATCCGTCGCGCCATCCCGGCGCAGGAAGGCGACAGCGCCGATATCGGTCTCTTGCGTTTGATCGCTATGCGGCTGCGCGTTGCGCGGCTGGCCGTTTTGCGGCTGCGCGCGGTGCGGCTTCCCCCGATGCGACTGCTCGCGGCGGGACTGTCCGTGATGCGCCTGCTTGCTCGCGCCATTGCCATCACGCCTTTGCTGCCGCTCGCGGTGTCCGTTGCCATTGTGACGGCCGGGCGCAGCCTTGGCTACAGGTGCCTCGGCGCGCTGCGGATGCGAGCGCCGATCGGTCAACGGCAGCGATATGCGGATGAGCTTTTCGATGTCGCGCAGGAACGGCATTTCCTCGGCGTCGCATAGCGAAATGGCGATGCCGTCGGCGCCGGCGCGGGCGGTGCGGCCGATCCGGTGCACGTAGGTTTCCGGCACGTTGGGCAGATCGAAATTCACCACATGGCTGATGCCGTCGACATCGATGCCGCGTGCGGCGATATCGGTGGCGACCAGCGTCTTGACCCTGCCGGTGCGGAACGCGGCGAGCACGCGCTCACGCTGGCCCTGCGACTTGTTGCCGTGGATCGCTTCGGCGGCGATGCCGGCCTGCACCAGCCGCCGCACCACTTTGTCGGCGCCGTGCTTGGTGCGCGTGAAGATCAGCGCGCGGTCGACGGCTTCGCTTCGCAGCACGTCGACCAGGATTGCCGGCTTGGCGGCGCGGTCGACGCGAATGACGCGTTGTTCGATGCGCTCCACCGTCGAAGCGGCCGGCGTGACCGCGACCTTGACCGGATCGCGCAACATGTGCGCGGCAAGATCGGCAATGGCGCCGGGCATGGTGGCGGAGAACATCAGCGTCTGCCGGTTGGCCGGCAGCTTGGCGACGATTTTGCGGATGTCGTTGATGAAACCCATGTCGAGCATGCGGTCGGCTTCGTCGAGCACGAAACAGTCGACGCCGTTAAGCCGAAGCGCGTTGCTTTGGACCAGATCGAGGAGCCGGCCCGGCGTTGCGACTAGTATGTCGACGCCGTGCATGACGCTGCGCACCTGCGCGCCCATCGACACGCCGCCGATCACCAGCGCCGATTTAAGCCGCAGATGCCGCCCGTAGGCGCGGAAGCTGTCGAGGATCTGACCCGACAATTCACGCGTCGGGCTCAACACCAGAACGCGGCAGGTTTTGTGCTCGAGCGCGCGCGGGCTGCCGGCGAGGCGATGCAGGATCGGCAGCGCGAACGCCGCGGTTTTGCCGGTGCCGGTTTGCGCAATGCCGATGACGTCGCGGCCCGACATCACGGTCGGGATGGTCTGCGCCTGGATCGGCGTCGGAGTTACGTATTTCTCTTCGGTCAGCGCTCGGGTGATGGCGTCATTAAGCTTAAAGTCGTGAAAGTCGGTCAAAGAATCATCTTTCCGTTGTGCACGTCGTCACGGCCGCTGCGCGATGCGCTGCGGCCGGCGGTGCGGGAGATAAAGGACATCCCGCGCGATCTGGGCTGTCAATGAGGTGAAAAAGAGCGAGCCAGAAGCCAATTAACGGCGATTAGTCCGTCGGGATCCCGTACACGCGGCTCGCAGCAGGCCGATAAGGCCGCGAATCACATATGGACTATTGCTGTGTCGGATTCAAGGCACTTCGGGTGCAGGCCAAGCGGCGCCGACCCGCCAGCGCTAACGCTTAGTAACGCGGCGTCCTTTTTTAGCGGGTTCAGGCGGCGGCACCGGGGCTGCCGCGGCCGCGGCCTCTTTGGCCAGCCGAAGCGCCTTCAAACGCGCCATTTGCTCGCGAACGACGCGGCCATTGGCCTGATACTCCAGCATCGCCTTGGCGCCCTCTTTGGCGCGCTCTTCCTTCTTGAAACTTGCCTCAGCCCGGGCCTTGTTCTCAGTCGACCGGGCCTCACTTGCTCGCGTTGCCAATATCTTCTCCTTTTGCGCGGGAAACGCGCAATCCAACCTCCGGCAATACCTGGCAAAAACCCCTCGGAGGCGATCGATACCTTATATATGAGTCGCGACGGGGAAACGCCATCCTCGCAAATGTCGTTAACAGGCCGAATTACCTTGAGAATTTCTTGTACTTGATCCGGTGCGGGATGACGGTATCCGTCCCCAGCCGCCGCATTTTGTCTTTCTCGTAGTCCTGGAAATTGCCCTCGAACCATTCGACGTGGCTGTCGCCCTCGAAGGCGAGCATGTGGGTGGCGATGCGGTCAAGGAACCAGCGGTCGTGGCTGATGATCACGGCGCAGCCGGCGAAATCCTCCAGCGCCTCTTCCAGCGCGCGCAGCGTATCGACATCGAGATCGTTGGTCGGCTCGTCGAGGAGGAGCACGTTGGCGCCGGATTTGAGCATCTTGGCGAGATGCACCCGATTGCGCTCGCCGCCGGACAGCGAACCGACTTTCTTCTGCTGGTCGGCACCCTTGAAGTTGAAGGCCGAGCAATAGGCGCGCGAATTGACCTCGCGCTTGCCGAGCTGGAGCACGTCGGCGCCGCCAGAGATTTCCTCCCAGACGCTCTTTTTGCCGTCGAGCGAGTCGCGCGACTGGTCGACATAGCCGAGTTGCACCGACTCGCCGATCTTGATGGTGCCCCCGTCAGGCTGCTCTTGCCCGGTGATCATGCGGAACAACGTGGTTTTGCCGGCGCCGTTCGGCCCGATGATGCCGACGATGCCGCCGGCCGGCAGCTTGAAGGTCAGATCGTCGATCAGAAGATTATTGCCGTAGCCTTTGCGCAGGTGCTCGAAGTCGATGACGTTCTGGCCGAGCCGCTCGGCGACCGGGATGACGATCTGCGCGGTCTGGGTCTGCTTCTCGCCGGCCTTCTTTAACAGGTCCTCGTAACGCTCGTAGCGCGCCTTGGATTTGGCCTGCCGCGCGCGCGGCGAGGCGGAAATCCATTCCTGCTCACGGGCGAGCGTGCGCTGGCGCGCTTCCTCCTCGCGGCCTTCCTGCTCCAGCCGCTTCTGCTTCTGGCCAAGCCAAGACGAATAATTGCCCTCATAGGGAATGCCATGGCCGCGATCCAATTCGAGAATCCAGCCGGTCACGTTGTCGAGGAAATAGCGGTCGTGGGTGACGATGAGGATGGCGCCCGGATAATTGTGCAAATGGTTTTCCAGCCAGGCCACCGATTCGGCGTCGAGGTGGTTGGTCGGCTCGTCCAAGAGCAGCAGCTCGGGCTGTTCGAGCAGGAGCCGGCATAACGCGACGCGGCGGCGCTCGCCGCCCGAGAGCTTGCTGACGTCGGCCTCGTCGAACGGACAGCGCAACGCGTCCATCGCCAGATCGACCTTGGAGTCGAGATCCCACAGGCCCTTGGCCTCGATCTCGTCCTGGAGCTTCGTCATCTCGTCGGCGGTCTCATCGGAATAGTTCACGGCAAGCTCGTTGTAACGGTCGACGATCGCCTTCTGTGCCGCCACCCCCTCCATGACATTGTCACGGACCGACTTCTGCGGATCGAGTTGAGGTTCCTGCGCCAAGTAGCCGACGCGAGCGCCGGCCGCCGCCCAGGCCTCGCCGGAATATTCGGTGTCGAGACCGGCCATGATGCGGAGCAGCGTCGACTTGCCGGCGCCGTTGACGCCGAGAACGCCAATCTTGGCATCGGGATAAAAGGATAGATTGACGTCCTCCAAGACCTTCCGGTTCCCCGGATAAACCTTGGTCAGGCCTTGCATATGATAGACGAATTGACGGGCCATCAGCGCCCTGCCCCTTGGCTCGGCGCTGCGCGGCCGATCCGCCGGCAAGGGCGTGACAACCGCGAAGGCGCTCATTTCGGGAAAATCTTGGCGTTGATGTAGCGATCCGGGGCATCGAGAGCAAGAACGGTTCCGCCGGCGGGTATTGGCGCACCGCTGGGAACTTCGTTCCACTTTTGCCGGCCGCGCTAAAGCTTCGCTAAGCTTGATCACATTTGCGGCCAAGCTCCGCCAAAATCGCAACAAATTTTAATGATTTCTCGCGACAATAAATGTCAAACACACGTTTGAAAATGGAACCTGTGTTTGACAGTATGCGTTGGCCTCATAGGAGGTCAGGCGGCGGAATCCCGAGAACGGCCCAGTGAAGGGCGAAGGGAGCGTATCATGTGGCGTGGTATCTCGAAGGCGGTTCGCGACCTGCTGGAAATCCCCGGCTATAGTTCGGGTTCGTACCGGCCCGATAAGTATTATATGCGCGGCCCCGGCCCGAAATGGCACGCCAAGTACGACAGCCTTATCAGCAAGACGTCGCAGTCGTCCGCTCCGTCCCGACCCGTGCTCAGCGACGTCGCCGGACACCGCGCTTAAGCCTCTGCGCCCCGAAGCGCTTGTCTTGCCTTGGCCGTTATGAGACGGCTAGGGCCAACGACAGGCGTGTATCGGGGTGGAAATCATGGCGGTTCGCTGCGCAATTCTCGACGATTACCAGAACGTCGTCCTCAAGGTCGCCGATTGGTCCAAGGTCAAGGGTGACGTCGAGTTCCAGGTCTTCAACGAGCATCTCGGCGGCCCGGATAACGTCATCAAGGCGCTGCAAGGCTTCCAGATCGTCATCGCCATGCGCGAGCGGACCGGCTTTCCGAAAGCCGTGATCGACGCGCTCCCCGACCTGAAGCTCCTCATCACCACCGGCATGCGCAACGCCTCGATCGATACCGAGGCGGCCAAGGCGCGCGGCGTCACGGTCTGCGGCACCGGCTCGTTCGGCAGCCCGACCTCCGGAATCGCCATCGGGCTGATGCTCGAATTGACTCGCCACATCGGCTACGAGAACGCCCGTCTGCACGCCGGCGACAAGTGGCAGATCACCATCGGCCCGGACCTCGAAGGCATGACGCTTGGCGTGCTTGGGCTGGGCAAGCTCGGCACCCGCACCGCGCAAATCGCTAAGGCCTTCGGCATGAAGGTCATCGCCTGGAGCCAGAACCTGACGCCGGAGAAATGTGAGGCCGCCGGCGTCGGCTATGTCGGCAAGGACGACCTATTCCGGCAGTCCGATTTCATCACCATCCATATCGTGCTGTCGGCCCGCTCGCGCGGCCTGGTCGGCAAGAGCGAAATCGCGCTGATGAAACCGTCGGCTTTCCTCATCAACACCTCGCGCGGCCCGATTATCGACGAGGCGGCGCTGGTTGCCGCGCTGCGCGATAAGACGATCGGCGGCGCCGGCCTCGACGTGTTCGACGTCGAGCCGCTGCCGCTCGATCATCCGTTCCGCAAGATGGACAATGTGGTCATCACGCCGCATCTCGGCTACGTCTCCGAGCAGAACTACCGCGCCTACTTCGCCGGCGTGGTCGAGGACATCCGCGGTTTTCTCGACGGCAAGCCGGTGCGGGTGATGACGTAATCTGCTATGGTGCTGCCATGACCACACGAGAACAGAACGACTTTCTCACTTTGACCGGACCCGGCACGCCGATGGGCGATTTGATGCGGCGCTATTGGATCCCGGCGCTGTTGTCCTCGGAAATACCAGAGCCGGATTGCCCGCCGGTGCGGGTCAAGCTTCTCGGCGAGCGGCTGATCGCATTTCGCGACACCGCCGGCCGGGTCGGCGTGATGGACGAATTTTGCGCCCATCGCGGCGTGTCGCTGTGGTTCGGAAGGAACGAGGAAGGTGGGCTGCGCTGCCCCTATCACGGCTGGAAATACGACACCTCCGGCCAATGCATCGAGGTACCCTCGGAGCCGGCCGAAAGCGGCTTTTGCAACAAGATCAAGCTCACCGCTTATCCCTGCGCCGAACTGGGCGACGTGATCTGGATTTATATGGGTCCGGCCGCGCAAAAGCCCCCGCTGCCGAATTTTGAATGGGCGACGGTGCCCGCGGCCTCGCGGTTCGTCTCAAAGCGCACGCAGGAATGCAACTGGCTGCAGGCGCTGGAAGGCGGCATCGATTCCGTGCACGTGTCGTTTTTGCACCGCCACGACCTGCGCAGCGATCCGCTGCATGTCGGCCAGGGCGCCGAATTCACCCGCGAGACCGACGCCCGCTTCGAGGTGATCGAGACCAAGGGCGGCATGGTGATCGGCGTGCGCCGGCCGGCGACGTCCGGCAAGCTCTATTGGCGCATCACGCAATGGATCATGCCGTTCCACACCATGATCCCGCCCTACGGCGACAATGCGCTCAACGGCCACGCCTTCGTGCCGATCGACGACGAAAACTGCATGTCATGGTGCTTCACCCACCATCCGGCGCGGCCGTTGTCCGCGCACGAGCTCGAGGTGATGCGCAACGGCGGCGGCATCCATGTCAATCTCATTCCCGGCTCGTTCCGCCCGGTGGTCAACAAAGACAACGACTACATGATCGACCGCACCGCGCAGAAGCACCATAAATCCTATTGCGGCGTCAAAGGCATCGCCATGCAAGACGCCGCGATCCAAGAGAGCTGCGGCCCGATCCAGGACCGCAACAAAGAGAACCTGGTCTCGACCGACAACGGCGTGATCATGGCGCGGCAGCGGCTGCGCAAGGCGGCGCTGGCCGTCGCGCAAGGCAAAGCACCCGATGGCCTCGACCCGGCGACGCATGCGGTGCGCTCGGCGGCGATCGTGCTGCCGGAAGCGCAGAGTTTCTATGAAGCCGCCGGCGATGCGCTGAAAGCAAAGAGCGGCGTCGCGCACGCTTCGGTGTAGTTTCGTTTTGTCATCGGCCGCGAAAGCTGTCGATCCAATAAACACACTGCCGGCATCAACCGACAAAATCCGTTTCATGCGAGATGAAATCATGTCCGCGTACCCGGTCGTGGACCAACGCCAAGTCACTTCGCGATGTAGTTTAATGCAGAGCACGCCATAAGCTGCCCCGGCGGGAAAGATCGGCATGGCCACCCAACAAGACACACGACCTCCGGCGGTCGGAGTTTATTGGATCAACGAAGAAGACTACCCCGCGGTGCGAAGCGTTTTCGACGACGGCAATAAAATGCCGAGCACTTGGCGGGAGTGGCTGAAGATGGCCGAGGAAATGGAACGGGGTCTTATATCCTACGGACACGTCGTCCTGCGCGTCCGCATCGATCCCGCCACATTTGTCGAATGGTGTAGCGCCGAAGGCGCAAAATCGAGCAGTGAAGGACGGAAAAAATTAATCGCCGCGGCGGTCTACGAAAGATACGGCGCCCAAAACTGATGCCAACGCTGTGCTTTCGCAGCTTGCGAATTGCACCGAGACGCTTTGAACATTCGTCGTCCACCCCGCCTCTCAGATATGCAGCTGACGTGGAACTGACGTCTAGCCAATCGGTTGCTGGCGGGGTCGCGTTGACTGCTATAGCTTCGACCAAATTTCCATTGGGGGAGGATGAAATGATGTTGAGGCGGGGACTGCTGCGTTGCGTGGGCGCCATGGCCGTCACTGGGTTGCTGCCCGGTTCCGCCTTTGCACTCGATTACCCGGTCCGCGCCGCGCGCCTCATCGTACCCTTCCCACCGGGCGGCGGCGCCGACATCACCGCGCGCTTGATCGCGCAATGGCTGTCGGACCATCTCGGCCAAGCATTCATCATCGAGAACAAGCCGGGCGCCGGCAGCAATCTTGGCACCGAGACCGTCGTCGCCGCGGCGCCTGACGGTTACACGCTGCTCCTGATCAACGCCGGTAATGCGATCAACGCCACGCTTTACCAGCACCTGAGCTTCGATTTCACCCGCGATATCGAGCCGATCTGCAGCATCGTGGAGGCGCCGCATGTCATGTTCGTCACGCCCTCGTTTCCGGCGAGAACGGTTGCCGAGTTCATCGCTTACGCCAAAGCAAATCCAGGCAAGGTGAATTTCGCTTCGGCCGGCACCGGCAACGCGAATCAACTTTCGGCGGAGATGTTCAAGATGATGACCGGCGTCGATATGGTGCATGTGCCGTTCAACGGTGGAGCACCGGCGCTGCTCGCGCTGGCGTCCGGCCATGTCCAGATGATGTTCGCTGATACGCTGACCGCCGGGGAGCAGGCCAAGGGCGGCACCATCCGCGCGATTGGTGTTGCTACGCCGCAGCGCACGCCTGTCATGCCCGACGTACCGCCGATTTCCGATACGGTGCCCGGATTCAGTGCGAGTTCCTGGTGGGGGATCGGCGCGCCGCATGGCACGTCCGGCGACATCGTCAAAGCACTCAATACCCAAATCAATGCCGCTCTCGCCGACGCCACCATCAAGGAGAGATTTGCCGCGATGGGCGCGCTGCTATTGGGCGGTACGCCGGATGGCTTCCGCAAACTGATCGCCGACGAAACCGAAAAGTGGGGCAAGGTGATCAAGTTTGCCGGCATCAGCGCCGGCTGACTGACGGTGCATGCGTCCGGTTATGGGCCATTACGTCGCTTGGGACGCGTCGGTTGGCTGACTGCAAAGCTGGGGCTCACCGAGCACTACAGGTACGGACCACTAGGCCCCCCAGCGGAGCCCAGATGTATCTGGGTGACGCCTGGGTAATGCTGGACGCAGCAGAACCCCAGCCAGAAGACTCCGACTGAACTGGGATACGGCATCCAATCGCTTACCGTGTTCGTCGCCGATGGTGACGCGCACTACAACGGAGCGAAGGCGGCTGGCGCCACGATTGTCGAAGACCTTCACGATACCATGTACGGCGAGCGCCAATACGGTACCCGCGACCTTGACGGGCACCACTGGCTCTTCTCCACCCACGCTCGCGACGTCAGCCCAGCCGAACGGGAGCAACAATCACGACACCCCGGTCGCAGTCTTAATCTGAGCCTATTGACCTTGACTCTTTTCCCGTGTGTTTGCGAATGCAACTCTCATTTAAAGGCTCCATCTTTCTAAATTCACTTGCGGCTTCAAGATCGCCCAGCCGACGTGAACCGCGCCGTAGCCGCGGCGCATCGTCAGATCAAACGGCGCGCCGATCTCGGCATTGGGCGCGATCGCGGCGAATTGCGGCGGCAACACCTTCGGATCGCCCTGCGTCCACACCACGACGGCGCCGTCCTTGCGCAGATCGTTGAGATCGATCCACGGCGCGCGAGTTGGCTTGCCGTCGATCAGGACATGCGGTTGGTCCGGCGAATAATGAGCGAGGTTCCCGCCGTCCCACATGGAGCCGATGACATAGCGCAGCCTGTGGCCAGTCGCGGCGTGAAAGCGTTGGGTCAATGCGATCCCAAGTCTGTCGCCCGGGTAAAATACGGCGCGGTAGCGGTGGTCGATCAAAGGCAGCACGGAATAATTGACAATGAAGGCAAGCGCCATAACGGCGAACACCGCGCCCCATGCGGCAATTACCCGTCCGATACGATCGCGGTCGAGCAACGGGCGAACCGTCATCACGATCCAAGCGCCGACATAGAGCCACAGCGGATAGCCCCACATGGCGACGGCGCCGCGGCCGGTCACGGCGGAGAGAGCGATCGCGGCGGCGCCGGGCCCGAAGGCCAGAAGCGTCATGATGCGGCGGTCGAAGCCATCGGCAGCAAAATTGGCGCGGGCTTTTGGCCGCGGCCAAAACAGCGCCGCCGCGATGAACAGCGACGGCAGCAAGAAGAACAGCTGGCTGGCGGCGAAGGACGACGGGTGCAAAATATGGTCAAACCAGCCGCGCACCGGCGCGGCGCGGTGCTCGCCATAGGCGAATGTCAAAAAATCGTTGTGCGAGAGCCACACAAGATGCGGCGCGATGACAATGACCGCAACCCCAAGCGCGAGATAGGGACCGGCCGTCGATAGCACGCGGCGCGCATCGCGGTCGAACACCAGGAAGAGCGCATATGGCACTATCAGCAAGACGACAAAATACTTTGCCCATAACGCGCCGCCAAAGGCGACACCGAGTAGCAGCCAGTGCCCGAAGCTTCCGCGCTTAAGCGCGGCATGAAAGGCATAGCCGGCAAGCGCCCAGAACGGCAACTGAATGACGTCGTGATTGAATTTCACCGCCGTGTACTGGAAATAGTGCATGCCGTCGATGATCAGCACTGCAACGAGTGCGCCGGTTGAGCCGACGAGTGGTCGCGCTGTAGCAAAGACAAGGGCAAAAGCGATGATCACCGTAGCCTGCGCCAGCGCGTAATAGGCGGCGTCTGTTCCGAACAGCCGATAGACGATCTCGATCATCCACCATGGCAATGGCGGCAGCTTGTCAGAGCCAAGCTGCCATTCCCGGCCGTAGGCGAGCGCCTCGATGAGATCGAGCGGCAGGTTGGCGTAGAGCAGTGACGGCAGCGTGGTCCAGACGATGAAATGCAATGCCAGAAAGCCGCCGAAGGCGGCCCTTGGCCGGCTCTCGATCCAGCCGACAAATCCAGAATCTGGCACTGTTTTGAGCACCGCGGTGGAGACCGGAATGGCTGTCGACATGGGCGCTCACGTTGGTATTCGGGTCATTGAGGACATCAAAACCGCGCTGTCAGCGCGATGGCGATGATCGCCGTCCAGGGTTCGCGTTAGAATCTAAGCTCCGCGATGCCAGCCTCCCTTGAACAATGTTGTGGCCCGACGCACGAAACAGGAAGGGTAACCTCCTTAGGTCGGGGAACATGTTTCCTGCGGCGGATGAGCCACCACACACCGGCAGTGTCGAGAATGCCAACCCACAGTCGATTCCACATGCCGTAGTTCGAAGCCCCATAACGGCGTGGCCGTTCGACGACATCGACAAAGCCGATATCGAGGCCTTCACGGCGCACCAAAGCCAGCAAGAAACAGTCGAGACCGTCGAAATACGGTAACGACAGGAACAGTTCGCGTCGGAATGCTCTGATGGCGCATCCCGCATCTCGGGTCTCATCTTTGAGCAAAGCACGGCGTATGCTGTTGGCGATTCGCGATTGCAATTTTCTAAAAACCGTCGTTTCACGCCCGACGCGCTGACCAGAGGCGAGGCCGAGACGGGGCGCACCCTCTTCGAGCGTGGCGAGTAGGGTTGGAATCACGGCCGGATCGTTTTGGCAGTCGCCATCGAGCGTCACGATAGTGGGCGCACGAGCCATGGTGACACCCGTCCGCAAGGCTGCCGACTTACCGTGGGGCTTGTCATGCCGGATCTGCCGCAACCAAGGCCGCTGCGCCATCAAGCCAAGCAATTCTTGCTCAGTCCCATCACTGGAGCCGTCATTGACATAGACGATTTCGAAGGTATGCCCGTGCAGTGCCGCGGCGATCTCCGCGACGAGCGGCGCAATATTGCCGGCTTCGTTCTTCACCGGCACGACCACGGATATAACGGGAGCGGAATTAGGCCGGGGGCTGTCCGCCATATTGGCAGCATGCAAATAGTGCAACGTCGCGCCCGAGTTAATTATGGACCCCGGCCGTCGCGGTGTTGCATTAATTCTTAGAAAGAATTCGGTTTATCCAATGGACATGCACCCACTATGTCGAGGGGTTAGCGCGGATCACTCAGCTCCGCCGGAAAATGTGCAGAATTCGCCCCTGATTGGTTGGCCTATGTAGGGTCCCAGACACAGGACTGGCGCTTAGCTTCACAGCCTGCCTTTTTTGTTCGTCTAAAGTGCGCGACGAATTACCAGGTCACTCGGCACGCCCAGCCGTCTGATGTCTGTTATTGGCCCATTTCGTCGTTTCGCTGCTATGCACGATATGTCGGCTATTGGGGCCACAGCGGATTCTCACAAGCCGCCCGCTTGGCACATTTATGAGTTCGCTG
>Ga0210390_10003329_pt1 | contig 13800 bp, 15 predicted proteins | sample IncBWH11OmetaG_FD_161050 | JGI IMG/M metagenome (GOLD analysis project Ga0210390, IMG submission 161050) | Forest soil microbial communities from Barre Woods Harvard Forest LTER site, Petersham, Massachusetts, United States - Inc-BW-H-11-O ...
GCCCTGGAAAATCTCTGCCGAGAGAAATTTCGACATCGGCAAAGGAATACCGGAGGGTGATGAGGCAATCTCCCAAAAGGTCGATGCACAAAAGATAGGAGTAGGGGAGAATTTTGGTGCGGACGGGTCCCTGGAGACTGAAGGAGCAGGAAACACCGGAGTGACTGCCGGAATGGCAGACGTAAGGTTGGTCGTCGAGCCGGGGGATGGAGTAAGGAGCAAGCACCCTCTTATAACAACAGAATTTTTAAAAGTTGTCAAATTTTTCACTGATTGCTGGTTTGCAGAGAAGCTGGTGCCGAAGCCAGAATGGCGAGGGTTTCACCAACCAGGAATAATGACCCGGTGACCAGCACTCGGTCATTGAAACGAGAGGCGAGGTCTAAGGCTTGCGCAACCGACGCGCATCGAGTGGCAGAAAGATGCTTCGGGACGTAGCGCTCGATCTCTGTGGGCGATGCGCCGCGTTGACTTCGAATCGGGACGACCAAGAAACGCGCTGCCAACGGGCTCAAAGTTAAAATCATGCCTTGCAGGTCCTTATCGAACAGCCCACCAAAAATCACAGTGGCCCTTTCTGGTCCGACGCATTCTTTCCAGGTCTCAACCAGGCATTTTGCGGCGGCGGGGTTATGCGCACCATCGAGGACGATTCGATCCTCGACGCACTGGAACCGACCCGGCCAATGAACGTTTGCCAGCCCTTCCTTGAGTGCTTCCGGGCTTGCCTGGATGCCCGCGTGGCGAATCGCAGAGACGGCGATGGCGGCATTCAGCCGCTGATAGGATCCAGCCAATCCGATGGAGAGGCCTTCCACGGGGTTTTCGGCGTAAGAGATCGGAGCAGAAAGTTCCGCAGCAGTTTGTTCCAGGACGGTCCGTACTTCGGCAAACTGCCAGCCCGAAACAACCGGTACGCCCGGCTTGATAATACCCGCCTTTTCGGCGGCGATCTCGCCCAGGGTGGCGCCGAGCCATTTTTGATGATCCATGTCGATAGCAGTCAGGACGGAAACCAAGGGATGAACGACATTGGTGGCGTCCAGGCGGCCACCAAGACCAGTCTCCAGGACGACGAGATCAACGCCTTGGCTTCGGAAATAATCGAAGGCCAGCGCCGTGGTAATTTCGAAGAATGTGGGATGCCGCTCCTCATCGATGAGTGAACGTATCCGCTGGATTCCCCGGACGAAATCTGCATCGTCAATCGGCAGGCCGTTGATCTGGATTCGCTCGCTGAACCGAATCAGGTGCGGAGAGGTGAAGAGCCCGGTTTTGATTCCGGCGGACCGGCAAATGGAGTCAACCATCGCGCAGACAGATCCTTTGCCATTGGTACCCGCAACATGGATGAAGCGCAATGCACTCTGTGGCTCTTCCATGGCCTTCAATAAGGTTCGAACGTTCTCAAGGCCGAGTTTGACACCGCGGTATTGAGTCCCGAATAGCCAATCGATCGCGTCGCTGTAGGCTGTATTCACCTCTGGCTTCAAAAACTCAAGGCCGGTTCAAGATATTGGAAGAGAGTAATCAGAGTGGCGCGCAATTGCTTTCGATGCACGATCAGGTCAATCAGACCACGATCCCGGAGGAATTCAGCCGTTTGAAAACCGGGCGGCAGATCCTGGTGGGTCGTTTCTCTAATCACGCGTGGTCCAGCAAACCCGATCATGCATTTTGGTTCGGCCAAAATGAGGTCGCCGAGCGAAGCGAAGCTGGCCATTACCCCGGCAGTGGTAGGATGGGTCAGAACGGAGATATAAGGCAATCCTGCTTTAGCGTGGCGACCCAAGGCTCCACTGGTCTTGGCCATCTGCATCAGGCTGAGCATTCCTTCGTACATGCGGGCGCCGCCCGAGGCCGAAACGATGATGACGGGTCTCCCATCTTGCGTTCCGCGCTCGATCAGTCGAGTGATTTTCTCGCCAACAACGGAACCCATGGTCGCGGCCAGGAAACTGAAATCCATTGCGGCAATGGCGACCGGTTTTCCCTCGAGCAGCCCGAAGCCGGTCTGGACGGCATCCTTCAAACCGGTTTTCTCCTGGTAACTTTTAAGTCGTTCTCCATAGGCGGCGACCCCCTGGAATCTCAGGATGTCCACGGAGAGCATGTTAGGGTCGAATTCGTTAAAAGTTCCCGGATCAATCAAGTTCTCGATTCGCTCCGTTGCCGATAGGGTGAAATGATAGTCGCACTTCGGGCAGACCTTGAGGTTCTGCACGAGCTCGAGGTTGTGGATGACCTCGCCACAATCGGGACATTTCTGCCAAAGGCCCTCAGGCATTTCCCTTTTTTTGTTGGTTGCAAGCTTTAGAGACGGTTTCTGAAAAATTGGCATAAATCGAGGATCTAGCGACAGTTGTCAGCCCCGAGCGACCGTGATGGCGCGAACCGATTCGGCGCCGGCGGCGCGCAAGACCAGAGCGCACTCGTGCAAAGTAGAGCCTGTCGTCAGGACATCGTCCAGTAGCACTAGATGTTTTCCACGCACGTCGTTACTCTTGCGCAGGGCGAACGCATTGCGCAAGTTCTGCATTCGCTCGACGCGGTCAAATTGGGTTTGAGTACTGGTGTAGCGGCGGCGTTGGATGCAGCGCAGAACCGGCAACCGCGTCCGTTTGGAGAGCGTTTCGGCGAGAGCGTCAGCCTGGTTGAATCCGCGCTCTCGCAACCTGGTCGGGTGAAGTGGCACCGGGACCAGGCCATCCACAGGATTCGCCTGAATTCGTGCGTCTTGCATGGCTTCGGTAAGGTATTCCGTGAGTACACCGCGCAGATAGAATTCTCGCCCGTATTTGAAGCGATGGATCAGATCTCTCAAGACACCCTTTGCCTGGTAGTTGGAGACCGCACAAGCAAAAGCCGGAGCGCGATCTTCGCAGTTCGGACAGCAGAATTCTCCCGTGATGATACCCTCGAACGGTCTGGAGCAACACCGGCAGAATGGGGCTTGGATGCGGGTCAAGGTCTCCCTGCATTCATTGCATAGAAGGGCTCCCAAGTCTTGAGGCTGTCCACACCCGACACAGTTGGAGGGGTAGAACAGCTCCAGCACCGTATCAAGCAAGATCCGAATTGGATTCCCCACGTAGGTAAATGACCCAAATTAAGAACCAGAGTAAAAGCAGGATAAGCACAGATCCGATGCCGACGGTAATATCGCCGCTGAACCATGGAGTAAGATCATGAATTTTTCTTGTGACTTTGTTAAATCCCATCTTACCGAAAATCAATCCGGAATGAATGCCAATCCCGAGCCAGAGGGAGCAGGTGCGAATCGTCGCGTGCGCCAGCAATAACCCGAGTACGGCGATCGTCGTGAACCCACCCAGAACCATCCATGGGTCCAAAAACCTTCCGAACGCATGGGGCAACAGTTCGAAACCGGAATACCAGCGTACTGCGACGATCTGTTCTTTGGCTGGGGTCAGAAAGTGTATGATGGAAAAAAGTGCGGCAACAAAAATGGCCGCGGGCACCGGGGGGAAGGTCTGTCGAATCAAACCGAGAATTGCTCCTCTGAATAAGGCTTCCTCGATGAGGGCAACGGAGATGGCGGTCAGAAGTAGGGGAGGCAAATGATACCATGGAAGCGGATTCTTCAATTCACAGATATTGAGCCAGAGAAGAAAGGCGCCCAAGGTGGAAATGGTGCAAGCGGAGATCAGAAAACCGCCGAGGAAATGGGATACTCGCCGGGGATTTTTGCGCAGGCCAAGATTCTGGAGTCGCTCCAGTCCGATCGACCGTAGAAGTGGGATCAGAAGCAGAAAGGCGGAAATTAATACGGAACGGTTAAAGAAACGCTGAAACCCTGTGGTGGCGAGAAACCCCAGGTACTTGAAATGGGAGGCATGCTGGCCTCCCCAAAAAAGCCAAGGGGCGAGCGTTGCTCCAAGCACGATGGTTCCGATCAGATAGGCGAGAATCTTAAAGCCAGCGCTCAAGAGGAGAAGGAATTAGCGTGGACGATGATCCGCAGCAAACTAAAGTTTCTCTGTCATGCACAATAGGCACGCCTGGATGATTCGCACCGATGAGGGATTAAAACGGGAAGTTCGGGTGATCAAGACGGGTGGTTCGTGGCGCTTCCAATCCAAAAGCGCAGACGAAGATCGCTGGACCTATTATGACGAGCCGTTGATGGCAGATCTCGAGGAATTCAGGGAGATTCTGTTTCGAAAATACCAGCGGCGCCGAGCTGCCTACGAAGACGTTTTGTGGGCCGACCAAGAACTGGTGCGAAGGCGTCAGAATTGACGACTCTTGCAGCCCTAGCGAAAATCAATGAGAGGCTGCGCAGGCTGTATTTGCTGAGCGCCTCGTGGAAGGGCGCCCAGCTCGAGATTTTAAAATCCGGTCAAGGATCGGCCCGCCTCAGGTAGCGGGAATGAGATTCCGGCTAAGCAAAAGCGCGAGGTTAAGTTACGAGACTATCGATTGCGACGAAAGTCACGACCACCGCGACCGCGGGAGTCTTTATGACCGCCTCCGCCACCACCACCACCGCGGGAAGGTTCGTTGCCGAAGAAGCGATCCTGGCGAGCTTCCGGCGGCCTTGCCTCATTGACTGTCAAAGGGCGATTATCAAGTGAGAATCCATTGAATCGGCTAATGGCGCCATTCGCTTCTTCCTGCGACTCCATCGTCACAAACCCGAATCCACGCGACTTGCCGGTGAATTTATCCTGGATGATTTTGACGTCTAAAACACTTCCGACTTGTGCAAACAGATCCTGCAGATCGAGCTCAGTGGTCGCGAATGAGAGATTACCAACGTACAGTTTAACGGACATTTCTTTAGTTCCAAATTGAAGCCTCCTCGAGCAGGTGCGTCCTTAACTGGACTAATTGCCAACGCTTTAAAACGATGACAGTTCCCGAGCAAAAGAGACTCTAATTGACCTGTACCGCCTACGGCAGGTTAGGGCAGGTTTCAAGCAGCTTTTTTACAAATCATCCCCCGCCGAGAAGGAGACCGGAATCTCCAAGTCGGGGCTTAGACTCTTCCGAACGGGGCAATTCAGAGCCATTTTTTCGAGGATTGCACGTTGCGGATGATTACCCGGAAAGACCTACAACCGAATTCACCTGCTCCCGTCAGAGCCCGAAAAAGCGTTCGGCGTTTTTTGTCGTTTCTGCGGAAAAGGAGTCCAGGCTCAGATTGCGAGTCGTTGCGATTACGGCGGCGGTTTCCCGGACAAAGGCGGGCTCACAACGTTTCCCGCGGTAGGGAACCGGCGCGAGGTAGGGGGCATCGGTTTCTACCATAACTCGGTCAACCGGAAGAGAAGCTGCGGTTTGGCGAAGGTCCTCGGCGTTTCTAAAAGTGACAATCCCAGTGAAGGAGACGTAATGGCCAAGATCAATCGCTTCCTGCGCTTGCTCCATGGATCCATTGAAACAATGAAATACGCCGCGAAGGTGAGGTGAATACGGGCGGAGAATTTTGATTGTATCGATCCAGGCGTCGCGTTGATGGATGACGACATTTTTTGCCAGGGTTACGGCCAACTCCAAATGTTGCTCAAAGGCGATCGATTGGGCGGCCATTTCAGCGTCATCGCGCAAATCCGATTCGATCGTTTCGGTGGAGGCCGCACCAAATGCAGCTTCGCTTATCTCCTGTTTCCGAAGACTGCTCGGCAAATGATGGTAGTCCAACCCTGTTTCTCCGATGGCGACCACTTTTGGATGATCCGCTAATTTCCGGAGCTCGGAGATGAAATCTTCACCCTCTTCACTCACTGAGGTTGGATGGATCCCGACCACCGCGTAGATCTCGGGATATTGCTCCGCGAAACGAATCGCGATGCGACTTGATTGAAGCGTGGTGCCTATTGCGATGATTTTACCGACCCCGGCCTCTTTGGCGCGTTGCAAAACGGAATCAAGGTCGCCGGCAAACTCCGGAAAGTCCAGATGAGCATGGGTGTCAATGAGCATGAGCGTTTTCTATTCTGGCGATAACCGTTGCCAACAGGTTCACCGCAAAGATCCGTTCTCCGTGCAAAAATCAATCCGGAGCGCCGACAAAACTGCTACCATTGAATTACGGAGCTTGCCCAGGTCAAACCTCCGCCAAAAACCACGAGGAGGATGTAATCGCCGACTTTGAATCGGCCAGCCCGATGTGCTTCATCGAGTGCGATGGCAACTGCCGCTGCCGAGGTGTTCCCGTATTTCTCCAGGTTCACATAAAACTTTTCGATCGGCAGTCGCATCCGATGAGCGATCGCTTCGATGATTCGCATGTTCGCCTGGTGCGGAATGACACAGGCAATCTCATCGTATTTCAGGCCGGCCGCCTCCAGGGCGCGGTCCGCGGCATCTGACATCGCCGTCACGGCCTGTTTATAAGTCTCCTTACCCTGCATTTTAATGGTATTAAGCTGTTGGCCGATGTTCTCAATCGTGATTGGGCACCGGCTTCCGCCACCCGGCATGAAGAGAATTTCAGCAAACTCCCCGTCGCTTCCCATGTGAGTCGCAACCACTCCGTGAGAGGCTCCGCGATTCCGCAGAATTGCGGCACCGGCCCCGTCTCCGAACAAAACACAGGTGTTGCGGTCGGACCAATTAATGATCGAACTCAACTTGTCTGCACCGACGATTAGGACTGTATTGTAGACGTGCGTCGAAATGAATTGCTGCGCGATTTCCATCGCGTACAGAAAACCGGAACAGGCCGCCGAGATGTCAAAACAAGCTGCACGGACCGCTCCCAGTTTTTTCTGAACCCAGCAGGCGGTGGCCGGAAAGAACATGTCGGGGGTGACCGTGGCGACGATGATTAAGTCGATTTCCTTAGCTTCGACACCAGCCTGGTCCATCGCCGCGATCGCCGCCTTTGTTGCCATGTCGCTGGTTGCTTCGTCTGCGGCAGCAATCCTTCGCTCGCTAATGCCGGTCCGGGTCCGAATCCATTCGTCAGTCGTATCGACGATCCGTTCAAGGTCCCCGTTGGTGAGAATACGCTCGGGAACATAACTGCCCGTCGCGATAATCGAAACAGTCCTTCTGGACTTATCGGACCGGCGTGGCTGCGGACTTCTCATTGTAGGACTGAACCTCCCTTAGGATTTGGGGGTTGATCTCATTTTTTATCGACTGCGTTGCAGCCCGGATGGCATTCTTAATTGCCAAGGCCGAACTGGCGCCGTGAGCAATAATACAAACGCCATTGACCCCAAGTAAGGGCATGCCGCCATATTCCTCGTAGTTCGTCTTTTTGCGGATCGATTTAAAGGCCCCTTCGGCGAGCTTGGCACCGAGCTTGCGGAGGGGATTTTGGAAAAGCTCGTGCTTCAGCCAGGAAAATATCGCGTGAGCAATCGCCTCCGAGGTCTTGAGCACCACGTTGCCGGTAAAACCATCGCAAACCACCACTTCGCTCGGATTCTCGAACAGGTCATGTCCCTCGATATTGCCGCGAAAATTGAGGTTGCTGGCTTTCAGCAATTTGAAGGCCACCTTTGTGACGTCGTTTCCTTTCATATCTTCTTCCCCAATCGACATTAGGGCGACGGCGGGGTTCTTGTAACCGAGAACATGCTCTGAAAAGACGGAGCCCATGATGGCAAATTGAACCAGATTTTCCGGGGTAGAATCCGGATTTGCGCCAGCATCGATCAACACAAAGACGTTGCTTTTGGTTGGCAACAGACAAGCCACCGCTGGACGTTCAATCCCTTTGAGGGTTCTGAGTTTGAGCACACAGGCTGCGACCGCTGCTCCCGTATGCCCAGCGGAGACGACTGCCTGCGCTGACCCATTTTTGACAAGATCAACCGCGCGGCAAATCGACGCATCCTTTTTGCTGCGGACCGCCTTGGCGGCGGATTCCTTCATGGAAACGACTTCAGAAGCGTGAAAAATCTCCACCCGCGGATCTTTGCAATCGAGACGCTGGAGTTCGCTTCCAATGGTAGCGGCGTCTCCAACCAGAAACAGTTTTTCGAGATCCGGGAGCTCTTTGAGAGCGAAGACCGCTCCCTCGATGATATTTTTGGGAGCGTAATCACCACCCATCGCGTCTAGGGCAATCCTCATAGCGCACTCACTCCGGCGTTTCGGGGGAGCTTTTCGCAGGATGGCTGCTTAACGTAATAAGAGGCTCGGATCAACAGTAAACGTTCGTTCGAATCGCTTGTTTTACGTGGCGAAGTGCTAAGCGACTTCAATCGTCAGGATTTGCCGTCCCCGGTAATAGCCGCAAGCCGGACACGCGATATGGCCGCGTACCCGGCTGCCGCACTGCGGGCATTTGGTCAATTGAGGGGCATGCCAACGGTTTGCGGCCTTTCGAGTCCGCAAACGCATTTTGGAGGTTTTTCTTTTCGGTACTCCCATACTAAATCACTTCCTTCGGTTCAAATTCAAATGGTCCAGTGCATCCCAGGCCTTTGACGCTTTAGGATCTTCTGCGGCGTTCAAGTATTTCAGCCGCGGCCCGACACACTGACTCTTTCGGTCCCAATCGCAATGCGGATAAACTGGAAGAGCGAGGAGGATATCCTCTCGAATCAACGGTGTCAAATCCACCGATTCAGGCCCTGTTAGTTCGATTTGAGCCGCAAAGTCTGGAATGCGAATTGGGAAGATGAATCGTTTGAGACAATTCACACACTCCACCCCGACATCCATTCCGAGATTTCCCGTGACGAACAACCCGGATTCCGAAACTCCGATATCGAATGAATATTCGATAGGTCCCACTGGCCGAACCTGATTTTCCTTCAATTCCAGGATTTCGGCTTCTTCTGTGCCTTCGAGGTGAATGCCTTCCGCAGGAATCTGCTTCAGATGTACTTTCATGATTGTTACCCCTCTCTTGAAATGCTCTCCGTAACCCCGAGATCAGCATGCGGCATTCAAAAGAAACCTCCCCGTACCTTTTTCTGCTTCTAGCGTCGCCGCTTTAGGCAGGGCGAGGCTCCTTCCGAGTCGCAGGCAAGGCCGAAACCTTCGGCTACGGACAGGATCAACCACGCGCTAACTGGTCGACTTTTTCGCCAGCGCCTGGACAACGCAGTCTGGCACAAACGATTGAACGTTGCCACCTAATCGAGCGATTTCTTTCACGATCCTTGAACTGATGTAGGTGTATTCTTCCTTCGGCATCATAAAAATAGTCTCCACCGTTGGCTCCATCTTCCGATTCATCAAAGCCATTTGAAATTCGAACTCAAAATCGGAGATGGCTCGAAGCCCGCGAACGATCGCTAGTACCTTTTCCTGCTTAGCGAAGTCGACCAGCAGGCCATTTAACCTGACAACCCGTACCGTCGGAATGTCTGCACACGTTTCCCGAAGCAGGCTGATCCTTTCGTCGATCGAAAAGAGCGTTGATTTATGCTTCTGATCGTTGAAGGCCACCGCGACAATCAGTTGGTCGAACAATGTGCCGGCCCGCTGGATGACGTCCAAGTGACCGTTTGTTACTGGATCAAAGCTGCCTGGATAAATGGCGACGCGCATGGGCGGATTCGATTGGGAGTTATTATTCCCATTCGATGGTACTCGGCGGTTTACTCGAAATATCGTAACATACCCTGTTGATGCCCTTTACTTCGTTGATGATTCGAGTGGAAATACGGGCCAGGATCTCATAAGGGATTCGGACCCAATCCGCAGTCATACCGTCCTGGCTTTCGACAATGCGGAGCGCAACGCTGTTTTCGTAGGTTCGCTGATCCCCCATGACGCCGACCGAACGGATCGGCAGAAGCACCGCGAACGATTGCCAGACCTTATAGTACCAATCGGTAGCTTTCATTTCATTGACGACGATTTCATCAGCTTGTCGAAGGATTTCGAGTCTTTCTTCGGTGATCTCGCCCAGAATACGGACCGCCAGACCAGGCCCGGGAAAAGGCTGGCGAAACACGATCTCGCGCGGTAGCTCCAGCTCCAGACCAACCTGCCGAACTTCGTCTTTGAAGAGTTGTCGAAGAGGTTCAAGGAGTTCAAAATCCATCTTTTCTGGCAACCCGCCCACATTGTGGTGACTCTTGATGAGAGCCGCTGGGTTCCCAGAGATGGAAACGCTTTCGATCACATCCGGGTACAATGTTCCCTGAGCGAGAAAACGGTAGCCGCCTTCGCCGGATTCTCCCGCTTTGAGTTCTTTAGTAGCTTCCTCAAAGACGCGGACAAATTCGCCTCCAATCAGTTTGCGTTTCTTTTCGGGATCGATGACGCCACGGAGCAATTGGAGGAAGCTCTGAGTGGCATCAACGTACTTCAGGCGGATATGGAAGTGCCCTCGAAATATTCTCTGAACGGTTTCGGGCTCGCGTGAGCGGAGCAGGCCATTGTTAACGAAAATGCAGGTCAATTGGTTGCCGATCGCACGAAAAATGAGAGCGGCAGCGACTGAGGAATCGACGCCGCCTGACAGACCAAGCACGACTTTGTCATCGCGAACTTTATCGCGGATTTCGCGGCAGGTCTGCTCGATGAAAGAACCCATCGTCCAGTCGGGCGAACAATTGCAGGCTCTGTAGAGAAAGTTTTCGAGAACGTCCTTACCCAAAGGGGTATGTCCAACCTCCGGATGAAATTGGAGGCCGAACAATAATTTTCCGAGATGTTGAATCGCCGCATAACCGGAGTTCTCCGTGGTTCCTATCGCCGTGAAACCCTGCGGGATGCGGGTGATTTTATCTCCATGGCTGTTCCAGACCTGTAATCGGGAAGGCAAGCCGTCGAAAAGGGGGCTGGTTCCCACAACGTTTAAGGAGCCTGCTCCATATTCCCGGTGATCGGAATACTCCACGGCTCCACCCAGGTGATAGGCCATGAGTTGCATCCCGTAACAAATGCCGAGAACGGGAATTCCCATTCCAAAAATTTCAGGATCGATTTGTGGCGCGCCTTCGGAAAAGACACTCGCCGGCCCTCCCGACAAGATGATCCCACGCGCGCCGGTCGCCCGGATCTGGTCCGGACCGGCTTTGAAGGGCATAATTTCGGAATAGACCCGGCTCTCGCGAACTCGGCGAGCGATCACCTGGGTGTATTGCGAGCCGAAATCCAGGATGACGACCTTCGAACCATGAAACGCTTCGTCGTTACTCATGAGAAGAAGTTGCCAGTGCCGGGGTCAGTGGTCAGTCGGCTTGAGGCCGTTGATGGTAGTTTGCATTTTCAAGAGGAGGGTAAACGAAACGGGTTGAAATGAAAAACGAGAGATGCCCGCAACGAAAATTTTCTCCACGCCACTGCCAACGCTGAAATTTGAACTGGGCGATGACTCTCCTCACTGGCAACTGATACTGACACTGATAACTTCCTCTGTGCGCGATAGACGTCGATCCAAAATCATTCCGGCCTCTTTGCTCGTTGAAGCCTATTGCACGGGAATATTTCCAATGGCGATGGAGAACGGGGAGATCGCCTGGTTTTCGCCCGATCCGCGCGGGATTATTCTGCTTGATGCGTTCCACATTCCGCACGGCCTTAAGCGTGTCTTGAAGAAGGGTGTATTCCAGATTCGCCTGAACACCGCATTCGAGGAGGTCATCAGGGCTTGTGGCGAACGTGCAGAGACCTGGATTAGTGAAGAAATAATTCAAAGCTACCTCAATCTGCACAGGCTCGGATTCGCGCATTCGGTGGAAGCCTGGCTGGACAGTGAATTGGCCGGTGGGCTCTACGGGGTGAGCGTGTATGGGGCCTTTTTTGGGGAATCAATGTTCCACCGGGTGCCGGATGCCTCCAAGGTTGCGCTGGTGGGATTGGTAAATCGCTTGAACGAAAGAGGCTATGGCCTGCTCGACACGCAATATGTGACCAGCCACCTCACCACCTTCGGGGCAGTCGAAATATCGCGGTCGAAGTATATCCGTCTGCTAAAACAGGCTCTTGCGCTGGATTGTAAGTTCGTTTGAATGGAGCGCAGGCAAAACTTCTGTCTCAGTTCTTCTTTTCGCCAAGACGGAGGTGCCACTGAAGCATGGCTATCATTACAATTCACGATCTCCGTGTGGTACGTCGCGGAATAGAAATACTGACGGGCATTCGATGGGATGTTTCTGGGAAAGAGAACTGGGTTATTCTCGGAGCGAATGGTTCTGGTAAAACGACTTTGCTGAGTTGCGTGACAGGCTATGTGACGCCTTCTGCCGGAACCATCGAGGTGTTAGGGAAACAGTACGGGAAAGCGGATTGGCGAGAGCTTAGAAAGGAAGTCGGCCTCGTCAGTTCCGGGATTCGTCACTGGATTGAGGACCAGCAGACAGCGCTTGATGTCGTCGCCAGCGGGCGTAACGCAGAGCTCAACCTTTGGCACCCGGCAGAAGGAACGTTGCGCCGCGACGCACGGAGGTGTCTGCGGCAGGTCGAATGCGCCACTCTGGCCGATCGATCTTGGGCATTTCTCTCCCAGGGAGAACGACAACGAGTGTTAATTGGTCGAGCTCTGATGGCAAGGTACCGCCTCTTAATTCTCGACGAACCGTGCGCCGGTCTTGATCCGTTGGCGCGCGAGCGGTTTCTACAATTCCTGAGCCGCCTCGCCTCGTCGGACAAGACGCCGAACCTCGTCTTTGTGACACATCATGTGGAAGAGATTTTGCCCTGTTTTGACAAGGCTTTGATTTTGAAGGGTGGTAAAATTCTTTCGCAAGGAGTGATCGGAAAAACGATCACTTCGAGGACGATGAGTGAGGCGTTTGGCTGCCAGATCGCGGTGCAACTAAGAAAAGGCAGATTTCAGCTGCGCTTCACTGGAAATTTATAAGGTTTCTTGCCCCGGGGCACGAGGCTAGAGACATGGAAGCGCGCATGTGGGTCCGGTGCGGGGAGCCAACTCTCCCTCTCTCCTGGAGCTCCCTTCAGGGCTAATTGTTTACGAGGAAAAGCTCCCATCATTGGCTTCCTCCATTCATTCCTCCTCCATGCTCAACCGAGGACGAAGGACGACGACGAGGATGAGTACGACGACGAGAACGACACGCCAAAAAGTGTCCTAACCGGGGGGCGGAAATTCTACAACTCCTGAACTCCTGCAACTCCTGTCTCCTGCCCCCAATCATTTCCCGACTTCGTCAATCGAAGTGATCTTCCAGCCCCCATGATCGATCGGGACTACTCGAAGTCTTAACACTGATCGGCCTTGCTTGACCTTTGTTCCTTCCGATTGGGTCCACCGAACCGGTTGGTCGATGACAAAAAAACCACCGTTGACCGGACCGGTCGCGGCGGCGGGTTCTGCTACCTCGGATCGCTTGGACAGTTGCTCGCGACGATATCTACGTGTGGCCGCTTCTACGCCAGCCAAACTGAGATCTCCTTCGCGATAGAAATGCACTGACTCTGCGAAAAATCGATGCTGTTCCGCAAAGTTATCGTCTTGGTTTGCTCGAACAAAGTCCGAAGCGAAGCGTTGCAGGTTCTCGGTAAGGTCCCGCGATTGGGATTTGCGATCATCGGTTTTTCGAGTCGGGGCCGTCCCGGTAATGGCTTGGGTTGCTGGAGAACTTCTTCGGCTCTTGTTTTCCTCATAAGATGCGATTTTTTCCGCGGAACTGACTCCCGCTTTCGAAATAACTCCAACCGAGAAGCGCTTACTTGTCGGGGGCGAAGCTTCCGGACGGCGAGGAGTAGCTGGCTCTGCCTTGGAAGCTTGGTTCGGTGAGACATAGGCGATCGTGCTGATCGGCGTCCCGAGCCGTTGAATTGCCTCCATCATTTTTGTCGGGTTGGATGGGGCTGACGCAATTGGCGCCGCATTTTCAAATTTCACGGACGGAGCCTGAAGTTCCGCCCCCTGGGCGGTCATGGGAATCATCA
>Ga0210390_10003331_pt1 | contig 13796 bp, 9 predicted proteins | sample IncBWH11OmetaG_FD_161050 | JGI IMG/M metagenome (GOLD analysis project Ga0210390, IMG submission 161050) | Forest soil microbial communities from Barre Woods Harvard Forest LTER site, Petersham, Massachusetts, United States - Inc-BW-H-11-O ...
TCGTTGATGTGCCAAACTTCCGACAATTGCTCGAAAACTCCAGAGCGCTTTTGAAAATCATCAAGTTCAGGCTGCGACATGCCAGCATCTATCAGGTTGGCTCCCGGAATGTCTTCCTTCACCGACACCAGTTGCTCCGGTTGTGAGTAAGGGAGCGGTCGCAAAAGGATGGCGTCGACCACCGAAAACAACGCCGTGTTGGCGCCGATGCCGAGGGCCAGAGTGACAATTACCACTGCGCTAAAGCCTGGGCTTTTGCGCAGCATGCGAACGCCGTAGCGAAGATCCTGCAGCAGAATTTCCATCGGTCTTCCTCGAAACGGTTGCCTCGCTCTTCTTGCAGGTTAAATGCCTCTACGCAACTGCGAGATTCTAATTTAGACGATTGATACGCATGGCGGTAACGGGCCAAATTCATCTGATGGATGTTCGGTTGTGGGATTCCAGCGTTCGGAAGCGGACAGGCGTCGCGTAGCTGACGGTGGTCGTGCGGACGGGCAGGGAAACAGCGTTACAAGGCCATCAGCAATTAAATTCGTGCGAAAATCGCATGGGGGTAGGAATGTCCAAGAAGAAATTGAACATTGGCATGATCGGGTCCGGTTTCATCGGCAAGGTACATTCGAATGCTTTTCGTCAAGTTGGGCATTTTTTCGACACGCCTTATGAAGTTGTGCGCAAGGTCGTCTGCGGCCGCAATCGGGCAAAGCTGGAGACGGCGGCCTCTCAGAGGTGATGGAGCGAGATTGAGACCGACTGGCAGAAGATCATCGCAAGAAAAGATATTGACGCAGTCGATATCGCCGTCCCCAACGCGCTGCATTCCGCCATTGCGATTGCGGCGGCTGAAGCTGGGAAAATCGTGCTCTGCGAAAAGCCGCTGGCGTCATCCATTGAAGAAGCGGAAAGCATGACCAAAGCGGTGGAGCACACTCCCAACCTGGTTTGGTTTAATTTCCGTCGCGTACCGGCGGTTGTTTTTGCAAAACAACTTATCACCGAGGGACGCATCGGCCAAACTTTTCACTATCGGGCCCTCTACTTGAATCAGTCCGGTAACGATCCGAGCAAGGCGAACACTTGGCGTTATAAACGGAGCGAGGCAGGAATGGGAGCCGCGGGAGATTTGCTCTCCCATTCCATTGACATTGCGCTTTATCTCAATGGACCGATCAAAGAGCTCTCCGCGTTGATGCACACGTTTGCGCCTGGCCGGGATGTGGACGACGCCGCCATGTTGATGGCCCGCTTTGCAAATGGCAGCATCGGAACATTCGAGGCAACCCGCTATGGGGTGGGGTGCCAGAATCGCAATACGTTTGAACTGAATGGCTCGAAGGGAATGCTGAGTTTCACCCTCGACGACATGAACCAACTTGATTTCTTCGATGCAACCGAACCCGCCAATCTGCAAGGCAAGCGCAGCATAGCCGTCACGGCTCTAGATCATCCATATGGAAAAAACTTCTGGAAGCCGGGCCATGTTTTGGGATACGAGCATCCTTTTATTGCGACGCTTGGAGATTTTCTCAATTCGATAGCGAGGCAAGAACCCTTCCGCGCAAACTTTGAAGATGGGCTCGCCGTGCAAAGAATCCTACACGCGATTGAGCGATCTTCTGCCTCGGGTGGTTGGGTAAGTCTGGACGAGAAGGCCGGATAAGCAACGCTGGCCAGAGAATCCTTCCTTTGTGTACCTTCGTGTTCTTCGTGGTTGATGAAGCGCAAATGCCAGAACCACAAAGGACACAAAGGTGCCCCCGTTGCATTTAGGAACACCTGCGCCAAGGCGCTGAGGTTAATGGGACTAATGCAAAGCGACCTTGCCCGTCAGCGCGATGTCCGCTGCCGAGCGCGCGACAAACAAATCGAAGTCTCCGGGCGCCAGAGTCCAAGAATGGCTCTTGACGTCGTAGTAGGAGAACGCTCTCCGGTCGAGTTTCACAACGACGTTGTTGGTCTCGCCAGGATTCAGGCTTACTCTCTTGAATCCCTTCAGTTCTTTTATCGGGCGAGGAACGGGAGCGTGCCGATCACCAACGTACACCTCCGCAACGTCTGCACCGGCGCGAGTGCCGGTGTTGGTAACGTCGAACACGACGCTGACCTGTTGATCCGATGACGGCGAAGATATTGTCAGATTCTTATACGCGAACGATGTGTAGGACAGGCCGTAGCCGAACGGAAACAGCGGCTTGACCATCGATTTATCGAAGTGGCGATAGCCAACGAAAACTCCCTCGCTATATTCCACTTTCTTGCTGCCATTCTTCGGGTAGTAGGAGTCATGCGTCGCATTGTCTTCCCATCGACGTTCGATGGAAATCGGCAATCGTCCGGACGGATTCGATTCGCCAAAAAGAAGTTGAGCTACCGCGATGCCGCCTTCCTGACCGGGATACCACGCTTCGAGAAGTGCGGGGACACGATCGATCCACGCGCTCATGTCAACTCCGCCACCCGAAGTTAGGACCACAATCGTTTTCTTGTTCACGGCGGCAATCTGGTTGATGAGTTCGTCCTGCCCGGGAGGCAGGCGGAAGGTCCGGTCGGCGCTTTCGCCTTCGCTAGCCGTGTCAAAACCTGGAGCCAAAATTACGGCATCGACGCGAGCAGCCAGCGATTTCGCTTCCGCACTTACCAACGTTTCAGAACGAACGATTCCGAGGTTAGCGGTAGTTTTGCCCCATCCGTTCTTGGCGTAATAGTCGAGCTCGACCTCATGCGGGCCCGATGTAAGAGCAACCGGAACCTCCCCAACAAAGGCGTACCACTGCGTCCAGTTATCAAGCATGAGTTTCTTGTCGATATAGAGCCGGTAGCCGCCGTTTTCACCCGGCCCTTGTACGAATGCAAGGTATTGTCCGGGGACGCTCGGCGTGAAGAAGCCGCTCCATCGAATGGAGACATTGCTCGCAGCACCGTCTGTTCCGCGGGCGGGCTCGTAGTGGACGTACTTGTCATGTCGAACGATCGCAGGCGGGCCGCTCAGGTCCGAGTTATTGAATAACTCCATCTTCAAGCCTGTTTGGCCCCCGGTCGCCTGCGTGGTAAATTGCATCTGCTTCGACATTTCGTCGAATGTTGGCAGTCCCGGCTCGTAGTAGACTTTCGCGCCATCGCCCAGGTAATCCTTAATACCTTCAAGATAGCTCAGCGGCGTGAAGGGCTTGGCCTCGGCGCTGCCTCCTCCGCCGGGCTGCGCGGGATAGGCGTCGGGCCCGATGACGGCGATGGACCTGATACTTCTCTTTTCAAGAGGTAAAAGATTGCCATCGTTTTTGAGCAGTACCATGCCGGAGCGAGCGGCTTCCAACGCAGTCTGGTTTCCGGCAATATTCAGGAGCGAGATTGACAAGTCGGTTTGATCGCGGTCGAGCCATCCAAATTGAATCGCCGTCCGCAGAATTCGCCGCACTTTGTCGTCGATGGTCGCTTCGCTGACTGTGCCGGCTTTGACGGCTGGCAACAAAGTCTCCCGGTTCATAAACTTTCCCCGGGGCATTTCCAGGTCGAGACCGCCATTCGCAGCGGCGACGCCGTCATACGTGGCATCCCAGTCAGACATCATGATTCCTGGAAAACCCCACTCCTTCTTCGCGACATCGGTATTCAGATAGCCGTTCTGGGTCATGTGCAGACCGTTGGTCAGGTTGTAGGAATCCATAATCGCGCCAACCTTCGCCTCTTTGACTGCGGCTTCGAACACCGGAAGGTAGATTTCGCGCATGGTGCGCTCATCGATTATGGAATCGGTATTGTGACGGTCGAATTCCGAATTGTTCCCCATGAAGTGCTTGATGGTCGCGCTCACTCCTTGATTTTGCATGCCGCTGATGTAAGCCACCGCAATACGTGCCGCGAGGAATGGATCTTCGCCGAAGTATTCAAAGTTGCGCCCATTCAGCGGCGCGCGATAGATGTTCACGCCTGGCCCGAGCATAAAATGCACGCCACGGGCGCGGGCATCCTGGCCGATGGTGGCTCCAATCCTCGCCGCCAGATCTGGATCCCACGTCGCAGCCAGGCCAATGCCGCCGAAGACCGTTGATGGACCATAGTTGCGTACGCCGACGGGGCCATCCGCCATTTTCAGGCGTGGCAGCCCGATCTTCTCATTGGCGCGAATGTAGAAATCGTCCACACCACCGATCAAGTCGATCTTCTCGTCGAGAGTAAGCTTCTTGAGGAGGGAATCAACGCGGGCATCCACATCCGCTGAGGACGTCTGGGCCTGAGAAGACACCAGACAAATAAAGAAAACCAAGAAAAGAAAAATAGGCCGGAGCCTTCGCGCCATTGGACCCTCCACCTTACTGAGCTAACTAAAATTAGTTGACCAGATTCGGTCGGACTTCATGATTACTTCTGCGCAGACACAATTTCCAAAGCAAGCGTAGCTAGCTCGATGTCCTCACTGGAGGAGAGGCCACTGACGGCAACTGCGCCGGCAACGACACCGTCCTTCCAGATAGGGATGCCGCCGCCCCAGCCCACAAATCTGGAATCACCGTAGTAGGCAATGTCGTGGCCCTTTTCAGGGTGGCGCACCTTTTCGCCGATTTCCTTTGTCGGTTTTCGTTCCCGAGCAGCCGTCCACGCTTTGTTCGCGGCAATTCGGATTGAGGAAATAGGAGCGCCGTCCATGCGGGCAAAAGCAATGAGTTCGCCGTGGGGGTCGGCGACGGCAACCACAACCGATTTCTGCTTATGTGCGGCCTTTTCTACGATCAGGTCAACGATCTTTTTGGCCTCGGAGTAGTCGATGACGGGAACATTCCTCATGGGGTTGGGAGGAAATCAAAATTAACTCATGCGAGCAAGTGATGCTCCTTACCGCCTACCTAGATGCGTTTGCAGAAAGGTAAAAAAAACGGGCTGGGCAAAAGCCCAGCCCGAACAAACTTGCACAACTCAGAAAATAAGCTTCAACCCAAACTGAATCAGACGCGGGTTGGCGTCGCCGTTGTCGGACGTAATCTCGCCAAATCCATTATTCCCCGCCCCCGTATAGGTGCCGTTGAAGCCGGTCCCCGGGACGCCAAACTGCGGGTGATTGAACAGATTGAAGAATTCGGTTCGGAATTCAAGACCGACTCTTTCAGTAATCGCCGTGCGCTTGAATATGGCGAAATCAAAGTTGTTGATTCCGGGAGCGCGCAGCGAGGAATCCACACGCGCTTCGGTACCGTAACCCCATGCCGGCGGTGCCGAAAAGCAAGTGACATTGAAAAACTCAGTTAGGCTGCGGTTGCCTCCCTTGCTGCAGCCGGGTACAACATCAGGACGGATGTTGCTGATGCCAAGGCCTGCGCCTTCCAGAGGAGTCGCAGTACCAGCCCAGGTAATCTTAAGCGGGAAACCGCGCTGGAAGGTAGTGATGCCGTCGACTCCCCAGCCGGACACAAGTTTGTCCTCTGCTCCTGTGGCACCGCTGAGCCATGTCTTGCCGTGCCCAAAAGGAAGATCGAGCACGTAGCTGATGACCAAACGCTGGGAGACATCTTGAGAAGAGAGCGACTTCTCCGCGTTAAGGTTGTTATAGTCTTGCACCTGCCCGACACCGCCCGTTTCGCCCGACCCTTCGAGCCAACTCGTAAGCGTATCGGTGTTGCTCAAGAGCTTGGAGTTCGTGTAAGCCACCAGCAGCGTGCCACCACCCTGGAATCGGCGAGTCACGGTAGCCTGCAACGAATTGTAGGTGCTGCCACAGCATCCATATCCGCCCAAGCTCAATCCGGTGTACTGGGGGTAGGGGCGAAGCAGCTGTCCGGCAAGAATTGTGGGACTTTGAGTTGGGCCGTTGCCAATCGAGGGATTCGGGCTGAACATGGGATTCTTGATTGGCTGGTCGATCGCCACCGGTTGACCGGCAAGGGATTGCGCTTCTGCTTGAGCAACATACGAATCTGGAATTTGATTGATGTTGGTCGAGTACTGTTGGAGATGGACGCCGTGTGCGCCCGCGTAGGCGACGTCCGCAAAGAAGCCAGCCGGTAACTGACGTTGAATATCGAGATTGAACTGTTGCACGTATCCGTATTTCGGGCTGAGGTACGGCGACAACGTTGGGTTACCGTTGTTAGCTACGAAACTGGAGACGTTGGGTGTCGCGGCTGGATAGGATGTGCGTCCCGGGGGGGGCAAAATTCCATTTTGAAACGGTCCTGGGGTCGCGCAAGTGAAGGTTGCGAAGCTTTGACCGGCCAAGACACAGTTGCTCGCGTCCAGGGTACCACTGGGTGTCACGCCGTGGTCGAGCGTGGCAAAGAAAGGTGTGGTCGCAAGGTTGATTACGTCGTTGTCGGGGTTCTCGGCGAAGGATATGAAGTTCGGAATCCAGAAGATGCCATAGCCGCCACGGATCACTGTTTTTTGATCCCAGCTGTATGCAAATCCGAGGCGCGGAGAGAATTCCTTATAGTCTAAGGGGAGATTGTTCCTGCTCGTGTTTGGACCGTTACCAACCAACAGTGCGTCCCCGATACACGGAGAATTTGGGACGCCAGTCACTACGCCGTTCACTAACGTACTCCCGCAGCCCGTCACGGTAGCGTTAGTCACCGTCGGATCCCAGTAACTCAAGCGGTTGTACCGGTCAGACCATGTTCCCGGAAGCTCATAGCGGAGTCCCAGGTTCAAGGTCAGTTTCGTGCTGACTTTCCAAGTGTCAGCGCCGTAGAAGCCGCGGTAGGTCTGACGGCCGGCGGTCTCTGCCGGAACCTGGGCAGCACCTTCCGTCTGGTTCACGAAAGAAGCAGGTCCAGATTGGCCTAACCCGAGCAGAAAATCTGCAAACGGGAAGCCCGCGGTGCAACCGTTTGCGGTCGTACAGTTGGGGCCGCCAATACTACCGGTCCAAGCTCCGGAGAAACCAAACGCGCCGCTGGCGATGTTGGTCTGGTAGTAGTTGTCCAGACCCAACTCCCATTGGACGCCAACCTGGAAAGTGTGTTTGCCGTGAATGATCGTCACCGAAGGTGAAACGTTGTACTGCGTGTTATGGTCGCCAATCGCGCTATTGCCTTGGCTCTTGCCTACGTCGCCCGGGAACGGAAACGCCGGAGTGGGGGGCGTCCGCATGATGTCGGGAACTTCACTGTTGTAGCTCGACGGCCACCCGAGCGCCGTGAGATCGTAGCCGGCAAGGAGTGGCGCGCGCAGGTAAACGAAACGGCTTGCTGAAATATTCAAATCGCCGACGATGTTCGGACTAAATACGTGGTTAAAATCAATGGCGAGAGCTTTGGTGTGATAGTCCTCGGCGCAACGATCGTTGCACAACCCAGTTCCAAAAGGATCGGTGGGAAGATCAAGCAAGCCAAAGTAAGTAAACCGAGCGAACATGCGCGTTTTGTCGGTGATGTTCACGTCGCCACGAGCTACGAACTGAGTGTTATTCCCCCCGGCGCTTGTGGCTGCCACATAGTTGCCGACGGAGAAATTGTTCGCCGATTGCACGGGGGCGTAGTACTTATTCCACAATGCCAGCCCCGCTTTGCTGAACTCAGAGGTCGGAATTATGTTTCCAGGATATGGCGAACGCGCTCCCGTAGTCGGATTCACAGTATAAGGGTCGTAGAGCTGAATTCCGGGAAGCAACGAGGAAAAATTACCGGCTTCGAACGCTGCCGTCGGTATTGTAGTGGTGATGGGGTTGCCGAAGCGCTGCCGGAACTGCTCCCAACTCGTAAAAAAGAACACCTTGTTCTTAATGACTGGACCGCCGACGTTGAATCCGTACTGATTTTGAACGTATGGAGCAGTGTCGTTGGGTTGGCCAGCCAACAACTGGCTCTGCTTGATGAAATAGTCATTAGAGTTCAGAACCTTGTTGCGGAGAAACTCGTAAACCTCACCGTGGAAGGCGTTGGTGCCCGATTTCGTACTGAAGTTCATGATGCCGCCGGAGAACTTGCCGAACTCGGGACCCAGGTTGTTGTACTGCACCTTGAATTCGCCAACCGAATCCTGCGTGGGAATGATGATGGGGAGGTTGATGTAGCCAATATTGAGCGGCTGACCGTCGAGGTACTCTGCGCTCTGGTTCCCGAACGAGCCTCCCACCTGATAATTGCCCCAGCTAAACGGGTTTTGGCCGACGGGCGTGCCGCCGGATCCGCCTTGAGCAACCGCAGCGGGGGAAACCGTAATCAGGTTGAAAATATTGCGGCCGTTCAACGGCAGTTCGTTGGCCTTGCGCTGCTCTACGACTTGCCCCAAGGATGAAGTCTCTACCTGGAGGAGCGGGGTCTCCGCCGTTACTTCCACCGTCTCGCTGACCTGGCCAACCGGCAGAGTGGCGACAATGTGGCTGTCCTGCTGAACTTCGACCACGACGGGATCGCGGGCAAAGTGCTTGAATCCTGCCTTCTCGACATCTAACCGATATTGGCCGGAGAACACGTTCACAAACTGGAAAAATCCCTCAGCCCCAGTGTTTTGAACGCGCTTATCCTGAGTTCCTTTGTTGGTGAGTGTGACTTGAGCGTCGGCAATGGCCGCACCGGAGGAATCCAAGACGGTGCCATCGACTGTGCCGTAGGTGCTTTGACCATAAAGGGAAACAGAAGTCGTGATGACCAGAACCGCCGAGAAAAGGAGCGCCCACAACTTGCGAGACGGCATACACACCCCCACACCACATTTTTTGGAACGGCGGAAGTGTGAAGCACATGAGCGCTCGTTGTCAAGCAAAAAGTAATCTTTTTGCATTAGAGCATCGGTTTTCTTGATCAGCGGGGTAATCGTTTTTTTGCCTCAGGGTAATCGTTAACCGTGGGTAATCGATTACTTCAAGCGATTGTAGTGTTATGATCCTCGCTGCCATGGCCGTGACCATGTTGGACATTGCGCGAGACCTGAAGGTCTCAGTAGTGACAGTGTCCAAGGCTTTACGCAACCAGGGCCGGATCAGCGCAGCTACTCGCAAACGCGTGCTGCGACGGGCGAAAGAGCTGCATTACCAGATGAATTGGGTGGCTCGCAGCCTAGTGACGAGACGCACCTACACAATCGGCTTACTGCTGCCAGACTTCACCCATCCCTTCTTCGCCGAGATTGCGCGCGCTGTAGCGCAGACTGTGCGTCCCCACGGGTATCACGTCATTATTTCGTACTTCGAGGAAGATCCCGAATTGGAACGAAGCGAGGCTGACTCCCTGTTGGCCCGGCAAGTCGATGGCCTAATCATCGCTTCCGCTCAGCCCGTCCGTTGTCTCGAACTGTTCCGGCGGATTCATGATCGAAACGTACCCTATGTCTTGATCGACCGCCCCATTGCTGGGGCACAGGCATCCTTCGTTGGGGCCGACAACCACGCCATCGGCAGATTGGCGACGGAGCATCTTATTGCGCGCGGATGCCGTTGCATTGCTCACTTGCGCGGTCCCGAAATAGGAATCTCCGACGAACGCTTCGAAGGCTACCGCCGAGCGCTAAAGAAACACGGGTTGCGTGCGCACGCACGTTACGTCGTAGGCGGCGGGCACGGAGATGAGTCGGGGTATGACGGCATGCGGCGATTGCTTCGGGTGCGCCCGATTCCAGACGGAGTTTTCTGTTACAGCGACCCAGTTGCCATCGGTGCGATTAAGGCGATCCTCGAGGCCGGCCTTAAAGTGCCCGGAGACGTTTCCGTCGTCGGAGCCGGCAACGTTCACTATTCCGACCAACTGGCGGTTCCTCTCACCACCGTCGATCAGGGCGCTTGCCAAATGGGAGCGCGGGCCGCTGAGCTCCTGATGGAGCGAATTATGTTGAAGCGCTCGACGAGACCTAAGAAGATCCTGATTTCCCCAAAGCTGGTGGAACGGGAATCGACCCGGCGGTAACCAAGAGAGTTAACAGTGGAGGGGATATTGGTGAGCGCCGCAGAACGAGTCCACCTCTCGGTAGCCGAATGTGCAATTACCACCACGGGCGCGATATGCTAAGTGGCTGAAGGAATCCCAGGTTGTCGAATCTTCTGTTGCGCCTCTCAATCCTTGTAACGTTGGTGCTGGCGGCTACCGCTATGGTAGCGCCTGTATTCGATGTTAACCTTCCGCACGGAATAGATTTCACGCTGCAGAATTCGCCCACGCCTCAGAAGTATCTGATCGAAACCATGCCCGGAGGAGTTGCCCTGCTCGACTACAACAACGACGGCTTGTTGGACATCTTTCTGGTCAACGGCGGCCGCATAACCAGCCCGATGCAGATGCCGGAGAACTTCGACCGGCAGAACCCGCGCTACTGGAATCGCCTCTACCGCCAGAACAAGGACGGAAGCTTCACCGACGTGACCCAACAAGCGGGGCTGGCAAATGCCGGGGACGGAAATTATGGCATGGGCGTGGCTGTGGGCGACTATGACAACGACGGCTACCCTGACCTGTTCGTCACGAATTATGGGAAAAATGTTTTGTATCACAATAACGGGGATGGCACCTTTACCGACGTGACCGCGAAAGCGGGGGTAGCCGGAGGAGGCTGGTCCGTCTCCGCCGGATTTTTCGACTATGACAATGACGGAAAGTTAGATCTGTTCGTTACTCGATACATGGACTGGGATACGAAACACAATAAAGATTGCGGCGGCAATTACCACACTTATTGCCCGCCGGAGGAATTTCCTGCGACCACCAACTTCCTCTATCACAACAATGGCGACGGAACCTTTACCGATGTCAGCCAACGCTCCGGTATCGCAGCCAAGAAGGGGCGAGCTCTGGGCGTAGCTTTTGCAGACTACGACGAGGACGGTTTTACGGACATATTCGTCGCCAATGACGGCATGCAGCAATATCTGTTTCATAACAACGGCAACGGAACCTTTACGGAACTTGGACTTGAAGCCGGCGCGGCGCTCTCCGACGACGGCCGGCGATTGTCGGGCATGGGCGTCGTCTTTCAAGACTATGACAACGATGGCAGGCCCGACGTGATCGTGACCGAACTACCTAGAGAGATTTACGGTGTTTATCACAACGACGGCGGTGGTTCGTTCAGTTATCGCAGTCTCGAGACTGGTCTCGGCGTGCTCTCGAGTGGAAGCTCCGGTTGGGGCGTAGGGTTAGAAGATTTTGACAACGACGGGTGGAAAGACTTGTTCGTCGCCCAGGGACATGTGTTGGACAACGTCGAACACATCGACCCTTCCCTCCACTATCTGGAGTTGCCGCTGGTCGCGATCAATCACAACGGCCGTTTCGAACGCGTCGATTCCGGAAGCACGACTCCCGTAGCCGGCCGTGGAGCCGCGTTCGGCGATCTAAATAATGACGGATGGGAAGACGTCGTGATGACCTATCTCGGAGGCCACCCGCAGGTGTTCCTCAACCATGGGGGCAAGTTGCACTGGCTGGTCATTTCTCTGCGCGGCACACGCAGCAATCGTGATGGATTCGGCGCGCGAGTCAAAGTAAACGGACAAACGCGATTCGCGACTTCTGCCGGCAGCTATGCTTCCGCAAGTGACAAGCGTCTTCATTTTGGACTCGGAACGGCGGAAAGCGCTAAGGTGGACCTGGTATGGCCATCGGGTATTCATCAGACTTTGAATGATGTTCACGCCGACCAGTTCCTGGAAGTCCGTGAGCCGGAGAAACCGTGATTCGCGCCCTATTGCTTTTGTGGTTTGCATCGCAGACGATATCGCCGGAAGCTGCCCGGCACATGCAGGCCGGAATCGCCGCTGACAAACAGAAACAATTCGACGCTGCCATTACGGAGTTTAAAAAAGTTACCGAACTTGAGCCGACCTTTGCGGACGGATTCGTCGGCCTCGGCCAGACTTACATGGAGAAGCATGATTTTGCTTCGGCGGTTACGCCGCTGAAGCGCGCGCTGGAGGTGGATCCAGACCTGGCGTCGGCTCATCAGTTGCTGGGCTATGCCCTGCTTGCGCAAGGCTACGCGGCCCAAGCGATTCCTCATCTCCAAAAAGTGCAGGACAAGACTGGGCTGGGAATTGCTGAGATCCAGACGGGGCAACTGCCGGAGGCCGTCGCAAATCTGCAAGCCGCGTTGGCCGAACGTCCGAATGATCAGGATCTTCTGTATTACCTCGGCCGGGCTAGTGGCCTGCTGTCGAAGCAATCGATTGACAGTTTGCTGGCCGCTTATCCTGACTCCGCTCGCGCGCACCAGGCGTTGGCGGAAAATTACTTTGTGCTGCGACAAATGCCCGAGGCCGAGAAGGAGTACCGCGAAGCGCTGCGGCTGCGACCGGACACTCCCGAGCTTCACCTAGAACTGGGAGAAGTATATGCGGGCGCTTTCCAATGGGCGAAAGCCGAGGAAGAGTTTCGGGCGCAAGCCAAGCTGCAGCCCGGCAACGCCGAGGCTGTCTATCGTCTGGGGACAGCGTTGCTGGAGCAAGGGAAAGCGCGCGAGGCGCGGGCGGAACTCGTACGCGCCGACAAGCTGATGCCAGACATGCCCGAGACGCTCTATTCTTTAGGAAAAGCAGCGTCGCTCGAAGGCGACACAGCAACTGCCGAGAAAGAATGGACCAGGCTTCTTTCCATCGAGAAGGAAACTCCCCTCGCGGCGCAAGCGCATTTCGCGCTCGCAGGCCTCTATCGGAAACAGGGAAAAACAGCAGCTGCACAACATGAAATGCAGGAGTTCCAAAGATTGCAGACCGGCTCTAATCAGTCTCAAGCTTCCGGCAAAGAAGAATCGGCGCATTAGCCCGCCGTGCAGCGGCGTTATCTCTACAGCAAAACAGAAAACTTGCTTTGTCGATCGGGTTGATCATCAGCACTCGCCACTTCCGATCCTGAGGCAGGTGATTCGCCCGACGGCAATAGGGGAAAGCCCATTGCTTCCAGATCATCCTTAAGCTGTGGGATTGATAGGAACTGGATGGCACGCATCCCCAATGCAAGGGCAGCCCGGATGTTGGGTCCGCGGTCGTCTACAAACAGCGTTTCCGCCGCTGAAACCCCGAGGCCGTTAAGAGCGTGCTGATAAATGGCTGGGTCAGGCTTGATCAACCTCACTTCTGCCGACAAAGTCTTAAAGGTAAAGTTCTCCATCCACCGACAGTTTGTCCGCACATGGTTCACCAGATCCCAAGGCATATTGGAGAGCAATCCGGTCTTGAGTCCTGCGGCACGAAGCTGGCTCACCCAATCGAACATACCCGGAATGGGATGGGTCCAGATTTCAACCTCGATTTTGCGGAGCATCTCGATCTGTTCGCGGTCCAGCGCAGTACCGGTTTGCGCCGCCAACTTCAACCAATATTCATCGGCCGTGAGATCGCCGCGGTCATACGGCCCCCGACTGGCTTCCCACAACTCGTAAAATGTGTCGAAACTCACATTAAACATTTCCGCAAGGCGCCCGAACTCTTCAACCGTGGGGCACCTCGCCAGCACCAAACCGTAATCGAGAATCACGGCAGTGATACCGTGAGAACCGTTGCGACGCTCTGTGGGCACTGGAGTCTCCCGCATTCCTAAATATTCTCTCTATTCACAGTCTTTCGTCCAATGAATTTGTTTTTGGTCTGTGATAACTTAGTGTCATGTATCTCCAGGTTGATGAACTGCACTCCTTCGTCGTTCTGGCGGACGAATTGCATTTCGGCAGAGCATCGAAACGGCTTTTCGTCTCTCAACCTGCTCTCAGCAAACAGATTCGAAGATTGGAAGAGAAAGTTGGAGGCACTCTATTCACCCGAACCCGCCGGAAAGTAGAGATCACGGAAGCCGGCAGAGTGCTATTGGCCAGTGCTAACAAAGTATTGCGGGAAGACGAGGCTGCCCTGAGTCTCGCGAGAGAAGCTGTCTTGGGCCGTGCTG
>Ga0210390_10003334_pt1 | contig 13784 bp, 5 predicted proteins | sample IncBWH11OmetaG_FD_161050 | JGI IMG/M metagenome (GOLD analysis project Ga0210390, IMG submission 161050) | Forest soil microbial communities from Barre Woods Harvard Forest LTER site, Petersham, Massachusetts, United States - Inc-BW-H-11-O ...
ACGCCATGAATGTCAGATTCAAATCGCGACTGCCCTGGGCGCTGGCGTTTTCGTTTGCTCGCGCAATCCAGCGGCCGGCTTTGGAGATTTGGCGAGGCGAGGGCGCCCACGTATTAGCGGCACAGCAAGCTCTGTCGCATCGAGCCCGGTGCAACCAGACGGCGCGCCGTGGCGAATACGATGCCGCGATGGACACGGACATGAGCGCGACAACTGGTATCCCGCAGTTCACGACACCTGCGGGGGCATAGCGCATACGGAAAGAGTTCCCGATGAAACCCGATACCGACCAGGCCGAGGCTCCCGGATCGAAGCCGACCTCGAAGCCCGATGCGAAGGACGATTTGAAATCTCTGCCCTTGCCGGAGGTGGAGAAGAAATTGGGGTCGTCGCCGGACGGCCTCAGCCAGGCCGAGGCGCAGAAGCGGCTGACCCAATATGGGCCCAACGAGATCGCGGAGAAGAAGATCAATGCGCTCCTGAAATTCCTTTCCTACTTCTGGGGCCCGATCCCGTGGATGATCGAAGTGGCGGTCGTGCTGTCGGGCATCGTCCGGCACTGGCCCGATTTCTTTATGATCCTGCTATTGCTGGTAGCCAACGCCACCATCGGCTTCTGGGAAGAACGCCAGGCGGGCAACGCCATCGATGCGCTCAAGGCCAGGCTGGCGATCAAGGCCCGGGTCAAGCGGGATGGCAAATGGATCACCCCGGCGGCGCGGGAACTGGTGCCAGGAGACGTCATACGCCTGCGCCTCGGCGATATCGTGCCGGCGGATGCGCGCTTGCTGGACGGCGACGAGGTGTCCGTCGATCAGGCCGCGCTCACGGGCGAATCATTGCCCAAAACATGCAAGTCCGGCGACGCGGTATTCTCCGGGTCGATCATCCGTCGCGGCGAGATCGGGGCGCTGGTCTATGCGACGGGAGGAAAAACCTATTTCGGCAAGACCGCCGAACTGGTGGAGACGGCAGTTACCGTCAGCCATTTTCAGAAGGCTGTGCTGAAGATCGGCAACTACCTGATCTTGCTGGCCGTGGCCATGGTTGCGGTGATCATCGCCATGGGCGTCTATCGCGGCGAGCCGATCCTTACGGTGTTGCAGTTCGCCCTGGTGCTTACGGTGGCGGCGATCCCGGTGGCGATGCCGACGGTGCTGTCGGTCACGATGGCAGTCGGTGCCCGGCTGCTCGCGAAGAAACAGGCAATCGTAAGCAAGCTGGTCGCCATCGAGGAATTGGCCGGCGTCGACGTGCTGTGCGCCGATAAGACCGGCACCTTGACGCAAAACAAGCTGACCTTGGGTGAGCCATTCTGCCTCGATAATATCACCGCCGACCAGGTCATCCTTGCCGGCGCGCTGGCCTCGCGAGCGGAGAATGATGACACGATCGACCTCGCCGTCCTTGGAGGCGTGAAAGACAAAGCGGCCTTGAAGCCCTACCAAGTCACGCATTTCCAGCCCTTCGATCCGGTCCATAAGCGCACCGAGGCGACCGTCAAGGGCAAGGACGGGACCACGTTCAAGGTAACGAAAGGGGCGCCGCAGGTCATTTTGGCGTTGTCGGCCAATGCCGCCGCCGTGAAATCCGCCGTCGACCAGGCCGTCAACGATTTCGCCGCGCGCGGCTTTCGTGGTCTCGGCGTGGCCCGGGCGGATGGCGACGGGAAGTGGCAGCTACTTGGCGTGCTGCCATTGTTCGATCCGCCGGGTGACGACGCGAAATCCACCGTCGCGACCGCGGCCCAGATGGGCGTGAAGATCAAGATGGTGACCGGCGATGCCCTGGCGATCGCCCGGGAGACCGCAAAGACGTTGGGAATGGGAACGAACATTCTCGTCGCCGCCACCCTCGGTGATGCCAATACCAAGGAAACCGCGGCAATAACAAAATCCATCGAGGACGCCGATGGTTTTGCCCAGGTATTCCCGGAGCACAAATTCCATATCGTCGACGTTCTTCAAAAGCACGGTCACATCGTGGGCATGACCGGCGACGGGGTCAACGACGCCCCGGCGCTGAAGAAGGCCGATTGCGGCTTTGCGGTATCGGGCGCGACGGACGCGGCGCGTGCCGCGGCCTCCATCGTGCTGGTCGCCCCGGGGCTATCGGTGATCATCGACGCGATCAAGGAGAGCCGGAAGATATTCCAGCGGATGAACAGCTATGCGATGTACCGCATCGCCGAGACGCTGCGCGTGCTGCTGTTCATGACGCTCGCGATCGTTATCTTCAATTTCTATCCGCTGACGGCGATCATGATCGTGATGCTGGCATTGCTCAACGATGGCGCGATCCTTTCCATTGCCTATGACAATGTCATCTACCGGGACCAGCCCGAAGCCTGGAACATGCGCCTGGTTCTGGGGATTGCCACGGTGCTGGGTCTCGTCGGCCCCATCGCCGCGTTCGGGCTGTTTTACCTCGGCGACCGTGTTTTTCATCTCGGCCATCCGCAGCTGCAATCGATGATGTACCTGATGCTGTCGGTCGCCGGGCATTTGACGATCTTCCAGACCCGCGCGCGCGGCCCGTGGTGGTCCACACGCCCGGCGTGGATCCTGTTGGCGGCGGTGATCGGGACTCAGGCCGTGGCAACGCTGATTGCGGTCTACGGCGCCTTGCTCGTGACGCCGCTTGGCTGGAAGTATGCAGGGATGGTTTGGGGCTATGCGTTCGCCTGGTTCCTGGTGACCGACCCGGTGAAACTGCTCGCTTATCGGATTCTCGATCCCATCAAAGCCGGGCCTCAGCCCGCGGCCAAGGCCGCGCCGCAGCCCGAAGCCAAAGCCGCGCTTCAGGCAAGGCCAATCCAAGCCTGACGCCAAGGTCGCTCGCGTCGTCGGTGTGAGCGGCGCTGCGTTGGTCTTTTCGGCGGATTCGGCAGCAAGTTGCAAGGATCATCAGCATGCGCGAACTAGAGGAACCCCGGTCCGACGATCCCCGGACCTTGACGGCAGCCATCTTCGACGTGGACGGCGTCCTGCTCGCATCCCCGCATGAGCAAGCCTGGCGCGAGGCGCTCGTCGGCCTTGCCGAGCCTGCTCGCTTCACCACCGCGATGTATCAGGCCCATGTGGCGGGGAAACCACGGCTCAGCGGCGCCCTTGCGGCGCTGGAGGCATTGGGTGTGCCGGACGCCGAGAAGAAGGCGGTCGCCTACGCCGAGCGCAAGCAAAAGCAGCTCGAGGAGCTGATTCATGCCGGGAATGTCGCCGCCTTCCCCGACGCGCTGCGCTTCGTTCAGGCGGTCGCAGCGCTGGGGTGGCCTATGGCGGTCGCATCGTCCTCGAAGAACGCCAACCCAATGATGCGGCAGATCCGCCTCGATTCGGGCCAAAGCCTACTCGACATTTTCAAAGCGAACGTGTGTGGTCGCGATTTGCGGCAAGGCAAGCCCAACCCGGAAATTTTCCTGCTCGCCGCGGCGGAGCTGCGGATTGCACCCGCATGCTGCTTTGTGGCCGAGGACGCGCCGGCCGGCATCGAGGCGGCCAAGGCGGGCGGCATGACGGGGCTCGGCGTTGCCCGGCTCGGAGACGAGGTCGGTTTGCGGGCGGCAACGGCGGATCTGGTGGTGACCAGCCTGGACGACGTCGCAATCGATGAGCTGGTCAACGGGCGGCTCTGTCGGAGGTCGACATGAGCGGCGGGCCAGGGACAATGGAACAAGCGCTGGAGCCGACCGCGGATCCGGCGTGGGTCCTCGATGCCGAGGGCTACGATCCGCTGCGCGAGGGCAGCCTCGAATCGCGCTTCGCGATCAGCAACGGTTTTCTTGGCATCAGGGGCGCGCGAGCGACGACGCGGGGAGCGCGGTGGATCGTTCCGCCGCGCACCTATGTGGCCGGGTTGTTCGACACGTCGAGCGCCGAGGAGGCCATATCGGGGCTGGTCCCGGCCGCCGACTGGCTGGAGGTCCACATCCTGCTGCCGGGCGGGCCGATGGTGCATCACCCTGGTGATGTGTCGTCGCATCGCATGACACTCGATTTGAGGCGGGGCGCATTGCTCAGCGCTTCCCGTTTGAAAACAACCGAACTAGGCATGCTCCGCCTGCGCACGTTGCGCCTGGTGTCTTTGAGCGAGCGCGCGGTTGGGCTGCAGCTGATCCAGATGGAGATCGAAAAGGGAGAGATCGAGATCACGTTCGAAGCGTCTTTCGAAGGGGTAAACCTCGGTCTCGTATCCGAGAAAATCGAACAGGATCTCGGCGTGTGGCGCACGCACAGTTCCGGCAAAGGCCTCGCCATGGCGACCGCATCATCGCTGCAGATTGACAGCCGCGATCTACCGCCGACCACGCTCGGCCCACTGAAATGGTCGTGGAGCTGGACATCCCGCCCCGGGCAGGTCGTGTGTTTCGAACGCTCCCTTGCCGTGATGCGGAGCGACACCCAGGGTCTGGACCCTGGAAGCGGGGCGCGGGAAAGACTCGGCGTTGTACGACACCTCGGCTGGCGTGGCGTGCCCGCGGAACACGAGGCGGCCTGGGCAAGCCGCTGGCGGTGCAGCGCCGTCGAGGTCGACGTCGCTGTCTATCATTTGAACAGCGCAGCCAACCCGGCCGATGAGCGCGTGTCGATCAGCGCCCGGGCGCTGACCGGCGACGACTATCATGGGCATGTGTTCTGGGACACCGAAATCTACCTGCTGCCCTTTTATATCCTGACCTGGCCCGAAGCGGCCCGGGCCCTGTTGATGTATCGCTTCCATACCCTTGATGCCGCGCGAGCGAAGGCGGCCGGGATGGGCTGGCGGGGAGCACTCTACGCATGGGAATCTGCCGATACCGGCGCGGAGACGGCGCCCGAGCAGGTCATCGGTCCGGATCGCCAGATCATTCCTATCCTTTGCGGAAAGGAGGAGCAGCACATCAGCGTGGACGTCGCCTACGCGGTCTGGCAATACTGGCAGGCGAGCGGGGATGAAGGGTTTCTGCTCGACGCCGGGGCCGAGATCCTGCTCGAGACCGGCCGTTTCTGGTCGAGCCGGGCTCAGCTGGAGGCAGACGGCCGCTGCCATATCCGCGGCGTCATCGGACCGGACGAATATCACGAGCATATCGACGATAACGCCTTCACCAACGTCATGGCACGGTGGAACATCCGGTGCGCACTCGATGTGGCGGCGTTATTGCGCGAGCGCTGGCCCGAATGCTGGGCGCCCCTCTCAGGCCGCCTCGGCCTGGACGACGCTGAGCTGGGGCAATGGCTGAGTGCCGCTGACACGATGGCGACCGGCCTTGATCCCAAAACCGGGCTTTTCGAGCAGTTCGTGGGCTTTTTCGCTCTCGAAGACATCGATCTGACGCACTATGCAGGCCGCTCCGTGCCGATGGACGTGGTGCTCGGGCGAGAGCGGACGCAACGATCCCAGGTGGTCAAACAGGCCGATGTCGTGGCCCTGCTGGGGCTGCTGCCGGAGGAGTTCGTTCGTGAGACGGGGGCGAAGAACTTCGATTACTACGAGCCTCGCTGCGGTCACGGCAGCTCACTGAGCCGCGCCATGAATGGGATGGTCGCTGCGAGGCTGGGCCGCTCCGAAATGGCGCTGCGCTATTTCCAGCAGACCGCGGCTATCGATCTCGCGGATACCCATGTGGCGATCGACGGCGGCGTGCACATCGCGGCCCTGGGCGGGATCTGGATGACGGCGGTGCTTGGTTTTGCCGGGCTGTCATTGCGCAGCGACGGTGTCGCCCTCGACCCGCAACTGCCGGCGAATTGGCGCAGCTTCCGCTTCGGCCTTCGCTGGCGCAGCCGCCGCCTCAGGATCGACATCGTTCAAGGCGGACAACTCGTCGAAGCAACGCTGGAAGCGGGAGAGCCGATGACGCTCGTCGTAAGCGGTCAGCCGCACGACCTCCGGCGTGACCACACGCTCCGGGTCCCTTGCAGGCTGCCCGCACCGCCGAAGGGATACACGGATGCCGAGCGCGGGCAGGAATTGCCGTCGATCCGCGAGCGTCTCCCGAAATGAGAACTCGAATCCGCTGGCGCAAGAATCGGGATTCGGATTCCGCGCCTGAGTAGTTTCCGAGCCTGCCGCGGTCGAACTCCGGTAGGCTAAAATCTTTTGCCGGCCACGATGCGGCGAGGCATTCGAAGCTCGGAGGAAACATGGCCACAGCGCGTACCAGCCCGGAACACCACGCGCTTGCAGCAGGTGATCCCGATCAGGCGATGCGGCATCGTCACCGACCGTCCAAGCTCTTCGAAAAGGACCACGCATACGCAGCCCGCCTGGTTCAAATCGCGACAGCCATCCGCGGCGCGGTGCGGTCTACCATGACAACGAAGTTGCAGGATCAGGTCCCGTCGAAGATCCAAGAGGATGACGTGATCACGGCAGGTATCCTTCGGCAACCGCGGAGGCGCGAAAGCGGCCGATAAGATGAGAGCGAGGTCGCCATACGTGAACGCCCGCACCGCCTTCGGCGGCACCAAGCAGCGACAGTCCACGATGCCTCCCCGGATCGTCGCTCTGGAACATCGGATTTCGCCCGGGGCGCCACCTGTGCGGCGCCTGCCGGTCGGCGCCGAGCCGCAGCCCGGAGGCGGCGTCCATTTCCGTATTTGGGCGCCCCGCTGCGCAGACGTGGTGGTCGAGATCAAAGGCCTCGAACCGGCCGCACTTCAATCCGAGGCCGACGGGTACTTCTCACTTCTGAGCCCGAGGGGGCGAGCCGGCATGCGCTATCGCTTTCGCCTCGATCGGGGTGAAACGACGCTACCCGACCCGGCATCGAGATTTCAGCCGGAGGGGCCGCATGGGCCTTCTGAAGTCATCGATTCGGAAAGGTTCGCTTGGACCGACAGCGGATGGCGCGGGGTCGCACGTGAGCAGCTCGTCGTCTATGAGATGCATGTCGGCACGTTCACTCCTGAGGGGAGCTGGGAGGCGGCCACGCGTGAGCTGCCAACTCTCGCCGAGCTCGGCATCACCTGCCTTGAAGTTATGCCCGTGGCGGAGTTCGCAGGCCGGTTCGGCTGGGGATATGATGGTGTCGACCTCTTCGCGCCGACCCAGTTGTACGGCCGACCCGAGGACTTTGCTCGCTTTGTAAACAGCGCTCATGCCCTCGGGATCGCCGTCATCCTTGACGTCGTCTACAATCATCTCGGCCCGGACGGAAACTATCTCAAATTGTTCTCCGCGACCTATTTTACTGATCGTCACGATAACGATTGGGGAGAGGCGATCAATTTCGACGGGCCCGATTCCGGCCCAGTGCGCGAATACTTTATCGCCAATGCGGGCTATTGGATCGACGAGTATCATCTCGACGGATTGCGGCTTGACGCGACCCAGGCAATTTTCGATCGATCGGAAGATCATATTCTCGCCGCCGTCACTCGGCAGGTGCGCTCCACGGCGCGCGACAGAATCACCTTTGTCGTCGCTGAGAACGAGCCGCAGCACGCGAAGCTGGTGCGCCCGGCCGAGCGGGGCGGATACGGGCTCGACGCGTTGTGGAATGACGACTTCCATCACAGCGCCATGGTAGCCCTGACCGGACATCACGAGGCTTACTACTCGGACTACCGCGGTCGCCCGGGCGAGTTCGTCGCCGCCGCGAAACACGGTCTTCTCTATCAAGGACAGCGCTACCAGTGGCAGCGGAAAGCGCGAGGCACGCCGACCCTCGACCTCCCGGCGGAATGCTTCGTCGTCTTTCTGCAGAACCACGACCAAATCGCCAATTCCGGCACCGGAGAACGCTGTCATGCGCTGACCAGCCCCGGCCGGCTTCGCGCAATGACCGCTTATTTCTTGCTGATGCCGGGCATTCCGATGCTGTTCCAAGGTCAGGAATTCGGCGCCTCGAGTCCGTTCTTCTATTTTGCCGATCACGAGATTGAGCTGTCGCGCGACGTCCGCGAGGGGCGCGGCCTCTCCCTCGCGCAATTTCCCAGTCTCGCGACGAGCGAAATGCGGGCCGAGCTCACTGATCCCGGCGACATTGACACGTTTCGCCGATCGGTGCTCGATCTTGGCGAACGGCAACGGCATGCTTCGATCTATGCCCTGCATCGCGATCTTCTGGAGCTGCGGCGCACGGACCCGGTGCTCGGACAACGGCCATGCCAGGTCGATGGCGCCGCGCTCACGGATGAAGCATGGATGCTGCGCTTTTTCTCACCAAGCGGCGCCGACCGCTTGGTGATTGTCAATCTCGGCCGCGACCTCCTGCTCGGCCCGACGCCCGAGCCGTTGCTGGCACCGGTCGAGGGCCAAGCCTGGCGACTCTTATGGTCCAGCGAAGCCCCCGTTTACGGTGGTTCGGGGGGGCCGGCGCAGGATGCCGCCGGGGATTGGCTCGTCGCGGGCCAGAGCGCCATCGTCCTCGCCCCTGGCTCCTCAGTCGCGATACCCGAGGCAACGAAAGTAGTCCATCTCCGACAAGCCAATGGCTGACCCTAGCCGTGCCATCCGCGAAGAGAGCTCGTTGTCAGAGGCTCCGCGTGAGTGGCTCGTTGCGAACGGGTTGGGCGGCTACGCTTCGGCGACGATAACAGGGGCGATCACCCGGCGTTACCATGGCTTTCTGATCGCCGCCCAGCCCGCTCCGCTCGGCCGCATGGTGGTCCTCAACGATATCGAGGTTGATGTCGAACTCGGAGACGGAAGTGTCGTCAACCTGCGCGAGAAGGGCCGCTTTCTCGATTTCACCTCGGACATGGGCCTGCCGAGCTGGCGCTACGAACTCGACGGCATCGTCATCGAGAGGTCGATCGTCGTGCCGTCGCGGCAAAACATCGTGCATTCCACCTTTCGCTCGCTTGGCGACGGCAAGCGCGTCCGCCTGCACGTAAGACCCTGGATCAACTTTCGTCCGCTCGAAGCGCCCGTCGACGCGGCGCTGTACCAGCGCTATACGCTAACGATCCAGGGCGAGCGATACGAGATCAGCGCGGGGTCCGATCTGCCGACGTTGCGGTTGGCTGTCGAGGGCGCCGAGGGCCCGACCTTTACCGCTGACGGCGGCTCGCGCCGCGAGCGCTTCTATGACATCGAGGCGCAACGGGGTTACGATTCGCAAGGCTGGCTATGGAGTCCCGGCTACTTTGCCGGAGAGGTCCGCAGGGATTGCCCGTTGACACTGATCGCGGCGACGGAGGCTTGGCATACTGTGCTGGCGCTGAGCCCCGATGACGCACTGACCTTCGAGGGCGAGCGGCGTCGGCGTCTCGTTGGGATGGCGGCGGCGCCGACACAAATCGGGTTCGCAGCCGAACTCGTCCTCGCCGCCGACACCTTTGTCATCACTCCGGTGGGGCGCATTGCTGATGGCGCGCGCGCCCGCGCCGAGGGAGACGAGATTCGCACAGTGATTGCGGGTTACCACTGGTTCACGGACTGGGGCCGGGACACGATGATCTCGCTCACAGGACTCACTCTGGTAACCGGACGATCGATCGAGGCGCGCTGGATCCTGCGCACTTTCGCTCACTATGTACGCGACGGACTGATCCCGAACCTGTTTCCCGAAGGACAAAACCAGGGCCTCTATCACACCGCCGATGCGACGCTCTGGTTCTTTCATGCGCTGCACCGCTATGTCGAGCATTGCCGGGACAACGCGACCTTGGAGCTCCTTCTGCCGATTTTGAAGGACATCGTTCGGCATCACCTCGAGGGTACCCGCTTCGGCATCAAGGTCGACCCGAGTGACGGGCTCGTTACCCAGGGGGAGGAAGGTTATGCGCTGACCTGGATGGATGCGAAAGTCGGCGATTGGGTGGTGACCCCGCGCCGCGGCAAGGCGGTCGAGATCAACGCGCTATGGTATAACGCACTCCGACTGCTGGCGGATTGGCTGCGCGAAGTGCACGACCCAGAGGCCGAAGAGATTGCAGCTCATGCCCACAAGGCCCACGTTTCCTTCAATCGCCGCTTTTGGCACGCCGTCGGCGGCTATCTCTACGATGTCGTCGACGGCGAAAATGGTGACGACACTGCTTTCCGGCCAAACCAGATTTTCGCGATTGCGCTCGAACACCCGGTCCTCGATCGCGGATATTGGGAAGCGGTCGTTTCAGCGGTGCGTGCGAAGCTGGTGACGCCGGTCGGGCTGCGCTCGCTGGCGCCCGGCGAGCCCGATTACAAATCGCGGTATTTTGGCGACCTCCGCGCCCGCGATGCCGCCTATCACCAGGGCACCGTGTGGGCCTGGCTGATCGGCCCGTTCATCGATGCCTGGCTTAAGGTCTATCCCGATGACCGCGCAGCGGCGCGGCATTTCCTTGACGGCTTCGAGCCCCATCTCGCCGAGGCCAGCATCGGCTCGATCAGCGAGGTCTTCGACGCCGAGCCACCGTTCACGCCGCGCGGCTGCATCGCCCAAGCCTGGAGCGTCGCCGAAGTGTTGCGCTGCTTGCAAAAAACCGCCGTCGAACCGGAATGAAAGCCTCGCCAGCGCTAGGCGTTAACAATCACCGTAAATTAAAAGTGGACGCCATGCATCCCGAAGTAGCCGGCGACCAAAATTACGACGACCACCACGCCGATTATAGTGAAGATGTTCATAGTGTTGTTCTCCAGCTAGGTGATTATAGTGTGAGGAGTGCGAGCACGCTTCACGTCTGCACATAGGGTTGCTCAGCTTGATAGAGAACTTAGAAAGTACCAGCCCTTGCTACCATCGCCTGCGGAATCCGTAATAGCCACCGCCCCCGAATAGCAGCAGAACGACAACGATAATCAGAATTAATTCCACAGCTTCCTCCAAAACATGCGTGGGAATTTTTCCCCTCTAAATTTGGGTGCGGGATGACTACAGAACTAGCCTCGGAATCTACTCAGTATTTATTTAGAGTGCTGAGAGGTCTAGCACCGATCGGCCCAACGCGCCTCTCGGCGCCCCACGCCACGCTCTTCGGTCAGCGCAGAGATTGGGGCGCGGTGCTCGGGTCGGCGGCCAGCGCCAGGCGGATCAGCGCCGAAAGCGAATGGGAGCCCGTCTTCTTCATGACCGCGGCGCGGTGGTTTTCAACCGTGCGCTGGCTGATGCCGAGGTCGGCGGCGATGTTCTTGCTGGGATGGCCGGCGAGCACCAGCTCCATGATCTGGCGCTGGCGCGCGGTCAGGCCGGCGAGGTGCGCCGCTGCCGCCTCCCGCCGAACCGCCAACTTCGCGGAATCTCGAATCTGTTCGAGCGCATGCTCGATGCTGGCGAAGAGCTCGTCGCGGCGGATCGGCTTCTCAATGAAATCCGCAGCCCCGGCCCTCATGGCCTCGACCGCCATCGGCACATCGCCCTGGCCGGTGATCATGATCGCCGGCAGCCGAGTACCCTCGCTCTTGAGCCGCTGCAGCAGCGCGAGCCCGCCCATGCCGGGCATCCGCGCATCGACCAGCAGGCACCCATCGCCGCGGGGCCGATAGGCATCGAGGAAGGCCTCGGAGCTGGCGTAGATCTCGACCGTTCGGCCATCTCCCCTGAGCAGATCGCGCAGCGCCTCCCGCACCGCGCTGTCATCGTCGACCACGAAGATGGTCGGCGGTTGTGCGCCGTCGCCGGCAACTTCAGACGGCTCCCCGATGCTCGCTCGCGGCAGCGGGCGCGATTCGTGGAGGCAGCGCCGGATCAAGGTTATCAGATCCCTCGCCTTCACCGGCTTGTTCAGGTGCAGGTGGCCCCCCTCGGCGATCTCGCGCAAGGTGTCGGTCGAAATGTCGCCGGTCAGGATGATGGCCGGGACATCGTGATTGAACGCCTCTCGCAGGCCCGCGACAGCCTGCTGGCCGTTCAAACCGTTCGGCAGATTGTAGTCGGCGACGACGAGATCAGGGCGTACCGCGCCTCGCACCGCCAATTCTAGCGCCCTTGGCCCGTCCTCGACGGTGGTCGTGCGGTAACCCTCGCCGTCGAGCACAAGCGCCAGCATCTCGCGCACCGAGGGATCGTCCTCAACGACCAGGATTGCGCCGCTCTGATGTCCGGGCTTGGTCGCCTCGTGCGAGAACTGGTGCGGCCGCCAATGCGGCGCACTCTGTCCGAGCGGCACCTCGACGGCAAAGACCGAGCCCTTGCCAGGGCGGGATCGAACATCGACTGTATGCCCCAGCAGGCCTGCCAGCCGCTCGACGATCGCGAGACCGAGCCCGAGCCCTTTGCTGCGCTCGCGCGCCGGATTGTCGAGCTGACGGAATTCCTCGAAAATCTCCCGAAGCTGCTCTTCGGGAATGCCGATCCCGGTGTCCCAGACCTCGACCCGCAGCATGTCGCCACGCCGTCGGCAGCCGAGCAGGATCTTGCCCTCGCTGGTGTATTTCACCGCGTTCGACAGTAGATTGCGGATCATTTGCTCGAGCAGCCGGGGATCGCTGCGCACGCTGAGGCTGCTCGGGACGACCCGCCAACCGAGGTGGTGCGCCGCAGCGTGAAAGGTGAACTGCGTGCGCAGCTGCTCAAGCACCCGATTGATCGGGAAATCGATCATCTCGCGGCGGACGATCCCGGCCTCGAGCTGATTGATGTCGAGCAGCGTGTCCAGCATGCTCGACATCGCGCTCACGGTCTCGTCGAGCCTCCCGACCAGCCGCAAGGTGTCTACGTCGTTGATCTTCCTCGACAATATTTCATGCAGCAGGCTGATCGTTTGCAACGGCTGGCGGAGGTCATGGCTGGCGGCGGCGAGAAACCGCGATTTGCCGAGATTGGCCTGCTCGGCCTCCCGCTTGGCCGCTTCCAATGCCTCGGTCACCTGCCTGCGTTCGGTGATGTCCTCGATCGCCAGCAGGATCTTGCGTCCGCCCAACAACCCATCGCGGATCTTCCGCGCGTTCAGCAGCAGAAGGCGGCGCCCAAGCAGCGGGAGTTCGGTGTCGACCTCGTAATCTTCAACCGGAACCGGCTGCTCGACCTGGACCCGATCGACGAAGCCGCGCAGCCCTGGGCCTCCTAGGTCGCCATTCTCGACGAAGCCCAGCGGTTTGCCGACGGTTTCCTCGCGGGTGAGCGCGAAGCTCCGGTAGAAAGAACGGTTTGCAGAGACGACCCGCAATTCCTCGTCGAGCACAACCAACGGCTGGCGGATCGTGTCGATGATGCTGTCGGAATAGGCGCGCGCCGCCTGGATCTCGCGCTCCGCCGCCTTGATCTCGGAAATGTCGGCGAAGGTGATGACCACCCCGTCGATCCGATTGTCCTGGGTGCGATAAGGCAGAATGCGGCGGACGTACCAGCCGCCGCCTTCGGTTTCGACCTCGCGTCCTACCGGTGCAGAGCTGGTGAGCACCGCGCGGGCGTCGGTGAGGAGATCGCGGTCGGCGGCGAGCGGGGTGAGATCGGCGAGCGGCCGTCCGATGTCGGTGGCGATAACACGAAACAGCGATTTGGCCGCCGGTGTAAAGAACCGAATATTAAGCTCGTTGTCCAGGAACAGGGTCGCCACCCCGGAGCTGTCCAAAATGTTCTGCATATCATTGGATGTGCTGCGCTGGCGTTCGAGCGTTTCCTGCAGCTGGCTGTTGAGCGCTGTAAGTTCTTCATTGAGCGATTGCAGCTCTTCCCGCGAAGTCATCAGCTCTTCGTTGGTCGACTGGAACTCCTCGTTCGCCGACATCGCTTCTTGGTTGATCGCCTTCTGCTCCTCGTTGCCGATCTCGAGGTCGTGGATGGCGCTCTCCAGCTCCTTGCGGGTAGTCTCAAGCTCCCGCTCGAGCTCGGCAATCCGCAAGGGGTGATCCGCCGGCTCGACCGCTCGGTCCCGACCCAACTCGCGAACGGGCTCGTCGAAGAAGCTGACGAGCAGCAACTCCTCGACGTCGCG
>Ga0210390_10003335_pt1 | contig 13783 bp, 16 predicted proteins | sample IncBWH11OmetaG_FD_161050 | JGI IMG/M metagenome (GOLD analysis project Ga0210390, IMG submission 161050) | Forest soil microbial communities from Barre Woods Harvard Forest LTER site, Petersham, Massachusetts, United States - Inc-BW-H-11-O ...
CGGATTTTTCCGCTGACTTCGGCGGCGCAAGGAGCAGTGTATTTCCCTGCGGGTCAACCAGCACAAGGGACGCCAGGGTGATCTCGACCGTGCCGCGCTTGCGGCGTTTCTCGGGGATCACGTCCGCCAAGCCCTGCTTGCGCGCTTCGCAAAATTCGCTGACGGGGCAGAGAAGGCATTGGGGGGAGCGCGGGGTGCAGAGGGTTGCGCCCAATTCCATCATCGCCTGATTCCAGTCGCCGGGCGATTGCCCGGCAAGCAAATGGCCGGCGGCTTTCTGCAGTTTCGGCCAGTTCCCGTTCGCGCGTAGATCGCCGCGCACGGCATTCAACCGCGCTATGACGCGAGCGACGTTTCCATCCAGCACGGCATGTTTCTTTTGAAAGGCGATGCTGAGGATGGCTGTGGCGGTGTAGGCGCCGATGCCGGGAAGAGCCAGGACTTCGGAGAGGTCGCTCGGGAAGATTGCGTTGTGGTTTGCGACTACCAGTTTTGCCGTTTTTTGCAGATTGCGCGCACGTGAGTAGTAGCCTAGCCCCGCCCACAGGCGGAGGACTTCTTCTTCTGGAGCGGCTGCCAGCGTGTCGACGTTGGGGAAGCGTTCGAGAAAGCGTTCGTAATAGGGAATGGCGGCTGCTACGCGCGTTTGTTGCAGCATGATTTCGGAGAGCCAGATGCGGTAGGGATCGCTGGTGCGCCGCCAGGGTAAGTCGCGCTGAAATTGTGCGAACCAGGCGAGGAGGTTTTTTCGGAAGCGAGAGAGGGGAGGGCCAGTGAGCATGTTGCATTCAGTTTCGCACAGGATTCGGGACGGGCGCGTGGCGAGATGGAGATGTCAAAGGCAAGATGGGGCACCTGAAGGTGGCCGCTACGCGGAGAGGTCGCTGGCGAAGACTATGTAGGAGGTGTTCCAGAGTTCGGAGGGGATTGAGCCGCGTGGTTGGGAGGTTACGATAATTTTGAAGGAGTTGGGATCGGTCGCGAGTTGATTCAGCAGGTCGGGACGCGAATCTGGCGCTATCGGCTGCACCAGGGCGAGATGGCGAAGAATAGCGAAAATGTTTTCCGATGCCGGCGCCGCCGGAGTGGAGGCTTCCGCGCTGCGGAATTCAAGGATGGCGTTGCGTTCGTGGAAATTCCAGGCGAGCGCTGCGCAAAAGGTTACGGCCCGTTCGAAATGTTCGCGCTGCTTGGATTCCACTGGCGAGCCAGCGGCGGGACTTTGGGGATCGAATACCAGCAGCACGCGGCAATCGTCTTCGCGCGCAAATTCCCTGACCATCAGTGAGCCGAAGCGGGCGGAGGCCTTCCAGTGGACGTGCCGCGCGCTGTCATTCGGCAGGTAGCCGCGCAGGGCGTACAGGTCCTGACCACGTCCCTTGGCGTTGCTTTCCATCGCGCCCTGAAGGCCGGGCAGAACTTCGAGGAATTCCGAGGAGGCGGCCACGGCGGGGTAGACGAGCGCTTCGGTCGCCAAATCCATGCGCCTCGCCTTCTGCAAAAAGCCGAATGGGAAGCGGGTGACGATTTTGAAAGCTTCCTGACGGTAAACTCCGCGCTGGGGAAAAAGCAACGGAACACTTTGCTTCACGGATTGCTGGCGGGGCAGATAAGGAAAGTAAACCGGGGTTTCCAGCATTGCCGCGGCGGGTTGCTTTTTGGTTTTAGCGGCTTCGACGCGAAGCGAAAACGAGGGCAGAGTCAATTTTTCGTTGCGCAGTTCGACGGAGGAGCGCACGGATTGTCCCGCGAAAATATGTTCGGGAAGGTGCAGCTTGAGTTCCACACCCGCGAGCGTGATGGAGGACAGAATGCCGGACATCAGAATGCTGGCGATCAGGCTGGCGAGAATCAGAAACAACAGATTGTTGCCGGTGTTGATCGCGGCGAGCGCGACCAGCACGATGCCAAGAATATAGATCCAGCCTTCGCGGGTGAGCCGGTATTCCATGCGGTAGCCGATCCACCGCAGTGGTGTGCGCTTCGCGAGCGTCGGCACCAGGGTGACCGCAACCCATCCTGCGACGACGAGGGCAGCAAGCGCCGAAGCGCTGGCCAGGAACAGATTGCCGAGTTGCGCCGCGCCGCCGGAATAGAGCGCCAGGATCAAGGCGACGGTGAGCGCGGCTATGGAGAGGAAAAAGGCCCGCACCGCCGGACGGTCGGATTTGGCGAGGAGAGCGTTGATGGTGGAAGTGAGGGTTGCCATGATGCGGAGAAGTTTTAAGTTCTTAGTTTTAAGTTGTCAGTTTTAAGTTTTAAGTTAAAGCTCGGGCACAAACTAAAAACTTATAACTTAGAACTAACAACATTCTTCCTCACAGCGGGACGCGGACGGACTCCACGATTTCACGGATCACATTTTCCGTGGTTTCCGATTTCTTTTGCAGGGAAGCGTGGCGCGCGCTGGCTACGACGCGGTGCGAAAAGACGGCCACGGCGAGTTGCTTGAAATCGTCGGGGAGGCAGAAGTCGCGCCCTTCCAGATATGCGCGAGCCTGTGCCGCGCGCTGCAGCATGAGGGTGCCGCGGGGGCTTACGCCCAAAGCCAATTGATCGGACTTGCGGGTACGGTTGACGATTTCCAGGGCGTAGTCGTGCAGGCTGGAATCCACTTTTACGCGGGTGACCGCGTGCTGCATGGTCATGACGTCGGCCACGTCGGCAACGGGTTCGAGCGTCTCAATCGGATCGTCAGTGGCACGATTACGCAGAATTTCCTTCTCGGTTTCGTGCGAGGGATAGCCCATCTTGATGCGCATAAGGAAGCGGTCGAGTTGCGATTCGGGCAGCGGGTAAGTGCCGTGGTGCTCCACGGGATTTTGTGTTGCGATTACCAGGAATGGCTGCGGCAGGGTGAGCGTGCGGCCGTCGACGGTCACCTGCGCCTCGTTCATCGCTTCGAGGAGCGCGGATTGCGTGCGCGGGGTGGTGCGGTTGATTTCGTCGGCGAGGACCACGTTCGCAAAGATGGGCCCCTGGCGAAATTCGAATTCGCGCGTTTCGGGATTGTAGACGCTTACGCCAAGGACATCGCTTGGCAGCAGGTCGGAAGTGAATTGGATGCGCTGGAAGGAGCAATGAAAGGATTTGGCGAGGGCCTGGGCCAGGGTGGTTTTTCCGGTGCCGGGAACGTCTTCGATCAACAGGTGGCCGCGGGCAAGCAGGGTGATCAGGGAAAGCTGGATGACGTCTTCCTTCCCGAAAATCGCGCGGGCGATGGAGCGTTGCAGTTGTGAGACCACGTGAGAGGTGGCGGTCGGCATCGGTTGAAAACCCCAGGTGTTCCTGCTTAAATAGATGAGCGTTGTTGCTCAAGCGTTTCGGCCGATTGCAGCAATGTTTCCCTGCAAAGGGTACCCGTTTAGAGACGGGCGATTAGCTCAGCGGTTAGAGCGCTCGCCTCACACGCGAGAGGTCAAAGGTTCAAATCCTTTATCGCCCACCATTCTCCTTATTCTCTCATTTGTTACGCGCGCGCGACTAAAGAGCGAGGGCTTGACTGTGTTCAAAAGCACATTTATGCCTTGCGATCCGGTCGGGGACTAATCTGGATTTATTAGGGAGCGGAGCAAAATTCCGGCCGTTGCGCCGGTTCCCATAAATATGGGAGAATCGGTTTAATGAAGACCACCCTGGAGATTCCGGACAGCGTTTTCCGGCGGGCGAAGTCCAAGGCCGCCGAGCAGGGGATACCCTTGCGGCAATTCGTGACGGAAGCGGTGGAGCAGAAGTTGAGCGAACCTAGTCCAGAGGGCGAAAAGCCTTGGTTGAAACATTTTGGCAAGTTGAAACATCTGCGTAAAGAGACTGTGCGCATTGACAAGTTTATCGAAGAAGCCTTCGAGCAGATCGATCCGGAGCTCTGGAAGTAGGAGTTGCGGCGTTGATCCTGGACACAAACGCTCTTTCCGCGTACGCCGACGAACAAATGAGCGTTTTTGAAGCGCTCTCGACCGCCAAAGAATTAGCCCTTCCCGTGGTGGTTATCGGAGAGTACCGCTACGGCATCGCGCTATCGCGTCGCCGGGATTGGTATCAGAAATGGTTGGATGAGTTCATACGAGACTGCCGTGTCCTCGGCATCGACGAAGCCACCACCCACCACTACGCGGATATTCGAGTAGAACTTAAGCGGTCTGGAACTCCAATCCCGGTCCATGACGTCTGGATTGCCGCGCTGTCCCGGCAATACGGACTTCCCCTGGTAAGCCGCGATCGCCACTTCGACTCCGTACCCCGTATCCAGCGCGTCCCGTGGTGAAGAACCATAGCGGGAACTGCTGGCTAGACCAACTTTTCCGTATACTCTCGATTGACGGTCAATCTTCGCTTCAGAATGGCGGGAGGGGAATCCTTCGTGACAACTTTTTTTCGAACGATTGAGTTTTTGAGTTTGGGATTGTGGCTGGGGGCGGATGCGTTTCTCAGTTTTGTGGTGGCGCCGGGGGCGTTTGCGATTCTGGGGAATCGGGACGCCGCGGGGATGATGGTGGGTTTTGCGCTGGGGCGGCTGCACTTTGCGGGAATCGCGCTGGGGCTGGTGTTCCTGGCATCGAGGCTTGCGCGGACGCATGATTTCGGCAGCTTCACGAGCGCTGCGGCGCTATGCGTGGTGTTGATGGTGGTGCTGACGGCCGCGTCGCAATTCACGGTCAGCAACCGGATGGCGGCGCTGAAGAGGGAAATGGTGTCGGTGCAAAACACGCCGGAGACCGATCCGCGGCGGGTGGAATTCGATCGATTGCACCATCGCTCGGTCGCTTTCGAAGGTGCTGTCCTGCTCCTTGGCCTTGCCGGTTTATATCTGCTGGTTCGCGAAACCACAAAGGATTAGAGGATTTCATTGCCCAAGAGAAGGGAAGGAACTGTTTTCGGGTACTACGCTCGCGGTCTTTTCTTCTTTCCGCCCGGCTTGCGATTTTTCTTCTTCCGCACCGGCCGCGGGCGAATTTTGTTGGTGACCTTATAGCCGGCGCGTTCGAAGGCGCGCCACATGTACCAACTCGCGACAGTGCGGTAGGGCCGCCAGCGCTCTCCGAACTTCAGCAACTCTTTCGGTTTTGGCATGTGTTTTTTGCCATAGGCGACCGACCAGCCTTTTTTTACGCCGAGGTCGTGGATGGGGAGAACGTCAGGGCGTCCAAGGCGGAAGATCAGAAACATTTCCACGGTCCAGGCTCCGATGCCGCGGACGGAGACGAGGCGTTCGACGAGTTCGTCGTCGGAGAGCTTGAGCGCTTCGTCGTGCGTTGGCACGACGCCGGAGAGCGCCTTTTTCGCGAGGTCTTTCATCGCCTGGACTTTTGCGCCGGAAAGTCCGGCTTTTCTCAGCTTCGGGGCGGGAATCGTCGACATTTGCTCCGGAGACGGAGGGCGGCCGTCCGTGCCCAAAGATTTGATACGGCCGAAAATTGTTGCGGCGGCTTTACCGGAGATGGATTGATAGGCGATCGATTCGAGTAGAACTTCGTATGGAGATTGGGCGTCCGCAACGTCGATTTGAAACGGCGCGGTTTCGGCGATCAGGGCGCGCAGCGTTTCGTCGCGCTCGGAAAGGTGGCGAACGGCCTCGGAGAGTTCAAAAGCAAGATTGTTCGGTGGAGTGTTGATGGTCATGGTCGGCGAAAAAACATAGCACGGAGAAATCGCGTTGGTAAGCAAAACTTAGGTGCGAGGGAATCAACGGCGGGACGTAAATTAATTTTTAGCGGCCGCCTTCTGAGGCGGGCGCTGTTAAAGCGATGATGCAACACTCCAACCCAACGACTCCCGAAGCTCCTCAAAGCAGGTTGGGCAGATCCAATGATCGCCTTCGGTAGAAACGTAACCCTCATGCAACGTGCCATCAGAGCCGTCCTCCATGAATTTGTCCCAACACGCCTCACAATGGTCGTGGTCCCAACTTGCATTCTTGCGACGGTAATTTCTACGATTGAAGCGCTCGCCATGCAATCGCTTAACATTGTCGAATCGCCAGTCAGGAGGGCCCGGAGTCTGTTCCATGCTCACAATCCTATCAATATTTCACCCAGAGTATCGTTTTGTAGCCGCCGTCCTTTGAGGCGGGTGCTTTTTCACTGTTAAAGATGGCACCCAAGTCTCCGGCCAAGAAGAGCATTTGGGAATCGCGGTCGTAAACGATCCTGCAAAAGGATAGATTCCCGGTGCTCGCGTCAATCCCGCGCGCACCGGATTCAGCCAAATGTACCAGGCGACCGCGTCCATGGATTCTTTAGGACGCAAGATGTGGTCAATGTATTTCTTCTGCCACAGTTGGTTTGGGCTCTCCACTTCGAACTCGCGGCTTGTCTTAATCTTAAGACTCTTCATGAACGTTAGAAAATCTGATGTCGCGCGGAGTCCATCCACCAGCAGGTGCACATGGTCTGGCATGACGCAGTACGCGGGAATTGCGAAGACATGAGCCGCCGAGAGGTGGCGAAGGTGTGATAACAACCATTCGCAACGGGCTGCATCGGCGAAGTATTTCCTGCGTTCATGGCAGCACTGAGTGACAAAATAGGCCCTTTTGCCGGTGTAGTTGGCGGCGTCGAGTCGAATGTTTTTATGGAAGTACATTATTGTGTGGGTAATCTTAGCATGGCGATTGAAGGATCGTGTTTGGGTATGGGTTGCAAAAGGCGCCCGCCTCGGAAGGCGGCCGCTACAAAGGCGTTTATGCAGATCGATGGGTGAAGACCGCGGGTATGCTAAAATTCATGGTTTATGCAAACAGGAATTATTGGACTGCCGCAGGTCGGAAAAACTACGCTCTTCCGCATTCTCACAAAAGCGCACATTGACGCGAAGGGTGGGCAGACCGCCCATGTAGGGGTGGCCAAGGTGCCGGAGCCGCGACTGCTGGAACTCGCGAAGCTCTATAACCCGAAGAAAATCACCTATGCGACGGTGCAGTATGTCGATTTGCCGGGCGTTCAGAAGGAGCGCATGCGCGAAAGCCTGGCTACGCTGCGCGACGTGGATGCGATTGCCCACGTCATTCGCGTTTTCGACGATCCCAGCGTCCCGCACTCAGAGGGCGGCATCGATCCGCTACGCGACGCCACCAACCTGGACCTGGAGCTGATTCTTTCGGACCATGACCAGATATCGAAGCGGCTGGAGCGGGTGGAGAAGGACCTGAAGAAAAAGAAGGATCCGCTGCTGGAGCTGGAGAAGAACGTTCTGGAGAAGTGCAAGGCGCATCTGGAAGCGGAAAAGCCTTTGCGCGAGTTGGAACTGACCGCCGAAGAGCGCCGGCCTATCGGCGGGTTTTTGTTTCTTTCACAACGGCCGATGCTTTATGTGTTGAATCTGGGCGACGACGAGGCCGCCGATCTCGACAAGGCCGTCGAGAAGCACAAACTTGCCGCTTTGCAAGGCAGGCCGAACACCGCTGTGGTTGCAGTCTGCGGCCGGCTGGAAGCCGAACTCGCGGAGATGGAAGAGAAGGAAGCGGCGGAATTGCTAGCCTCTTATGGTTTGAAAGAGCCGGGGCTGAACCGGCTGATTCGTGCCACGTATGATCTGATGGGGCTGATTCAATACTTCACGGCGGGCGAACCCGAAGTTCGGGCGTGGACCATTCGGAAAGGCTCGAATGCGGTGAAAGCTGCGGGGGAAATTCACAGCGACATCGAAAAGGGTTTTATCCGCGCGGAAGTGGTGAGCTGCGCCGACTTGCTGGCCGCGGGGAGCATCTCCGCCGCGAAAGAAAAAGCGCAGGTGCGCCTGGAAGGGAAAGAGTACATCGTGAAGGAAGGCGATGTTATCCTCTTCCGGCACAGCGGGTGAATTAGTTCTCAGTTTTTAGTTATTAGTTTTAAGTTCGAAGAGCGGACCGCCTCAGAAGGCGGTCCCTACAACAGGCCACACCAAGAATCGTTTTCAAGAAGTTCAAATTTTTGCCTGATGAATCCCGATGGGTCACGAACTCTCTTTTCGCATCGCGCTTGCCGCTCTGCTCGGCCTTATCGCCGCAGGGGGAAACTTGCTGGGCGGGTATTTTGTGGTGTATCGCGAGTGGCCGCGGAGGTATTTGCAATATTTTCTGGCGTTGGGCGCGGGGTACATGCTGTCGGTTGCGCTTCTGGAAGTGATTCCGGAATCGGTCCATCTGGGCGGCGAAAACGCGCTCATCTACGTCCTTGCCGGATTCTTTCTGGTTCACCTTTTCGAGCACACGATTGCGCCGCACTTTCATTTTGGGGAAGAGACGCATACCGAAGAGATGCAACATGGGCACGCGCAGAGCGCCATTTTTCTGGGGCTTGCCATTCACACATTTTTTGACGGCGTGGCGATTGCATCCGGGTTTCTGGTTTCCACCTGGCTGGGCTTTCTGATCTTCGCCGCGGTATTTCTCCACAAACTTCCGGAGGGTTTCACGGTGGCCTCCGTGGTGATGGCCCGGAGCCAGAGCAAGCGAAATGCGGTTCGCGCGGCGGGGCTTCTGGGAGCGGCGACCCTTGCCGGAGTCCTGTTGACGAGCCAACTTGAGGGGCAACTGAAATACGCCTTACCCCTTTCCGGCGGGGTGACGTTATATGTGGCGGCCACGGATTTGCTGCCCGAGGTGAACAAGGAGCCCAACTGGCGGATGGCCTTGCTGGTTTTCACTGGCGTTGCTACCATGCTGATTCTAAAGCTGTTATTTAATCTCTAATTTCGGCTAGTACCCGTACCTTGCCTTCCCGGATAGCTACCCAGAAACTGCAACTTTTTGAGAACAAAAGTGTTTGGTAGAGTGTGGCGGCTATGGTCAGGACCGACGTCCAACTGATGTTGGATGTGAAAGCCGGCGACGGGAACTCATTTGAGCTCCTGCTGCAGCGCTATCGCACGCCACTGGTCAACTTCCTGTATCGCATGGTGAGGAACCGCGAGCAGGCGGAAGACCTGGCCCAAGAGGTGTTTTTGCGCGTGTACCGGGCCCGAGAGGATTACGTACCGAGCGCGAAGTTCACCACCTGGCTGTTTCGGATTGCCACCAACCTCGCGCTGAACTCCGTCAGGGACAACCGGTACCAGAAGCTGGAAGTTTCGATTGATGCGCCGGTATCGACTGACGCGGAAGATGGCGATGAACGGACGATGGATGTTCCGGAGAAGCATCCGAACATCGAGCAGCACCTGGTGGAGGATGCGCGGCGAAAGATGATCCGGCATGCGATCGACAAGCTGCCGGAAAAGCAGAGAGCGGCGGTGCTGCTGCATAAGTATGAGGAGCTGGATTATGGAGAGATCGCGAAGATTTTGAATTGCTCGGAAAGCGCGCTGAAATCGCTGCTGTTCCGGGCGTACGAGGCGCTGCGAGTGGAATTGGCCCCGCTGGTGGCGCAACAGGCAAGGCACTAAATGCAGGGAGGTAGGAAGTTATGAGCTGTGAACGAATGGAGAGCCGGATCCTGGGGTATGTGGATGGACGGCTGAAAGAAAGCGAACGGCTGGAGGTGGAGAAGCACCTGGCCGATTGTGCGCCGTGTGCGCTGCGCGTGAACGAATTCAGCGCGGTCGCCGGGCTACTGGATGAGCTGCCGTTGATTGAGCCTTCGGCGGAGTTCGATACCCGAGTATATGCGCGGGTGGCGGCGGAACCGCAGGCCAAGTCCAGTTGGTGGGCGTGGCTGCATGTTTCGCCCCGGATTGCGTTTGCCGCGTCCATGTTGCTGCTGATGGCGCTGTGGCTGGGCTATCGCAATGGAACGCCGATCGCGCCGGTAATCCCGGACAATGACCAGGCGATGATGCAGGATTTGCCGATCCTGGAAGATCACGACGTGCTGCAGAATTTTGAGCCACTGAAGGATTTGCCGGCTCCGGCTCAGGCTGACGACGCTTCCGATTCGCAGCAGCAACCGCAGCAGATGTAGGAGCCAGTAGCAAGGAAGACGGATAACAGGGAATAAAATGCGGTGCGGAAAGCTCCAACTCGGCGTCCAGGTCGTCGCACTCGCGGCGTGTGCGTGCGTGCCGGCTTTCTGCGGCCCGCAGGCTGCGCACGCTGACCGCCCGCCTCAGCACCAGACTCCGCCGCCGCAGGCATCGCCTCACCCGACGAACCCGAATCGCCCGCAGGGGAACGGGAATCGAACTCCTTATAACCCGGGGCATCCGAATCAGGCGCCGCACAACAATTTCAATAACGGAGCGAATAATCACAATGGCGTGAGAAACGGGGCGGGGGCAGGTTATGTGCCAACACCGCGCCAGCAACTCGGCGTGGGCGCGCCGCGTCCGTGGGTGGACCAGATGCGGGCTCTTTCGCCGCCGCAGCGCGACCGCGTGCTCCAGAACAGCAAAGCGTTCCAGAATCTTTCGCCCGACAAGCAGAACCGGATTCGCCAACAGTTCAACCAGTGGGATCATATGTCGCCTTCGCAGCAGACGGACTTGCGCCAGAAGGAAAATACGTGGCGAAACCTGACGCCCGGGCAGCGCGACTACATCAAGAACGACGTTCTGCCGCGCTGGCGGCAGATGCCCTGGGATCGCCAGCAGGTGATGAAGCAGAAACTGAGCGTATTGCAGAACATGCCGGAGTCTGCCCGCATCCAGCGGTTGAACGATCCGAATTTCACGCGCGGGCTGAGCGATGAAGAGCGCTCGACGCTGCAGGACCTGAGCCATATGCACGTTGGTGCACCGGATCCTCCTGGCGAGTAAGATTTCTTTGGTGTGGCCGGGCTAAAGACCGGCCACCACACCCCTCTAGATCTCCCGCTTTCCCTTGCGACCCACGGAAACTTCATATTGCGTATTGTGGGGAAGAGACGCCTACACGCGTTGACAAGCGCGCACTTCTCGCGGCATGGTGACTTGTTGGAATTCTGCGCATCAAATAACAGGGAGACTCCGATTCCAGAGTTGTCGACACGATTTCGCGCCCTGAAGCACCGCAACTTTCAGCTTTTCATCATTGGACAACTAATTTCGCTGGTAGGCACGTGGATGCAAACCACGGCGCAGCAGTGGCTGGTCTACAAGCTGACGGGATCGGTGGCGCTGCTGGGAGTTTTCGGATTTGCGAGCCAGGTGCCGATGCTGCTGCTGGCGTGGATGGGCGGATACGTCGGCGACCGCTACAACCGGCATCGCGGCGTGATTGTGACGCAATCTCTTTCGATGATCCTGGCGTTCGTGCTGGCCGCGCTGACGCTGACGCACCTGATTCGCGAGTGGCATTTGATCGCGATTGCCTTCCTCGCCGGCATCGTTAACGCGTTCGACGTGCCCATCCGCCAGTCGTTTTTCGTACACATGGTGGGGAAGGAAGACCTGCCCAACGCCATTGCGCTGAACTCGTCGATTTTCAACGGGGCGCGCGTGGTGGGCCCGGCGATCGCGGGATTTGCCATCGTGCTGGTTGGCGAAGGCTGGTGCTTCTTTCTGAATGGCGTGAGTTTTGTCGCCGTACTCGTTGCGCTGCTGATGATGCGCGTCGAACCTACGCCTAAAAAGCCGCCGGACGAATCGCCGCTGCGGAGTTTCGTGCAGGGTTTCCGATTCGCGATGCACGATGTGCCGATACGCTCGGCGCTGGTGATGCTCTGCATCCTGAGCATGTTTGGGCTGCAATACACGGTGTTTCTGCCGATTTACGCGCACGATATTTTGCATGGAGGGGCGAGGACGCTTGGATTGTTGATGAGCGCGGCGGGCGTCGGCGCGGTTCTGGGGGCGCTGCAATTTGCGGCGCGGACCAGCTACACGGGCCTGGCACGGTGGATCGCAACGACGTGCACGGTTTGCGCAGTTGGGTTGATGATCATGTCGCATGCGACGATGTTTTGGCTTTGCGCGACGGTGCTGTTTGTTGTGGGATTTGCGGCGACCTCGCAGATGGCCGCGACCAATACGATTATCCAGGAGCGCGTGCCCGACGAATTACGCAGCCGGCTGATGGCTGTTTACGCGACGATGTTCATGGGCGTGCAGCCGATCGGGGCGTTGTTGGCGGGCGGTGTTGCCAAACGGATCGGGACACCAAATACGGTGCTGCTTTTCGGATCGCTGGTGCTGGCGGGTTGTCTGTTTTTTATTTGGCGCGTGGCTACACGCGTGGGGAGAACACCGGTTGGAGCGGCGGTGGGCGGGTAATTTTTTTGAGTGTGGGAGCGTGGCTCCCGCTTTTTCGGTGCAACCTCGCGCCCCAACTCACAATTTGGTCTCGACACTTCAAGCCAGAAAAGCGGGAGCAGAGCTCCCGCACTCCAAATGGTTCACGAAGGATTTGGGCGATAGAGATAGGTTGGTTTTTCTTCGAGGATGGCCGGCTTAGGTTGATTTACCGCTGCGAGGATTGTGTCCACTTTGCCGCGCGTTGGCGCGAGGGAGCAGACGGGGTCCGTTGAGGCTGCGTCGCCCGCCAGCAAGAAAGCCTGGCAGCGGCAGCCGCCAAAATCCAGATGGCGACGGTCGCAGGATTTGCAGGGTTCCTGCATCCAATCTTCTCCGCGAAACTTCTGGAATGCCGGCGAGCTTTCCCATATTTCACGCAGCGATTTGTCTTTTACATTTTCGAACTGCATTCCTGGAATCACGCTTGCCGCATGGCAGGGAAGCACCGCGCCGTCCGGTGAGATGAGCATGAGTTTGCGTCCCCAGCCGCCGACGCAGGGTTTTGGAAATTTCGCGTAGTAATCGGGCACAACGAAGACGACGCGCGTTTTCCCTTTCAGGCGTTCTTCGGCTTCCTTGAGTTTTGCGACGCAGAAGTCAAGCTGGCGGCGCGTGGGCAGCAGCGCTTCGCGATTGGCCAGGGCCCAACCGTAATACTGAACGCTGGCGAATTCCACACAGCCGGGTTTGTAATCCTCCACTAGGGTCAGCATTTCCTCAAGTTCATGGATGTTCTGGCGGTGAATCACGAAGTTCAGCGTTACGCCGATACGGTGCTTTTTCAGCCACTCGAGGACACGAAGCTTATGCGGGTGCGAGGTGGTATTCGAAATCTCGCGCGCGGTCTGCTCCGTCGCTCCTTGAAAGCTCAATTGAAAATGATCGAGGCCGGCTTCGACGAGGGCGGAGAGCTTTGCTTCGTCGAGCGGAAGTCCGCTGGTAATCAGGCTGACGTAGAGGCCGGCGGCGCGGGCGGCGCGGACGAGTTCGACGATGTCGGAACGGGCCAGAGGTTCGCCGCCGGTGAAATCGACTTGCAGGACGCCGGCCTGGGCGGCTTCCTGAAAGACGCGGGTCCAGGTTTGCGTGGGAAGTTCGGATTCGCGCTTGGAGAGTTCGAGGGGATTCGAGCAATAGACGCAGTGAAGCGGGCAGCGGTGAGTGAGTTCGGCGACTAGGGCTAGCGGTGTGGGGAGAGTGGTCGGCATGAGATTCTTGTAGCTCAGGCCTTCCGGCCTGAGGGTTTTCATTGCCACTTCGCGATCTTGCCTGCGCTGTGAAAGGCCTCACCCCTGAAGGGGTGAGCTACAGCTAAAAATCGATGGCGCGCTGGTCGTGGAGGAGCGCGAGATAGCCCAGCAGGTCGTCAGTGATGCGCTGCGGCTCGGCTTTGGAATAGAGGGCGTGGAGTTTTTCCGCGATCTGCTGGACGGTGTGATGGCCGTCGCAGAGTTGTACGATTTCGAGGCTGGGGCCGTTGAGGCGAAGGGCGCGTTCGGGCATCAGCAGGGTGCGCGGCAGTTGCGATTTTTCGTTGAGCCGCACGCCGGGGGCGAGGCGCGGCGTTGCGGTGAGTTCAGGCTTCATCAAGATTCCTTGGCGGGCTGGAACGCGCCGGGGGGCGGCCAGCCGGGATTTACATATGCGAAATAGAGCGCGT
>Ga0210390_10003336_pt1 | contig 13776 bp, 9 predicted proteins | sample IncBWH11OmetaG_FD_161050 | JGI IMG/M metagenome (GOLD analysis project Ga0210390, IMG submission 161050) | Forest soil microbial communities from Barre Woods Harvard Forest LTER site, Petersham, Massachusetts, United States - Inc-BW-H-11-O ...
GGTTGGCGGGCCGCTCAATATTCCGAAGATTTATCACGGCGGCACCAAGACTTTTTTCTTCGTCAACTACAACGGCAAGCGCGGGGAGAATCCGTTCGACCAATTTTCCACTGTGCCCACGCTGCTGGAGCGGGAGGGAAATTTTTCGCAGGCTTGCAACCCATCGTGCGCATCGGGCGGCGCTCCCGTCGAGATTTTCAATCCTGCGACCAACACGCCTTTCCCGAATAACACGCTGCCTCAGGTCAACCCCGTGGCGGCGGGATTGCTGCAGTACATCCCGATGCCGAATTTGCCGGGAGATTTCCAGAATTTTCACTACGTGACTTCGACTACCAGCGACAGCGACGACCTGAATGTGCGCATCAATCACATGCTGGGCACCGCGCCTTCCGGCGGACGGCGGGGCGGCGGCCGCGGGGCTCCACGCAATAGTCTGACGTTCGGCTTTCACTATCACGGGTCGGGCGCCAACATTACGAATCCATTCCCCACCGTCGGCGGCAGTACCAACGTTCGCAGTTTTGATGTGCCTCTAAGCTGGGTGAAAAGCGTCGGCAAGCTCACCAACACCGTCCGCTTCGATTTCAACCGCAGCCGGACGCACACGCAGAATCTCTATGCGTTCAATCAGGACATCGACAGTGCACTGGGAATCACCGGGGTCTCCACCAATCCGTTTGACTGGGGATTGCCCAGCCTTTCGTTCGCCGACCTGAGCAGTCTCTCGGACGTGAATCCGCAGTTGCTGCGCAACCAGACCTACACAATTTCAGATAGTGCAGTCTGGACCCACGGTAAGCATTCGTGGCGCTGGGGCGGCGACTTCCGGCGAGTTCAGCTCAACACGGAGACCAGCAGCAATGCGCGCGGCTCGTTCATCTTTAGCGGCTACAACACATCGCAGCTAATCCCCAGCACACCGGGCCTGCCCCCGACGCAAATGGCGGGGACGGGTTACGACTTCGCCGACTTCTTGCTCGGCTTTCCCCAGACAACGTCCGTGCAGTTCGGCCAGGATAACTATCACTTCCACGGCAATTATTGGGATTCGTATTTGCAGGACGAGTGGAAACTCCGTGGAAATCTCACGCTGAACTTCGGCGTCCGTTACGAATACGTCTCGCCGCTGACAGAAGAGAATAATCTGATTGCCAATCTTGATCTCTCGCCCGCAGTGCTGAATCCCGCTCTGGGCACGCCCGCCGTAGCCGTGGTCGTCCCCGGACGGCCCGGGCCCTATAGCGGCGGCCTGCCTGCGAGCCTGGTGCGTCCCGATCGCAAGGGATTTGCTCCTCGCATCGGGTTCGCGTGGAAGCCATTTTCCAAAACCGTGGTGCGCGGCGGATATGGAATCAACTACAACACGGGCGCGTATCAGACCATCGCGCAGCAGCTCGCCTTTCAACCTCCGTTTTCCATCGCGGAGACGAACCCTCAGCCGATTCCAGTCACGACGTCCACCGGGGAGATCCCTCCCACCACCGCCGGGGACCTCACGCTGGCCAGCGGCTTTCCGACACCGACCGCCAATCAGACCACGAATAGCTACGCAGTGAATCCGAATTATCGATTCGGGTATGTGCAGATCCGCAATCTGGATATCCAACAGCAGCTGCGTCCGACGTTGTTGCTCAACATCGACTACACGGGAACGAAGGGCACCAATCTCGATATTCTGGAAGCTCCTAACCGGACGATATCTGCGTCAGGCATTCAGATTCGGATTCCGAACGTACAGGCATTCACTTTTGAAAATTCCGTCGGCGACTTAGAGGCCAACGCAGGATCGGTACGCTTGCGCAAGCGCCTGGCGAATGGCTTTTCCATCGGAGGACTTTACACGTTTTCGAAGTCGATCGATAACGCATCTTCTATCGGTGGGGGAGCCACTTCCGGCTCAGGGGGCGCGGGGCTGGGAGCAGGCGGCACCGGAGCAGCGGGCGGAGGCGCGAGCGCTTCCGCAGGCAGCGGCGCCAACAGCGTGGCCCAGAATCCTTTTGATCTTTCAGCCGAGCGCGGCCTCTCCAGCTTTAACCAGACTCAGAGATTCACTGCCGACTATTTGTGGGAACTGCCGTTTGGCCACGACAAGCGCTGGCTCACTGGGAACACTCCGCTGCGTGCGATCTTGGGGGATTGGCAATGGAGCGGAGACTGGACCTTTGCGACCGGACTTCCCTTCACTCCTCGATTTGTCGACGACGCGAGTGAGCTCAATGGCGGGACGAGTGGCACGTTGCGGCCGGACGTTGTGCCGGGACAATCCATTCACCTGTCGCATCCTTCGGTCAGCGAATGGTTCAACACGGCAGCGTTCATTGCCGCACCAGCCGGACAGTATGGTAACGCGCGCCGCAACAGCATCATCGGACCGGGCAGCAAGGTTTTTGATATGGCGCTCACCAAGGTCATCCCGCTGAACGAATCGCGAGTACTGGAATTTCGAGCGCAGGCGACCAACGTTTTCAACATACCGAATTATTCGTCGATTGATACGTCGGTAACTTCGCTGACCTTCGGCCGTGTCACGGCGGTGGGAGCCATGCGGCAGATTACGATGACAGCGCGCTTCCGCTTCTGAGGGGAAAACAAGCATGACTTCCATTCCGAACCGATGGGCTGGCAGGATTGTGGCGACCTTGCTGCAGTTCGCCCTCTTGTGTTCTTCCCTGCCCGCGCAGCAGCAGACCGCCGACTACACGTTTCGCGTGCAGACCGATCTGGTGCTCGTGAACGTGACGGTCCGGGATAAGAATGGAAATTTCGTGCGCGACCTGAAGCCGGGAGACTTCACGATTCTCGAAGACAACAAGCCGCAGAAAGTTGTCTCGTTCGATGTGGAAGACATCGACGCCATAGCGAATCAAAATGTGGCGCAGGCGAAGCCTCTATCCAGCCCGCTGGCGCAACCGGCGAACCCGGCAGAAGCCGCGCCTGCAGCGGCTTCCGGTGCGACGAATCAGTTTAAAGATCGCCGCCTCATCGTTCTATTCTTCGATCTCTCTGCCATGGAGCCGGACGAGATCGATCGTGCCATCACCTCCGCCGAACACTATGTCGAGACGCAGATGGCGCCGGCAGATCTGGTCTCGATCGTGTCTCTGGGCAGCGCGCTGCTGGTTAACCAGGATTTCACCGGTGATCACAACTTGCTCAAAAAACAACTGCAGGCTTTCGGCACGGGCAGCGGCCAGGGTTTCGAGGAAGGCACGACCGGCACCACCGAAGGGACGCCTGATACAGGTCAGGCATTCACGGCCGACGATACGGAATACAACATTTTCAATACCGACCGGCGGCTTGAGGCGCTGCGTTCGGTGGCGGAAAAACTCTCTCACCTCGATCAGAAGAAGTCGCTGATTTATTTTTCCAGCGGAATGGACCGCACAGGAATCGAAAATCAGTCAGAACTGCGCGCAGCCACCAACGCAGCCGTGCGCGCAAACCTGGCGATCTACACCATGGACCTGCGCGGGCTGCAGGCGCTCGCCGTCGGAGGAGAGGCGCAGAACGCCAGCCTGCGCGGCACCTCCGCCTATTCCGGCCAGGCCACGATCAGCGCGCTCAATTCCAACTTCACCACGCAGGAAACTCTGGTCACGCTGGCCAGCGATACGGGCGGGCGCGCTTTTCTGGATTCCAATGATTTCGGCCAGGTTTTCAAGGGAGTGCAGCAGGATACTTCGACCTACTATCTCGTCGGCTACCGCAGCACGAATCCGGCCAGGGACGGGCGTTATCGCCGCATCTCTGTGAAGGTAAATGTTCCCGGCGTGAAGGTTGACTTCCGTCGCGGATACTACGCACCGGCGGACTACAAACACTCCACAAAAGAAGATAAAGAGCTTCAACTGCAGGAGGAACTTGCGTCCGAGCTGCCCACGACTGACCTGCCCTTGTATCTGAACACTGCATACTTCCGCCTGGAACCCAACAAGTTTTACATACCGATTTCGCTGGTCGTGCCGGGATCGGAAATTCCATTCACGCGCAGCAGCGATCGCGACAAGGCAACGCTCGACGTCATTGGCGTCGTGACGGACGGCCAACACCACGCCGTGACGCAGATTCGCGACACGGTCAACCTTGCCGTGAACACTTCATCAGAAGTACAGAAGAAGAACGTGCAGTATGACACTGGACTCAGCCTGCCTCCGGGCACGTTTCACTTGAAATTTGTCGTGCGGGAAAATCAGACGGGGCGCATGGGCTCGTTCGAAACCGACCTGGACGTGCCGGATCTCAAGTCGCAGCCGCTGAAGATGAGTTCGATTGTTCTCGCCAGCCAGCTTGAGCCCGCCAAGAAAGGGTCGACACTCAGCCCGCTGGTGCGCGACGGCTCGGAGATCATTCCCAACGTGACTCACGTGTTCTCGTCGGGGCAGCATTTGCGGCTGTATTACGAAGTCTATGACCCAGCGCGATCCGGAGCTTCTGGAGCGCCCGAGGGAAGCGCAGCCAAGCCCGGCATTCACCTGCTTTCGAACGTCGCGTTTTTCCGTGGAAAAACGAAAGTGTTCGAGAGCTCACTCGTAGAGTTAAACGAACTGAATGCCCGCGACCGCAAGGCCGGAGTCTTCCAACTCGAACTGCCGCTCAACTCGCTGAAGCCCGGGTTTTATACCTGTCAGGTGAACGTTATCGATGACGCCGCCGGTCTTTTTCTCTTTCCGAGGCTGGCACTCCTGATTCGACCTGAAAAAGCCGCGCCAGCGGGCACTCGCTAAGCAGCCGCCAGATAAACATAGCGCAGAATAAACAGGATGGTGAGGATCCAAATGAGCGCGTTGATTTCCCGAAGCCTTCCGGAAGCGATTTTCACGACGGTGTAAGAAATCAAACCCAGGCTGAGGCCGGTGGCGATGCTGAACGTAAGAGGCGTGGCCAGCATAGTTATGAATGCCGGGACGGCTTCACTGAAATCTTTCCAGTCGATCTGCGAGATGGATTGCGTCATCAACACACCAACCAGAATCAGTGCTGGTGCGGTGGCAAAGGCGGGGATCGCTGTGGCGAGCGGCGAGCAGAAAGTGGCCATCATAAAGAGAGCTGCGACGGCTACGTTGCTCAATCCGGTGCGAGCCCCGGCAGCGACTCCAGCGGCGCTTTCGATGTAGCTGGTGACCGTGGAAGTTCCAGTCAGAGCGCCGAAGACAGTGCCGACTCCGTCCGCTACCAGAATCCGACCGGCGCGCGGGATCTTGCCGTCTTTGACGAAGCCGCCCTGTTCGCAGACTCCTACGAGCGTGCCGACGTTGTCGAATAGATCCACAAACAGGAATGCGAAAAGAATTTCGAGCAAGCCGAGATGAGTCGCGCCACGAAAGTCGAGTTGCAGAAAAGTCGACGAGGGGTGGGGCATCGAAAAGATTGCGGTAGGCCATTTCGTAACGCCGCGCAGAATTCCGAGAAGGGTTGTGCCAAAGATGCCGACCAAAATTGCGCCGTGAAGTTTCCGCGACATCAGGATCAGTGTGAGGACAAGCCCGAAGCAGGCAGTCTGCACTTCTTTGTCGGCGAAGCTGCCGAGGCCTACATACGTCGCCGAATTGGCTACCACCAGCTTTGCGTTCCGCAGCCCCACGAAGGCGATGAACATACCTATTCCGGCGGCGGTCGAATGCTTCAGGCAGTCGGGCATGCCGTTGACGATCTGTTCGCGCACGCGGGTTACGGTAAGGACAAGGAAAAGAACGCCCGAACAAAACACGACTGCGAGCGCGGTGCGCCACGGAACATGCATGGCGATGCAAACGGAATAAGTAAAGTACGCATTCAGCGACATTCCCGGCGCCAACGCGATGGGATAGTTCGCGTAGAGGCCCATTACCAGCGTCGCCACCGCGGCCGACACGCAGGTGGCGAAGACAACGCCCTCAGGCGGCATTCCGGCCTGAGCGAGAATCTGCGGGTTCACCACGATGATGTAGGCCATCGTAACGAACGTCGTCAGGCCGCCGAGCATCTCCTGCTTCACGGAGGTATGGTTCTCGGTGAGTTTGAAATAGCGGTCGATCAATCGTCCTCCATGAGTACGACTTTGCGGTAGCGACGACTTAGTACTCGATTTTGTTGGGCTTATTTTCCCAGGCACGAAACGCCACCAACGCTTCTTCCCGCATCATTTGAATCATCGGAATCTTGCGCTTTGAATGCGGCTGCGCGATTTCGCTGTAGATCAGCGAATCGTCAAAACCGATCCTGGAGGCGTCGGCGTCAGCGTTGCCGAAGTAAACGCGAGATAGGCGAGCCCAGTAGATCGCGCCCAGGCACATAGGGCACGGCTCGCAGGAAGTGTAAATTTCGCAGCCCTCCAGATCGAACGCGCCAAGCTTCTTGCAGGCTTCGCGAATGGCGACTACCTCCGCATGCGCGGTGGGATCGTTGGTTGACGTGACCTGATTGGCGGCTTCGGCAACAATGGCGCCGTCTTTCACCACTACCGCGCCGAAAGGTCCGCCACGTCCGGAGTGGACGTTGTCAATCGAGAGCCGAATGGCGCGTGCCATGAAAGGATTGTCCATGTATTGACTCTACCGATGCGTAACCTGCAAGGGATTGCCGGCGCCAGCAACCCGCGACCCCGCAAATCAGTCGACATGGACTCTTTCGCAGCCGCTTCGCTGAGAAGCGAGTATAAGCTGGAGGCGGAATTTCGTAAAATGCTGTTTTCATCGCGTGGAATCGTTAAACCTGAGGAGCTGACATTTTGGAGTTGCAAGCTTTCGTCGCTCGGCGCGTGGTCACTCCTGAGGGAATTCGTCCGGGCGCGATCCTTGTCGAAGGCGAGAGGATTCAGGCTGTCGTCGCCCCGGGTCAAGTATCAGAACGCTACAAGCTTCAGGACTTCGGCGATGCAGCAATACTTCCGGGCCTCGTCGATTCCCACGTGCATATCAACGATCCGGGGCGCGCAGAGTGGGAGGGTTTCGAAACTGCGACTCGGGCGGCTGCGGCCGGCGGTTACACGATGCTCGTCGACATGCCGTTGAACTGTCTTCCGGCGACCACCACAGTGGCAGCGCTGGAAGCGAAACGCGCGGCCGCTCACGGCAAATGCTGCATCGATTGGGCGGCGTGGGGCGGCGTGGTTCACAATAACCAAAATCACATCGAAGCGCTCGCAGCTGCGGGCGTACCGGGGTTCAAGTGCTTTCTGGTCAATCCTGGAATCGATGGTTTCACCATGGTGACGGAGCAACAGTTACGCTCGGCGCTGCCGCACGTAGCCCGCACCGGAGTGCCACTACTGGTGCACGCGGAACTTCCGGGCCCGATCGATCGCGCCACCGAGGCGCTGGCCAACGCCGATTGGGGCCAATACTCGACTTATTTGCAATCGCGGCCAGACGAGGCGGAACTGGCCGCGATCCGGCTGATGCTCGAACTCTGCCGCGAGTATAGCTTTCGTCTGCACATCGTGCATCTGTCGACGAGCTTGGCCCTGCCGGAACTCCGCGCCGCACGTGCAGCGGGACTTGCTGTCAGCGTGGAGACATGTCCGCACTACCTGCACCTGTCGGCCGAAACAATCGAGGATGGTGCGACCCTTCGAAAATGTGCGCCGCCCATTCGAAACCGCGAGAACCGCGAAAAATTGTGGCAGGGGCTGAGAGATGGAACCATTGACATGGTCGTGACTGACCATTCCCCTTGTCCTCCAGCAATGAAGAGGCTTGCCGAAAGCAATTTCCGCACCGCATGGGGCGGGATTGCGAGCCTTTCGGTCGCGCTGCCGTTGATGTGGACCGAAGCCAGCAGGCGAGGATTTACCTTGCTCGATCTGGCGAACTGGATGGCATCAGGACCGGCTCGGCTCGCCGGATGCGACGCACACAAGGGTCGTATAGCTCCTGGCTATGACGCGGATCTAGTTGTGTTTGATCCCGAGCGCGAATTCACGGTGACAGAAGACAGATTGTATTACCGGCATCCGGTCTCACCGTATCTGGGAGAGACGCTGCGTGGAGTCGTGAAGGCCACCCATCTGCGCGGAAATTCTGTGTTCGCCGCGGGAGAGTTTCCAGGTAAGCCCGCCGGTCGGGAATACGTTGCGGATTCGCTCCATCAATCGATGCTATAACCTTTTTCTATTCTGTTTGCTCAAGACTTCCATCCCATTGCGACCCAGTCTGTCATACACTATCCCATCCGCGGGTGGCGCGTGCCCGCTTGGGTCAAGGCCATCCAACGTCAAGCTATGATCACTGACCGCATCGTCGGCAAGTCGGTTCCGCGCAAGGAAGGGCGCGACAAGGTCACGGGACAGTCGCAGTACGTCGACGACATGGTTCTACCGAACATGCTCTTCGGGGCCACCGTTCGTAGCCAGGTTCCCCGCGGACGAATTAAGAGGATCAGCTTCGGTCCGGGCATTGCGTGGGAAGAATTCGTCATCGTGTCCGCGAAAGATATTCCCGGGAAAAACTGTATCGCCCTGATCGGAGAAGATCAGCCGTGCCTCGCGACTGAAGTTGTGAACCATCCCGAGGAACCGATCCTTTTGCTGGCCCATGCTAACCGACATCTTCTCCCGCAAGCGGCGGTGGCAATTTCGATCGAATACGAACCTCTCCCAGCGATCTTCTCGATTGAAGAAAGCGAAGCGCGTTCTCAAATCATTTGGGGCCCGGACAACATCTTCAAGACTTACTTGATCGAAAAAGGCAGTCTCGAGGGTGTTTGGGAGAAGGCCGACTACATTGTGGAAGGCGAGTACTCGACGGGCGCGCAGGAACAGCTTTACATTGAAAATAACGGCATGATCGCGGCCTTTGACGAGGCACAGGGGATCACGGTCTGGGGCTCTCTGCAGTGTCCGTATTACATTCACAAGGCGCTGATGGCGCTCTGCAATTTGCCGGCGGAAAAAGTTCGAGTGGTGCAGATGGAGACGGGAGGCGCGTTCGGCGGCAAGGAAGAATATCCGTCGATGATCGCGGCGCATGCCGCACTGCTCGCGATTAAAGCGAGAAAGCCGATAAAAATTATTTATGACCGCATGGAAGACATGGTGGCGACGACGAAACGGCATCCCTCGCGCACGCGACACAGGACGGCGGTCAGCCGCGACGGAAAGATCCTTGGTGGAGAAATCGATTTCACGATTGACGGCGGAGCGTACGCGACGTTGTCATCCGTCGTGCTTTCGCGCGGAGTCATTCACGCGGGCGGGCCTTACTACTGGCCGAGTGTTCGTATCCGCGCCAAGGCGGTGGCGACGAATATGCCGCCGCATGGCGCGTTCCGCGGCTTCGGAGCGCCGCAAAGCCTGTTTGCCATGGAGCGGCACATGGATCGCATTGCGCAGACCGTGGGCCTTTCTCCGGTCGAGATTCGCCGGCGAAATTTTCTGCAGCCAGGACAGGCCACTACGACCGAACAAGTAGTGCGTGAGCCGATCGATCTCGGGAAATTGCTGGATCGCGCGTTGGAAGTTTCCGACTATCACGCCAAGAAAGAGAGCTTCGCGAAGCAGAATCAGCTCGGCGTTTTCAGAAAAGGGATGGGCATTGCCGCGTTCCTGCACGGAGCCGGATTTACCGGGTCCGGCGAGCGTTATCTGAGCTCGGTGGTTGGAGTGGAAGGTTGTGCCGATGGCAGCGTTCGCGTGCTGGTGTCGAGCACTGAATTTGGACAAGGGACGAAAACTGTGCTGAGCCAGATTGCAGCCGAGGCTCTCCGCCTGCCTTACGAAAATGTCAGTATGGCCCAGCCGGATACGCTGGAAGTGCCGAACAGCGGGCCCACTGTGGCATCCCGCACCGTGATGGTGGTGGGAAAACTGGTGCAGTCCGCTGCGCTCGGAATTGCGCAGACTCTAATTTCCTCGGGCTTGCTGCACGAGGGATACTCCGCCAACGAATTTCGCACTGCCTGTCAGCAGCACGTTGCCGAGCACGGTCAATTCCGTTCCTGGTCGCGTTACGAAGCGCCCACCGGAATTTTCTGGGACGATCAGGCGTATCGAGGTGAAGCTTACGCCGCATTCGCCTGGGCAGTTTACGTCGCAGAAGTCACGGTTGACCTGACAACGTATGGCGTGTCAGTCGACGACTTCGTCGCGCTGCAGGAAGTTGGCAAGGTTCTGCACCCGCTTCTGGCGCGCGGACAAATTATCGGCGGGGTTGCCCAGGGAATCGGATTCAGCCTCTATGAGAAAGTGGTCTGGCAGAACGGACGCATGCAGAACGGCCAGATGACGAATTACATCATGCCGACGTCGAGCGACCTGCCGACGATTCGCGTGTTCTTTGAAGAACTGGGCAACATTCATGGCGCGTACGGCGCCAAGGGCATCGGTGAACTTCCGATGGACGGTCCGGCGCCCGCGATCTTGAATGCTGTCGAAGACGCGCTCGGTGTTCCTTTCGATGCGATCCCCCTGCTTCCGGAAGACATCATGAGTGGGCTTGCGGCAGCGCCGATCAGCTCAGCAGGTGGAGAGCGATGACCGACTTCCGCGGCAGCCCCGGCAAGGTTGAGATTTCGTTGACCGTCAACGGCGAGCCGAGAAGCATCCAAGCTTTCCCGATGGAGCGCCTGCTCGACGTGCTGCGGCTGGAACTTGGATTGACCGGCGCAAAGGAAGGTTGCGGAGAAGGCGAGTGTGGTTCGTGCTCGGTGTTGATGGATGGCGCGCTAGTGAACAGTTGCCTTGTGCCGGTTCTGCAGGCCGCAGGCACAAGCATTGTCACGATCGAAGGGCTTGCGCAGGGAGACACGTTACACGTCTTGCAGGAGTCTTTTCTCGAATGTGGGGGCGCGCAGTGCGGCATCTGCACGCCGGGGATGATTCTCGCGGCCGTGCATTTGTTGAATGGAAAGCCTGAACCTACGATCAACGAAATTCGGGAAGGACTCTCCGGTAATCTCTGCCGCTGCACAGGCTACGCTCAGATTGTGGAGGCCGTGGCGGAAGCTGTGCGCCGCAGGTCGAGCGTGAGTTGAGGAACACCGCATGAGATCGAATCCGTCTGACTACGAAATGGTTGCGCCGGGTTTGGCCGCGATCGTCTCGCTGCTGGCCAAGGAGCCTGGCGCGTGGCTTCCGATCGCGGGGGGCACGGACGTGATGGTGCTATACGCGGCCGGAAAACTGCCAGCGCGAAAGCTGGTCAGCATTTGGAACCTTCCCGAATTACGGCGCATCGATGTAACGGCCGACGAGGTCCGGATCGGGGCGGGATGCACTTACTCCGATCTGCGCCGGCACGATCTTATTGGGCGTGAGTTTCCTTTGCTTGCTAGCGCCGCGCAATGGACGGGAGGAATCGCAAATCAGAATCGGGGAACGATTGGCGGCAACATTGTGAACGCGTCGCCGGCGGCGGATTCACTGCCCGCACTGCTCGTGTATGAAGCCGAACTAATTTTGGTCTCGGTGCGGGGCGAGCGCCGGCTGCCTTACGTTGACTTTCACACGGGATACAAGAAGACTCTGCTGGCGCCTGACGAACTGATTCAATCTGTATGCCTGGTGCGGCGATACTCAGGATACTTCAGCCATGCCCGCAAGGTCGGAGCTCGGAATGCGCAGGCGATCTCCAAAGTCTGCATCGCGGCGTTGGGCCGCCTTGCGAATGGCGTGGTGGACGACGTGCGCATTGCTCTCGGAAGTGTCGCTCCCGTCCCTATCCGTTTGAGGGAGACCGAACTGGCAGTGAAGGGCCGAGCCATCGATTCCGCACTTTTGCTATCGGCAAGAACAACTGCGATGGCCGAGATCAATCCTATTGATGATATTCGATCGACCTCCAAGTATCGGAGCGCCGTCGCCGGAAATTTGGTGGTTGAGTTCTTGCATCGTCTGGATTCTGATCGAAGCGGGGCGGAACGCGATCAAGCAGACAACGTTTTGGCGCGATGGAATCTGCTTCCGCCCGATGATGCGATGAATAAGATCCTGCCCTGCTGCGGATCCAAGGCGTGGGCGCGGGCTATGGTCGCACGCAGGCCGCTCGCCGACGAAGGTGCGATACTGGCTGCGTCGAACGAAGTGTGGCGTAGTCTGCCGCGATCGGATTGGATGGAGGCCTTTGAGAGTCATCCGCGAATCGGGGGAACGCATGCGTCTGTGTCGGCAGCGGCTCAATCGGTAACCTGGTCGGCGCAGGAGCAGTGCGACGTGACGGATGCAGGAACGGCGTTAAAGAATGCGCTGGCGGACGCGAACCAGGAATACGAGAGGCGTTTCAATCGCATCTTCATCGTCTGTGCCACGGGAAAATCAGCGGCAGACATTCTGGCAATTCTTCAACTGCGCATGGCGAACGACGAGGAAACCGAACTGCAAGAAGCCGCCGAGCAGCAACGGCAGATCATGGAAATCCGGGTTAAGAAATGGATTCAGAGGATTAAACAGGGATGAAACGCATCTCGACCCACGTTCTGGATCTGGTTCGCGGCAAGCCCGCCACGGATTTGGCTGTGCGTCTGGAGAAACAGGGCCCCGCTGGCGACTGGCGATTGTTGGCTTCTGCGCGCACTGATCGCGAGGGCCGCTGTGCGCAATTGCTGGCGGAAGGCACGGATATTTCCGCTGGAGTCTATCGCTTAACCTTCGAAACCGGCAGCTACTTCACGCTGCAGAAATTGGCCGCACTTTATCCAGTGGTGGAAATCACGTTCCAGGCACAAGAAGGCGAATCGCATTTTCACATTCCGCTGCTGCTGAGCCCGAACGGATATACCACCTACCGCGGAAGCTGAGCGGGTCTTGACGGAGTGGGCTTTGATGAAGTGGGCGTCGGAGGAGTCGAGCAAGTGACCTCATCCATGCGCGAATGGCTGAACCTGCTGGTGCGGTGGTTCCACGTGTTTGCCGCCATCATGTGGGTTGGCCAAACCTACTATTTCACGTGGCTGGACGGGCAATTCAACAGGCTCGCCAAGAAATCTGCGGCAACTGGAGCGACCCCGTCGATATGGATGGTTCACAGCGGCGGCTTCTACACGGTCGACCGGCAGAAGTCGCTAAAGGTCGGTCCCGAACAGGTGCGCTGGTTCCGCTGGGAAGCGCTGATGACGTGGATCAGCGGAATGGTGCTGCTGATTCTTGTGTATTACTCGAGCAGTGGACTGATTGATCCCGACGTCGCGCAGATCTCGCAGGCACGCGGGATCGTTATCGGGCTCACGGTGCTGGCCGGAGGATGGATCGTATATGACCTGGCCCTGCGGTCGCCTCTGGGCCGGTCGGAAACAGTGTTCGCATTGTTTTCAGTGATCGCGATTACTGGGCTGGCCTGGGGATTGACCCGCATATTCAGCGGGCGCGCGGCGTACATCCATGTCGGCGCCGTGCTCGGAACCATCATGACGGCCAACGTTTGGTTTCGAATTCTTCCTTCTCAGCGCAAAATGATCGCAGCCGCCGCTGCCGGGGAAACTTTCGACTCGTCGCTTAGTGCTCAGGCCAAGCTCCGATCCAAACACAATACTTTCATGGCCGTTCCCGTTGTCTTTATCATGATCAGCAACCACTTCCCGGTCGCGACTTATGGCAATCAATACAACTGGGAGGTTCTCGTCGCCCTTGTTCTGGTGGGCTGGGCCGCGGCAAAGGTTATCCGGGAAGCCTGAGTTTGCTCCGACGGGCTTTCGTCATCCGAACGGAAATCAGTGCAGACTGCAGAACTCACAACGCGCGCGGAAAAAGTCATGGGCCGGTGCCTGCGGCTGGCGTCCTTTTCGGAAGATTCAGGCAGCACGCGTCGCACCTTCTTGTCGCCGCCCATGCGTGCATGCCATCAAGAAATTGCCCGATGGGTA
>Ga0210390_10003337_pt1 | contig 13770 bp, 10 predicted proteins | sample IncBWH11OmetaG_FD_161050 | JGI IMG/M metagenome (GOLD analysis project Ga0210390, IMG submission 161050) | Forest soil microbial communities from Barre Woods Harvard Forest LTER site, Petersham, Massachusetts, United States - Inc-BW-H-11-O ...
TCCGCCTACAGCTACATCCGGCCTGCCGACGTGGGCGCGGATCAAGAGACCAAACCCAAGAGCAACCGGTTCGCACGATCGGGTTAGTACTTGCGACGCGAGTCCGACATCGGCTCCGACGGAGTGTCCGAAACCCTCAGACCCAAGAAGGCGACCGAGAAACGCAACGTCGCGACCAATTATCTCGCCGCGGTGGTCACCGTGCTGGTGGGATTCCTCACGACGCCGATCTTCACGCACGAGCTCGGCATTACGCGCTACGGAGTCTGGGCCCTCATCGGCTCGCTGATTCCGTTCCTCGAGCTCCTCGAATTGGGTTTCGCAAACGTCACCGTTGCCTTCGTCGGTCGACACCTCGAGCTCGAAGAAGACGAGAAGGTCGCCGCGACCATCAATACGTCGTTCTTGATCCTTTCCGTCCTCGGAGTGATCGCGTTCGCCGGAGTCGTAGTCTTTACGATTTTCCTCCCCGACATCATCACCACCATCCCGAAGAGTCTGATCGGTCAGGCCCAATTCCTCTTGCTGCTGCTGGCCTTCGACATGGCGCTCTCCATCCCGATGGACACGTTCGGCGGGGCGCTCGTTGCCCTCCAGCGATTCGATCTCGTCAACTACAGCCTGGTGATCGTCATGGTGTCTCAGGCCATCGCCTGGGTCATCGTCCTGAGCCTGCACGGTGGCCTCATCGCCCTCGGAATCGTCACGGTCGGCATCAGTCTCGTGGGTCAGGCATCCCGCTTGATCATCCTGCACCACCAGTTGCCCTGGTTCCACCTCTCATTGCGGCGGTTCGACCGGAGCCTGATCCGCATGTACACAGCGCTTTCCGGGTGGTACTCGCTCGCTCAGATTTCCTACGCCGTGATCGACCTGTCGGACGTGCTCGTCGTGGGTGCAGCCGCCGGTGTGAAAGCCGCGGCGGTGTATGCGGTGGCGCAGCGCTTGGGTCCTCTTCCCGTGCGCATCGTCCAACCGCGCATCTACACGCTCTTCACGACGGCTGCTGAGCTCAGCGCCCGGGACAACGAGTCCGCCCTGCGGGATCGGACACACAAGGTGGTGCGCTTCGTTCTGTATCTGAGTGTCCCGGTCGCAATCGCACTTGGGTTCCTCGCCGGACCAACCATCGAGGCCTGGGTCGGACCCGAATATCGCGAGGCGGCGTCGGTGGTCGGCCTGCTCTGCCTCGCCAGTGTCGTGCAGGGCTGGGCCTTTTCGCTCAGGATCACACTGAGCGGTTCTCGTCGACCCAAGTTGCCTGCCGTCCTCTACGCGATGGAGGCCGCTCTCCACGTGGGACTCGGGATCGTTTTGGCATCCCGCTACGGCCCCGTCGGCATGGCCTGGGCCGTGGTCATCGGTGTCGTCATCTTCGAGGTGCTGCTGTTGATCCCGTTGGCCTACCGCAAGCTCGGCGACAGCTTCCCCCAAAGGGCGATCGGCTTCGTGCGCACGTTGAGTGTGCCGGCCCTCTGCGCCGGAGGCCTGAGTTGGTTCCTGGGGCGCGGAGGGGGTCCCCTGTTCTCCTTTACCGACGTGCATGGACGATTTGCCGGCCTCGCCGTGGTCGGTGCCGCAGGCCTTCTGGTCCTCGTGGTCTTCTACGGGATTTTGGTGGCATGCATGCCCGCTGGGCAGCGGAGACCGCTTCTCGCCCGATCTCGAGTGCGGCTGGGCCGGCTCAGGGCGAGGCTGCATAGGTAGTCGTCCGGTCACCCGACCCGTGAGCGGCGGTCCACCGCTCAAGAAGCCCATGGCGGTGGTCGACATCTCATGGACGAGCGGCAGCCGTGGGTCAACTAAATTTTGGGGACATCACCACCGGACGTATTCCGATGGCGGCTGTCCGGCCAGCTGATTCTTCGGACTGGACGTCCGGCGAGGGGCAAACATCGAGTGCATACCAATGACGACTGAGGTCGCTCTCCCGACTGGGGTGAAGTCCTTCGCACAGTGGCTCGGCCCAGCGGGCCGGCCGCTCTTCTCCTGGTTGGACCTTCCCGACGACGGCAACGTCGTCGGGGCGGTGGTCCTGTGCTCGACGATGGGCTTGGAGGCGGCCTACTCGGCGCGTGCGCTGCGCCAACTGGCGCATCGGTTGGCAGCTTCCCGGTGGGCGGTGCTCCGGGTGGACTACGCAGGCACCGGGGACTCGTCCGGTACATGGACGGATCCAGATCTGGTGACCGAGTGGCTCCTCGGCGTCCGGCGGGCCATCGAGTACGCGCGAGAACTCGAGACGCCGCGGGTCGGGGTGGTGGGACTCCGGATCGGTGCGACACTGGCCTGCGCTGCAATCGCTGACGCTGCCGGGGTGGACGACATGGTGCTGTGGGACCCCTGTGCGACGGGGAAGGCGTTCCTGCGCGAACAGCGCGCACTGTGGGCATTCCGACGCCAGCGCGCCGTCGAGTGGGGGATGCTTCCGGAAGGAGAGTCGTGGGGCTCTGGAGAGTCGAGCTCCGACGAGTCATTCGAAGCACCGGGTGCGATCTTCTCGGCCCAGACGGTGGCGGACCTGCAGACTCTGGCCATCGGGTCCGCAGATTCGGCGCTCGCAACGCGGGAGTTGGTGCTCACGCGGGAGGGCAGGAAGCTCGACCGATCCCTGGGGGAGCGGTGCGAACGTTCTCACGTGGATTCCTCGGAGATCGTCGGGCAGGAGGCCCTCTTCGATGCCGAGGCCGTCACGCCGGAACCAACCCTGGAGCGAATCGTCTCATGGCTCAACGAGCCGACCGGACCCGTGGTTCGAGTCGAATCACCGAAGCTTCCGACACACGCAACGCACCCGGTTGAGGGCGGCCCCGCCGTGATCGAGCGGCCGCTCGTCATCGGGCCCGCACACCTGTTTGGCGTGCTCAGCGAACCGGAGGAGCCCGCGGGCCCGTCCGTCCCAACCATCGTGTTTCTCAATACCGGCAGGATCGGCCACGAAGGTCCGGCCCGGTTCTGGGTCGACCTTTCCCGCTCGTGGTCGTCTGAAGGAATGCGGTGTCTTCGGGTGGATCTGAGCGGCTTGGGTGACAGCCCGACGCGGGCCCGGCGGACGGACAACGTCGAGTTCCCTGCGGACGGCCTCGATGACCTGCGGGAGGTGCGCAATTTCGTTACGACGGAGTTTGGGCCGGACATCGTTCTTGTGGGCCTGTGTTCCGGCGGGTACCACGCGGTCGAGGCCGCGACGGACGAAGCCGTCGCTTCGGTCTGTGTCATCAATCCCGCCCTCACGTATTACCGATGGACTCGACACCCGTACCGCCGCTTTGAGCCAGGCGAAGACGAAGGATTCCAAGATCGGCAGGCCTGGGGCGCGACCCGCCCGTGGGTCAATCGTGTCATGTCGCGACTCGAGCCCTTGCGGGGAGCCGCGCGGAAGTTCCCGGGTGGGTGGTGGGTCTTGAAGCGGGCGTTGGTGACGGAGAGCCCGGCCCGCATGTTCGAACGCCTGACGAAGTCAAGGGTCCGTGTCATGGTCGTGGCCGGTGGTGAAGAGACGCGCAAACTGACGCAAGGGGAGCAGGGGCGCTTTCGCACTCTGGCCCGGAGCGAATTGTTCCGATTCGAAACCATCCCCAACCTGGAACACACGCTCCTTGAGCGGACGGGACGCGACCGTGTGTCAGAGCTTCTCCACTCCTGGGTCGTCGAGGCGAAAACCGGATCGGCACGGACCCAGTCGGGCACGGTGCGGCAGAAGGCGACGGGAGTTCTCGCGCACTCTGAAAGCGATCGCGTCTGAGATCCATGGCCAGTCCGGCGACGACGGCACTCCATCCGGTGAGGACGTCTGCGAGGTGGATCGGGCCCTCGTCGCGGCCGCTGATGGCGTGGGTGACCGAACCTCTCGGGCGACCCACCTCGGCGGGAGTCGTCATCGTGCCCCCGCTTGGCTATGAGTATTGGAGTTCGCACCGCACCTTGCGGACGCTGGCCGAGCGTCTCGCCGGGCAAGGCAATCGCGTGGTGCGATTCGACCTCGACGGGACCGGAGACTCGTCTGGAGATCAGTGGGACCCGGCGAGGCTCGAGACGTGGCGGGGTGACATCGGTCACGCGACCTCCGCGCTGAAGGAGTCGGGCACCACCAAACTCGTCCTCGTGGGCCTGCGGATGGGCGCCACGCTCGGTCTGAGCGAGTCTGGGCGCCTGGGGGCCGATGCCGTGGTGGCGTGGGATCCCATCATCCTGGGTCGCCGATACGTCAAAGAGCTACGACTCCTCGGGCTGCCTGTGCCCGAGGAGTCCGACGCACCCCAACGAGGCGGAAGCATCGTGGTCGCCGGCTCCGTGTTCACGGCCGAGACCTTGGCCGACCTGGCTGCGATCGATCTGAAGACGTTGATGGACAAGCCGGCACCCAGAGTGCTGGTGGTCGACCGTGACGACAAGCCCGCGAGTACCCCGTTGCTCGAGTGCCTCGACGGCCTGGGGGTTGCGACAGACCACGTCGTCAGTCGCGGGACGGAACTGATGCTCGACCAGCCCACCGAGTATGCGACGGTTCCGGAAAACGTCCTCGATGAGATTTGCCGATGGGTGGGGACCGACGACGCGAGCGCGACGTCGACCGGGGAACCACACGCCCGAACCACCGCCTCGTTTGGATGGCGGGACGGGGTGGTCGACGAAGAGGTGCTTCGCCTCGGTGTATCGGGCTTGGTCGGAGTGCACACCCGTTCGGCTGGCACGTCCCGCGCGACACTGCTGTGGCTCAACTCGGGGTCCGAGCCCCATGTCGGGCCGGGGCGGGCGTGGGTGGAGTACGCAAGGGATCTTGCGCTCATAGGTTTCTCCTCGGTCCGGATGGATTTCTCCGGCTGGGGCGAGAGCCCCGATCTTGGTCACGCCCCGGGAAGGCCTTACGACCTGCACGGAATGCAGGAGGTGGGCGAGGCCGTGGCTGCCCTGAGGGAGTTGGGGCATCGCCATGTCGTGGTGGCCGGGCTCTGCGCCGGGGCCTGGGTCGCCCTGAAGGCGGCGGTGACGGTCGACGTCGACGGCGTGGTGGCCATCAACCCCCAGATGTACTGGCAGCCCGGCGATCCCGTGGAAGCAGACATCATCGCTGAGACGAGGGCGCGCCGGATGCCCGAGATCCGTCGTAACAAGCGGCTCGGTGCCCTCGGGGCGTGGACGCTCCTGGATCTCCTCGGCGTGCGGCACCCGGCCGCGCACTGGCTCCGAGCCCTGCAGCGACGCGGGACGCCAATCATCGCCGTGTTCGCCGAGGGCGACGACGGCCTCGAATTCCTCGAGGACCGGACGGGGCGGACCTGGCGGCGGGCTCTGCGGGGTGGTCCGATCGGTTACGCCACCGTGGCTGGCATCGACCATCCGATGCACCGGCACTGGATGCGGCAGTCCATGGCGGCCACGATTGGTGCATGGCTCGACGCGAACTTTCCCGCTGAGTCATAGGACGTGATCCATCGATGGTCGTTCGTGTCACAGTGCCGCTGCCGTCGCACGGCCGGCGGTAGATTCATCGCCGAATGACGGAAACGACGGCCGGAACCTCGAACACCTCGCACGATGAGCAGCCCGCCGAAGAGCCGCCATCCCGGGTAGCCGTTGTCTACGGCGCCGCATCGTTCAATCCGATGGTGCTCGCCGAGGCAGCCGGCCTTGCCCCCTGCCGGCTGATTTGGGTCATCGACGGGAGCGACGACGTCATGGCTCCTCTGGTGCGGCTGCTTCGTCGCCTCGGCGACGTCGTCGACTCGGCTGGGCTGGATGCGAACGGCATCGCGGAGGCGCTCACCCCTCTCGCGCCGGGCGGTATCACGACGTTCACGGAGGATTACATGCCATTGACGGCCGCGCTGGCACGGCGGCTGTCGCTCAACTACCACTCGGAGCTCACAGCCGAGCGGCTGGCGGACAAGTACGAGCAGCGACTCGCTCTGAGCTCGGCCGGTGTGCCGGGTCCGGCGGTCTGGGCGGTGCCGGACCGTTCGGGTGAAATGCCTGCATTCGTGACGGAGCTCAGCTTTCCGGTCGTCGTGAAGCCCAGGCGTGGTACCAGCAGCCTTGCCGTGGCGCGGGCGACGGACGCACAGGAGCTGGAAGAACTCCTGGTCCGCTTCGCACACATCGAGGGTGGCCTCCTCGTCGAGGAATATCTGAGCGGCCCGGACGGCGGAGGCTCTTTCGCCGACGACGTGGCCGTTGAGCTGATGCTGCAGGGGGGTCGTGCCTTCCGGCTCGCGACCACGGGCAAGTTCCCACATGCGCCGCCCTTTCGTGGTCGAGGATGCTTCCTCCCGAGTCACATGGATCCTCCGGCCGAGGTGGAGGTCTTCGAGGCGGCCGAAGCCGCGGTGCTCGCACTCGGCATCGAGGACGGCTTTGTCAACGTAGACGTCAAGCTGACGCCGGCCGGTCCCCGCGTCGTGGAGGTGAACGGACGTCTCGGGGGGAACGTCCAGGTGCTGATGGAGCTGGCCGGCGGTCCGGCGATCTTGCCTTGGGTCTTCCGGCTCGCCCTGGGCGGTGACCTGACCCGGGAGCCGGCGTTCACCCGCATGCTCGACGGGACGTGGCCACGGGTTGGCTACTTCGCGTGGGTCCAATCGCCGATGTCGGCGACCCGTCTCTCGGGTGTACAGGGAATCGACGCCGTCGCCGCCTTGCCCCATGTGTCCAATGTCGTGCGCAACAAACAGGCGGGAGACAGCCTCGATTGGGCCTCCGGCGGCCGCTTCAACGTGTGCGAGGTGTTCGGATCCGTCGAAGAGTTTGAGGACCTCGCCGCGGCACGTCGCGAGATCGACGACCTGATCCAGCTTCAATTCGATGAGGTGCCGGTACCCGAATCGACGTGACTGGTCGCCGGTCGAAGACGCCCGGCTTCTCTTCTGACCAGTTTCGAGCCCTACTTTTCGACCACGACGGAACTCGAATGAAGGCCGTTGAGCGCCCGCACACGACCCTTTGGCGCCGTGTCGGCAGCGAGCTGACGGAGCACCACGGTGCGTTCGCTATCGGGCGCGAGATGGAACCAAGAGTCTTCGGGGGCGAACCCCGGGACGTCGATCACGACCCATTGGGCGAATCGCCGCGTCTGGACGGTGAGCTGCCAGGTATCGCCCACGAGCTCGGCGTGCGCTTCGAGTCCCAGGTCGGGCTCCTGCGGGCGTCCCGGACCCAGGGGGAGGTAGAAGGAATCGCTGACCGGCGCGTCGCCCGCCTCCAGTCGAACCCGGACGACGTCGTAGGCCGGAGGCCCGAAGCGGTAGGCGTTCGTCAGGTCGCGGAAGCCCCCGAGCAGCGTGGCGGCGTTCCAGTGCCGCTCCGAGTGCCCGTCCACCTCGATGGGAGACGTCACCTCCTCGACGACGGCACCGTTGGCGTTGTACAACGTCAACCGCAGATCGCCCTGCGCCGCCGCCGGTCGGTCGTTGACGACGTGGAGCCGTAAGCCGGCCAATCCCTCGTCCGTGATCAGCACCGCGAGTGGTTCGAACACGCGCGCCAACGCGTACCACGGCGCCTTCGGCGTCGTGGTGGAATCGATCAGGCCCCATCCGGCCCCAGGGCAGAGGTCGTGCCAACTCAGGACGAGAGCACCGGCGCACGAAGATCGGGTGCAGCGCCAATCCGTCATGACGGTCGACATGAGGTGGGTGACCACGGCTCTTCCCAGGTCGAGATAGCGCTCGGGATCCGCGTAGCGGACACGAAAGGGATCGACGCCGAAGACGTGGCGTACGTAGTCGTCGCGGACGTCCTCAAAGTCCCAGGAAGTCCCGCTATCCCGTGCGACGCCGGCCTTCCATGTCGGATGATGACCGGCGACGTTCGCGCCGCCGAAGTAGCGCTCCACGGTCGCTCGTTCGGGCGGGATGCCGAACGAAAGACACTCGGCTGCAAAGCGGACACCGGCGGTGCGCGCGTCGCTGACGGGTCGCAGGTAGGCGCCGACGCCGAAGTAGTGGGCGACGCCTTCTCCGGGCTCGAACGGGAGGTCGCCGCCGGTCGGTGACGACACGACATAGGGCATGCCCGGGAGTACTCGTTCCACCACGGCGGGAATGGTCTCTTCGAGCAGACGGCTTTCGTAGCGGTCGTGGGACAGGCCGAACATCGCTGCTTGTTGGTGCATTTCGCTACTGCCGCAGACGACGGCGAGGGACGGCCGGCCCTGGAGCTTCCCCAGTTCCTGGGAGACCTCTGCCCGCACGCTGTCGACGAAGTCCGGCTCCTCGGGTGGGTCGAATCCGGCCAACATGCAGTCCTGCCAGACGAGGATGCCGAGCTCGTCGCACAGATCCCAAAAGCGTTCATCTTCGTAGGAGACGTATCCGCCGATGCGCAGCATGTTCATGCCGCCATCGACGAGAAGGCGGAGTGAATCTTTCAGCGCGGCATCCGAGGCGCGCAGCGTGACGACGTCCGGGGGCATCCAGAAGGCCCCGCGGCAGAAGACCGGCTCGCCGTTGACCGAGATGCGGAACCCGCCGTCCTCTCTGTCGACCTCGACGGTCCGGAACCCGATGTTCCCGAGGTCCCGATCCTGGCCGCCGACCGAGAGGCGTACCGGGTAGAGCGGTTGCGCTCCATGGGTGTGCGGCCACCACCGTTCCACACCGGGCACCTCGACGGTGGCTTCGACGACGGCATCGCCGTCGAGGTCCACGACTGCCGTGGACACCCTGTGTTCTCCGACTCTCAGCTCGGCCGGATCGCCGATGCCGACGCCCTCGAGCGACACCCGTAACCGGACGATGCCGGTGGTTCCGTCGCACCGCGTTTCGAGCTCACGCCCGGCGACGACGGGCGCCGCCCCTAAATCGAGGAGACCAACGGGCCGCCAGGGGCCGACGGGCGCTCCGCAGGCGGACCATCCGGGGACGCGACCGAGCAGCGTCGTTCGATACCAGCGCTGATTCTGGGAACGGAGCTGGAGGCTCCGCCACCGGGGTCGGGGTCGCCGCTGGCCGAGCAGCGGCGACAACGCGGCAAAGCGGAGCAGCAGGACGTTATGCGGGTCGAGTTTCTCGATCCGGACGGGATGGCTCACCCACATGTTCTCCGAGTGGAGCAGGTGCTCGCCGTTGAGCCAGGCATCGGCGACCGTTGCCAGACCCTGGAGCTCGAGTCGCCACGGGCCGACCGACCCGTCAGGCGGAGAGTCGAACCGACAGCGGTACCACCACTCGCTCCCATCGAGCAGTTCCTCGTCTTCGTCCCCCCAGTGCCACCGTCCGAGCTCCCGGAGCGCTCCGGCCGCGGTCCCCGGCACCTGAGCGGGCATCCACGTGAGGACATCGTCGGAGATCTCTGCCACACCCAGCCCATCTTCAGGACTGCTCGAGCGGCACTCCCACATCGCCCCGGCCAGAAGATCGCGGCCAAAGGTCTGCGCTGGTGCCGGCCCCATGAGGTTCATTTGAGCACAGGGGTGAATGGCCAGCGGGAACCTGGGACGCATCTGAAGCGGTGGTCCCACCAGGTCCTAGGCTCCCGAGAGCCGAGGCAAGCCTCGCTCAAGGGTTGGCCAAAGCCGGTCGATAATCAAAGCCGGGGGCTAGTATCGCGGCCATCGTTCGACGATCCCTGGACGACTGTGGATGGCGCCACAGCGAGCAAGCTGAAGGCGGTGTCGGTTGAAACGGGGTTACTGCGTGGGAGATCCGGCTCAATGAGCAGTGGAACGGCTATTCGCGTCGGGTCAGACGTGCTGTCGGTCCAACACGTCGCCGACAGCGTCGCCCGCTTTGGCGACCGCTACCTCCAGCGCGTCTTCACCGAGCACGAGATCTGCTCTGCAACCGGTTCGCCACCGGAACGGGCCGCCCGGCTTGCCGCTCGCTTCGCAGCGAAGGAGGCGACGATCAAGGTGTTGCGACCGGTCGGTCACCAGCCTGATTGGCGGTCGATCGAGGTGCAGCGCCACGCCGAGGGTTGGTGCACGATGTCCCTTTCGGGACACGCGGCCGACCTCGCAGAGCAAGCGGGTATTACGGATCTGGCGGTGAGCCTGACCCACGAAGCCGACGTTGCTGCCGCAGTGGTGGTTGCGCTGTGCGACCGCACCGTGAGCGAGGTCGAACACAACGGAATACCAGTTGGCTTCACTGAGAGGAAGGAAAAGGCTTGATGGACGAGGCCATCCGGACGATCTTGGCCGAGCACGGCCATCTGCCGGTCGACGTCGAGAAATTGCGCGACGAGGACGACCTCTATCAGGCGGGGATGACGTCGCATGCGAGCGTCAACGTCATGCTCGCGCTGGAAGACGAGTTCGACATCGAGTTCCCTGAACCGATGCTCCGTAAGAGCACGTTCGAGTCGGTTGCCGCCATCCGGATCGCGATCAGCGAGCTGGCCGGGGCATAGGGCCACACGTCCATCACGTCCATGACAGTCTCCGAGGATCTGGGAATCGAGTTGTCCCGCCGGGCCGAGCGCATCGCCCTCGAGGTCGCCGGCCCTGCCGCCCCCGACGTCGACCGTGCCGCTCGGTTTCCGTCGGAAGCGTTCGACGCGTTGCGGGACGCGTCTTTGCTCTCCGCCCTGATCCCGCGAGAGCTGGGCGGCGAGGGTGCCACGGTGGGGCAGGTTGCCGACGTCACCTTCGAGCTTGGGCGCCACTGCGCGTCCACCGGACTGATCTTCGCCATGCATCAAGGGCAGGTTGCCAGCGTGGTCCGTCACGGGCGGACCGACTTCTTCGAAGGGTTTCTGACCGAGGTGGCAGAGCGCCAGCTGCTCCTGGCCTCGGCGACGACGGAAGTCGGCGTCGGAGGGGACGTCCGCACCAGCGTGTGCACGGTCGAGCGCGACGGCACAGGCTCCATCCGGCTCGAAAAGATGGCCCCGGTCATCTCGTACGGCCAACACGCAGACGCCATCCTGGCTACGGCGCGACGGTCGCCAGAGAGTCCGCCGAACGATCAGGTGCTTGTGCTCTGCCGGCCGCCACAGGTCACATTGGAGCCCACAAGCGGCTGGGACACGCTGGGCTTCCGGGGCACCTGCAGCCTCGGGTTCAGATTGGTCGCCGAAGGTGATGAGTCGTGCATCCTGAGTGACGCCTACGGGGACATCTCCAGCCAAACCATGCTGCCGGTGTCTCACATCCTCTGGAGTTCGGTATGGCTCGGTTTGGCGACGGCCGCCGCCGATAAGGCCCGGCAGTTCGTCAGGGCGGAGGCTCGCAAGAAGCCGGGCGTGACGCCGCCTTCTGCGATGCGCCTGGCTGAGTTGATCGCACAACTCCAACGCTTGGAGGAACTCGTCCGAGGGTCGGCTCGGCGTTACGACCAACAGAGCGACGACGTGGACTCGCTGTCCAGCATGGGTTTCGCGATAGCGATGAACTCGTTGAAGGTGTCCGCGTCCACTCTCGTCGTAGACATCGTCAACCGAGCGATGCTGATCTTGGGCATGGCGGGTTATCGCGAGGACTCGCCCCACAGTCTCGGTCGCATCCTCCGGGATGCGCACGGTGCGGCCATCATGGTCAACAACGATCGGATCAACAGCAATACCGCACAGATGCTCCTCGTCCACAAGGACGACTGACAATGGCGGAGGGCGAAGGGTTGTTTCGGGAGCAACTCCTGGCGGCTGGAATCCTCGTGCCGACGGGCACCGACGGATTGTACGGGCGGTCGGGGGTCTACGAGTCCATCGTGGCGGGCGTCGATCACTTGGCTATCGAGGCGGCCGAGTCGGAAGGGACGTTGAGTTTCCGGTTTCCTCCCGTGATGCCGCGTCAGGTTCTCGAACGCACCGGGTACCTCTCTTCCTTCCCCGACCTGATCGGCTCGGTCTCGACGTTCACGGGTGACAACGACGATCACAAGACACTGATGAGTGTGGCGGAGTCGGGAGGCGAATGGACTGCTCTTCTCGACGCGGCCGGTGTGAGCCTCTGCCCGGCCGCCTGCCACCCGCTGTACCCCACGTTGACCGGCTCGCAACCCGCAGGTGGCACCCGATATGACGTCGCCGGTTGGTGTTACCGTCACGAACCGAGCATCGATCCCGCCCGGATGCAGGCGTTCCGCATGCACGAGCTCGTCTACGTCGGCGACGAAGCGAGCGCCCGGGACTATCGAGATCGCTGGCTGGAACTCGGAAGTGAGGCCCTCAGGTCGCTCGGACTGGCGGTCGAGACCGTGGTGGCCAACGACCCCTTCTTCGGACGGGCGGGCCGCATCCTGGCGAACAACCAGCGCGAGGAGACCCTCAAGTTCGAGATCGTGACCCCGATTGACTCCGCCGACCGACCGACGGCCATCGCGTCGTCGAACTGTCATCTCGATCATTTCGGACAGCCCTTCGGGATCACCACGGCAGATGGTGACGTTGCCCACTCTTGCTGCTTCGGGTTCGGTCTCGATCGCATCACCCTGGCCCTGCTGCGAACGCACGGACTCGATCCCAGAGACTGGCCGTCGGCCACCCGCGAGAGGCTCTGGCCATGACAACTGGGAGGACAAGGCTCCTCCCGCTCGACGCCGCCGATTACCGACCACATCCCCTGCACTCAACGGAACGGACGTGGACCGAGACCAACTGCTACGTCGATCTCTGGGTCGAGGTGCTTCACGCCCTTGGTCTCGATCCCGTCGCCGCCGCTGCCTTCACCCTGAGTACCGATTTCGAGGGGGATCAGTGGACGTTCTTCAAGTTCCCCAGCGAAGACCTGCGCGCGCTGTTCGGGATCGAGGTGAACGAGTTGAACGTGTGGCGACCCGTCGTCGATCACGTCCTCGAGCAGCTCGAGCTGGGGAGGCTGATGATCATGGATGTCGATGCATGGTTCCTGCCCGACACCCAAGGCGTCTCCTATCGCATGGCCCACACCAAGACGGCTCTGGTCCCCAACAGCATCGATCGGGAGCATCGCCGTCTTGGCTACTTCCACAACGCGGGCTACTACGAGCTCGAAGGGGACGACTTCGACGGGCTGTTCAGGCTCGGTGCCTACGAGGACGCAACGGCGCTGCCTCCCTATGCCGAGACGGTTCGCCTCGATCGGATCCGTCGTGACCTGGGAGGGCAGTTCGAGAGTGTCCTGGCTCTCACACAGGCGCACCTGGCCCGGCGGCCGGTCGACGATCCCATGGCCCGGTTTCAGCAACGCATGGCGCACGATCTGACGTGGCTTGAGGGCCAAGACACCGAGACCTTCCATCTGTATGCATTCGGCACGTGTCGGCAATGCGGCGCGGCCGCCGAGCTCGCGGCGTCGTTCGTCGACTGGTTGGCCGCAAACGATCCATCAGCCGGCACGGCCGGCGTCGAGGACCTTGTGATGGTGGCCGAGTCGTTCCGAACGGTGGCAACGACGGCCAAGGCTCTTCAGTTCGCTCTCGCGCGAGCGTCCCGTGGCCGCAAGGTCGACCTCGACGGCCTTTTCGACGGGCTCGGTCTGGCGTACGGAGCCGCCATGGAGGGCCTGGCCGCCCGCTACGACTGACCCAGCCTGACCTGACGTCTGTCGTCGTCAGGCGTGATGCTGATGCTCGTAGGTCACAAAGGTGTAGGCCGAACAAGCGCGGTAGTGGCCGGCGAGCTCGACATAGTCGGCCGCGGTGCCCGTCACTTGGAACACCCTGTCGAGCGATCCGTTTCGCCAATCGACCACATCGCCGATTTCCTTGTACACGTCGATCTCAATGACCCCCTCGCGCTCTCGCAGTTCGTTCAATCGCGCGATGTTCTTGACCTTCCGGGCACTCGTGGGCGGTTCGCAGAAGTAGCGATAGGCGATCCGCTGGCAGGGAACCGGACCTTCGACCACGACGT
>Ga0210390_10003338_pt1 | contig 13767 bp, 11 predicted proteins | sample IncBWH11OmetaG_FD_161050 | JGI IMG/M metagenome (GOLD analysis project Ga0210390, IMG submission 161050) | Forest soil microbial communities from Barre Woods Harvard Forest LTER site, Petersham, Massachusetts, United States - Inc-BW-H-11-O ...
GCGAGCCGTCTAGGCAGCTCGGACTCTGCAGCACACGCTCGCAGTTGTCGGCCTGTCGGCTGCCCATCGTCTGAGTCTACGGCGCTGGCATTCAGCCGTACCAGGCTGGAATAGGCGTCGGCGCCCCGCACCCCGCAGAGGTCTCACGCAATTGCGTGAGACGTTTCCGCGGAAACGCGGGGGCGCATCTGCCCTGGTCCTAGCCTGCGATACTCGCGTGGCGACGCCGAGCCCAAACGTGAAAATAGGCCCCACCGTAACGTGAAGACCTCGCTGCGGAGGATCGGGGATTTGAACCCCGGAGGGTGTTGCCACCCAACCGCATTAGCAGTCCCTCCCATGCCCGCAAGCGCAGGTAACACCCCTAGCCTCGCGCAATCCGCGCAGGTCACAGGCGGTCTGACACATAAGATGCAGCAAGACGGCGGACATCGCCGAATCCCTGTCGTGCCATTTCCGTGCCAGTCCGCCGCTTTGTCATGCCCGCAAACAGGCGGGCCGCCGCATGCCCTCACGACGCAGCGACGGCCCTTGGCAACCGACCCCAGGAGGTCAATTCACCATGTGCACCATCATCCCCGACTCGCACCCGTCCGCTGACACGCCGCTCGGCGACGTGGCGGAACTGAACGCCAGGCGCATCGCCGCTGCCGCCTTCCTCGGCGACTACAAGGCCGAGCTCGCTTCGGCGGCGCTGGGCAGCCCGCCCGGCCGTGAGTGGATGCTGCGGCTCGCCTCGGTGCTCGAGGACCTGCTGGCCGTGCTCGGCGGCCCGGACGACGAGGACGACGAGGACCAGGACCAGGCGACGAGGACGACTTTGACCCGTACTGCGCCGGGTGCGGCGCCAGCATCGGCATCTTCATCGGCCACGGCGACGCCTGGCTGCACTACACCGGCGAGGGCACGACGGCCAGCCCGGTCGAGCTGTACGACGCGGGTCACGAGCCCGAGGTCGCCTGGCGTCCGGCGCGGGTGCCCCGTGACCGGCCTGCAGTACTGGAAGGAAGCCGACCAGATCCTCAGCGGGGAGCGCTGCGATTACGGCTGTCCTCACGCTGGCTGCGAACACGAGATGGCGTACCTGGCCCGCGCGCAGGTGCACGCCACGCTGGCGCTGGCTGCGGCGGCCGAGGACACCCGGCGCCTGAACGAGATCCGTGAGCTACTCAGCCGTTTCGACTGGGAGCACGACGACCGTCAGCACGCGCTCGAGGCGATCGAGCGCATCAGGGAGGGGGAAAGCGATGCACGTTGACACGGTGGAGTTCGCCGCGATACGCGATCGGGTCGACGGCCTTGAGGCCGAGGTCGCCGAACTGTGGCGCGGAGCCGGCCATCAGCGAGATGCTCGGGCACGCGAGGTCGGCGTTCACCGCCGATGTCTACACCGAGGTGGCCGAGGAGCTGGCCGAGGCCGCGGCGGTCGCCATCGCCGCGTTTATCCCCATCCGTGCCAAGACTGCGCCAAACGGGGGCCCCAATGACCGCTGACACAAAGGCAGGCACCCCGCCTGTTCAGCGGAATGCCTGGTCATCTGCGGAGGATCGGGGATTTGAACCCCGGAGGGTGTTGCCACCCAACCGCATTAGCAGCCCGGAGCACGGTGGTTCGGATCGGTTCAGCCGGGACCGACACGCCTGCCCGAATGAGGACGAAACGACGTTCCGTAGCTGATCTTCATGATCTGTTCTGCCCTCTTTCGAAGGCTTCGTACCTCATGAGTCACACGTCAGCCCGGGAGGTCCTCAGGGCGCTTTGCGGCGAGATGGCCTTGCAGCAAGCCGGTGGACTGGCCGACCTCGATAAGGTATCCGTCCGGGTCCCGCATGTAGCAGCGGATCTCCGCCCCGCGGTCGATCGGCGGAGTCACGAACTCTGCCCCCTTCGCCCTCCAGTCCTCGTAGCAGGCCTGGATGTCAGCGACCCGCAAGTTCAGGAAGATCGAGGTGGTATCGCCGGGCTGGTAGTTGACCACCGAGATGCCCGGCTTGTCGGGGGTCGGCGGCCCGCCGGGATTCATAATGATCCACGAGTTGGACAGCCTGACCGTGCACGGGTTCTCTTCCAGGATGACGGTGCCGCCCAGGACGCGCGAGTAGAAGTCCCGCGATCGCGCGACCTTGCGGACGGTGATGAACAACGCCACCAGAATGCCCTCGGCGGGCGCAGGGAAGCTGGCGAAATCGTTGCGGGGCTGAGATTCTGTCATGGTTGCTCCTCTCCGGCGGCAGGGGCGGACAGCGGCTTACCCCAGCGGCGGTCCTAGTCATCCACTCTTCCCCCGATGTGGTCGGCGCAGACGTCCCTGCACCTGTCGCCCACCGCCGAAGTGCCACGCTGCAGCGTGGGGGATCGCCAATGGCCAGTCGCTGGGGCCAGTCGGCGGCCTGTAACATCGTTGCCGATGAGATGGCGACACATTTTCCCGTCCGAGGGGCCAGTACAGGGCTGACAGGCCGGCGCCGTGAACGCTGGGTGCTGGATCGGTTGGCCGATGCCGTTCGGGCGGGTGAAAGCCGGGTCCTGGTGGTGGCCGGCGAGCCCGGTGTGGGCAAAACGGTGCTGCTGGACTACCTGGCGGTGAAGGCGACGGGCTGCCGGGTGGCGCGTGCCACCGGTGTCCAGTCCGAGATGGACCTGGCGTTCGCCGGGCTGCACCAGTTGCTGGCGCCGATGCTGGCTCAGCTGGATGATCAGCCAGTCCCGCAGCGTAATGCGCTGCGGACTGCGTTTGGGATCGGTACCGGCCCGGCGCCGGACCGGTTTCTGGTCGGCCTGGCCGTGTTGAGCTTGTTGTCGGAGGTAGCCGGGGAGCGGCCGCTGATCTGTCTGGTCGATGACCAGCAGTGGTTCGATCGCACCTCCGCGCAGGTCCTAGGGTTCGTCGCGCGCCGCCTGGTGACGGAGCCGATCGGCCTGGTCTTCGCGGCCCGGGTTCCGGACGGGGAGCTGGCCGGGCTGCCGGAACTGGTGGTCGAGGGCCTGCGGGAGGACGATGCGCGCACGCTGCTCGATTCGGTGCTCACCGGGCCGCTGGACGCGCGGGTCCGCGACCAGATCCTCGCCGAGGCACGCGGTAACCCCCTAGCGCTGGTGGAGCTGGTACGGGGGGTGACACCGGCGGAACTGGCAGGCGGGTTCGGGCTCCCCGGCGCGGCACCGATCGCGGGGCGGGTCGAGGAGGCATTCCGGCGGCGGGTCGCCGCACTTCCGGACCAGGCCCGGCGGCTGCTGCAGGTCGCGGCGGCCGACCCGACCGGCGACCCGGTGCTGGTGTGGCGGGCAGCCGGGCGACTCGGGATCGGTGCCGAGGCGGCGGCGCCAGCTGCGGACGCCGGGCTGGCCGAGTTCGGTGCCTGGGTGCGGTTCCGGCATCCGCTGGTGCGCTCGGCCGCCTACCGGTCGGCTTCGGTTCAAGAGCGCCAGGAGATGCACCGCGCGCTGGCGGAGGTTACCGACCCGCAGGCCGATCCGGACCGCCGCGCCTGGCACCGCGCCCAGGCCGCGCCCAGGCCCGACGAGGGCGTCGCCGAGGAGCTGGAACGCTCCGCCGGCCGAGCGCAGGCCCGCGGGGGAATGGCCGCGGCGGCCGCGTTTGGTGAACGCGCGGCGATGCTCACACCCGACCCCGCCCGCCGGGCGCGGCGGCTGCTCGCGGCCGCGCGGGCGCAACGCGACGCCGGCGCGCTGGACGCGGCGTTGGGGCTGCTGGTCGCGGTCGAGGCCGGGCCGCCTGACGCGCTGCGGATCGCCGAGGTGGAGTACCTCCGCGGGCAGATCGCTTTGGTGCACCGACGCGGCACCGACGCTGCCCGGCTGCTGCTCAGCGCGGCCCGGCGCCTTGAGTCGCTCAACCCGTACCTGGCGCGCGAGACGTACCTGGAGGCACTCGGAGCCGCGATATGGGCCGGTGACCTGGACAACCCCCATTGCCTGCTGGACACGGCCGAAGCCGCGCGCGCCGCTCCTCCCGGTCCCGACCCGCCGCGCGCGGTGGACGTCCTACTCGACGCGCTCGCGATCCGGCTGACAGACGGATACGCGGCGGCCAGGCCGGCGCTGACCCGGGCACTCACGCTGGCCCTCGCGCCGGACGCCGCCAGCGAGGAAACCGGCCGCTGGCTGATCCACGAGCGTGTCCTGACCGGCCTCGAGCTGTGGGACGACAAAGCTTCGCACGCGCTGGCTGCTCGCGAGGCACAGTTCGCCCGCGAGACCGGCGCGCCGCTTTACTGGCGGCTCGCGCTCTACCTGCTCGCCGGAAGCCACATACTCGCCGGCGAACTGGCGACGGCGGCGCTGCTGGTCGACGAGGATCGCCTGATCGGCGAGGTGACAGGGACCTCTCCGATCGCGAATGCGGCGATGATGCTGGCGGCCTGGCGCGGGCAGGAGGCACAGGCGGCTGAGCTGATCGAGGCCACCGAGCGGGAGGCTACCGCAGGCGGTGTGGGCAGGCTGGTCGACTTCGCGTCCTACGCGAGCTCGGTGCTGTACAACGGTCTCGGCCGCCACGACGCCGCGCGTGACGCCGCGCGGCGGCCATTCCAGCGCGACCATCTCGGGTACGGGCCCTTTGTCGTGCCCGAGCTGGCCGAGGCGGCGTCCAGGACCGGTGACGTCGCGCTGGTCCGGGCTGCCCTGGAGTGGCTGTCCGAGCGCACGCGGCTGACGCCCACCGAGTGGGCGCTGGGGATGGAGGCCCGGATCCGCGCCCTGCTGAGCGAGGGCGAGGCCGCCGAGAAGCTGTACCGCGAGTCGATCGAGCGGCTTGGCCGTACCCGCGTCCGCGCTGAGCTGGCCCGCGCTCACCTGCTCTACGGGGAATGGCTGCGCCGCGAGCGCCGCCGCGCGGATGCACGCGAACAGCTAAGGACCGCTCACGACATGCTGGACGCGATGGGCATCGAGGCGTTCGCCGCGCGGGCCCGGCGCGAGCTTCAGGCCACCGGCGAGACCGCCCGCAAACGCACCGTCGGCACTGGCGACGAGCTGACCCCCCAGGAGGCCCAGATCGCGCGGCTAGCCCGCGACGGCCTGTCCAACCTGGAGATCGGTACGCGGCTGTTCATCAGTCCGCGCACGGTCAAGTACCACCTGAGCAAGGTCTTCGCCAAGCTCGGCATCAGCTCCCGCAGCCAGCTCGACCGCGCCCTGCCCGCCGAACCGGCCACCACCCAGCCGCACTAGCCCCGGCCGGCGCATCCGCAGCACCGCCAGCAGCCACGGGTGATGACTGGCCCGCGTACGCCTGAGCGGCTTGTTTTTGGTACGGCCGTGGCGGACAGCGTAGTACGGGCTTGGCAGATCTGCCCGGAACGACAGCCGTCATCGCATGCGCGGAGCTCATGCGGCGGTGACGGCGGCAAGTGCCTGGTCGGCGTCGAGGAGCTGGCCGCCGAGCCCGCCGTATTGGTTCAGGTCGCCGCCGGGCATCTCGAGCCGCCCGGCTTGTGATATGCCGCCGGCCCTGACCGGATCGAACCCACACACGGCAATGAGCCGCTCGGCCTCCGCGGCCGCGAGGTCGTCATCGGTGGCGTAGAACAGCACCGCCCGGCGGGGAGCACGGTTCGCGGCGTCGGCGAGTGAGCCGGCACCGAGCGTGCCGAACGCTTTGACGTAGTGCGCGCCGGCAGGCAGCATCGCCGCGACCAGCGAACCCTGGGACTGGCCTTCGGGGAGGGTCCGGAAGGCTTGGCCGTCGGCGGTGAAGCCGATCGGGTTCGACGGGTCCACCACGACCTTCCCGCCGAGCAGGCCGCCGTACTCGGTGATGAGCTGCCTCAGCACGTCAAACCACACCGCGAACACGACCACAACAGCGGCCTGGATCGCATCCTTGACCGGTGCGGCGCTGGCCAGGCTGCCGAGCGGGCCCGCGAGCGCCGCCGCATCCGATTCGTCCCCCGCGGCCAGCACGACCTGCTCGCCACCGGTGGTCAAGTGCCGCGCGATCGGGCTGCCGATCTTCCCGACCCCGATGATTGCAGTAGTCATCGAATGTCCTCCCTTCGTCACCGGGCCGCCGGTGCGCTCGGGGCCTGGCGCGGTGTGGTGTTTCGGGGCCTGCGATGTGTCCCGGGGGCGGGACGGTCAGAACAGGGCGATCGGGTTGACGACGCTTGAGGTGACACCGACCATGCGCCACGGAAGCATGGCGAAGAAAAAGTCCCATTGCCGTCTTGAGTCACAGACCGCGGCGAGTTCGGACAGCGCCGCGTTGTCGATCAGCCACAGGCCCAGTGCTACGAGGGCAACGGTATGGACCGGCATCGTCAGATCTGGAGTCGTATAGGCGGAGGGGATGACATCTTGGATGCCGTCCATACCCAGCACCGAGATGTCTCGCTCACGCAGGTAGGGCAGAGTGGCGGCGGCCAGGCCTGGTTGGTGTTGCTGCGGGTGCACTCCTTCGGCGGCGACGCGGGCGAAGTTACCGGTATGAATCAAGAGCGCGTCGCCCAAGCCAGCGGTCATGGCCTGACGCTGCTCGGCGGCGACCAGTTCCTCTGGCGTGATCGCGTGGCCCGGGGGGAGCCAGGGAACGTCGTGCACGGCGGCGATGTCCAAGAGCACGCCGCGAGTGACGATGCCGGAGCGGGCATGGTGTATCGACAGCGATCTCGCGCCCCGGGTGCTGCTGGTGTCGGATGCGTCGAAACCGTTGTAGTTCTTGCCTCCCCAGGAGAAATGCGCCAGGCCGTCGAGATGAGTATGAGATCCGTGCGCGACGATACCGACGTACTCCCGCACGGACTCAAACCGCAGGTCGTCCCGGCCGACCAACTGAGATCCCGCGTCGATCTCCATATAGCGCTGCAACACCGTGCCATAACCCAGCGGATCGGGGTTCAGCGGGTCCAAGTCCCGGGAGAGGGAGACAGCCTGGCCGTCTCGGATGAGCCGCACAGCGGCCCGCCGGGTTTCGTCGGTGATCAGGTTCAAGGTCCCGAGGCGGTCGTCCGGGCCCCAGCGGCCCCAGTTCGACAGCTTGTCAAAGTAGCTGACGACCTCGTCTTCGCTCGGCTGAATGGTCATAGAGATTGCCTTTCGTCGTATAGTTGCCCAGCGCAACGGGATCGGTCGTCAGCGATCGGCCTCGGCTGTCCGGCCGTCGGCTAGGCGTAGCCGCCGATCAGTCCGTAAACCGGACCCTGTAGTGGACGCCGACGCTGAGGCCACCGTCGATAAGGATGACCTGGCCAGTGAGGAAGCCGGACCGCTCCGAGGCGAGGAAGCCGACAAGCTCTGCGACCTCCTCGGGCTTGCCGATCCGCTGCATTGGGACGGGGGCCAGAAGCTGGGCTCGCGCCGCGTCCGTTACGTCCGCGGCCATCGGCGTGTCGATCGGGCCGGGCGCCACACAATTGACCGCGATCCCCGCGGCGGCGACCTCCAGGGCGGTCGCGCGCGTGATCGCCTCGACGCCGGCCTTGGACGCGGAATAGCCTGCGAGATCCGGCACAGCGAAAGGCTGGTGCGCCGCGAGCGCCCCGATGTTCACGATCTTGCCGCTACGGCGCGCCGTCATGTGAGGTACGACAGCGCGCATGCCGAGCCAGCAGCTGAGGAGGTTGATGCGCAGAATCTCCATCCAGGCCGTCGCGGATGCCGGCTCCTGCTGGCTCCTCGCTGAGATGCCGGCCACGTTGACGAGGGCATCAGGCACGGCGAGGTCGGACACGATCTGGCTCATGGCCCCCGCCCATGCCTGTTCATCGCTTACGTCGCAGATGAGGCCTGTCCAACGGTCGGTGTCGAACGGTGGTAGCGGCCGGATGTCGAGGCCGACGACGCGCGAGCCCTCGTCCAGCAAGTGCGCGGCGATGCTTCGGCCGATGCCCGACGCCGCGCCGGTTACGACTGTCAGCCTGTCGGTCATCGCGCGTCGCAATTCTGCGAAGGCAGGTCGGGACCGAGGAAGAACGACTGGGTCTCCAGGAAGTCGTCCGAGCCGCCGGAGGCGTTCTCGCGCCCGTATCCAGAGGCCTTGAAGCCGCCGGCCGGGATCGCAGGGTCAGCCATTGCGCCGTAGTTCATATTCACTCCTCCTCTGCGGCAGCACCGCGCCGGGGGGCGTACGGGCTGCGTCCGGCGTAGCTCTTACGCGTTTGTCGTGCTCCCTCAGTGCCTGTACTCCGCGAGTGTCACTCGCGTGTGCCGGGCTCGCATCTTCCGGTGGACAGTCACAGTGGCCAGTCATCAGCTGCTCAACGAGGGCGATGGCGATGGCGCCGATCGTCTCTACCGAGAGTCCCTGGCACGACCCGGCCGCGCCGGTGTTGGGGCACGGCCCGTCGCGTGCACCCGATCTACGGCGAGTAGGTCCGACGCGAGCGACGCCGTGCCCGACTCCCGGCAGCCATTCCGCACCACTATCCGCCGTCACACTCAGGGCTAACTGTCAAAGACATGGCGCCGAAGGTGCCCTAGACGGTCCAAGCGCACAGCGAAAACCCGCGACGAGCTCGCGGCCCGAGAGAGGCAGATAGACCGTGTTCTGCCCACCGACTAAACCATCCTGGGCGCCCTAACCGTTCGAACGCGCCGCCTGACCCGTCCCGCACCGCCGGGCGATGACTGGCCACTGTGACTGTCCACCGGAAGATGCGAGCCCGGCACACGCGAGTGACACTCGCGGAGTGCAGGCGCTGAGGGAGCACGACGACAAGCACGTAAGAGCTGAACGGGTCGCCTCCGGAAAGGTTCCGATGATGATCGATGCTGACATCGCCCGATTGCTGGAGCGACGCAACGCTGAGCCGAGGCCTGGCGAGTACCCGCCAGTGGCGGATCACCGGGCTGGGATGCACCGGATGGCCGCGATCTTCGCTCCGGAACCGCGCATCGAGCTCGACTCGGTCGTCGATTCGACTATTCCCGGACCAGCAGGCGACGTCCCGGTCCGGACCTACCTGGCCACCAATCAACCGACCGGAACCGTCATGTTCTTCCACGGTGGCGGGTGGATGACCGGCGACCTCGACAGCCACGACTTCATTGTTCGTAAGCTCGCGCACGAGACGGGTTTTGGGTTCGTCGCCGTCGACTACCGCCTCGCACCCGAGCATCCGTTTCCAGCCGGCCTTGAGGACTGCAGGGCAGCAGCGACGTGGGTCGATGACCGCGCCGAGGATTACGGTGGCATCAAGGGCCAACTGGCAGTGGCTGGCGACGGCGCCGGGGGAAACGTTGCCGCCGTCGTAGCCCGCAAGTTCCGTGACGCCAACCGCCACCTAACCGCCCAGCTGCTGCTCTACCCGATCACCGACCCAGCCGGCCGCTACCCATCCCGCTACGAGTACGGCGAAGGCTACTGGGTCACCTCAGACGACATCGCGGTCAGCGCTCAGCTCTATCTGGGCAACAACCCGACGCTGGTCACCACAGAAGATGTAGCCCCAATCCGAGCGGCCAACCTGAGTGGTCTCGCGCCTGCCGTCATCGGAGTCGCCCACCTCGACCCGTATCGGGACGAGGGACTCGCCTACGCCAACGCGCTCGCGGCGGCCGGGGTCGACGTATTCGTCAGCGACTACCAAGGCATGATCCACAACTTCGCAGCAATGTTCGCGATCTCCGATGGGGCAAATCGAGCACTTGCCAACGTGCTCGGCCAATTTTCGAAGAAGATGACGGCTTGATCCGAGGCCACTCATGACCGACACCACTCGCCCTGTCGCGTTCTGGGTGGTGGCCTTCGCTACCGCGGCCTTCACGGCCGCATCGAGCGCCCCGAGCCCGCTGTATCGCGTCTATCAGACCGAGTTCAAATTCTCCGAGTTCACCCTGACGTTGATCTTCGCGATATATGTCTTCGCGCTGCTGATGAGCCTGCTCACTGTTGGCAGGTTGTCGGACTATGTCGGGCGCCGTGTCGTGTTTGCTGGCGCGCTGCTCGTGGAGGCAGGCGCGATGGCCATATTCGTCGCGGCCGACGGGGTCGGGTGGCTCCTGTGCGCTCGGATCGTGCAGGGGTTGGCGACCGGCGCCGCCATCGGCGTGGGCGGGGCGTACCTTCTCGATCTGCAACCAAGTGACGGGTCACGACTGGGCTCACTGGTCAACAGCGTCGCGCCGACCTTCGGCTTCGGATTCGGAGCGATCGTCACCGGGCTACTGGTGGAATATGCCCCGGATCCGACGCGGCTGATCTTCGTCATTCTCATGGGACTATTCGTGGCGCTGGTCCTGGCAACACTGGTGCTGCCAGAGACCGTGTCACGGGTGCCGGGGGCGGTGGCGGCCTTGCGGCCCGAGATTGCCGTTCCGACGCGGGCGAGGCGTGCGTTCGCGGGAGCCGTGCCAACCATGGTGTCCACCTGGGCGTTGGGCGGCCTGATCCTCTCGTTGGGCGGTTCGCTGCTCGCCACGGTGTTCGGGCAGACCAACCACGCAGTGATCGGTCTGGTCATCGGCTTGTTCCCGGTCTCGGCCGCCGCGTTCGCCCTGCTTGTTCGCGACCTGTCGCCACCAGCCATGGCCCGGCTCGGCAGCGCCGGACTGGCTATAGGGACAGGCCTGTTCCTCCTCGCTCTCGGGTGGTCCTCGATCACCCTGTTTGTTATTGCCTCGATCGTCGCCGCCGCTGGCTTGGGGTCTGGATTTCTCGGATCGATACGAGCTGTGAGCCAGCTAGCTGAGCCTCACGAGCGCGCCGCGCTGCTCTCCGCCGTGTACGTGGTGACCTACTTGGCGTTCAGCCTGCCCGCTCTATTGGCAGGCGTACTGACGACCTATATTGGGCTCCGGGATACGTCCTTCGCATACGGGGGTTTCGTCGCGTTGGTCGCGGCCGCTGCCGCGGCCCTGGAACGCTTGAACCACCGTTAGCGGCCAGACGCTACATAACTAATGCATCCACGCGTAACTACCACTGATGTGATTACGTCTGGACATGCGACTACCTCCGTTGAAGCTGCGCAGGGTAGTGACCGATCCTCGAATCGTGGATGCGCGCGGGAACCGTGGAAGCAAGGGTGGCGAAGCAGGCGCGCATCGTGCTGAATTCCTCCGCCCGTGACGAACGCCGCGTGCTCGGCTCCCGACCGCGCCCATGAGATGCACAAGACGGCTGGCCGCGATGACTAGCCACCGGCAGATGCGACCAGCGGCCTGGCAGGTTAGCTTCCGTGCATGAAATGTTCCTCCAGAAGTTTGCACTCATGATGGCGCCGCAGATCTTGATGGAAGACGATTTCCGGCAGGGCATCGATCTCACGAACAGCTGGGCCATTACGCGGTTTCCGCCGCGCTTCAGCGCTGACGACGGCATCGTGTCGACGTCGGATCGCGGTCTGTACGTGAAAGCGGCAGGGACGAACTCGGAAACCGGGGAGCCCGCCTTCTCGGAAACCGCAGCGGGCGAGGACGATCACCTGAAGTGGATGATCGATACTCGGTACCTTTCGTCGAACTCGGTCCCGGGTTTCGATGCGGTTCCCGGTCATGAGCTCCAGATCAGCATGCGGGCGCGGGGCCGGACATTCGGTACCGCGGCACATCCATTCGGCAGCGCCGTAACCAACCCCGACGCAGACCTGCGGCTCGCGTCGTTCGCGATGAACACGATCGACTACGAGACCGGGATGGTCTTCGACATCTGGATGACGAACAACGCCATCTACCCCTACTACGAGCGGCTCAACCTGACCGGCACGGCGACCTACGGCGTGTTCTCGTCAGTGTTCCCGCCGATCTCGCGGAGGCCCGGCGAGCAGGCCAAAGTAGCCGTGGCCTACGACCGTGCCGCCGGCACCGTGCGCTGGCTCGTCAACGACGCGGAGGCCGCTCTCGTCAGCAAGATCGGCTTTCCGGCACCGGACGCGACGACGATCATCGATCACGGCGGAACTCCGGAAGTGATCGCGCCGCGGCAGTTGAACTGCGGGATGGCGATGTTCACCTTGCTCGACGGCGGGTTGGCACCCGCTGGGACCGGACTTGTAGCCCTCGCGCCGCCGTACGCCTTCCCCACCGAGTTCATCGGCGGCCCGAACCTTTTCGGCCAAGGCGCCGAGCTGCAAGTCGAGCGCTTCGAGGTCCAAAGCCGCGCTCAAGAATGACCGCGGCCGCGAAGCGAGCGCCCTCAACGCGGCGAGTACCGAACGGATCCAGGAAGGGATGATCACCGACGTTTCACAGGCCGGATGTATCGCTGTACCGGCGGTGGTCTTGTCAGTAGGCCAAACCCAGGGAGTATGCGGAGGTTGCCATGGCGCAGATGCCCTCCGCCGCGGGACATGCACGACGCCCTGCTTGCGGGCGGAGTGAGCTCCGGGCAGTCCGGTCCCGATGCCATGCTGTGCATACGTTGCGGCCACAGCGCCCGTTCGCACCCCGACTCCAGTTCCTGCTCACATCGCGGCCGTCGGTTGCGGCGCTGTGGGGCCAAGGATGAGCGCAACTGCAACCCAAATTGCAACCTTTGGCCGCTCCGCGAGTCAGGCCCTGTCCCTGAGGGTCTTGGGAGAGGGCCTGCGAGCTGCGGAGGATCGGGGATTTGAACCCCGGAGGGTGTTGCCACCCAACCGCATTAGCAGTGCGGCGCCATAGACCGGACTAGGCGAATCCTCCACCCGCACCAGCAGGCGCGGTGGGCCATAGCGTACCGGGCCTGACCCCACCCCGGCAAAGCAATCTCACCAGGCCGCGCCGGGATCGGGGCGGGCCGCGTTAGCGCACCTCGATGACCTCATAGTGGCCGCCGAGGTAGGCCTCGCGCATGGTCCGCTTGGAGAACTTGCCCACGCTGGTCTTGGGTACCTCGGCGATGAAGCACCAGCGCTCGGGGAGCTGCCAGCGCGGGATCTGCTCGGCCATGAAGGCGCGGAGCTTCTCCGCGGTGACGTCGGCGCCGGCCCGGAGCACGACCGCCGCCAGCGGCCGCTCGCCCCACCGGTCGTCGGCGACCCCGATCACCGCGGCCTCGGCCACGTCGGGGTGAGCCATCAGGACGTTCTCCAGCTCCATGGAGGAGATCCACTCGCCGCCGGACTTGATCACGTCCTTGGACCGGTCGGTCAGCCGGATGAAACCGTGCTCGTCCAGCGTCCCCACGTCTCCGGTCCGCAGCCAGCCGTCGTGGAACTTGCCCGGGTCGTCGTCCTTGTAGTACGACCCGGTGATCCAGGGGCCGCGGACCTCGACCTCGCCGACCGCTTCGCCGTCGGAGGGGAGCAGGGCCCCGCCGTCTCCGGCCAGCCGTGCCTCCACGGTGCAGAACACCCGGCCCTGGCTGTCCCGGTACGACCACTCCTCCTCCTTGCTGAGGCCGGGGGGCGGGTTGGCCACGCTGGCCAGCGGCGAGGTCTCCGTCATGCCCCAGGCCTGCAGCAGCCGGACGCCGAGTTCCTGTTCGTACCTGACCTGCAGGGCGTGCGGGACCGCCGAACCGCCCGCGATGACCACACGCAGCGAGGACAGGTCGCCGCCCTCGGTCCGCATGTGGGTGAGCACGCCCGCCCAGATGGTCGGTACCCCGCCAGCCACGGTGACCTGCTCGTCGCCGATCAGCCGGACCAGCGCGGCGGGCTGCATGTACCGGTCGGGCATGATCAGGGCCGCGCCGGACAGCAGGCCCGCGTAGGCCAGACCCCACGCGTTGGCGTGGAACATCGGCACGACCGGGAGTACCCGGTCGCGTTCGGACAGGGCGAAGGCGTTCCCGAGGCAGGCGCCCATCGAGTGCAGGTAGCTGGACCGGTGGCTGTAGACGATCCCCTTGGGATGCCCGGTGGTCCCGCTGGTGTAGCACATCG
>Ga0210390_10003341_pt1 | contig 13762 bp, 9 predicted proteins | sample IncBWH11OmetaG_FD_161050 | JGI IMG/M metagenome (GOLD analysis project Ga0210390, IMG submission 161050) | Forest soil microbial communities from Barre Woods Harvard Forest LTER site, Petersham, Massachusetts, United States - Inc-BW-H-11-O ...
TCGCTGCTCGACGCCAGAGTCACACACCGGCTTGTCCTATTACGGCGACGACAGCTGGCGCGAGCCGTTCGAGATCATCGCGCGTGCTCTCGACGAGGAAGCCGAGCTGAATTTGATGGGACGGCTGATGACGCGGTCGGACCTGGTGCTCTATCTGGAGGGCAGGCTGCGCATCGAAGACACCTACCGGCGCCACCCGGAGATCGACGAGGAGCAGGTCGTCAAGCCGTTCGTCGTAGTCGGGCAAGGTCGGAGCGGAACATCGATGCTGCTGAACCTGCTCTCCCAGGACCCGTCCAATGGCTCGGTGAAGACCTGGGAGGCGATATTTCCGTGTCCGCCGCCGGAGAAGCTGACCTACTATGACGACCCCCGCATCGAGCGTGGACATCAATTGATCGATCAATGGAACCGGGTGAACCCGGTCTTGGCGTCACTGCACGAATTCGGCGGTTCGGTTCCGGCATCCTGCGTGCACTTCATGTGTTACAGCTTCCGCTCGATCTGGTTCGGCATGCTGGGCCAGATTCCGAGCTACACCGCATGGCTGAAGGCCGCGGACTGGGACATCGCCTACCGCTACCACCTGCGGGTGCTCAAGCTCCTGCAGTGGCGCAACCCCCGGAAGCGTTGGGTGCTCAAGTCGCCGACGCATCTCACGATGATGCCGACGATTCTCCGCACCTACCCGGACGCCTGCTTCATCTGGCCACACCGTGATCCACTGAAGGCGATCGTGTCGTCGGTCGATCTGGCCGCGAATCTCAACTGGGCACGCTCGGATAACAACCGCATGCTCGGCTTCGAGGACTACAACGATCCGGCGCGATCACGCGCGATGATCGAACAACCCATCGAGTGGCTGGAGTCCGGTGCACTGGACCCGGCGCGCCTGCACAACGTGCAGTACCGGGATCTGATCACCGACCCGATGTCGGCGGTTTGCGCCCTCTACGAGTACTTCGGGGAACAGTTCACCCCGACGGCTCGAGACGCGATCCGCGATTATCTGAACCGCCACCCGCGCTCGGCGCGCAACGCCCATCTCTACGACGAGGATGCGATCGCCTCCATCGCCGCCGAGCGCTCGCTGTTCGGCCGTTATCAGGCCTACTTCGACGTCCCGAGCGAGTTCTGATGGACGCCTGGACCGAATACCGGACGACGCTGGCCCAGGTGCGTGCCGACGTTCTCAGCCAACCATGGGCGGCCGATACCAACAGTCGCGCGCAGGCCGAAAATCATCTGCTTCAAATCGAAGCGGCGGCCTACAACATGGTGATTGCGCCGCGGCCGCACTATCCCGAACTCTACGTGCACACGGTCTTCCAGCCTCTGGTGTACAACTACTCGCTGCACGCCGCGGATTTCCTGTACCGCAAATGCTTCCTCGACGGCCGGTGCACTTACCGCATCTGGGGTCGCCGCAATTCGTCGTTGTTCGTCGACTTCCAAGTGATTTCGGTCTCGTACGGGCTGCCGAACCCGCGCACCGTTGGCAATTGGGATCTCGACGGTTTCGACCTCGCCGATGACGGGAGCTTCGAGATCACTCTGTCCGCAGAGCCGCAGCCCGGGAACTTGATTCAGCTCGAGCCCGCGACGGGTGACCGGAACGTGATGAATATCCGCGAGGCGTTCGATGATTGGGAAGCGCAGGGCGCCGATCTGCACATCGAATGGGTCAGCGGGCCGCGGCACTCCTCGGAGCTCACCACCGAAGCACTTGCGGAGCGCGTCGAGCGTGCCGGGCGCTTCGTCCGCTTCCAGACTCAGACCTGGTCGACGGACCTCACGCGCGACATCTTGGCAAACGCAGGCACAAACACCATCTATTTCGATTCGTTCGCCTCGAACGCCGGCGCAGCCAACAACCCCATGGCGACCTATCCGACCGCGGTCTGGGAGATCGCCGACGACGAGGCGTTGATCCTCGAATGCGACGTACCTCAGACCGGGTTCTGGAGTGTCCAGTTGGGCGACATGTGGTGGCAGAGTCTCGATTACACCTACCACCAGACCAGTCTCAACAATCGTCAAGCCCGGCTTGACGACGACGGCCGCTTCCGCGCCGTCCTCACCCATGACGACCCGGGAGCAGCGAACTGGCTCGACGCCCTCGGCCACCGGTCGGGCGTGCTGATCTTTCGGTTCTTTCGAGCGGATCGCACCATTCGCCCGACAGCAAGGCTGGTGCGCTACGGCGAGATCTACGACCACCTGCCGGCCTCGACATCTCGCGTCGACGCCGAGACCCGGGCACGTGACCTGGTCAGGCGCAGCCGCGGATCACGCCAGCGCTACGGGCATTGACGAACAGGGATCAGGATCAAATGGACAGACGGTTTCAGATCGGATGCGATATCGGTGGGACCTTCACCGATATCGCCGTCATCGACTCGTTCGGGCGGCGCTTCGCCGACAAGGCCGACACCACGCACGCCAACCTCGCAGACGGTGTCGTGCAGGCACTGGAGAATGTTGCCGCAACCGCCGGCTGGAGTCTGCCCGAACTGCTCGGTGCCACAACGCGCTTCGTTAACGGCACCACGATCGTGACCAACGCTCTGGCCGAGTTGCGCGGCGCCAGGGTGGCGCTCCTGACCACCAAGGGCCACGGCGACGTACTCAGGATCGCCCGCTCGGCCCGCAACATGCACCGCGACCATCACCTGCAGCGCAATCTGCCTCAGGTGGTTACCCGGGATCGGATCGTCGAAGTCGACGAGCGGATCGACAAGGCCGGCGACGTCGTGGTTACGCTCAGCGACCACGAGCTCGTCCGGGTGGTGGACCGGGTGGCAGCGCTGGAGGTCGACGCGGTAGCGATCAGCCTGCTCTGGAGTTTCGTAAACCCCGCACACGAGACGCTTCTTGCCCAACGCATTTCGCAGCGGCTACCGAACGTCTTTATCAGCGTCTCCAGCCAGCTGCACCCGGTCATGCGTGAGTACGAACGAACCCTGACCACCGTGCTGAACTCCTTCACCGGGCTCGACATCGCGCGCTACACACAGTCCGTGCAAGGTCGGCTGTCCGAACTCGGTCTGAGGGTCCCGATTTCGTTCATGCAGGCATTCGGTGGGACAGTATCGGCCGAGCATGCCCAGCGCCGACCGATCACGCTGGTGGATTCCGGTCCGGCGGGCGGTGTCGTCGGCGCAGCGCGGCTGGGCCACCGAGTCGGGGTCCGCGATGTGTTGGCCTGTGACATGGGCGGAACGTCCTTCGACGTGTCCGTGGCGCCGGGAGGCGTTCCCACCGTCACCCAACGTGCTGTCCTGGGTGGGCTGTTCCTGACCGGTGTCTCCAAGATCGAAGTCCACCCGGCAGCGGCCGGTGGCGGCAGCATCGGCTGGGTCGACCAGCGTGGGATTCCACGCGTCGGGCCGCAGAGCGCGGGATCTGATCCGGGGCCTGCTTGCTACCGCAACGGCGGTACCCGGCCCACCGTGACCGATGCCGCGGTGGCCCTGGGCATCGTCGATCCGGACAGCTTTCTCGGCGGCCGCCGCAAGCTCGACGCCGCCGCGGCCCGGTGCGCAATCCGGAACGGCCTCGAGTCGGTGTTCGGCGAAGACGTCACGGCGGCGGCCGCCGCGATGTACCGATTGGTGCTCGCCGAGATGAGCAGCGCGGTCCGCACGATCACCGTGCAACGCGGCAGGGATCCACGGGACTTCACCTGTGTTGCGTTCGGCGGCGCGTTGGGTGTGTTGGCGGCCGACCTCGCGCGCTCGCTCAACATCCGTGATGTGGTGATACCGGCCGACGCTGCGGTCTTCTCGGCATGCGGCTTGCTGGACACCGACGAGGTGCGCACCGAGGCCCGGTCCTGCGTGTGGGCCGGCGGACCGGCCGGCGAGGTGTCCACGACGCTGCTCGCGCTGGAGGCCCAGGCTCGGCGCAGCATCGACATGCTCGAGTTTCGCGACGAGGACATTGACGTGGAGTGGTTCGGCGACTTCAAGTTCGCCGGCCAGATGTGGGAGTTGACTGTTCCGATTCCGCGCGGCGAGGACCTGGCCGAGAATCTTGCGGAGATCGCCGCCGATTTCCCTCGTTTCTTCGAAGCGGAATACGGGCCCGGTACCGCGTGGGTGGGGTCCCCGGTGATGATGTTGACGGCCCGTGTCGTCGTCCGCGGCCGGACGGTCAAGTTCGAGCCGGCCCAACTACCGTGTGCCGCGGAACCCGGCGCGGCACCGTCGGGCAGCCGCCCGGTATGGGCGCTGGCAAGCGGAACGCAAATCGAGACCGCGGTTTACGCCGCTGAAGCGCTGGGCCCAGGTGTCGTGATCAACGGCCCCGCCGTCATCGAGCACCAATTCACCACCATCGCCGTTCCTGTCGACTTCAGCCTGACCGTGGACCCGCACGGCAACTTTCGGCTGTGCGACCACTCCGGTGCAACGGTTAAGGAGTCTTGATGAAGAACCCGCTGACGGCAGATATCGCACCGGAGGAACTTGTCGCGGTCGAGTTGTTCACCAACGCACTCGATACCATCGCCAAAGAGATGGGCCTGGTTCTGATGCGGACCTCGGGCAGTCCGATCATTTGCGAGACAACCGATTTCGCGACCTTTCTTGCCGACGCCGACGGCGGCATCCTCACCTTCGGCGGCTACGCACCGCTGCACTTCGGCCCCAGCCGTCAGACCATCCGCCATATCCGAGAAGTGTTTCCGGAGAACGGCTTCCGTGCAGGCGATGCGTTTCTCTGCAACGATCCGTACACCACCGGCCAGTCGCACGACCCCGACGTCTGCATTGTCCGGCCGATCGTGGTCGACGGGGCCGTAGTGGCGTGGTCGGGTGCGCTGGCACACACGTTCGACATCGGCGGAATCGCCCCCGGGGGCTTCGCTCCGATGGCGACCGACTGCTACCAGGAAGGGCTCGCGCTGCCCGGAATCAAGTTCGTCTCCGAGGGCCGCATCATCGACGACGTCGAACGGCTAATCCGGGCCAACGTTCGGGTGCCCGCGCTTGTGATCAACGACCTGCGTTGTCTGGTGGCAGCGTGCAATGCCGCCGAGAAGCTGGTGGGTGAACTGGCTTCGTCGATGGGCGTCGACGAGATGGCGCGGATCATGGCGCTGTGCCAACAATTGTCGCGAGCGGGGATGTTGGCCCGCATCGCCGCATTGCCCGACGGGGTTTGGGAGACCGACGAGTTCGTCGAGCACAACGGTCATCGAAACGCATTCTTCCGGATCCACTGCCGCGCTGAGGTGTGCGGCGATCACTTGACACTGGATTTCTCCGACTCAGACCCGCAGACGGAGGGCGGCGTCAACTGCTCGCTGCCCACCACTATCGGTTCAGCGTTGGTGCCTGTCGTCATGTCGTTGGCGCCCGACATTCCCATCAACGAGGGGTTGGCCAGTGCCGTGAAGATTGTCACGGCACCCGGATTGATCTGTAGCGCAGTGCCACCTGCTCCGGTGTCCATCGGCCACATGGAAACAGGTATGCACGTCACCAAGGGAGTTACCCGGCTGCTCGCGCGTATGCAGCAGGAGAGCGATGACGACTACGTCAGCGCACACGCCATGGCCACGTGGCATGACTGCTACCCGGCAGCAGTGCTCTACGCCCAGACGGAGGACGGCCAAATGCTGCCGTTTCTCGATACCCATGCCTCCGCGGGAGGCGGTGGCGCCCAATCGGTTCAGGACGGCCTGGACTGCGCGGGACCCCTCACCGGAACCGGTAACTCGATACCCGACGTCGAGGTCAACGAATTCGCGTATCCGATCCTCTATTTGTGGCGCCGGCTCAATGCCGATTCCGGCGGAGCCGGACGCTATCGCGGCGGGCTCGGCATCGACATCGCGTCCACGCCGTGGCGAACCCCAGGCGGCGACCTGCAGGTATTCGTCTCGTGCTGGCAAGTGCCACCGCCCGGACTCGGTGGTGGATTTCCTGGCTCCAGTTCGGGATTCGAGGTGATCCGGGCGGGTTACGATCGCTCGACACTCGCAGCCCGGGGAATCCCCGGCGACCTCGCCGACATCCCAGGCACGGTCGAGGCACTGCAGTCGAAGCACTACGGAGTACCGGTGGTGCCGGGCGACATCATCCGTATGCGCTGTGGCGGTGGCGCCGGGGCCGGGGACCCCGTTACCCGGGATGCCGCCAGTGTGGCCGACGACGTGCGCGACGGAGCGGTGTCGCAGGCCGCCGCCGAACATGAGTACGGCGTGGTATTGAGACCCGACCGCCAACCCGACACAGCCGCCACCACGGCCAGACGTTCGCAGATACTGGCGGCCCGCAAACAGTGGAAACCAACAGCCGATGCCACTCAACTGATGCGTTCGTCACCGGCGGCTGAACGCATGGCGGCCTCTGGCGGCTGGGTGCAACCTCACGATGCGGTCACCATCGTCGAACGCGCTGATCCGGATACCGGACACCTCACCACAGTGGAAATCGTCGTGACACCAGGCGATCTCAAGCAGGGCGCTTCAACAGCCGATGGCAGCGCATAGGCCTACCGGCGACTCGTCGAACACGATTGCAGCGCCCGGTTGGAGGGCGGGTCAAGACCGATGCTGCGGTGAGGGTGCCCGACCGCGAGATTGCCGGCCGCAGGCCGCCTAGGTGCCGATTTCGTCCAAGACAGCGTGGCTGTCGTCGCTATCCTGTTGCTTGAGCTCGCGCAGCATCACCCAGGCCATCACGAAGAACCAGGTACCAAAAATCGCCAGCGGGATCCAGAACGCGATGATGCCGTTCCACGCGAACGGCCCGGTTTTAAAGCAGATCACCAGAATCCCGAAGAGGAAGGAGAGCGCACACCACAGGTTGAAGTAGGCAACCCACCGAGCGAAAATCGGTCGTGCGCTGTGGTCGCGGAACGCAGCGACCGCGATCGAAGTCAGCTGCACGATGGCTGGGGCTGGGATTCCGACGAAGGCCAGCCAGCCCAGATCACTGAGGCTCTGCGTCGCCGCCGGGTCGGTCGCACCGGCACGAAAGGTGGCCGCCGCCAGGGTGATCATCGGCAAGATGAACAGTGGCCCGGCGAGCAGACCGGTGACCAGCTGTGTACATCCCAGCGGCCCGATCCCGCCCTCAATGCGCTTCATCTGCATGAAGATCGCAACGGTAAATGGAAACGTCAGTCCGGCGGCCAGCATCGAGATAATCAGGCCGATCCGAATCCGGAACGCGTTGTCCGCATAGAAGGTGGCGAGCTGTTGTGCGGTCTGGTTCGGAGACGGCGGCGGTACCAGGCCGCCCACCGCCCAGAATCCGACCCCGAAAATGATCATCAAAAGCGGACCGGAGTAGACACACCAGCGCTCCGTTGTTCTATCCATGAGAACCGCCTTCCTCGGAGGTTTCCCGTCGCTGGGGTGCGAGAATTCCCACGTGGTAAACCTATTTCGACTAGATTATTAGCTTAACGTGCCTCGCCCGAGAAGACAGCGACGAGTTCGCGCGCAGCCCAGGGGCGGCCAGTTGTCGGCTTGCGGCTGTTTCGCGACAGGAAGGGACGTGCCTGCCCGCTATCAATAGACGGCTCGGGCGCCGTCATCCCGGTCGACGGTGGATTGGTCGTCCGCAACGCGGGGTGAATGGGCCGCTTTCGACGGAGGTACCGGTGGGGCAATCATGAGCGGTGCAACGAAATGAGGAACCGATGGATCTTGAATGGTCGCGCAAAGACCTCGAGTTCCGCGACGAGGTACGCAGCTTTCTCGATGAGAAGCTGACCCCGGAGCTGCGGCAGGCGGGCCGCTTGATGACCAGCGTCTATTCCGATCACGAGGCCAGCATGGCCTGGCAGCAGATACTGCACGAGCGGGGATGGGCCGCGCCTGCCTGGCCGGTCGAGCACGGCGGCTGCGACTGGAGCCTGACCCAGCACTACATCTTCAGCCGCGAGTCGATCCTCGCGGGGGCTCCCCCACTGTCACCGATGGGGATACGCATGGTCGCCCACGCGATCGTCAAGTACGGCACCGTGGCCCAAAAGGACTTTTTCCTGCCCCGGATCCTGACCGGCGAGGTCTTCTTCTGCCAGGGCTACTCCGAGCCCGAGTCGGGCTCAGATCTGGCGTCGCTGTCGATGGCTGCAGTCGACGACGGTGACGACCTGGTCTGCACCGGCAGCAAGATCTGGACCACCCACGCCACCGAGGCGAACTGGATGTTCGCCCTCGTCCGGACGACGCGGACCGAGCGCAAGCAGCAGGGCATCACCTTCGTGCTGATCGACATGACATCCCCGGGCATCGCCGTCCATCCCCTGGTGATGACGTCCGGAGAGCAGATTCAGAACCAGATCTTCTTCGACGGGGTGCGAGTGCCCAAGGCCAACGTGCTCGGGGACATCGACGACGGCTGGACGGTCGCGAAGTACCTGCTGGAGTTCGAGCGCGGGGGCGGGGCGTCCTCGCCCGCACTGCAGGTGATGGTCGACGAGATCGCCACGGTGGCCGCCGCCGCGCCTGGCCCTGCGGGCGGCCGACTGCTCGACGAACCGGCGTTCGCTCACAAGTTGGCGGACGCGCGCATCAGGACTGACGTGCTCGAGATACTTGAATACCGCGTGCTGGCGACGGTCGCCGAGGGCGGGAATCCCGGTGCGGCCTCGTCCATGCTCAAGGTCCTGGCGACGGAGCTGAGCCAGGGCATCACCGAACTGGCCCTCGAGGCGGCGGGCCCGGTCGGCCGCGCATACCAACCGCACGCCACCCGTCCGGGCGGCCCGGTGGCCGAGTTCGAGCCACCGGCTGACGGGTACATCAGTGGTGAGCTGTGGCAGGCCGTCGCGCCGCTGCACTACTTCAATGATCGTGCCGGTTCGATCTACGCGGGCAGCAACGAGATTCAGCGAAACATCTTGGCGAAAGCGGCGTTGGGGCTCTGATGGACTTCAAAGTGAACAATGAGCAGGCACTCCTCGGCGACGGGCTGAGCAAGTTCCTGTCTACCCGGTACGACCTTGAGAAGAGCCGCGCGGCGGCAAAAACCGGGGCCGGCTGGCAGCCCGACATCTGGCGGGCATTCGCCGAGGATCTCGGCATCCTCGGCGCGACGCTGCCCGAATCGGCGGGCGGTATCGACGGCGGCCCGGTTGAGCTCATGATCATCACGGAAGCGCTAGGGCACGCCCTAGTGGTCGAGCCCTACGTGGACACCGTCGTGGTCGCCGGCGGCCTCCTGCAACGCGCCGGAGGCGCCGCGGCGACCTCGGTATTGGAGCAGATCGCTGCGGGCACGGCGATTGTCGCCCTCGCGGCGACCGAGGCGACCTCAGGTGATCACCTGCAGGACGTATCGACCACCGCCGAACGCGACGGCGACGACTGGTTGCTGACCGGATCCAAGACCATGGTGGTCACCGCTCCGCTGGCCAACTATCTGGTGATCACGGCGCGGACCTCCGGTGGGCAGTCCGATCCGGACGGCATCTCGCTGTTCCTCACCGGTTTCGACCCTGCGCATCCCGCGCAGGGGATCGAGTTCCACGGCTATCGCACCATCGACGACCGACGCGCAGCGGACCTCGTGCTGGACCGCCTGCGCCTACCGTCGGCCGCCCTCATCGGCGATGAGGGCCAGGTGTGGCCGTCGCTTGCCCGCGCCCTCGACGAAGGCGCTGCGGCGGTCTGTTCGGAGGCCGTGGGGTGTATGCGCAGAGTGGTCGCCGATACCGTCGAATACTGCAAGCAACGCCGACAGTTCGGCCAGACGATCGGCAGCTTTCAGGTGCTGCAGCACCGCATGGTGGACATGTACATGGAACTCGAGCAGTCCGTCGCTGCTGTGTATCTCGCCGTTCTCAACCTCGACGCCGAGCCCGATACTCGAGCGCGGGCAGTGTCGGCGGCCAAAGCGACCATCGGCCGTGCGGCGCGGTTCGTCGGCCAGAATGCCGTGCAACTTCACGGCGGCATGGGCATGACCGAAGAGCTCGCCGTCGGTCACTACTTCAAACGGCTCACCGCCGTGCAGTACGAGTTCGGTTCCACCGATTACCACCGAAGCCGATATGCCGCGTTGATGACGTCCTCGTAGCCAGCTCGTGGAATTGATTGACGTCTCCTAACCTATTGGCCTAGGTTGTATACCTATCGCCGCAAGGTTTAGGCGTCCGTGGTGCGGAATCAAGAATTACCCAGACTTCCTTGCACGGCACCGGGGCCCAAGCAATCTCCGCAGATGAACGACGCTTGCGCCACCTCTCCAATATTTGAGACCCTAGATCTAAATACTGATCGATGTCGCTACCCCACCGCTCGTGATCCCGCGAGGTTCTTGTAGCAGGGAGATCTCACCATGACGATCGAGAAGGACGCCGTAACGTCAGATGCGCGCGTCGGCACCGGCCGCGTTAGTGACGTCGAGCCGCCGAAAACCAAACCAGTCGCGGTGTTGGCGACCCTGGGTGCGTTGATGCTGGCGTTCGAGGCGTGGATCATCTTCCGCTGGGTCAGCGGACCGTTCTTCGAGCGCGTCGCACCGGGACCAAGTCAGCCGCCCACCTGGATGAAGGTCGAGCTCATCCTGTGGCAGACGCTGTCGATTCCCGCGGGACTGGCGCTGATTTACGCTTTCATCATCCGCCCCTGGCGTCGTCAGGGCCGAGTCGGAGTCGACGGCATTCTCGTCGTCGCATTCTGTTCGGTGGTGTTCCAGGATCCGTTGTCGTCGTATGGCGGCCACTGGTTTGCCTATAACACCTGGATGTGGAACCGCGGGTCGTGGGTCAACAGCGTTCCCGGGTGGAACTCCTACGGCGCGCCAGGGGCGATGCTCAGCGAGCCGGTGCTGTTCACCTGGGCCGCCTACATCTACATCTTCGTGATTGTGATGGTCATTGGCAGCAGGTTCATGCGCATGATGCGGAGGCGGTTCCCGCGCATCGGGAACGTCTCGCTGATCGCGAGTTGTTACGCACTGATGATCCTGTTCGACATCGTGCTCGAAGGCATCATCTGGATGCCGCTGGGTATCTTCCACTACGGCGGTGGGCACTGGAACCTGTTCCCCGACCACTACTTCAAGTGGCCGCTGCACGAGGGCTTGTCCATCGGCTTGGTCTTTACCGGCGCGGCCTGCCTTCGTTTCTTCGTCAACGACCGCGGTCAGAGCGTCGTCGAACGCGGCATCGACGAGATCTCGGGCAGCACCTTCAAGAAATTCGTGATACGGGCACTCGCGATGACCTTCGTTGTGCAGACCATGATGTTCATCGGCTACAACGTCCCGAACTACTTTGTCGGCACGCACCCGGCGGAATGGCCGAAGAGCGTTCAGGAGAAGTCCTATTTCACCAGTGGCTTGTGCGGGCAAAATACCGACAGGGCCTGCCCCGGACCAGGAGTTCCGCTGAGCAGGCCCGGTGCTGGCCATGTCGACACTCACGGCCACTACGTGCCTGGTGATGTGCCCATCCCGCCGGTCGTTCCCTTCGCGCCCTGACAACGTTTCAATATTGATTGGCCTTCACCGTCTGCCCATCACAGCTTGCAACGACGAGTTCGCGCCGGCTCCGCTAGCAAGCGCAGACGGACAGCGAGGTTCTCAAACTCCGTGTCCACTCGCGACGCACTGGGCTGCAGCGATGCAATTCGTCTCATGCGACAGAAGAAATAGTCGGCTTGGGCGCTATGCGAGACTGTTTCGACGAAGCGACTGGAGGGATGTATATGTCGGGCTGGACGAGGGGAAGCCTCTTTGCCGCGCTGAAGGCAGCCGGAGTGGCTTCGATATTGGGCTGGGTGCTGCTGCTGAGTGCGGGTCCCGCGCTGGCGGATCCGGATCCGGCTCCCGGCGATCCAGGAATTGTCGCGCCACCCGCGGGTCCGCCACCACCACCGCTGCCGGTACCAGTTGTCGCGGGCCCCGCTGGGGGGCAGGACCCGTCACCGTTCACCGGCACGGCGCCTTTCGGGCCGCCGAGGCTCGTTCCTAGCAACGGCTCGACGGTGGGTGTGGGCCAGCCGATCATCATCAACTTCCCGGGGCTCGTCGATGACTCCGGTGCAGCCGAAAGCGCCGTTCACATCTCGTCGGTCCCGCCGGTTCCCGGCAAGTTCTATTGGATGAAGCCCACGCAGCTGCGCTGGCGCCCGCTGAGCTTCTGGCCCGCGCACACCGCGGTGACCGTCGATGCGGGTGGCACAGTGTCCAGCTTCCAAACGGGAGACAGCCTGGTGGCTACGGCTGACGACGCCACGCACCAACTGACGGTCACCCGCAATGGGGCCGTGGAGAAGACCATCCCCATGTCGATGGGGATGGCAGCCGGCGGCCACCAAACCCCAAACGGCACCTACTACGTGCAAGAGAAGATGCCCTCGGTAGTCATGGATTCCTCGACCTACGGCGTTCCGGTCAACTCGACGTACGGATACAAGACGACGGTCGAGCTAGCCGTCCGGTTCGATGACAGCGGCGACTTCGTACACAGCGCCCCGTGGTCGGTGGATGACCAGGGCAAGCGCGACGTCAGTCATGGCTGCATCAACATCAGCCCGACCAACGCGAAATGGTTCTTCGACAACTTCAAGGCCGGTGATCCCATCGTGGTGACCAACTCCAGCGGCGGCACTTACTCCAGGCACGACGGCTCCAACGACTGGCAAAGCTAGCTCGCGGCGCTTCGAGACGAGGAGTGCATGGTCGCCCCTGCCATCCGAGGCCCCGGCTCGACGTGAACCACGCTATGTTCCCTATCTATCTATGCGACAACAGCTTTCGTGATGTCACCTATGACGAATTGGACAGTGCGATTTCTAATACGGTTCAGATCAACGGATTTCGATGCGCCGGGCCTGATCAGTTTCGAGTTTGACGTTTCATCGTGTCAATCGAATGAGTCGATACCCAAGAGGGTGGTTCGGAGTGATTAGGCAAGCGCCGCTTGCCCACCGGGGGATCCGTCAGGGGGACCCGTTTTGTGGTCCAGTCGCTATGCGGCTCGGGGTTGGTGGGTCTCTTAGCGGTCGGGCTTCAGTGCGCAGTCGCCTCTAGGCGCAGGAATATTGCCTGTTGAGCAGACAATTTGACGGTGGCGAGTAGGAGCCGGTCAGCACGCCTCGTAGGCCACCTGTGGCTGAACCACCGGGTGCAATGATGCGATTCCAATTCGCGGGGGCGAGAACATAGTGCGTGCCAGATTGTGCAAGGGTGCTATTCCACGTGTGCGAGACGGATTCTCCCATCGGCAAGTCGAATTCAAGCTTCCAATCGGTTAGCGGCACCGTGCTCGAGTTGGTGATGGTGAAGTGGGCGATGAAACCGGTCTGCCACGTCGATGTCACCGACAACGTCGCCGTGGCCGCAGCCGCATGAGCTACGGGGGTGACGGCGAGTCCGAGGATGGCAACTATCGATGCCGACACGGTTACGTGAAGCGCTGTGCGCCAGCGCTTCACGTAATTGTTCAGTCCGGCCATAGCAGCCAACACTAAAGCCAAACAGGCGATCTCGGCCCTCGCATCGCGGGTGAGCTGCAGTACCTTTGCTCAACTGAAACCGTCATGAAATCTTAGCCTCGATCCACCCTGACCCATGTGTCGGCCCGGCGAGTGGGCATTTCATTTGAGAACTGGACACGCAGTTCGAGAACCTTGTCGAGATGCAAGAAAGATTGACGAGACACGCCTGGCTACTTGACAGAACTTCGGCGTGTCGCGCAGGCTTGCTAATCTTCGCTGCATAACGCAAGTTCGGGGCATTTCAGCAGCTATGCAGCGCCTTCCTGTAGGGCCGCTGAGCTCGTGGAACTAGCC
>Ga0210390_10003342_pt1 | contig 13761 bp, 8 predicted proteins | sample IncBWH11OmetaG_FD_161050 | JGI IMG/M metagenome (GOLD analysis project Ga0210390, IMG submission 161050) | Forest soil microbial communities from Barre Woods Harvard Forest LTER site, Petersham, Massachusetts, United States - Inc-BW-H-11-O ...
GGGTCGGATTTGAATTTTTATATATCGCGGGAACATCCTGCCGACGATCCTCACGGCTGGGGGCCGGTAATGCTTGCGGGAACTGAAATTTTGCGGGGAAAGGAATGAACTTTTTTCAATCTCATCGTCGTCTTCATCCTCAAAAATTACGAACTACGATTTCCTTTGCGGTTTTTCGGTCAGGAACTTTCGCTTTTTAGTTCTTGCCGCAGTCCTTGGCGGATGGCTCGTCCGGGGAGCCGTCGACGCTCGGGCGCAAGCAGGCGACATCGTGCTGCTCGATCACGGCTGGTGGATCCAATCGGCGGCGACTTCATCTTTCAGCGGCGCGCCTGGCCACGCTTCAACGCTTTCAAACAACGGCTGCTATCCTGCAAACGTGCCGACTACGGTGTTGGGCGCGCTGGTGGATGATGGCGTTTATACCAACATTTTCTTTGGAACGAATTTCGCGAACATTCCCCGTAGCCCTTTTATGAATGTGTGGTGGTTTCGGGATGAGTTTACTGTTTCCGCCAAACACGCGGCGGAAAACGCGGATTTGATTTTCGACGGTATCAATTATCGGGCCAACGTTTGGCTGAATGGAGAGCGGATCGCGGCAACGAACGAGATTTTCGGAGCATACCGGATTTTTACCCTGGATGTTTCGGGAAAACTCAGAGCGGGAAAAAATGACCTGGCTGTAGAGGTGTTCCCGCCGCAGCCGGGAGATTTTACGATGGGTTTTGTGGATTGGAACCCACCGCCGCCAGACCACGGCATGGGACTGTTCCGACCCGTGCATCTTCACTTTTACGACAGCGTGGCCCTGGCAAACGTATTTGTGAAAAGTCGGGTGGCAACGCCGCCTGCCGGGTCCGCCTTTTCGCGGGCGGCACTGACTGTGTGCGCGGAACTGAAGAACCATTCGGGGCGTCGGGTGAAGACCACCGTGCGTGGAAACTTTGGCGGCGCTGTGATCAGCGAGGATTTTACGGTGCAGCCGGGCGAGGTGCGCCAGGTCGAGCTGACGCCGGAACAGAATCCACAATTGAATTTTGAACATGCGCAATTATGGTGGCCGTGGGAACTGGGCGAGCCGCATCTTTACGATCTGAAACTAACCGCGAGCGAGGCCGGAAAAACTATGGACACGGCGAACGTCCGCTTCGGCGTCCGCGAGGTGAAGGATTACCTCACTGCCGACGGTTATCGCGGCTACATGGTGAATGGAAAAAAGGTCCTGATTCGCGGCGGCGGTTGGGCGGATGAATTGTTGTTGCGCGAAAATGTAACGAACCTGGCTGCGCAAATGCGATATGCGCGCGCCATGAACCTGAACACCATCCGGCTCGAGGGAATTTGGGGCAGCAGCCAGCGGCTTTATGATTTGGCCGACCAATATGGAATGCTCGTCATGGCAGGCTGGAGCTGCCAATGGGAATGGAGCGGACAACTGGGCAAGAGCTGCGACGATTTTGGCGGACTTAAATCCGAATCCGACATGGATCTGGCCGCAAATTATCTCCGCGACCAGGTTTTGTGGTTGAGAAACCATCCGTCTATTTTTGTTTGGGTGCTGGGCAGCGACAAGTTGCCGCGGCCGGAACTGGAAAAGCGATATGACCAACTGCTGGCGAAGATTGATTCCACGCGGCCGACGCTCAAGACGTGCGGCGACGGAGTGAGCGCGGTGAGCGGACCCTCCGGAGTGAAAATGAACGGGCCCTACGACTATGTGACGCCGGATTATTGGTACCTGGACCAAAAGAACGGCGGGGCTTTTGGATATAACACCGAAACCGGGCCGGGCCCCCTGCCACCGCCATTGGAAAGCCTGGAACGGATGATTCCGGCGCAGGATTTGTGGCCGATAGACGCGGTCTGGAAGTTTCACTGCGCGCGCGGTCAGTTTCACCAGTTAAATCACTATTGGCACGCGTTCACAAACCGTTACGGAATGCCGCGCGATATCGACGAATTTGCATTCAAGAGTCAGGCGGCAAATTATGAAGCCATCCGTCCTATGTTTGAAGCGTTTGCCGTGAACCTGCCGCACACGACGGGCATCGTGCAATGGATGCTCAATGCGTCGTGGCCAAAACTTTACTGGCAGTTATACGACTATTTTTTGGTCCCGGGCGGCGCGTTCTTTGGGGTAAAAAAGGGAGCGGCGCCGTTTGCCGTGATTTATGATTATGGCGATCGCAGCGTCTACCTGGTGAATCAAACCCGGAAAGATTTTGGGCGCTGCCGGACGGAAATCACGGCATACGACTTGAATGCCAAACCCATTTTTGACACGACCATGACGAACGCGACGGCGGATTTCGGCGCCCAAAAAATTTGCGATTTGTCAAAGCTTGTACCGGATACGCCGGTCTATTTTCTGGACCTCCGGACTTTGGATGCGAATGGCATCAATCGCGCCGATAATTTTTATTGGCTTTCAACGAAGCCTGACGTTCTGGACGAGCAAAACAGCACCTGGTATGTGACGCCCAATAAGTCCTGGGCTGATTTCAGCGCGTTGAATCGATTGCCGCGGGCAACTGTGCGATACAAGGTTTCCTGGAAGCGAGCAAAGGACGGTATGGAGGCCCGCGTTCACCTGAAAAATGCCGGTGATCACCTGGCGTTTTTCATTGAAATGAGGATTGTGGGGCGCAAATCAAACCGCGCTCTCACGCCTGTTTTTTGGAACGATAATTATGTATCACTTCCGCCAAATTCAGAAAATTCCTATACCGCCGATTTTCCGGCCGGCGAAAAGCCGGAATTGAAATTAAGCGGATGGAACGTGGCGTTCAAACGCGCATGGTAAATCGGCAAATTGCGCGGAGATTTTCGCTTCATTTTTCAAGCCGCTGTGGACGGGCCTGCAGAAGGACGCTGGCGTGATTTAAGCTGTGTATAAAGCAGTATGGAAAGGATTGGTTAGTTCGGTTAAGCATGGAAGATGCCCGTGTTCGAACGAAGTTCGGGCCTTTTCTGTCTAATGTTTCAGAAACGTAATTGCCTCGCCACGCGAAAGGTGTAAAAAGTATGAATTGCATGAGCAGCGTGATGGCTGGATGAATTGGCGGAGTGATGGGACGAACATCCCATTATCTGCCAGTTCATAAATTGTGAATCGCAGAGTGCGGAATCGCGCGGTCTGCGATTTTTTTGCCGGTCAAGGTTTGTTGCTTTTCAAAAGAAGCTTTCATTTTTTGCTTTTGCCTATGTCCTCTTTCCTTTTACATCCCCTGTGAATGACGACGGAGATGTTGACCCTGTGCTTTGCCGCACGGCCCAGTCCCAACGGCGAATTGAACATCCTTGGAGCCACGGACATTATTTTCGTGCCGCAATTCCCGATCGCCGTCAGTTGCAGTCTCGTTGCCAAATTGCGGTTCCGAAAAATTGAAGAAGGCGTCAAGGAAATCCGGTTTTCCATCATCGATTCAGACGGCAAACCGCTCCAGCCATCTCCGCCGCCCCAGCAAATCAATATTCAAATCCCTTCCGGTGCATCCTCAGCCAGCGCGGCTATCGTTGTTGGTATTCATAATCTTCAGTTCCCGCGGGCCGGCGAATATGAAATCGGCCTGGCCGTCAATGGCCGCCTGGAAATGACCGTGCCGATCTTTGTTCGCCAGCCGCCTGCGCAACCGCCAGGACCGTTAACTCAATAAGCGTATTGGTCGGGACGGCACGTATGGCAAGTGGCGCTGTCACCGCTTGCCAGGCGGATTAAGTGGGCTTATAATTTAAAAATAATATACAAATGGCAGGGGCCCGGTGTCTGTTCAAGTGGAAGGAAAACCATTTGCTTGAGGAACCTGATTATGAGCCGAAACGAAGAAATAAACGGGCATACGTCGCCGCTCGTCATAGCGGGGCTGGTGTGTCTCCTGTCCATGCCCGCCGTTTACTTGGCAACCCGTCCGGTCATTTGGCTGTCCAGCGCGCCCTGGGTGCCATGGCTGCTGGCGGTCATTTTCGTGATGGCTCCGTTCATGGTCGCCTTCGCCGTGCTTTATCACTGCGCGTGGCATAATGATCAGCCGCCAGCCAGACGGATACTTTCCACGGTTGTCTCCTCATGTATTATCGTTGGTATCGATTTACTGCTGACCGGCGCGATTGTCATAATCGGCGGTTTCATTGCGGGAACGTCACGGGTGATGGGAGGAAATTAGTCAGCAATAACAGGCGCAATGGCATATTTACTGCTTCCTTAGGCATCGCGATTCAGGGCGACTGATTTGGAGAAATATTGGCGGGTTTTGCCACTCCGATTCAACCGTGACCGTAACAACTGATTCATAAATCTCTGTAGTAGAACAACTAGAAGCAACACAGTCCTATGCCCGGTGAAGCGAAAACAATTTTTTTTGTGGAAGACAGCGAAGTCGAGCGGCTCGCCTATCAACGTGTCCTGGAGCGGGCCGGATTTTGCGTGCATATTGCACGCGACGGCCTGGAGGGACTCAAGCTGTTGCACAATATCGTTCCCGACCTGGTACTTCTGGACCTGATGCTGCCCAAGTTCGACGGCGTGGAGGTGCTGAAATTTATTAGGTCCAATCCGCGGCTCAAAACGGTGCCGATCGTGATTTTTTCCACGAACTCAATTATCGAGGTCCAGGACGAGCCCTTGTTGGCGGGAGCGACCCGGCGCCTTCTGAAAAGCCAGTGCAACCCGACAACGTTGATCGAGACCATTCGCGATATTTTCGCTGAACAGGACGGGACTTCCGGTCAGGGTGCAAAACCGGATCTGCGGAACGCTGAGGCCGTGAAACGCTGACCGTCTCCGCTTCGCTTCAACGCTTCTTCTTCATTTGGCATATTGGTTTCCCATGAATCAATGGTAGGGACGGCGCTCTTAGCAAGTGGCGCTGCCACCGCCGTCTGCGCCGCGTGCAGCGGCGCAACCAGCGAGTTCGTGCCTCCCTTACATGGTTCGGCGAGTCATCGAAAAGTTTCCACATACTCAGTAAGGTCGACTTGGCAGCGCCGTTAGGCATCCAACCACAACATGTGGTGCATTGTCCGAAGGAAACACTATCTCTTGAAGGTGGTCCATCAATGTGAATAACTTTTGGTGAGAAATTTCATAAAAAATCTTTGCAAGAGGGCGCAACTGTGAGAGAACGGGATTGTCTTTTTGTTGGAGCAACCCGTCCTGCGAAATGAACATTTACCCAGGCAGTTCCGGGATTCAAGGATCGCGACCGTTTAGATTCGCGGCAGAAATGCGCAGAAGATTGGCTGCGAATGAGTTAACGGAAGGCAACGTGTCATTACGGTTAAGCTCTTTCACTGCGCGCCAGGGAGCAAAGACGCTTCTCGGCACAATAATGTTTCCTGAATGTCACGCGGCCAGAGGGGGCTCTGCATTAGAATGGCACCGTTCGAGAATTTGGTCGGGGAGCAAATGAGTTTTAATAACGAATAAAAACAATCATGAAAATAATCAAAAGAATCCTGCCTCCGTTTTTTGTCCTGATCCTGTCGTTTACGGCCCGCGCGTATGTGCTGTTTGATGACGCGTCAAATTACCCTTATGCCAACGGATTAATTGCAACCCAAGGCCAGTGGTATGTCTACTACCCAAGTGCTCCCATTGGGGACGCATACGTGAGCAACAACGTCCTGATTTTAAATACCACAAACAAGGATTCTGTCGCGGCACCCACCAACGGCTGGTCGAACCCCACGGAATTTAACTACGCAAGCTTCCGCATCAACGTGAACCAGTTGCCCGCCTCGACAAACGGAGGATACTTTGCCCAGTTGCAGAACTTGAACGACACCGACGATTGTTGCCATGTCTTCATTGATACTCGTGACACATCTGTCCCCGGTACGTATCGGTTGGGAATTGGCAATTACACCACTTCCTTCACCGGCATCTCAGCCCCTCCGAACAACTACTCAATGGATCTGGCCACGGACGTCTGGTATAACGTCGTCATTTTGTTTGATACCAACTCAGCCGATCCTACTTTTGTGGGCGGAACTCTCTGGATAAATCCGTCCTATAGCGATTACCAAAATGTCGTTAACGGCACTGGCGATGATTTCAATGGTCACGGCTTAAATTACGCGTACGGGAATGACAAGACGACTTCGACGGGCCTTCTGGACATAGTGATTTCTCAAATTGGCTTCAGTCCCTATGTCAATGCCGGCATCAGCAACGTCATTGCCGGAACGACGTTTGACGACGTTAATAGCACCAATCTTCCCGTGTACGGTATCGAGCCGTTATCTGCAACAAACTATTCGGGCAATCCGACGACATTTTATGCTGTCGCTTCCGGCGTGGACTTGACGTATCAATGGTATTCAACGACCTATGGCCAACTGAGCGACGGGGCCAATTATGCTGGTTCAGCCAGCGATGCCCTCACAGTGATCAATCAGACTGCAACAGACACGTATTATTGTATTGTCACCGATGCCTATGGACACCCTCTAACCAGTTCGTACGCCGTTGACACCGTCATCACAACTCCGACGGCTGTATTTTTCCCGCCAAATCAGGTGCCTTTGACAAATGTCGCCAATCTATTTACCTCCACTGGATTTACGAATTCGGCGCTGGGAACAGGTCCCATAGGGTATCAATGGTACTTTGAGCCGACCAACTCCACAATCTTCTCGGCACTGCCTGGCCAGAACAGTCCGGCGTTGAATCTATTCCTGGCTGATTACAGCACTGAAGGCAATTATTTCCTTCTGGCTTCGAATACGATTGGCGGAGGGAGCTTTGCCTACGGCCCAACCAATACCGTCGTCGAACTCGCTCCGCTGGTTGCCACCATGCTGCAATTGCACAATCTTCTGGTGACGTACACCAATGTGATTGCTGCAGGAAAAGTCAATCCGATCCAGGTGAACACGAATAATGTCACAGTTCAAGGTTACGTTTCCATGGTTGGTTATGGCAGCACCTATACCGAGTACTTTATCCAGGATGCTTCAGGTTTGGGGACCGAAGTCTACCTGCCCGGCTTCGGCAATACGAATGCGCCGCCCCTTGGGACGTTCGTGACCGTCAGCGCCCCGGTAGAGATTTATTATGGAGAGTTGGAAATGGCGCTCAGTTCGCCCAGTGCCGTCACCATAAACTCCGGGTCCATCCCTCTGACGCCCAGGCTTTTCAACTACGCGTTCAACAACGTGGCCACTAACAATTTTGGGTCTGTTGCGCTAACCTATCAATGTTCCCTGGTTACCTTCACCAATTGTTATCTCTATGGCAACAGAACTGGTGGCGCCCTGGGCATCTCCGGCAATCAGCATGACGGAATTGGGGGCATATTTGAGTCCAATAATTACACTCAGATATACTTTACTGCAGGTGGGCCGTATAACGTGACGAACGGCAATACCAACACATGGGAAATCTTTCAACCCGCCTATAATTATGGCCCGGCCGCCAATCCCGTTGAGATTAATCCTTTCGGTGGTGCGCCGATTCCCACCAACTGCGTTCAGTTAACCGGCATTTATGCGCCGTTTTCGGCCGGTGTCGCTGAACTAATACCGTCCCGGCTTGTGGATTATGGGACCAACACGCCGGCACCGTTCCTGGCCACAGCGGCAGAGAGCAAAAATGGCGCGGCCACCGTCAAATGGCCCGCAACTCCGGGTGTAACGTACAGCGTCTACAGCAGTACGAGCATCACTGGCCCGTGGACGCAAGCGGCCTACGGATTGACATACTACCCGACCAACGGGGCATTCACTGATACAAATAAATCGCCTGCGAAGTTCTATTACATTACCAGCCCATAAGGGGCTTGACAGCCAGCCGTTAATTGAGTTAATGGGAGAAGAAGGAAAAATAGAGCGATCATGTGCGCCGCTTTCATCAGTGAGCGGTGCGCGCTTTTACGAGGCCGCCTGTAAATGCAATCTTGGATCGAAAAGCTGTAGCGAGCTTATGAAGACCGAAAAAACGCGTGGTTTCACACTCATTGAGTTGCTGGTGGTAATTGCAATTATTGCCATCCTGGCGGCAATCATGCTTCCTGTCCTGAACCAGGCCATCGAGCGGGCAAAGCGCGCTAATTGCCTTTCCAACTTGAAACAATGGGGAACAGCGCTTCAGGTCTACGGAACAGACAATGACAGCGGGATGCCATGCGATGGTATGTCCGCCGCAGTCACACCCTCCGGCGTCCCTATTCAGGGAGGGGGAACGTATTGTGGTCAGGGGAGCAGTGGGACTCCGATGGATCCCTACGCGTGGTTTAATCTATTGCCGTCCCTTGTGGCGGATAAGCCGCTATCAAATTATTGGGCCAGGACGACTGGAGGACGTGGGATTAACGCCAGTACGGCCGCCTATCTGGGAATGCCATTTCCCGGCCAAAAAGGTCCCATATGGGAGTGCCCGAGCGCCAAGATGGCTTTGTCAACCATCGAAAACGGCGGTTTGGCATCGGCTGACAATCCACCTCAGGGCGACCCAGGCCCGGGTGGGTGCGGGTTTTTTAGTTACGACATGAATATTGATCTGAAAAGGGGGCCGGGAGACTCCGGACCGGGTAGCGGTACGTTACCGTGGCCGCGGATGCCGAAATTGACCTCATTTCGCAATCCTACAGCGACCGTGTTTATGTTTGACTGCGTTTTCGATCCCGTGACTGAACGTGGTGTAAATGGCGCGCCGCAATACAATTCGGTCAACCCGGCCAACCGCCAGAACAGTTACGCAGCCCGCCACAGTCTGGGCGGTGTGATTAATTTCCTGGACGGCCACGCCGCATATTACAAAGACAGCTACGTGACCAATGGCAACGGGTCATCGAGTGTCCCGTATAGTTCAGAACCATTGATTCCAGATATTATTTGGAACGCGGCGGGACGAGGCGCGGAAATCGGGATGTAGTGAATTCTCCGGCTGACTCGCCCCCTTCAGCAAGGCGGCCAAATCTTTGAATCGGTGTAACCTTTCCACGGCTTTCCTTTATGAAATGAAAGACGAGTAAATTATGCCGTCCCCGGGACTGAAACTGCCGATGATTGCAAAACAGACCCACAAAAATACTTTGCAAAATCGGGAAAATTGCGGAGATTCCACGGTCGCAATGTTTTCAAGAATCTGCCACTACCGCGAGCTTGCAAAAAGAGCCACGCCAACCATGAAAGTAATGAAAGTCATCCAAACGCTATTTTGCATCCTGATAATGTCCTCGACAGCACGCGCTTATGTATTATTCGAAGACGCCTCGAATTATCCGTATGCCAACGGCACCGTTGAGGGCCAGGGCCAATGGTATTGCTATTATCCGGCCGTCCCCTATCACGACGCCACGGTGACCAACAACGTTTTGCTCCTGAATATCACCAATAATGACTCGGTTGCGACGCCAATCAGTGGCTGGACGAATCAAAGTGGAATCAACTATGCCAGCTTCATGATCAATGTGAGCCAGTTGCCAGTCCAAAACAGCCAGTTCCTAAGTGAAAATGGCGAAATCTGCCAGCTTCAGAATAAAAACGACGCCGCTGACGTATGCCATGTCTTCATTGATACCAGAAGCACATCGGTGCCAGGGACTTATCAGCTTGGAATCGCCGGTTTTGACCCATCCCTTGCGGCCTTCACGCCTCCAAGCGACTACCCGATGGATCTGGCCACGGACGTTTGGTATAACGTGGTTGTCCTTTATGACACGAATCAGACCGACGCCGCGTATGGCCTGGATGGCGCCACGCTCTGGGTGAATCCCTCATTGCAGGACTATACAAACGACCTTGAGGGCGTTGGTTTCGGACAAGGCGGCATCGGTACGGGCTACGTCAATCCACTGGACCAAACGGAAAATACGAACCTTTCATTCATAAACGTATCGCAAATCGGGTTCAGCCCGAATGTTGACGCAGGAATCAGTAATATCATCGTCGGCACCGAATTCTCCGATGTTCTTCGCACCAATCCTCCAGTATTTGGAATCCAGCCGCAGTCCGGGACGGTTTATCTCAGAAATTCGTTCACGCTTTACGCCGTGGCGTCCGGCGCGGATTTGACCTACCAATGGCGTGACGCTTCGGGCCCGTTAAGTGACAACTCAAATTATACCGGCTCAACTAACGATACCCTTGTGGTTACGAATCTCTCGGTCTCGGACACGTATGTTTGCGTCGTCACCGACGCCTATGGCGCTACGGCAACCAGTTTGAGCGCCGCTGAAATGGTCATCACCACCCCGACCCCGGTATTTTTCCAAAATGAAACCCCGGTTACAAATTACGCCAACGAATATACCACCACCGGTTTTACCAACGTCGCCGCAGGCACGGGACCCATTTCGTACCAATGGTATTTTGCCCCCGCCAGCAGCCCAACCGCGTACTCGTTATTGCATGGACAAACGGGCGCTACGCTAACACTCTCTTTAGACACCACCAACGTCCAGGGCAATTATTACGTCGCCGCATCCACGAACGGAGTCATTGTTGCCGTCGGGCCAACCAATACGTTGGTGGAACCGCCTCCGCTCAGTTTCAACATGTCACAGTTGCACGCCCTGGTTCAGTCCTACTCGAATCAAATCGCCGCAAACCCGGTGGGCACCGTTTATATTGGCACAAATAACGTGACCGTGACGGGCTATGTGGCTCAATTCAACGGATTTGGCTCGACCTGGACCGAATACTATATCCAGGACGCCTCCGGTTTGGGCGTGCAGGTTCATCTCGAGGACGCGGCGGAGGATTTAGACAACTCGTCCATGCCGTCGGTTGGGACCTGCGTGACCGTCACCGGCCAACTCGAAGTCGTTCATAATCAAATTGCTATAGTACTGAACGATTCATCCGGTATCACCATAGTGCCGACCGCGCCCTCAATGACGATTAGTCCGACGCTCGCCAACGGGTTGTTCAACGGCTTCGTGACCAACGGCCTGGGTACCAACGCGTTCCTCTATAATGCTTCGCTGGTCACATTGACGAACGTCTACATCTATGGCGACAGGAACGGCGATCCGGTTGCCAATGGCGGTGCGTTTTTCCCGAACTCCTATTCCATCGAGTACGTTACCGCAGGCGGCCCATATAATGCTGCAACCGGCAACACGAATATGCTGGAGCTGTACCAGTTTGGATACGATTACCCGATCAGCGTCCTTCAAAGTGAATTCGACAACGCCCCGATTCCGACGAATTGCTTTCAACTGACGGGAATCTACGTTGATTATGACGGGGTGGGCAAACTGGAGCCATCCCGGCTGGCCGATTACGTCGTCAGTCGGCCATCGCTTGCAGTCCGTTTGACGGACACCAATGGGACTCCCAAAGTCTTTTGGCCATTGCAGATTGGTTCAACCTACAGCCTTTACAGTGCAACGAATTTGGACGGCCCATGGGTGCGGACGACTGGTCTGGCGTATTATCCAACCAACGTGGTGCCGTTCACCGACACCAATCGAGCGCCGGCCAAATTCTATTACATCACGAGTCCGTAATTCGGTGCATTTATTACCTGGACAACCCGTGAATTCGTTTTTTAAGCCACGCATTTTGGCGACAGCGCTGGGTGCGCTATTTCTTTGTTCCTGCGTCGCGCCACCTTCCGGGCCGCCGCTCATCGTCCCGCTGTCCCATATTCCAGCGAAAAAGCTTCCCGGCAGCGTCGTGATGAACGACGACGCCGGTCGTGGCAATTGGATTTTCGTCACGGTCCGAATGCAGAATGGCGAAGCATTGCCTTGTGTATTGGATACGGGGGCATTTAGTACGCTTCTTGACAAGTCACTGGAACCGAAGTTGGGGCGGCGTATCGATTCGGGCACGCTGCGCGTCTTCGGCGCCGCGCACCGTATGAACCAATATGATGCGCCTGCCCTCTACATGGGCAGAACGCCGCTCATGATGACCGGTCCGTACATCTTCACCGACAATTTGAAAAGCCTGTCAAATTACGCCGGTCGGCCGATCCTGGGGATGATCGGAATGGACATATTGGCCCACTATTGTGTGCAATTCGATTTCGTCGCCAATAAAGTCCGCTTTCTCAACGGTCCGCGCTCCGATAAGAGAGAATGGGGTGCGCCGTATCCGCTGACGGACGGTGGCGACGGCTGTTTTTCCATCAGCCAGAATCTCACGGGCGCCGCAGGCCCCGCTTCATTGATTGACGCGGGTTGCACGTATGACGGTTGGCTGGTCCCGGATTTGTACCGCCAATGGACCAATCGGGCAGCGCCGCCAATGAAAGGCCAGGTCCGGTTCCCCAGGGCGATTCTTGGCGGCTCGGTCTATACCGACGTGAACCTGGAAGGACTCAGGCCAAAATTGTTTTCAAGCGGTGATCCGCACCTGAAACTCAACGGTATTGGCCTTACCATGATGTCCCGGAATTTAGTCACTTTGGATTTTCCGGAAAGGACTCTATATCTTAAGCCCATTTGCCAGGGGCCTTTCGTTGACCAGGCGATGCGCAGACGAGCAAATTCGGAAGCGCTTTCAGCGGTTCATTTCCTGACAAACCTGGCTCGCCAGGGCCAGCTCCCGGGCTGGTCCGCGGCCGATCAGCCGGCACAATCGGCAGGCGCAATTCAATTTCACTTTTCGTATCCGCACATTGTGACCGTGGACGACTTTAGAAAAAAAGGAGATCCCTCAATTTATCATTATCGAGTGATGCGTGGCTCCGCCAACGGCCCCTGGAAGCTCGTCAAAGCCTGGCGGAGCGATTCCGCGGGAAAGTTGATTGAAAAGTATTTGCCGAAATGAAATTCCTGCGCGCTGTCTTCCGAAGGTTGGCGCCCTTGTTGTTTTTCTGCTGTCTTTTCCCGAGGTCCGCAATTGCATCTTCTCTCGACAGCGCTCTTCCCGTCGCTCAACGGCCTCCAGACGTTTCTATGAACAAAGACGCCGGTCTCGGAAACTGGATCGTCGTTAACATCCACCTGGCCGGCGGCGAAAATTTTCCAGTCGTGCTGGACACGGGCTGTCCAACCACGTGTTTGGACCTGTCCTTCAAACCGAAATTGGGACAATGCATCGAAACGAACACGCTCTGGGACTTTGGCGTTGAATCTGAAACCATGGTTTTTCTCGCGCCAAAACTCTTCTTGAAGAATACGCCGCTAATGAAGATTGGCCCTTACGTCGTGACGGACAATTGCAAGGAAATTTCCAGTGCCGCCGGCCACCCGGTCATGGGAATACTCGGCATGGACGTTCTCCAAAACTATTGCATCCAACTCGATTTTGCCGCGCGCAAAATCCGGTTTCTGGACTATGACCGCGCAAACAAGGGCCTTTGGGGCGCGCCTCTAAAAATCTTTGGCGTGGGCGACGGTTGCGTGGCTATCAACGGGAACCTGGCCGGTGCCCGCGATCCTGGTTCGCTCATTGATACCGGATACAATCAGGACGGCTGGCTGGTTCCGGATCTTTACGAACAATGGACAAATTCGGCGGCGCCTCTCCGCGAAGGCGAGGTTCATTCTCCCGACGGTACGCTCGGCGCGCAGATTTATCCGGCCATGAATTTGCGCGGCGTGGACCGTGTGCTGCATTCCACGGGTGACGCTCACATTAAATTCAATGGCATCGGCGTGCGCTTCCTGGCGCGTCACCTCGTTACCCTGGATTTTCCCGAGCAAACACTTTACCTCAAGCGTGTCAGTGACGGTCCTCCTGTAGACACGGACCTGGAGTTGGAAGGAAAGTCGGCCGTGAAATTCCTGAAAAATCTTATACCACGGGGCAAACTTCCTGGATGGGGAAAAGACGATAGCATTGCCGGCAACCGCGTGACGG
>Ga0210390_10003343_pt1 | contig 13759 bp, 8 predicted proteins | sample IncBWH11OmetaG_FD_161050 | JGI IMG/M metagenome (GOLD analysis project Ga0210390, IMG submission 161050) | Forest soil microbial communities from Barre Woods Harvard Forest LTER site, Petersham, Massachusetts, United States - Inc-BW-H-11-O ...
TCCCGGGCCACGGCGGCTGGCCTGGCCGGGCGGTTGACGGGGTTGCTGGCCGCTGCTGCTGACCGGCCGGACGCCCCGCTGAGCAGCCTCGATATCACCCTGCCCGGCGAACGACGCGCACTAGCCGCCTGGAGGGACACGCCGCGCCCGGTGCGGCCGGCCACGATTCCCGAGCTGTTCGAAGCGCAAGCGGCCCGGGCGCCCGGTGCGATCGCGGTGGTGTGCCCGGACGCGCGGCTGAGCTACGCCGAGGTCGACCAGGCGGCGAACAAGCTTGCCCGCTTTCTGGCGTCGGCGAGGGTCGGCCCTGAGGCCGTCGTCGGCGTTGTGCTCCCCAGAACATCCCAGCTGATCGTGGCGCTGATCGCGGTGCTGAAGGCCGGAGCCGCCTGCCTGCCCGTCGATCCCGGCTACCCGTCGGCCAGGATCGGGCTCATGCTGGCCGACGCCGGGTGCGCGGCCGTGCTGACCACCGGGAGCTGCCAGGAATGCCTCCCGACCGAAGTGCCCCGGCTGGTGCTAGACGATCCGGACGTCGCCGCGGTCATCGCCGCGCAGCGGCCGGACAGGCCGCGCGATGCCGACAGGACCGCACCGTTGCGTGCGACTCACCCCGCCTATGTGATCTACACGTCCGGATCGACGGGAGTACCGAAGGGCGTCGTGGTGACCCACGAGTCTGTGGCCAGCCTGTTTCACGCCCACGTCCGCGGCTTCTACCGGGCGGCCGGGCGGGGCAGGCTTCGTGCCGCCCTGGCCGCGTCGGTCTCTTTTGACGCATTCTGGGAAGCTGTGCTGCTCATGATGGGCGGTCATGAGCTGCACCTGATCGACGATCACGACCGTCGCGACCCCGAGGCCATCGCCGCTTACGCCGCCCGCCACCAGATCGACTTCCTGAATGTCAGCCCGTCGCTGTTCGCCGAGCTGCGTGCGGTCTGGCCGCCGCTGCAGGGCTGGCCGCGGCTTGTCGTCCTGGGCGGAGAGCAGGTAACCAGGCAGGATTGGGGTGCTCTGGCCGCGATCGGCGGGACCGCGGGCCACAACTTCTACGGGCCGACCGAATGCACGATCGACGCGGTCACCGCCCCTATCACCGCCGGGCAGGAACCTGTCATCGGCAGGCCGCTGCGAGGCGTCCGCGCTTACGTGCTCGATGAGTGCCTGCGGCCGGTCCCGTCGCTGGTCGCCGGCGAGCTGTACCTCGCCGGCCGCTGCCTGGCACGCGGGTACCTGCGCCAGCCTGGGCTGACGGCGGAGCGGTTCGTTGCCGACCCGCTCGGGCCTGCCGGGTCGCGAATGTACAGGACCGGCGACGTGGCCCGGTGGACGGCAGACGGGCAGTTGGCCTTCCTCGGCCGCGCCGACGACCAGGTGAAGATACGGGGACTGCGGATCGAGCCAGCCGAGACGCAGGCCGTGCTGGCCAGCCATCCGGAAGTCGCGGGCGCCGCGGTCGTCGTGCGCGACGACCTTCCGGGGGGACGCGGCCTAGCCGCCTACGTGGTTCCCGCTGGCAGCCATGTCGACTGTGCGCGGCTGCGCCGGCACGCGGCGGCGCGGCTGCCCGGTTACCTGATGCCCGCGACGCTCACGGTCGTCGACAGGCTGCCGCTCAGCCCGCGGGGCAAGCTCGACGCCGGGTTGCTGCCCGTGCCGTCGGTGCCTGTCGGCACCGACGCCCGCCGCGGGCCGCGCACGCCCCCGGAGGCGGCGATGTGCGCCCTGTTCGCCGAGGTTCTGGGGGCGCGGCAGGTGGGGCCCGAGGACAGTTTCTTCGAGTTGGGCGGTCACTCGCTGCTGGCTGTCCGGCTGATCAGCCGGGTCAGGTCCGCGTTCGGGGCCAGCCTGTCGGTTAGCAGCCTGTTCAGCTCGCCCACCCCGGCCGGGCTGGCCGAGCGACTGGTAGCGGGGCCAGGGCCGGACCCGCTGGCCACGGTGCTGCCGCTGCGTGCCGACGGCACCAGCCTCCCGCTATTCTGCATTCACCCGGGCGGCGGCCTGAGCTGGTGCTACGCCGCGCTGCCCGGCTGGCTAGGGCCAGACGTGCCGGTCTACGGCCTGCAGGCACGCGGCCTGCACGACGGTGAGCGGCTGCCGGCCAGCATCGCCGAGATGGCGGCCGATTACCTGGATCAGATTCGGGCGCTGCAACCGGCCGGCCCTTATCATCTCGCCGGGTGGTGCTTCGGCGGCGGCGTCGCGCACCAGATCGCTGTCCAGGCGCAGGCGGCCGGAGACGACGTGGGCATGCTCGCGCTTGTCGATGCGGTCCCGTCAAACCCCTCCGATGGCCGCCGCATCGCGACGCCGGAGGAGCTTCCGGTCAGTGAGCGAGGACTGCTCCGCGACGTGCTGAATGGGTTTGACGTCGATCTTCCGGGTCTCGATGACCAGACGCTGGACCGCGCCAGCACCCTGGAGATCATCAGGCAGCAGAGCTCGGCGGCGGCCGGCCTGGCCGGCCACAGCGTGCTCGCCCTGATGAGGGTGCTGCGCAACAACATCTGGCTGTCGATAGACGCCGTTCCCGGAACGTTCGACGGCAGCATGCTGTTCTTTGCCGCCAGGGCCGACGGCGTCGATCCGGCCCGGTGGGCCCCCTACGTGACCGGCAAGGTCCGGACGTACTACGTCCCGGCCAGGCACGACCACATGACGCACGCCACCGCGATCGCCGATATCGCGCCGGTTCTGCTCGCTGCGCTGGGCGGGTCGCGATGACTGGCCTGGGCGCCGCGGGCCGCTGGCACGCGGCCATCGAGCGGGCGGATACCGACCTCCTCGACTGCCTGGCCGTGAACCTGGCGGTGCTGCTCGCCTGGCACGGCACCGCGGATGTCTGCACCCCGTTCGCGGCTAGGTGGCGGTTCCGGCTGCGCCGCGACGGGACAGCGGGCAGCAGGCCGGACCTGCCGGCCCGGGACCTGGCGGACGACCTGAGACAGCTAGCCGGATGGGAGCTGTGCTGGCAGCCGGCGGCGAGTCTCGCCGGTGAGCTGCCCGCCTGGGCCGCCGCGTGTGACGCCGGCTGGCCAGTGCTGGTGGTGGCGGACTCGTTCGACATGCCCTGGATCCCCTATGCCGGCCACGAGCACATGGAGCACAGCTTCATCGTCGCCGGAGTGGACGGCAGCCGCCTGACCATTACCGACGGCTACACCAATGCTACCGAGTGGGGTGCGGCGGAGCCGGTGACGGCGACCGTCGGCCGGGCGGAGATCGCCGGGCTGCTAGCCGGGACCGGGCGCTGGTCGGTCCCGCGCCCGGCGGGTCGGCGTGTGGCCGCCCCCACGCCGACCGCGACCACCGTCGCTCGGTTCCTCCGGGACAACGCGGACGAGATCCGCGCCGCGTACGCGGCTCGCCGCTACGACACCTTCCTGCGCTGGGCCGCCGCGCAGGCTCACGCCGGCGACCTGGCGCCGGTTGCCTTGGACAGCTGGCTGCTGGCCCGCAGCCGCAGGCTGCACGCCCGGTGGCTGGACAGTAGCGCCGCGGCCTGGGTGCCCGCCGAGGTCAGGCTGGACTTCGCCGCCAGTGTGGCCGAGGCGTGGACGCGGGCGGCGCAGATGTGCTACATCGGTCTGCGCAGGACACGGTCCGGCCGGGCCGTGCCGCCCGCGCTGACGGAGTGTCTTTACCAGGCCTGCTCGGCCGAGCAGGACTTGGGCCGTGTGGCGCGCTACGGCACCGGCCGCACCTCCGTGGCGGCACAAGAGCGCCGGGCCCAGGGTGGTGCGCCCCGGTGCTGATCCACGAGCGGGTACGCAGCCAGGCGGGGTTGACGCCGGGTGCTGCCGCGCTGGTCACCGACGATGGCAGCGTGCTCAGCTACCGGGGCCTGACCGAGGCGGCGGATGCGCTCGCCGCGCGGCTCGCCGTCGAGGCTGAACCCGGTGCCAGGGTAGCGATCCTGATGCGCAAGCGGGCGGCTGCGGTGATCGCGATGCTGGCAGCATTGCGGGCCGGCCTGCCGTACCTCCCGCTGGCTGCCGACTGGCCGCCGGCCAGGCAGCGTCTGATCGTCGCCGACGCCAGGCCGGCCCTCGTGCTCACCGACGACGACCTCGCCGGGGCGGCGGCGGCCCTCGGCCCACCGTGCTGGGTCCTCGGCCCGCTCGGGCAGCCACCGGCTGCGGGCCGCCGCCCGCGGCCGACTCCGGCGGTTCGCGTGGGCGCGGACGACCTCGCGTACATCCTGTACACCAGCGGGTCTACCGGTACTCCTAAGGGCGTCATGATCAGCCACGGTAACGCCGCCTTCTTCGCGGACTGGGCCAGCAAGGAGTTCCCGCTCGGCCCGGGCGACCGGGTGGCCGTGCACGCCTCGCTGCACTTTGACCTGCCGGTCTATGACATCTACGTAGGCCTGGGCAGCGGCGCGTGCGTGTGCCTGCTGCCCGAGCGCAGCGCCATCTTCCCCGAGGCGACGTTCAGGTTCCTGCGCGACCACCGCGCGACGGCGGTGTACGCGGTCCCGTCCGCGTTGCACGCGCTTGTGACCAGGTCAGGACTGGCCCGCGAAGGGCTGCCAGCGCTGCGCCAGGTCCTCTACGCCGGCGAGGAGTACTACCCGGCGCCGCTTCGCCGCTTGCGTGCCGCGCTACCGCACGCGGTCATCGCGAACCTCTACGGCCCAGTCGAGACCAACGTCGTCACCAGGCTCGTGGTCGGGACCGGCCACCTGGCCATGCAGCGGATCCCGCTGGGCACTCCCGCTCCCGGGGTGCGGATCGCGCTGCTGGGCGACGATGGCGCCGTGCGCGCCGATGACGAGGCCGAGGCCGAGGCCGAGGGGGAGATTCTGGTGGCCGGCCGCTGCGTGACGCCTGGCTACCTCAACAAGCCTGCCCAGACCGCGGCCGCGACGCTTCAGGCCGGGCCTCCGGCCGCGCCGGTCCGCTACTACCGGACTGGTGACTACGCTCGACGGGACTCCGACGGCCTGCTGCACTACCTCGGCAGGCGGGACGGTCTGATCAAGATCCGGGGGATCCGGGTCGAGCTGGGCGAGATCGAGGCCGTGATCGCCTCGCTGCCCGGAGTCAGCGAGGTAGCCGCCGTCGCCACGCCGGACCCAGCCGTCACGGCTCGCCTGCACGCCCTGGTGATCCCGGTCGGCCCGGACGTCACCGCGGACGACATCACCGGCCAGTGCCGTGACCTGCTGCCCAGTTACATGATCCCGGACATCCGGCTGCTCGCCGCGCTGCCGAGGACGAGCACGGGCAAGATCGCCCGGTCGCAGCTCGGTGCCCTGGTGACCAGCCAGCAGGATGCGCGGCCATGACGGCGGCGCTGCCCATCGGGCACATCGTCGCCGTCATCGCGGATGTGCTGCGCCGGGACCCGGAGCATATCGACGCCGACACGGTGCTGTACGACCTGCCGGGATTCGACTCGCTGGCACTGGTGACGATCCTGGCCAGGCTGGAGGACGCGCTTGGCGCGGAGATCCCGGCCGAGTGGATAGTTCCGGAAGCCTTTGCCAGCGTCGGCGCCCTGGCCAGCCTGCTCGAGGCAGCCGCCGGAGTCGCCAGCGGCGCGGGAGACCGACCATGAGGCTGCTGCACGAGGTGCTCGACGCCGCGCCGGCTGGCCGGTCGGCCATCAAGCACTCCGACGTCACGCTGACCTACGGCGAGCTCCGCGACCGCAGTCTGGGCTTGGCGAGCTGGCTGGCCGACAGGGGAGTGGCCCGGGGTGACCGGATCGTCGTCCAGGCAGCGAATCATCCGGAGTCGGCCGCGCTCCTGTACGCCGCGTCGCGTCTGGGCGCGATCTTCACGCATCTGCATCCCGCGGCTCAGCCCTACCAGCTCCGGCATGTGTTCGCCGACTGCGAGCCGGCCCTGATAATCGCCGACCAGGGGTGCATGGCCGCGGCCCGCGCCTCGGCTGTCGCAGACGTCTGCTGTCTGCAGGAGCTGCCCGCCGACTGCGGCCCGGGCCGGGCGCCGGTCGGGCAGTCCGCCAGCCCGTCAGACCCGGCCTGCCTGATCTACACCTCGGGTTCCACCGCCATGCCCAAGGCAGTGGTATCGCCGCACGCGCAGATGATCTTCGCCGCCCGCGCCATCCAGCAGCGGCTCATGTACCGGGCGGACGACGCCGTATTCTGCGCCCTGCCGCTGTCTTTCGACTACGGCCTCTACCAGCTTCTGCTGTGCGCGCTGGCCGGGGCGCAGCTCGTGCTCGGCGGCCAGGACGAGGCGGGCCCGGCCCTGCTCGCCACGCTGGCGCGGGAGCGTATCAGCGTCGCTCCCCTGGTACCCGCGATGGCCGGCACCTTGGCCCGGCTGCTGGCACGCGCAGGTCAGCCCGGCACCAGGCTGCGACTGATCACTAACACCGGTGCGGCCATGCCCGGGTCCGTCCTCAGCCAACTCCGGGCCGCGCTGCCCAGCCTGCGCGTGCAGCTCATGTTCGGCCTCACAGAATGCAAGCGGGTCTCCATCATGGAACCAGACGGTGATCTCGCCCGGCCCGGATCATGCGGCCTCCCGCTCGGCGGAACCGAGGCCTGGGCCGTCGGCCCGGCGGGCGAGCGGCTGCCGCCAGGCCAGACCGGCGAGCTTGTCGTGCGCGGCCCGCACGTGATGGCCGGGTACTGGCGGGCGCCCGCGCTGACCGCCAGCCGCTTCCGCGTCGGCAACGATGGAACGCCGATCCTGCGAACCGGTGACTTCTGCTCTTTCGACAGTGACGGCTACCTGTACTTCGCCGGGCGGATCGACGACACGTACAAGAGCAGGGGCCTGCGGGTCAGCGTGGCCGAGGTAGAGGCGGCTGCCCTGGACGTCCCTGGCGTCACCGCCGCCGCCGTACTCCCGCCGTCGGCCGCGCGGCCGGCCGCGCTGCTCGCCGTCACCGGGGATGTCTCGCCTTCGCACGTGCTCAGGGAGCTGACAGCGCGGCTGGAGGACTTCAAGGTGCCGGCGGCGTGCCACGTCCTGCCCGCGATGCCGCTGACGGCTCATGGCAAGACAGACAGGAACGTGGTCGCGGCCAGGCTCGGGGAGGCACCGCGGTGAGCACCGCGCAGGCTGCTCCGCGGCAACCGACCGTGCCGCCGGAATCTGGGCAGCTGACCGCGGCGCGGCTGTCAGCAGTGCACCGGGCCGCCCGGCTCTACGGGACTCCGGCCTACGTCTACGACCTGGCTGAGGTCCGGAGTGCGCACGCGGAGCTCACGGCGCTGCTGCCCGAGCGCAGCCTGCTGTACTACTCAGTCAAGGCCAACCCGCATCCGGTGGTGTGCCGGGAACTCGCCGGGCTTGGCTGCGGCGCCGAGGTGAGCTCGGCCGGTGAGGTGCAGACCTGCATCGCCGCCGGCTTTCCGGCCGACCGCTGCCTGTTCACCGGGCCGGGCAAGACGCCAGCCGAGATCAGCCAGGCGATCCGGGATGGAATCCGGGACTTCTCTGTCGAGTCGCCCGCCGACCTGCGCCGGGTCGCGGCGGCCGCCGCCACGGCCAGAACCCGGCTGCGCTGCCTGCTGCGCGTCAACCTCGATACCCGCGTGCCCGGGATGGGCCTGACCATGACCGGTGTCGCCTCGCAGTTCGGCACCGATGCGCGGCAGGTACTGGACCGTCCGGGCGACTTCGCGGACGACGATTACGCGCGGCTGACAGGGGTGCACCTGTTCATGGGATCGAACCTGGCCGACCAGGACGTCCTGGTGCGCCAGTTTGACGTCGCGCTGCAGTCCGTCACCGGCCTTGAATCCGCGCTCGGCCGCCCGCTGCCGTTCATCGACCTGGGCGGTGGTTTCGCGGCGCCGTTTGCCCGGCCTGGCGGAAGACCCGACTACGCCGGGCTGCGTGAGAGGCTGGCCGAGCTGGTCGCCCGACGACTGCCGGGCGGCCAGCCGCGGCAGCTGGCCTTTGAGTCTGGCCGCTACCTGGTGGGCGGGTGCGGCATCCTGGTCGCCCGCGTGCTGGACGTCAAAGACTCCAAGGGCAGCACGTTTGTGGTACTGGATAGCGGCATCAACCATCTTGGCGGGATGGCCGGGCTGCGCCGGGTGCCATCGGCCCGGGTGGAGCCGCTCGCCGCCCGCCCGGCCACGCCCGCGGACACGTCTGGCGAGATCCCCGACTGCTACTTCGCGGGGCCGTTGTGCACTCCGCTGGATACCTGGGCGCGCGGCGTGACCGCGCCGCCGCTGCGCGCCGGGGACCTGGTAACCGTGCCGAACGTCGGAGGCTACGGCCTGACCGCCAGCCTGCTGGCCTTCTTGAGCCGGGCGGCGGCGGTGGAGGTCATCGTCGATGGCAGCGAGATCCGCACCGCTGACCGCCTCACGCTCACCAGGCAGGCAGAGCACCCGCGCCCAGCGCATCCGCGAGCAGCGCATCCGCGAGCAGCGCATCCGTGCCCTTCCGGCCATCGCATCGTCGGCTCGGCAGATTCAGGAGACACCGCCATGCTGGACCCCGCCTTCGACCAGATTCTCCGCCGCCACCTGAAGTACCTGGATCCGGGCGACGCGCTTGACCCGGACCAGCCGCTGCGCGACCTGGGGCTGGACTCAATGCAGGCGGTCGAGCTGCTGTTCGATGTTGAAGACCGGTTCGACCGCGTGCTCGACGACGAGGAGCTCACCGCGGAGACGTTTGCGACCGCCCGCAGCCTGTGGGCCGTGATCAGCGGCGACGGGTCCGGGTCATGACGGTCACCCGCACTCACAGCGGCCTCATCGCGGGACCGGGGGGTGAGATCCCGGTCAGCGCCCGCGCGGTTGCCGTCGCGCAGGTCGCCGCCGAGCACGCCCGTGCATGCGACGAACGGGCCGAGTTCCCGGTCGCCGCGCTGACCGCGCTGCGCGACAGCGGGCTGATGGGACTGCTGATCCCGCGCGAGTACGGTGGCCTCGGCGGATCGCTGGGCGACCTGGCAGACGTGGCCGCGGTACTGGCCGGGCCCTGCCTGTCTACGGCTCTCATCTGGGCCATGCACTGCCAGCAGGCAGCCACCATCGCCGGGCACGCCGAGCCGGCGCTCAAGGAGCGGCTGCTGCCGCGCATCGCCGCCGGCGAGATTTACCTGGCGTCGGTGACCACGGAGTACGGCAAGGGCGGTCACCTGCTGTCCTGCCACTCGCCGCTGGCCAGCGACGGGCAGTGGCTCACCATCCATCGGGACGCTCCCGTGGTCACCGGGGGCGAGTACGCGGACGGATTCCTCATCTTGATGCAGGCGCCGCTGCCCAGCACTCCCTCGGCGGTAGCCCTCGTCTACGCCGACCGCCGCCAGCTCCGGGCCAGCCCATCTGGCGGGTGGAACCCGATGGGGATGCGGGCCAGCCGCAGCGTCGCGATGAAGCTGTCCGGCCGGGTCCCGCCCGACCAGATGATAGGCGGCCCGGACGGGTTCCGGCCGATCGCCGTCGGCACTTTCATCCCGGCTGGCCACGTCGGCTGGGCGGCGGCGTGGCTGGGCGCCGCCGCCGAGGCCCTGCGCGGGATCGTCGCGACGGCCCGCACCCCGGCGGGACGCAGGCAGCTCAATGCGGACTCGGACGCGTTCCGCCACCAGCTCGCGCGGATCAGGATCGACCTGGACCTTGTCGGCTCGCTGCTGCGGGGCGTCATCGCCGAGATAGAGCGGCCGGGAGCCGACATCGAGGCCGCGGACTGCCAGTTGCGCCTCAACGGACTGAAGGTCGCGGCCTCGGAGCTGTGCTTCTCCGCGGTCGACCGCCTGATCCAGCTGTCCGGGCTGCGCGGCGGTTACCTGCGGGACTCGCCGCTGCACCTCGAGCGCACGTTCCGAGACCTGCGCTCGGCCAGCCTCAACTATGCCAACGAGCGGCTGCTGTCCGCCAACGGCGTACTGACTCTGCTGGATCGCCATGTCCGCCTCGGCTAACCGGTCCGCACCCCCGCCGGCCGCGCTTCCCCTGGCCGGTGCGGCGGCCATCCGCGCCGCCGTGGACGCGGCGGTCACGGGTGCGCCCGGCGGGCCGCCCTGGGAGTACGCCAGGTTGGTGCTGGCCGCCATCGGCAGGGCGGGCGGCCTGCGGGCTTGCCTCAGCCAGGATGCGGAGGATGGATCGGAAGGGCTGGCGCTGGACGGGCTGCGCACGCTGATTCAGCGTCTGGCGGTCAGGGCGCCGTCCGGGGTCACCCTGGCTGCCTGTGTCCAGGCCGCGCTGTTCATCCCGCTCATGGCCGAGCTCGCCGACGGAGCCCAGCGCCGTGTTCTCGACGAGGTCCTTGACGGCGAGGCGGTGGCGTCCGTGGCGATCTCGGATGCCGGGATCGCCGGCTCCGACCCGGCCGCGATGGCGACCACGCTGCGCCGGTCAGGCGACGACTGGATCCTCAACGGTGCCAAAGACTGGGTGACCGGTGCCTGCATCGCCAGCTACGTGCTGGTGTGCGCGCGCACCGGCGCCGAAGACAGGCACTTCTCGAACTTCAGCCTGGTGCTGGTCCCCGTCGGCCTGCCCGGCGTGACGATAAGGCCGCGCGACACCGCGGTGATGCGGCACGCCGGCCTCGGCAGCGTCCGGTTCACCGAGGTCCGGCTGCCGTACCGGGCGCTGGTCGGCAGGCAGGGGCGCGGGCTCGCCTACTTCCTGCGCTACGTGGCGACCGAGAGGCTGGCCGGCGGCTTCTGGGCCACGGCGATCGGACGCGATCAGGTCCGCCGCACCGCCGCCTGGCTCAGACGGCGTGATGTGGCAGGTGGCTCCCTGTGGGACAACCCGGCAGTCCGCCGCCAGCTGGCCGAGGCCGCGATCGGCGTCAGGCTGATCGAGGCACTGACCGAGGACATCCTGCGGCAGCGGGCCACCGCCCCGCCGCCGACCGGCGATACCGCGGCGCTGAAAGCCGCCGTGGGGCCCTGGCTGACCTCGGCCCTAGGCACGTGCGTCCAGCTGCACGGCGCCGACGGCCTCACTACGCAGGGCGGCTTGTTCCAGCTGCTGGCCGACGCGCGCGCGTTCGGCATCGCCGGCGGGACGACCGAGACCATGCTTGAGCTCGTGGCGCAGAGCGAGCTTGTCCTGGGGGACCCGGGAGCCGAGGCAGTCGACGCTCCGGAGCACGGAAAGGAATCCCATGGCCAATCCGTTCGATGACGAGAACGGCGAATTCCTCGTCCTCCTCAACGGCGAGGGGCAGCATTCGCTGTGGCCGTCCTTCGCTGACATTCCCGCGGGCTGGAAGGCGGCCCACGGACCGGACAGCCGCCATTCGTGCCTGGAATACATAGCAGGGAACTGGACCGACATGCGCCCGGCCAGCCTGATCGCGGCCATGGCGGAAGCCCGTCATGGCCGGCCGGATCGGCGATGACGGCGAAACCGCCCGCGACAGCACGGCTGACCGCCGATGCCGACCTGCCGCTGCTCGCGGGCCAGCTTGGCATCTGGCTTGCGTGCTCTCGCGATCCCGCCGCGGGTTCCGCGTTCAATCTCGCGTACGGCATTGACCTCGGCGGATGCCTCGATCCGTCTGTCCTTGAGGCAGCCATCAGGCAGATCACCACAGAGGCCGATACCCTGCAATTCTGCCTAGCGCTCCGTGACCCAGTACCCCGCCTGGAGCCGGCGGTGCCATGCGCGCGACTTCTGCGGTGTGTCGACGTCAGCCTGCTGCCGCGGCCGCTAGCGGCGGCGGAGCAGCGAATAGCGGCGGACGTGGCCGCCCCGGTGCAGCTCACTGGGCAGCGCCTGTGGGCCGCGACGCTGTTCACCATCTCGGCTACCCGCCAGCTGCTATACCTCCGATTCCATCACCTGGTCGCCGACGGCTGGAGCCTTGATGCGATCGTGGCGAGGTTGGCCACCATCTACAGCGCGCTGATCTGCGCCGGCCCGCAGCCAGAGAACCCGTTCGGGCCGTTTGCTGACCTGCTGGCCGAGGAGGAGGCATACCGGTCGTCGGCTCGTTTCGGCCGGGATCAGCAGTACTGGGCGCAGCGGCTCAGCGGCGCCGCGCCCGCCCGCCTGCCTGCCGCGGGAGCGCGGCCCGGTCAGCGCCTGGTGCGCCAGATTGGCCTCACCAGTCAGGAGATGGCCGCGATCCAGCGGGCCGCTGATCGCGTGGGGTCGTCCTGGGCGGAGTTCGCCGTCGGGTCGGTCGCGCTGTACCTGGCCCGGGCGACCGGCACGAGCGACATCACGCTGGCGCTGCCAGTACCCGGCCGGGTGACCGGCGCCGAGCTGCTGGTCCCGGGCATGAAAGCCAACGTCGTCCCGCTGCGCCTGCGCGTGCGCCTGGACCAGGACATCACCGCGCTGATGCGCGCGGTCCGCGCCGAGATTTTCCTGGCGATGCGTCATTCCCGGTACCGGATGGAGGACATCCGCAAGGATCTCGCCGACGTCGGCGGCTCGTATCCTGGCGTGGTCGTCAACATCCCGCTACCCGAGCCGTTGCTCGACTTCGCCGGTGTACCAGGACAGGTGCGCAACTACTCGAACAGATACGTCGAGGATTTCTGCGCCACCTTCATGCGTGGCTCAGGCAGGACAGGCCGCATCGCCTTCGAGGCGAGCGGCAACGTGCACGGACGCGCTGATCTCGACGGGCACGCCACCGGCATCACGCAGCTTCTCGCGAACATGGCGGCAGCTTCCGATGAGCCGGTCGGGCGGATCGAGAACCTGAGCGCCGGGAACCGTCGTCGGCGGCTGCGACGAGCCGGATGCGCGGCGCCCGGCGAGGCGGACAGGTCGGCCACCGTGCCCGACCGCTTCGCCGTCCAGGTAGCCCGGTCGCCAGGCGCCGCCGCGGTCGTTACCGGGGCAGAAGTACTCACCTACCGGGAGCTGGACGCCGCGTCGAACCAGCTTGCCCGGTTTCTCGCCGCCAGGCAGGTGGGACCGGAGTCGGTCGTGGCGGTCTTGTCTCAGCCCAGCCCGCAGATGGTGATCGCGATCCTGGGGATAACCAAGGCGGGTGCCGCGTTCCTGACAATCGATCCCGGATACCCCACTGCGCGGATCGAGCAAGTGCTGGCAGATGCCCGGCCTTCGGCGATCCTGACCAGCGGCATCCACGCCCGTGTCGCCCGTGTCGCCCGCGCGTTCGCCGGCGCCGTCACTGACCTGGACAGTCCTGCCATCCGGGGGCTTGTGCGGGAGCTTGCGGCGTCGAGTTTCCCCGACGCGCAGCGGCGGGGTCCGCTGTTGCCTGGGCACTTGGCCTATCTCATCTACACATCTGGCTCGACCGGAGCGCCGAAGGGCGTCCTGGTCACGCACGCGGGCGTACCGCCGCTGGCAAGCGCCCAGGCGCGGCGGCTTGGCCTTGGGCCGGGCAGCCGGGTACTGCAGGCCTGCTCGCCGTCGTTCGACGCCTTCGTGTGGGAGGTGCTGTGCCCTCTACTGAACGGCGCGGCGCTGGTCCTGTCACCGGACGGCCGCACGCTGCCAGGGCGGGACCTCGGGCGGCTTGCCCATGCGGCCGACGTCACGCACGTGACCCTTCCGCCGGCCGCCCTGGCCGTCATGAGCACCGCGGATCTGCCGGTACGGACCACGGTGGTCGCCGCCGGGGAAGCCTGCCCGCCGGAGCTGGCCGCGCGCTGGTCGGCTGGCCGGACGATGCTCAACGCGTACGGCCCGGCTGAGACGACGGTGTGCACGACCATCAGCGAGCCGCTGCGAGGCCGCAGGCCGCCGCCGATCGGGAAGCCCATCCCCGGTGCGCGGGTGTATGTGCTGGATGGGGGGTTGCGGCTGGTTCCGGTGGGGGTTGTGGGTGAGGTGTACGTGGGGGGCGGCGGTGTGGCG
>Ga0210390_10003348_pt1 | contig 13751 bp, 10 predicted proteins | sample IncBWH11OmetaG_FD_161050 | JGI IMG/M metagenome (GOLD analysis project Ga0210390, IMG submission 161050) | Forest soil microbial communities from Barre Woods Harvard Forest LTER site, Petersham, Massachusetts, United States - Inc-BW-H-11-O ...
ACGAACTCAGTTTGAAGAAGACCGTTCTCATCAATGATCTTGAAGCCAACGCGTGGGGCATTGCCGCTCTCGATCCGGAAGATGTCGTGTCGCTGAACCAGGTGAAAGGAAACCCCGAGGGCAACCAGGCCGTCATCTCCGCTGGCACCGGACTGGGCGAGGCCGGCATGTATTGGGACGGCTCACGATATCGCATCTTCGCCACCGAAGGCGGCCACGCCGATTTTGCGCCGCGCAACGAATTGGAGATGGAGTTGTTCCGCTACCTCTCCGGCCGCCATGGACACGTCAGTTATGAGCGCATTGTCTCCGGTCCTGGGCTGGTCAACGTGTTTCACTTCCTGCGCGACACCGGCCGCGGAACCGAGCCGCAGTGGCTCACCGATGAATTGGTGCACGGCGACCCAGCGCCCGCCATCTCTACTGCCGCGCTCGACGGCAAATGCGGGTTGTGCGAACAAGCGGTGGATCTTTTCGTCTCGGTCTTTGGGGCGGAGACGGGAAATCTTGCTCTCAAGCTGATGGCCACTGGTGGAGTTTACCTGGGCGGTGGCATCGCTCCTAAGATGCTGGCCAAACTGTCCGGGCCATTGTTCATGAATGCATTCGTCGGAAAAGGCCGCATGCAGCCTCTGCTCGAAGCCATGCCAGTCAAAGTCATCACCAATGACAAAGCCGCATTGATGGGAGCCGCTCGCTGCGCAGTCGTCAACGGATCGGCTTGAAGTTCCTGCCTGCCGACTTCGCCACCTTTTATCAACAGGCAACACGTAACCACATAGCTCAGATCACAGCCGGGCGTGACCAAGGTCACTGACGTCATGCGCTGGTTCGTTCAAGATGAGCACGTCCAGCCTCAACGAAGAGCAGTTCCCACCGTGGACGCAGCACCCCCTGAGGCGAAACGACCCCGAATTTCCGGGAATGGGTTTCCCGCCATAGAAATTTATCTTTAGGGGTTGAGTCATGAAAAGCCTCAGTCTCTCGATTTTGATTTTGTGTACCTCCTTCGTGTCCGTGGCATGGAGTCAACAGCCAGGGTGCGATGCCTCCGCTTCGAACTCGTGTGCCGATCTTCACACCAATAACATCCCGCAGGTTCAACATGTAATCGTTCTGATCCAGGAGAATCGCACCCCGGACAATCTGTTTGGAAGCGATGCGTTTGCCAGCCAGCGCCAACTCCCGGGCGCCGACCTGGTCCAGCATGGCCTGTGTGGTTCCAAACAAATTCCTCTCCAGTCCCGCAATCTGGGAAATGCCTGCGACCCCAGACACTCGCACAAAACGGCGTGGATTCCAACCTATGACAAAGGGAAGATGGACGGGGCCTGCAGAATCCCAACAACCAGCTGCAGCGGGAAGAATCCCGAATACACGTACGTCCAATCGTCGAACGTAGTGCCGTTATTTCAAATCGCACAACAATACGGCTACGCCAATTATATGTTTCAAACCAATCAGGGACCGAGTTTCGCCGCGCATCAGTTCCTGCTCGCCGGCAGTTCGGCGCCCACATCTTTCAGCGACCCCACCCTGTGCCTCGACCCAGTAACCATGAAGAGTTCTCCTTGCTACCAATGGTTCAGTGCGGAGCTTACCAGTCCGGCGGGTGGCAAGGGGTACGGATGCGCCGCCTTGCAGACCATAATTCCGGATATTGATCCTGCTGGGAACGAAGCCAACGCGTACAACAATGGGCAGCCGTGCTACAACCACAATACCCTCGTGACCTTGCTCGACAATCAAACCCCGCCCATCAGTTGGAAATACTACGCACAGGCATCGTCGTCAGATCTACGGTCTACGCCGGCAGAGAGTCTTTGGACCGCACCGAACGCGATTTATGACATCTGTATGCCTCTCAACGGGAAGCAAACCGACTGTGATGGCTACGATTGGAAAAACTACGTGCAGAGTGTATTCCCCAATGCGGCCAAATATCCCAACAGCTATTCCCCCATTCTTACCGACCTTGGGGCCGACCCCAATCAGCCGCAATGCAGTCTTCCCGCCGTCAGCTGGGTGGTTCCTGACGGCAATTGGTCCGACCATGCAAGCCTGGACCCAAGTGGCACTGGGCCGTCCTGGATCGCGGCGATTGTCAATGCGGTTGGCGGCTACGACAACAACAACCGCAAGCTCGCGACCAATTGCGGATACTGGGCCAACACGGTTGTCCTGATTACCTGGGACGACTGGGGCGGCTGGTACGACCACGTCCTGCCCTGGCGCTGCAACAACGCGGGCCTCTGTAGCGGCTACCCCGGCGGTCTGGACGGCGCCGGCAGCGAGTATGTCTATGGCTTCCGTGTGCCCTTGCTGGTGGTCTCCGCCTACGCCAAGCCAGGTTACATTTCCGGTGCATGCGGCCAGCCCCGACAACCGAGCTGTCCAAACCAGAAGCAGCGATACATCCACGACTTCGGCAGCATCCTCAACTTCATTGAATATGCATTCGGGCGGGGTGGGGTTCCGCTGAGCTTTCCCGCATTCCCCGGCAAGGGAATCAGTCCCTCCTACCCCTACGCCGACGCCTTCGCTCCGGACGGCGCGATCGTTTGTGGGGCCAGATGCCCGCACCCGTATTCGCTCTCCGACTTTTTCAACTTTGCCACGCCACGTAACGTTTACACCGATCGTCGGGTCGAAATTAAAGCCAACCGGGTGTTTCCTGATACCCACCACAGTGGGCTGCTTCGTGAATTTCACGCCCGCAGATCCTGATTCTGACGCTAACGACCGCGACGAGGAGGATTGAGGCGCGGTCTAGCAAAGGCTGGTGTTGACAGAGCAACAGCTCCGCGCGGCAGGGCGTGATCAAGGTCACCGAAGTCACGCCGTGGCTCATTCAGGCTCACCGAGTGAATCGCGATATTTCAATAGTATCGATCGAAGGAAGCTGGCCCTTGCATCCTTTCTAGCTTCGAAAGCGCGAAATGCGGGCCAATCCCCGGCTGGATCTTGCTTATGGCGTGACCTCGAAAACAGTGCCGCATCCAGGCCCCCCGGTGCCGCAGCCAACAGTACTGGTGCCGCCACTGGAGGTACTGCCGTATAGGTTTCCGGTTTTACTAAAGATCAGGCCGGTATAAGGGATGATCCCGTCTTTGCTATTCAGCTCGAAGCTGTGCAGGATCTTCTCCGTCCACGTTCCATTCTTGCCGGGGATTAGCTCGAAGACAGTGCCGCAGCCGCCAAAGTCGACGCAGACGGAGACCGCGCCGCCTGCGGAAGTCGTGCTGTATAGATTTTCGGCACTGTCCAGGATCAGGCCGGCAATCGGGTTGTACCCGTCATGGCCGTTGTTGATGAAGTTGTGCACAACCTTCTCCGTCCACTTGCCGTTCTTGCCGGGCGTTAGTTCGAAGACGTAGCCGCAGCCGTCGACGCAGGTCGGCGAACCACCTTCAGAGGTGGTGCCGTAAAGGTTGCCGGCTTTGTCGAAGATAAGGCGACTGCGGGTAGTAATAATATCGTCGAAGCTGTACAGCACTTTCTCCGCCCACTTGCCTCTGCTCGGTGTCAACTCGAAGACGGTGCCGTTACCGGAGGTGCCACCCCCGATGGTCGTGCCGTACAGGTTCCCTGCCTTATCGAAGATCAGATCATGATCGGGGAAGGCATTGTCATTCGGGAAGTTGTACAGTACCTTCTCAGTCCACCTGCCGTTGTTGCGGATCAACTCAAAGACGATGCCGCTCCGGATAGTGGTGCAGCTCTCGTTGGTCGTACCGTACAAATTCCCGGCACTGTCCAGGATCAGGGTGGCGTATGGGTTATACCCATTGCAGTCAAAGTTGAAGCTGTGCAACACCTTCTCCGACCACTTGCCGTTGTTCGGAATCAATTCGAAAACGGTGCCACAGCTATCCCCATCACAGTTGTTGGCCCCGCCCTGACTGGTTGTGCCGTACAGGTTACCAGCCTTGTCAAAGACCAGCCCGCCTTGGGGATAGAAACCATCCTTGCTGTTTGGGTTAAAGCTATGCAGCACTTTTTCCTTCCATTTGCCGTCCTTGGGTATTAATTCGAAGACTACGCCCGAGCCGTAAGCGCCCCCTAGCTGGGTCATGCCGTACAGGTTTCCGGATTCATCAGAGATTAGATCGTTAGGCAATATCCCGTCGATGCAGCCCGGCGCGGTGCAGAAGCTGTACAACACCTTCTCGGAAACTGCCGCCAGCAAGGGGGTGTTTATGATGAGAGATCCTAAAATCACGCTAGCCGCCGCTACGAACACGGCGAGATTTTTCGTGCTTCGCATCGATGTGTCTCCTTTTTTAGCCCAAGCGTTCTGATTTTGTTTATGGCGTTATCTCGAAAACCGTACCACCGTCGTAGGTGCCGCCTCCAGTTGTCGTGCCGTATATGTTTCCAGCCGTATCCGTAATTAGAGAGCTGGGCCGAAGCCCGTCAGTGCCCTTGCCGAAGTTGTGCAGCACTTTCTCTATCCACTTGCCATTGCTCGGCATCAACTCGAAAACGGTGCCGTAGCCGTAGGTACCGCCAGTGGTTGTACCGTATAAATCCCCAGTCTTACCAAAAACCACACCGTCCAACGTGCCGTATTCATACCCGGTGGGGGAGAAAGTGTAGAGCACCTTTTCTGCCCACTTGCCGTTGTTGAGCGCCAATTCGAACACGATGCCGCTGTCGTAGGTGCCACCCTGTGCGGTGGTACCGTACAGGTTGCCGGCGTTATCCTGGATCACGCCCGCGAAGGGAAGAGCTCCATCCTTGCCGTTCCTGTCGAAGCTGTGGAGCACCTTTTCCGTCCACTTGCCATTGTTGGGAATTAATTCGTAAACCGTGCCTTCGCTGTAAGTGCCGCCCCCGGCGGTGGTGCCATATAAGTTGCCTGCCGTATCCATGACCATACCGCCCGCGGGACCGGCTCCGTCCACCCGGTTGAAGCTGTGCAGCACCTTTTCCGTCCATTGTCCGTTCTTGCCGGGGATCAACTCGAAAACCAAGCCGGCAAGGTATTGACCAGACGCGGAAGTAGTGCCGTAAAGGTTCCCAGCCGAATCTAAAATCAGGTTGCCCTCTGGCTCAAAGCCGTCCTTGCCGGTGAAAGCGTGCAGGACTTTTAGCGTCCATTTGCCGTTCGTACCGGGCATAAGCTCGAAGACGGTGCCACAACCCGGGTACCCAGGGCAATCGTCCAGACCGCCTTCGTAGGTTGTGCCGTACAGGTTCCCCGATGCGTCCAGGATCAGGGTGGTGTTCGGCCGCGACCCACCCTTATCTCCGGTGAAGTTATGCAGTATTTTCTCCGTCCATTTGCCGTTGTTCGGGATCAACTCGAAAACAATGCCGTTTCTAGAGGCCCCACCCTCAGAGGTGGTACCGTACAGATTTCCGGCGGTGTCAAAAGTCACTCCGGAAGAGGGGATCCTCCCGTCGGGACAATGCGCAGCCGGGTGAGGACAGAAGCTGTACAACACCTTCTCCGAGGCTCCAAAGGCGGGAGATGCGGTGCTCAGGAATGCGAAAACCGCGGCGGATGTTACGACCAGGAGAGTCAGGCTTTTCTGGTTTGGCATTTTTGTATTCCTTTCGGGGGATTCTGGATCACCGATTCACTTTGAATTGATTGCCCACGCGAAGGATGTTCCGCGCGTGCTTCCCTTATGGGTGGTGAGAGATCCTAGAATGACGCTGAACGATGAGAAGAATACAGCGAGAACTTTTTTGCTTGGCATGGATGTAACCTCCTGAAGTTAGAGGAATCCCATTGGCTGTCCCAAGCGCAACCATTCTACAACGAATTCCCCGCTATCCGTTGTTGAAATTTCGATAAAAGATGGGACGAGAATCATCTCTCTTCCGGCGCTCGAAGCGCACGAGATATTAAGAAGACCGCCCCACCGCTTTTCTCTTGCTCTTACCATCCAATTCCGATAAGATATCAGTACATAGGTTATCTATAAGATAATATCGCTCTTTGACAACCTAATTAGTACGAGCGGTTCCAACGTGAACGCGGCTTGCAGCGTTGTGGACGTAAGTCAAATGTTTCGAATATTTTACCTCTAACTACCTTAAGAACCATAGATCTAGGAGGCAAGGAAAATTTCGGTCCTTTGTTTTCTGGATTTTAGACTGAAACGAGAGTTTTTTTTGACCAAAATTATGCACCATGATGTGTGCAACGGAAGCCGGGCATCGGGTCCAGAGTGCCCGGACCAGCTCCCATAGTTCGTCGGCGCCGCAAGCTGACGCATACCTTGGAATGCATCGGCTGGCTGAAGCAGAGAAGAGCGGGTTGAAGGCAGCGGAGATCGATAAGACCAACTTTGAGCCCCGGACCCACTTTCTGCTGGCGCAAATTTATGAAGTGGAGCGCAAGCCGGATGCAGAAGCGGCCCAGCTCGGGGAATATCTGAAATCTGTCAACGACCCACCGACCGTTTCAGTAGGTGATAACTGCCGGATCAAATCTCACAGTTCGGGATTGTCGGAAAGCGCCAGAGAGCACCGGAGATGAGCGCAGTGATGAAGGTATTTTAGCGGACCACCGGCGGATATTCGGCCCGGTTTTTCTTGCCCACTACCAGTAGTGAACTTCCGAATGGAACACTCAGTCGGCTCAGGGTCATTTGCTCCAATCGTGATATCCGAAAGAGGGACTCATTCACCCAGCCTTTGCTTGCTTTCGGCGGCTTCGCTTTCAGCCCAAGGGCTTGTTCTGCGAGCCGGACACCCAACTTGATGGGAAAAGTCCAGTGGTATAAATACCGCTCTTCGTCGATATCCAGGCCAGCATCATTCGCAACCGCACGGAAGGACTTCTTGGTGTAGCGGGTCTGGTGATGATTCACTACATCATGATTCGTCCAAAGCATTCGGAATGCGGGAACGGTCGCGACGAAAGTTCCCCCGGGCTCCAGCAGTTCCAATGCGTGTCTCAACCCAGCAACAGGGCGCTCGAGATGCTCCAATACATCGAGCATCAGGATCAGCGAATATTGTTTGCCGGGTGTGAAGTGCTCGTCGAAAGGGCAGATGTGAATACGATTGCGGTCCGCATTGTCGGTGCTGACAAGCTCAGCAGAAGGCTCAATGCCCTCAACCTCCCCAAATTCCTTCAGGCGGCCAAAGAAGAGACCGTCTCCACAACCGATGTCAAGGATCGTGGTCCAACCGGCCGCGGGACGGTATCGCTTGAGCGTCTCGACAATATATTCAGTGCGGGCGCGCCACCACCAGTGGGTCTCGAACAAATCGCGGTAACGATCGCCATAGTCTCGATCCAAGCCATTCTACCGTGGAGTTGATTTTCTTGCGGTTGTATCGGCCTTCTGAGCGTAGCCCTGCATTTCGCCGCATTGTATCGCGCCGCCGCCAATCAGTTTGCGAACAACATAGTGGGGGCGGCCCTTTGCCTCTTCATAGATACGTCCCACATACTCACCAATAATTCCCAGGAAGAAGAGATTGATCCCGGAAAGAAAGGTGATCGCCAAGATCAAGGCCGTGAATCCCTGGGGCGTCTTCAGCCAGAACCTTGCATAAACCGAATAGAGCGAAAAACCCGAGGAGATCACTACGGCGGACGCACCCACGAGGGCTGCCGCTCGCAACGGAACAATCGAAAAGGCGAAGATACCGTCAGAAGCAAGCTTCAAGAGCTGGAGGCGGCTGTACTTTGTTCTTCCGGCTTGGCGCGCGGAGCGTTCGATGGGCACTCCGATCTGACGGAAACCAACCCAGGTCCTGAGTCCGCGAAGATAACGGTGGTGTTCCGGCATGCCACGGATTTCATCTATGACTCTGCGCGATACCAAGCCGAAATCGCCTGCATCCAGCGGCAGCCTCGTCGAAGACAGGACCGCAAGCAACCGGTAAAACACCCAATAGCAGAAGCGTAGCCAGAAGGATTCCTTGCGATTGACCCGGCGGCCGTACACCACGTCGTAGCCTTGGTGGTGTTGCTCGAGCAGCGCAAAGACGGCCTCGGGAGGGTCTTGCAGATCGCCGTCCATCAGGACGGCCACATCACCGGTAACGTGATCCAGAGCGGCGCCGAGCGCGGTCTGATGGCCGAAGTTGCGGGAAAGGCCCACGGCTTTGATGCGGGGGTCGAGGGCGGCCGCGTCCTCGAGCAATTGCCAGGTGCGGTCGGTACTGCCATCGTCGGTCAATACCAGTTCGTGCGGACCGCCGGGAATCTTATCCATGACAGCCCGAGTGCGGCGAAGCAGTTCGGGCAGCACCAATTCTTCGTTGTAGACGGCGATGGCGAAAGAGACGCAAGGGTCGGCTTTCATGGGCGGGCTGTCCCCTTGAAGTAGATCATGTTCCACAAAGTCAGGCCCAAGCCGGCGAGGGAGTAAGACTGGAATAGGACGGGTTTAAAGATGGTGGAAAAGATGTGCTGCCATTCGGGCAGAGGACGGGCGTACTTGCCGCGATCCCATCGTGCGAGGAGGCGTGAAATGGAGGCATGTTGCGGCATGACCAGCTCGAGAATATGGACATGGCCATCGGCGCTGAGCAGAGTGTTGAGATGGAGCAGAATGCTCTTCACTTCACTGGTGTTGAAGTGATGCAGGAAACTGTTGACGAGGACGAAGTCAAAGCAGGCGCCGGCCGGCGGGCGGTAGGTACGGACGTCGCAGGCGACAAACTCACCGCGGTGACGCTGACGGGCATCCTGAATGTAGTCTGGGTTGATGTCTACTCCCAGATACTCGGCTTGAGTGAAATACTTGGCGTTGGTGCCCGGTCCGCAGCCGACATCGAGGACTCTGCGGACGCGCTCCATCTGGTTGTGAACCAGGACGGGGGCGAACTTCTGGTCGGCAAAAGGCGCCTGCCAGAGCCTGTAAACAGGGGCTTGCTCGAGCAATCGTCCGGCTAGGTCGTTCATGGCGTCCTCGCGGTTCAAGTATACCCATCGCCCCGGTCCGCATGGGCCCGGCAGAGAGAGGAACGTCAGCGTTTGGTCAGTTCCATCCGCCAGCCCGGATTGATCGGAATCACTAATTTGGTGCCGGAGGGAGCGAACTCAAAACGGTCAGCGTATTGCTGAAAATGGTAATCCCCAAAGGCGGGATAGCGCCAATCCCTGGAGATCCCGATGGGCAGCAAGAACAATATAGCGATGGCAACATAGCGCAACGCACGGGCAGAATGGGAACTGGCCGCGATCCATAACAGCGACGCGAGGAATGCCAGCATAGGCAGGAAGTAGTAGCGGTTACAGGCGCCGGGTAGAAGAAACACTCCCCAGTCAAGCTGCTCCGGCAAAGCGGCCTGAGGCCGAGCAATTCCCAGCCCCAGGACTGCGAAGGAAAATACCAGGAACGCTCTCAGTTCGAGCGGCGCAGAAAAAAACGCATAGATCACTGCGGCCCCACCTACGAGCGCGGCTGCGACTGCGTAGGGGAAAAGCCCCTGGGGACTATAGGAGGCAGCTGTTTTCATTCCGAACAAGCCTGAGAAAAAAACCTGACCGCCTATGATGCCGAGAAAACGTTCGAAAGTAACGCCATTTGGCGGTTGCCGCGATTGAGAAAGAATAGTGGTGAGAGTCTCAACCAGCGCGCCGGGAAGGAGCGCGGCCAGCGACACCGCTGACCACCGGCTGCGGCGTTTCCACCACAAGGCTGCCGCGATGGGTAGAAGCAGAATACCCATGGGGCTGCTGAAGGAAGTCAGCACCATTACCGTGATATCAAAGATCTTCCATGCGATCTTGCTTGCCGGCTCGGCGAGCAAGAGCAGGCAGGCCGCCAGGGCCAGGTGCCACTGACCGTTTGTAATATTGGCGTGAATCTCATAGGAATTGGGAAGAGCCAGGTACAGGAAGCTGCCCAACAGCCGCACTCCCAACCCGATGTGGGAGAAGCGGGAGGACAGGAATATGTTCACGGGGAGGATCTGCACGACGATGGCGCACAGGTTCATCACAAGCGGTGCGAGAGAGAATGGAACCAGCAACGCGAGCATGGCGACCAAACGAAGAAGGAGATGGACATAGCCGCCATAGATCACGGGGAAAGAGCGGAAGCCCATTTCATAGGCAGCTCGATAAAACACGGCGCCGTCTTCGGCGAAAAATTGGGCGTTGAGGATGGCATCGGGTCGGCGGGACCAGACAATCAGGAATGCGAGTAGGAACACAACGGCTTGCAGCCGGATGCCGCCGATGTGGTGCCGGGGCGCTTCGCGCACCATGGTTTTCGGGCTCGAGACGGATCCGCCGCTCGAGGCTCGTTTGATCTTGCCAATCATGGCCTTCATGTTGGGCATATGTGGAGGATGCGGCCAGCAAGTGCCGCAAAAGAAAAAAGGACCAAAAATTATATCGCAAGGCAGCGAAAGGATCTGCGAGGCGCAGGGTAGTACCCTGCTTTGGAGTAGCGCACTGCCCTCGTGGGCCAAAGCACTGCAAGAATCTGGACGGTAGCAGCTACTGGAACACTACTGCCATCTTCGTGGTATGGGATGATTGCGGCAGCGCAGCTTTATTTCCTCTTCTTCCCTTTTGCTTTCTTCTTCCCCTTTGCGGTCTTACGTGAGGGTTTCGCGACCTTCTTGGGCGGCTTGTGCTTTTCGGCCTTCGGCGGATTGTGGACCTTCGCAACCTCAGGTTTTGCTGCAGGCGGTGGCGCGGGCGCAGCGGTTTCGACCTTCCCTTTCTTCTTGCCTACGGTCGGAGCAGGTACCGTGGCTGCCTGGGAAGCGGCCGCAGCAGCCTTTGCAGCCCGCCCGCGCTTCGGTGGAGGCGGTGGTGGCGGAGGGGGTGGCGGCGCAAGCGGTTTCAGGAATTTCAGAATCTCCGTCCGCGAGTGCAGTTTCCCGTCTAGCAACAACATGAATACATCGTGAGCAATCTTCGGGTACTCCGGCATTTGCGGAGTGATGCGCAGCTCCGTCATCTCGAGCAACGGCAGCTTCTGCTGCACTTGCCGCCATTTGCCGAAAAAGTTCTTGATCTTCTGCGCCACTGCTTGCTGCTTGGCCGTGACTTCAAGGAAAAGAACCATCTCCGGCCGCGCCTCCGACAGCAATTTCCATGTCCGGGAAGGTGTCGCCGCTTCTTTGCCCGCTAAGCGCTTGGCTAGATCCTTGGCGTTGTCTTCGAGATCCTTCCACGCGGCCACCAGATCCTTGCGCGGAATCAGCTTGCGCATGTCCGCAATATCTTTATCGCCCAGGCGCGCGGTCAGGAAATACAACACAGACGGCGAAGGATCCGTCGTGTATCCCAATTGGCTCATTTGTTGCCGGGTCTTCATCAACTGTCCGAGCCCCGCAGTGTCCACTTTTGCCGTGGACCAATGCGGATTGAGCACCTTCAGCAACTCTTCTTTTTCCAGCACGCGGACGATATGCAACGGGTCGTCCTCGTAGGCCAACTGTTCGACCTCCTGCCCAATGGCCCGGTCGGTGATGTATTCGATGTAGTTATTTTCTTTGGCCGACTGAATCCGTGCCTGCGTGCGCTCCTCGATCGGCCAATGGAAGCGCGCCGCAAAACGGGCGGCGCGAATCAGCCGCGACGGGTCTTCCATGAACGAATAGTTGTGCAGGATGCGGATGAGCTTGGCTTCAATATCCGCCGCCCCATTGAATGGATCCATCAGTAAACCGCGCGACCCCGGATTCAACGATAGGGCCATGGCGTTGATGGTGAAATCCCTCCGCCGCAGGTCTTCGATGATCGTGCCTGGAGCAATGATCGGAGGCTTCCCCGTCTTCTCGTAGCGCTCGGTGCGAGCTGTGCTAATCTCGGCGCGCACATTGCCGGGCAGCACAAGATACAGGGTCTTGAGATCGTCGTCCGCGGACGCGACCACTGCCCCGGCGTGTTCGAGTTGCTTTTGCAACTTAAGGGGATTGCCCTGAACCGTGAAGTCCAAGTCGCGAATGGGGAATCCGCTGATGATGTCGCGTACCGCGCCACCGGTCAGGTAAATGTTCATGCCTGCATCGCGAGCGATATCCTGCACCAACGTGACGCCCCGCTGCTGGTCGGGGGTCAGCCGGATTTCCATCGTGTAAATGTAATCAGCCATGCTTTATTCAGTTTTCAGAGTTACTAGGCTGCAATTCCCCGGGGTCGGCCGGAACAAGATTTCCACAGGGTCCATTCCCGCCTGCCCGGCGGCGTCCGGCACGTCTTACGTAAACTGCTCTGTAGACTAGACTTAGACGAGTTAAGATGGATGGCAGCAAACTACAGAAAATAACACAATGTTAACAATTTGGCTACTGTGAATGAGATGACTCACTATGTTCGAGGCAAAAGTGTGAGAATCTGATTAAGCTCGCGAGCGGAAGCCCTCCGCCTGAGCCACTCTGGCAATCCCCATGCCTTCTACTCACAAAAAGGTGGTCATCCGGAAAATGGACCGCGATTCCATTAACGGCTACGTCGCACCTGCCAATTTTGTGCGCGAAGGCAAGTTGGACTTGCTCAATACCGCGGGCAACGTGGTCACCATCGACCTGAAGGATATCAAGGTCGTCTACTTTGTTCGCGAATTCGGAGACGCCGACTCTCCCAGCCGCAAAACCTTCACCACTCGTCCACGCACCGAGGGATTGTGGGTGCGGCTTCGCTTCAAAGACAACGAAGTCCTCGAAGGCATGATGCCCAACGACCTCTCGTTAGACACCGCTGAGGGTTTCCTCATCAATCCGCCCGACTTGCGCTCGAACACGCAGCGCCTCTTTGTGCCGCGCAGCGCGCTCGAATCTCTAACCGTGCTGGCCGTGATAGGGGCCACGCGGCGTCAACGTCGCGGGGTTTCTGTCGACGCGGGACAGGTACCGTTGTTCGGGGAGTGAGATTTGCTAACCGCGTCAACGATCCATGACAATCCCCGCCTCAGAACTCACGGTGTAAGACTTCTTCAATTCCCCTCGGTGCTCGCAATTCTGATGATTGCCACAGCCTGCGGCGGGGGATCTAATTCCCAACCGCCTCAGCAGACCACGACCCCGCCACCACCCGTCGCGCTCACCCAACTCAGCACTGATACTTTCACCAACCCCGGCAGCCAGCACGCCACTGAGGTGGAGGTCAGCGCCGCAGCATCCGGCTCTACGATTGTCAGCGCATTCCAGGTCGGTCGCATTTTCAACGGAGGTGCATCCGATATCGGCTTCGCCACATCCACAAACGCCGGCGCCCAGTGGATCAGCGGATTCCTACCCGGCCTCACGCTGTACGAGCAGGGCACATTCAACGCCGCCAGTGATCCGGTGGTCGCCTTCGATGCCGCCCACAGCACCTGGCTTATCTCGTCGCTCGCGCTCGGCAACGCCGATCACATCGCGGTAAGCCTCTCGCCTGACGGCGTCACCTGGGGCAATCCCATCATTGTCAGCGCCACGCCCGATTCCGACAAAAACTGGATCACTTGCGACAACACTCCTGCCAGCCCCTACTTCGGCCATTGCTACGTCGAGTGGGATGACCCCGGCAACCAGGACCTCATCTGGATGAGCACTTCGACCGACGGCGGCCTGACTTGGGCACCCGCCCATAACACCGCCGACCTCGCCGCAGGTATTGGAGGCCAACCTGTCGTCCAGCCCAATGGCACCGTCGTCGTGCCCATCGAGAGCGCCACAGGTGCCCAGATCCTGGCCTTCACATCGACCAACGGCGGCAACAATTGGAATGCTTCTACAACAATTTCCTCGATCACCGACCATCTCGTCGCCGGCAATCTGCGCACATCCGCCCTACCCTCCGCTGCCGTGGACGCAGCCGGAAAGGCCTATAC
>Ga0210390_10003349_pt1 | contig 13751 bp, 12 predicted proteins | sample IncBWH11OmetaG_FD_161050 | JGI IMG/M metagenome (GOLD analysis project Ga0210390, IMG submission 161050) | Forest soil microbial communities from Barre Woods Harvard Forest LTER site, Petersham, Massachusetts, United States - Inc-BW-H-11-O ...
CGCCAACATTCTGCCGGCGAGTATGCCAGCCCGTTGCTGCGATGCGCAAGATGAAGCTGGACGCCGAAATGCCGCCTGCGCGCAATGGCACGCAGGCAGTTGCCGCTCATGGTTGCCCTCAATCGCGTGGCGGTTGACCAGCGCGTGTTCGTGCGCTGGTGGGCTGCAGCCTCGTGGAAAAAGGGCCACGGCCCACACCGTTTTGTCCAAACAAATCGTGGTTACCGTCGGCGCCGATTTCCGCGGCACCGCTTGGCACCGCCGGCCAAAGCAGAGTATGCTTCTCGCGCACAAGAACCATCTGGGAATGTCCGGTGTTTTCGTTGCACTCCGGACCAAACAGATGCACAGGGGAGGAATGCATGTTGTCACCACGTAGTCTTGGATTTGGCGTTTCGACGTTGGGCCTTTTGGTCGCGATGGCGACCTTCGGCTACGCCGTCGAAATGGCGAAGGTAAAGCTCTATCCCGACAAGAAAGGCACCGTCGCCGACTTGCAACCGATGTCGAAATTCTGCGGCACCAAGAAGATCAAGGTTGCGCTGTCCGACGGTTGGGGCGGCAATTACTGGCGTCACATCACCCGCGCCGAGTTCGAGGACGAAGCGTCGAAATGCCCGAACATCACCGAGACGCGCTACACCGACGGTGAGTTCAAGCCCGAGAAGCAGATTGCCGACATCCAAGGTCTGATCGCCCAGAAATACGACGTCATCGTCAGCTTCCTTGACGGCGGTCCGGCGATCTTGAAAGGGACGCGCGAAGCGACCGCCGCCGGCGTGGCGGTGGTGCCGTACGATACCGGCGACAAGTTCCCCGGCGTCATTGGCAAGGATTACCTCGACCGCGCCACCGAAAGCCAGGAAGAGGTTGGCGCACAGGCCGCCGAATGGCTGGCCAAGACGCTCGGTGGTAAAGGCAACGTCATCATGTTCGGCGGCACGCCGGGCAATCCGATGACCGAAGCGCAGACCCACGGCTGGCGTCCGGTATTCGCCAAGTATCCGGGCATCAAGGTGCTCGAGGCCGAGCCGGTGCCGACCATGTGGGATCCGGCGGTGGCGCAGCAAAAGACGGCGGCGCTGATCGCCAAGTACCCGCAGATCGACGGCGTCTATAGCGAGACCGTCGGCCCGATCCGCGCTTTCGTCGCCGCCGGCAAGCCGCTTCCGGCTTATGCGGGACAGGCGCTGATGGACCTGAGCTGTCTCGCCGCCGAGCATCCGGAAATGAAAATGATGAGCATCGACGCTCACACCTGGATGGTGCGGCTCGCTTTGCGCAAGGCGGTGGCGGCAACGCAGGGCATCGACAACGACGAGCCGAGCCTGATCACGCTGCCGTTCGTCGAGGATTCGACGTCGAAGGATCCCAAGCTCGCGAACAAGTGCGACAAGTCGATGCCGATGGACTCCATCCCCGGCTCGATGCTGACCAACGATCAGCAGAAAAAAGCGCTGGGCAAGTAAGCCAACCAGCCGGACTTGATGCCACAGCCGAGCTCAGCCCGCCTTCCCTCGAACGGGAAGGTCGGGCTGAGTTCTTTGATGTTGCGGTTCGTGACCTAAAGGACTGAACTGGGGAAATGGCGGACGATCGAATAAGCCGTCTGCGACTGCCCGGACTGGGCCTCGATCTGAGCGAGCTGCCGCTAGCAGCGAAGGCCCTGATCGCGACCGCGCTTCTGGTGCTGATCGGCGGCATCGCCGCGCCCAGCACCATCTCCACCGCCGCGATCCTCTCGACATTGCCGTATTTCGCCATTCTCGCGGTCGCGTCGATCGGCCAGCATCTGGTGATTCAGCAACGCGGTCTCGACCTCTCCACCGCCGGCATCATGTCGTTCTGCGCGGTGGTCGTCACCAAGCTGCCGGACGGCAGCACCGTCACCGCCGTGGTCATTTTCTGGATTTTCGCGTCGCTGGCGATCGGCGCGGCGATCGGCGCCATCACCGGGCTGATCGTGACCTATCTGCAAGTGCCGCCGTTGGTCACCACGATCGGCATCAACGCTATTCTGTTCGGCCTGACTTATTTTGTGTCGACCGGCGCCTCGGTGCAGTCGCCGCCGATGATGGTCAGCTTCTTCGTCGGTACCTTTCTTTATTTGCCGGTCTTGGTCTGGGTGCTGCTGCTGGTGGCCGGGACGACGATTTTCGTTCTGACCTTCACCACCATCGGGCGGCGCTTTATCGCCGTCAGCGTCAATCCGCCAGCCGCGCATGCGGTCGGCGTGCCGCTGAAGGCCTACAGCATTCTCACCTACGCCATTGCCGGCTTGATGTACGCCATCGCCGCGATCATGCTGTCGGGCTATCTGGTGTCGCCGACGGTGCTGTGCGGGCTGCCGTATCTGCTCGGCACCATTGCGGCTGTCGTGGTCGGCGGCAATCCGCTCGGCGGCGTCACCAAAGGCAGCGTGCTGGCGACCGTCGTCGGCGCGTTTTTTCTGACTTATCTGGCGCAGCTGGTGACGGCGCTCGGCTTCGGCAGCTCCGCCGAAGATCTGGCCGACGCGATCATCGTGCTGGGTGGCGTGGCGCTTCCCGAAATCACCCGGCGGCTGCGCTATGCATAACGTCTTGGAGCCCGCAAAGACCGAGCCGACGACCGCCCACATCCCGGTCATGACGCTCGCCAGCGTGCGCAAGAGCTTCGGCCCGGTGCAGGCGCTCAAAGGCGTCGATGTCCTGATCATGCCCGGCGAGGTGCACGCCATCGTCGGCGAGAACGGCGCCGGGAAGTCGACGTTGATCGGCATTGCCGCCGGCGTGCTGCAGGCCGATTCCGGCGCCATCTACTATGGCGGCAAGCACGTCAAGGCGCCCGATCCGCGGCAGATGCGCGAGGACGGCGTTTCGGTGGTTTACCAGCATCCGGCGCTGGCGCCCGACCTCACTGTGCTGGAAAATCTTCAGCTCGCGGCGCCGTCGCTCGTCGGCGCCGAAGGCGCCGCCAAGGCCGAGCGCCTGTTGGCGCGGATTGCGACCGACGAATTGCGCATGCTGGTTGGGAAGCGCGTCGCCGAATTGTCGCTGGCCCAGCGCCATGTCGTCGAAATCGCCCGCGCTTTGGCGACCCAGCCGAAAGTGCTGTTCCTCGATGAGCCGACCGAGCCGCTGCAGCAAGGCGACGTCCGCAAGCTGTTCGACCTGATCGGCGAATTGAAACGCGACGGCGTCGGCATTGTCTACGTCTCGCATCGGCTGCACGAAGTCGACGAACTGGCCGATCGCATCTCGGTGATGCGCGACGGCGAAATCATCGACAGCCGGCTTGCGGAATCGATCACGCCGGCCGAGATCGTGGCGCTGATTGCCGGCCGGCCGCTCGGCCAGATCTTCCCAGCCAAGGCGACCAATGTGGGCGCGCCGCTGTTCACGGCCAGCGGCTTGAGCGGCCGCGGCTTCGACCAGGTCGATCTCGTCGTCCATGCCGGCGAGATCGTCGGCCTCGCCGGCATCGAAGGCGAGGGCCAGCGCGAATTTATGCGCGCCGCCGCCGGCATCGACCGGCGCTCCGGCGGCGAGGTGCGCGTCAGGGAAGTCAAGATCGCCGGCGACAGCCCCGGCGCATTTCGCCGCTCCGGCATCGGCTTCATTCCCGACGATCGCCACACCGAAGGCGTGTTCCTCAATCTGACGCTGCGCGAGAATTACAGTCTCGGATTCTTGGATTTGATATCGCGCTACTGGGTGATCGACCGCAACGCCGAAGTCGCCCGCGCGGGCGCCATCACCAAGGATTTGCGGGTCCGCGCCGCGTCTGCGGAATCAAAGCTGTTCGAATTGTCCGGCGGCAATCAGCAAAAGGCGCTGTTCGGCCGCGAGATTTCGGCGAAGCCGACCGTGCTTTTGGTCGACGAGCCGACCAAGGGCGTCGACATCGGCTCGCGCAGCGAGATTTATCAGCGGCTACGCGCCACCGCCGATCAGGGCCTGGCCGTCCTGGTTTCGTCCTCGGACGGCATCGAGCTCGAAGGCATTTGCGACCGGGTGCTGATCTTCGCCCGCGGTCGCATCGTCCACGAATTGTCCGGCGCCGCGGTCACTGACGCCGCCATCACCGAAGCCAATCTCACCGCCACTGTCTCGCGGGCAAGCAAAACCCCTGCCGGCCTGCAGGTCCGCCGCTGGCGCGAATTCGCGGCCAGCGATCATTTCCCCGCCTTGGTCCTGGCGGTTCTAACGGTGATCATCCTCGGCGGCACGCAGGCGTTGAACGGCTACTTCCTGTCGCCGTTCAGTATCAAAAGCATGCTTTCGTTCTTCAGCATCCTCGCGTTCCTGTCGAGCGCGCAGCTTGCGACCGTGCTGGTCGGCGCGATCGATCTGTCGATTGGCCCGCTGGCCGGCCTTTGTGTCGTCTTGGCGTCGTTCCTGGCGCCCGATGGCGTCGAACCCGGGCCGTTGGCCGCCGGACTAATTTGCATCGTCTTTTTCACCACCGGCTTCGGCCTGTTACAGGGGCTGTTGATCACGTCACTGCGCCTGCCGGCCATCGTGGTGACCATTGCCACCTTCATCGGACTGCAAGGCGTGTCGTTACTGCTGCGGCCGACCGCCTCCGGTCAGATCGATGACGCCATTTCCGACGCCGCGCAATTTCCGCTGCTGTTCCTGCCCGCCGGGCTGGTGCTGGCCTTGGTGATGGTCGCGGCGGCCGAATATCTGCTCTATCGCACCGCTTTCGGGCGGAGCTTCCGCGCCGTCGGCTCGAGCCCGTTGGCCAGCCATCGGCTTGGCATCGACAGCAGGCGTCTCACCTGGCTGGCCTTTGTGATCTCGGGTTTCTTGACCGGAATCGGCGGATTGATGCTCGCCGGCCAGGTCGGCATCGGCTCGCCATCCACCGGCACCGACTATACGCTGATGAGCATCACCGTCGTGGTACTGGGCGGAGCGAGCGTTGCCGGCGGGCGCGGCTCATTCGTCAGTACCCTGTTCGGCGCGGCATTGGTGCAGGCGACCTCGAGCGCATCGTCCTATATCGATGCCAATTCGTCTGTGCACTACACGGTCATCGGCACCCTCACCTTGCTGGCGGCGATCTTTTTCAGTCTGGCGCGCCGCCGCGCCGCGAGCAGCTGAAAGTCATTCCGAGGCGGCCGAAGGCCGAGCCCCGAATGACGGCGGCCCGCTACTTCTTCTTCGCCAGCTTCTGCACCGCTTCGTGGCGGTAGCATGCGATCAGATGATCGTTGACCATGCCGACCGCCTGCATGAAAGCGTAGACGATGGTCGGCCCGACAAACTTGAAGCCGCGCAGCGCGAGCTCCTTGGACATCGCCCGCGATACCGCGGTTTCCGCTGGCACCTGCCGCACGGTCTTGAAGCGGTTCACCTTGGGCTTGCCGTCGACGAAATCCCACAGCAGCTCGGAGAAGCCTGGTCCTTTCTCCATGATCTCGAGCCAGGCGCGGGCCGAGAGCACCGTGCCTTCGATCTTGGCGCGATTGCGAACGATGCCGGCGTCCTGCATCAGCCGCTCGACTTTCTTTGGCGTGTAGCGCGCGATCTTTTCCGGAACAAAACCGTCGAAGGCGCGGCGGAAATTCTCACGCTTGCGCAGAATAGTGATCCACGACAGGCCGGCCTGAAAGCCGTCCAGGATCAGCTTTTCGTACAGCGCGCGATCGTCGTACTCCGGTACGCCCCATTCCTGGTCGTGATAGGCGATGTAGAGCGCGTCGTCCCTCGGCCAAGGACAGCGCGGCAGCGTGTCGGCTGGTGCGAGCGCCGTCATTCGGCGGCCTTTGAGCCATCGGGAAAGTCGAAGCGGGCCCATTCCGGCTTGATCGGCCGGATGGCAACGCCGCCGGCGACCAGCTCTTCGCCGCGCGAGGCGGCATCAGCGACGCGGTCGAGGCGAAGGAGCGCGAGCCCGTGGCCAGCCGCCGCCGATCCCATGGTGCCGACCTGGCGCTCACCGGCCATGACGGCAGCGCCGGCGGCCGGGGCCGCGCCGTCATAGCGGACCGCTAGCGCGCGGGTGCGGGCGATGCCGCGATGCTCCATGCGCGAGACGACTTCCTGGCCCACATAGCAGCCCTTGGCGAAATCGACGCCGCCGAGCTGGTCCATGTCGGCCTCGTGGGGGAAGGCGTCGCCATAGGCGAAATCGACGCCGCCGCGCGGGATACCAAGCGCGATGCGATGCGCATCGTACTCGCTGGCATCGACCAAGCTGGCGCCGAGGCTGGCCGCGGCATCGGCGGCGCGATGCGGCGGGATCATGACGCGAAGTCCTAGCGCGGGCAGGCGGGGATCGGCATAAGCGAGGCCGACACCGGCAATGCCGTTCCCATCCCAAGCTGCCAGCACGCCGAGAATCTCCGACAAATCCTCGACCATGATGCGCGAGCGCAGTTTGTAGAGATTGAGCTTGTCGACCAGCGGTTTCGTCAGAGGGCGCGCCACGTCCAGGAAAAAGCCGCCACCATCTTGCGCCCGCGCTTCGGTGACAAAGAAGTCCGCGAAGATTTTTCCCTGTGGCGACAATAGTGCGCAAAAGCGTGCTTCGCCCGGCGCGAGTTTGAGAATATCGGCGCTGAGGAGCCCGTGGAGGAAATTGCGCGCGTCGTCGCCGGCAACTTTCACCACGCCGCGGTCCAACAGCAGAGCAGCTTTCATCTCGGCGAAACTTTCCTGCGAAACCAGCCTTTTCCGGCGATGCCAAAGACTCGCACCCCGAAACTAAGGTTCCAGACGGTTGTGCTCAAGGACCACACGCCCAATCATACAGAATTCGGTCGCCGCCCCCTCGCCTTTGATGGCGCACTTTAGAGACTACTCGCCGTGCCGTCGCAAGTGACGGCGATGGCGGGCACGGCGGGCCGATGTCGGACGAGGAATTGGACTGCGAGGCGAAGCCGGTCGCTTAGGAGCCACCGCAGGAGGGGCTATTGCCGCGACAGCTCCACCGAAAATTCGCCGTTACGAATGCGCGACGGCAGGCTTTCGGCGTACGTGGCGGCGGCTTCCTCCCCGTAGGTCGAGATCAGTTCGGCGAGCGCGAGGAACAGCGCGGTCTGCGCCAGGCAGTCGCCGTCGATGCCTTCGTGCCGCGCGCCGACCCATGCTTCCTGGAGATAGCCGAGCGCCAGCCGCTTCTGTTCGTGGTCGGCGACGGCTTCGTGAGCCGCCTGAAGTTGCGTCGCAATGCTCATTGAATCCTGTGCCGCCGCAGCCCGAGGCATCCCTGACCGAGGGCGACGTTAGCATGGCACCTGCGGGCCCTAGGTCGAACCTCAAGGAAGGGTTAATTCGGATTTGCACCAGTGGATAACGCCCGTTTTTGAACACTTCAGGAACAGGGACCGACCGATCAATTGGCATAGCGCGCCGTGATCTCACGGGCGATCTTGGCGCCCTCCGCCAGATAGCGGCGGATGGCGAAATCGGCGGCCGGCGTGCAGGTCCGGTAGCTCTGCTGAAATGCCCGATAGCCGCGATTGAAGCTTGCGATCATCTGATCGTGGCGTTCGCCGGTTGGCGCTTCGGTGTCGATCAGGGTTTGCGCTTCGTTGCGCCACTTCTGGCCCTCGTTCGCGCCGCAAATGCTGCGCAGGAAATGCAGCGAACCGAGGATCTCGGCGAGCCGCTGCAAATCGCGGTCGTAGGGCGCCGGGGTATTTTGCGCTGGCGGCGGCGTTTGCGCTTGCGGCTGGGCTTGCGGTTGCGGCTGTATTGGCTTGGGCTGCGGCTGGTATGGCTGCGGTCGATATTGCGGCTGGGGTTGCTGTTGCTGCCAGAAAAAACCCTGTGCACGCGCGCCGCCGGCAGCGAGGCACAGACAAACAAAAACAATGATCGCGGTTCGCAGCATCGGGATTGATCAAAACATAGTTGTCGTGTCGACCGCACGCCAAGCATGAGAAGGCGACATGGTTGAGGCGCTCATGGCGGGGTACCCGTCAGCGTAGACAAGCCAGCCGCTCGCCCGCGGCGGTGACGATTTCAGCAAGGCCTTCGGTGGTCTTTAGTCCGGCAAGCTCGGACGGCAACCGCCAGTCCGCTTCGGCGAGTTCCTCGTTGAGCAAAATGTCGCCGGCGATCCAGCGCGCGGCAAAGGGCAGAATGACAAAATGCCGTTCGATCTTGCCGTACGTGTCGCGCATGATCACCTGCCGGTAGCCGGCGAGTGCCAGCGGCTCGATGTCGAGTCCAGTCTCCTCGCGCACTTCGCGGATCACTGCTTGTTCGAGCGTCTCTCCAAGCTCGACCCCGCCGCCGGGCAGTGTGTAGAGGCCATGCGATGGCGGTCTTCCCCGCCGCACAATCAGCACCCGGCTGTCTCGGAAAATAGCGGCGCTGACGGCAAGATAAGGCCGTGTGGGATAAGTGCGTAGGTCCACACTGGTGCTGGTCAAAGGCCGGTCCCATTTGGCTATGATCGGGACGATCGCGGCGCGGTCCGTTTGCCGCTATCCGCCGGAGACTACGTATAGCCCAATGTGCGCCCGCTATGTCATCACCTCGCCGGCTGCCGCGGTCCGGGCGCTGTTCGCCTATGACGAGCAGCCAAACTTTCCGCCGCGCTACAATGTCGCGCCGACCCAGCCCATTCCCATTGTGCGGCTTCACGATGGTAAGCGCTCGTTTGCGCTGGTGCGCTGGGGATTTCTGCCGGCCTGGGTGAAGGACCCGCGCGGCTTCTCTTTGCTGATCAACGCCCGCGGCGAATCGGTGCAGGACAAGCCGGCCTTTCGCAACGCCATGCGGCGGCGGCGCTGCCTCATTCCGGCGGACGGCTTTTATGAGTGGTCGGACACCCAGCCGCGGCGTCCTTATTTCGTGCGGCCCAAATCCGGCGGGCCGATCACCTTTGCCGGATTGTGGGAGACTTGGACCGGCCCGAATGGCGAGGAAGTCGATACCGCGGCGATCGTCACCACCCAATCAAACCGCCTGCTCGCCGCCATTCACGACCGCATGCCGGTCATCGTGCCACCGGACGCTTTCAATCTTTGGCTCGATTGCGCCAAGGTCGATGACACCACCGCCGCGGCATTGCTCATGCCGGCGGCTGACGCGCTGCTCGAATGCTACGAAGTTTCCACGGCCGTCAATCGTGCGGCCAACGATTCCCCGGGGCTGATCGCCCCGGCTATTGTGGCAAACGACGGCGCTGCTGCGACGTCCGATGCCCCGGCAAACAACAAAAAGCCCGACGACCAGCTGTCGCTGTTCTAGCTCACGACGGAACAGTTCAGGCGGGTCTGCGGTTAAACTGCGCGCGCTCGACCGAAGCACGCACCACCGGAATTTCATGATCGGCGAGCGGCTTCATCCAGGCCTTGCGCTGAAGCGCCGCGGCGATGTACGGCGCCAGCTCCTCGGTCTTGCGGGCCTCGCGCGCCGCCACGTCGGCCTTGAATGCGGGCATCACCTCGGCGGCGAACAGTTCGAGCGCTTCGCAAATGTGATCGTGGCGGTTGCGGCCGGCCTGCTGCAGGAAGATGACCTGGTCGACGCCGCTCTCCTGGAACATTTCCAGATGCGCGCGCATGTCCGCCGGCGTGCCGATGCCGGACGACTGCGCGCCGAGGCGTTCCGTGGCGGCGATGACCGCTTCGGTACGGTTGCCGCGCTGGGCGAGATAATCGCGCCACAGCGTGCTGCGGCCCGGAATGGTGTCCCGCGCCACCAGCGAGTTGAGCGCATAGCCGAAAAACTCGAAACCTTCATGGCCGCGCCGGATCGCTTCAGCGCGATCGCGATGCACTGAGAAGCTCGACACCATGGCGAGATTGGCGTTGACCGCGTGACCGAGCGGCACACAGGCATCCGATTTGATGATGCCATAATAGATGTTGGCCCAGTGCTGCGCCTCTTCGCGATCGAGGAAGGAGAAGGCGAGCGCGCCGACCCCGTTCTGCGCTGCGATCTTGATGGTGTCGCGATTGGTGCAGGCCATCCATAGCGGCGGATGCGGCGTCTGCACCGGCTTGGGCAGCACGTTGCGGCACGGCATCGCGAAATATTGGCCCTCGAAGCCGGGATACGGCTCCATCACCATCATGTTGGCGATCTGCTGCGCCGCCTCCAGCGCCATCGCCCGCTTTTCCTTGGCGGGGATGCGGAAGCCGCCGAGCTCGAGCCGGGTGGCGCCTTCGCCGATGCCGAAATCGACCCGGCCATCGGAGATGATGTCGAGGGTGGCGAGACCCTCGGCGGTGCGGGCCGGGTGATTGTAGTTGGGGATGACCTGGCGGATACCGTGGCCGAGACGAATGGCTTTGGTGCGCGCCGCCGCGGCCGCCAGAAAAACCTCCGGCGCCGAGGAATGCGAATATTCCTCGAGGAAGTGATGCTCGACTTCCCAGGCATAATCGAAGCCGAGGCGGTCGGCCAATTCGACTTGCTCAAGCGCCTGATGAAACAGATTTCGCTCGTCGCCCTTATTCCAAGGCCGCGGCAATTGCAGTTCGTAAAACACTCCAAAGCGCATTTCCGTCCTCGTGATCAATTGTTTTTGTCAGTAGAGAACAGCGTAGCGTGTCGCCGCGTTCGCTGTCGAGGACAGCGCCGCACATGGCTGGGTCACCATCGGGCAAAAACTAAAGCACCTTGCCGGGATTGAGAATGCCGTTCGGATCGAGCAGTCGTTTAAGACTGCGCATCAGTTCGAGCGCGACCGGGTCTTTCACCGACGGCAAGATGTCACGCTTGAGTACGCCGATGCCGTGTTCGGCCGAGATCGATCCGCCGTACTTTTTCACCACCGCGAATACTGCGGCGTTCATCTCGTCCCAGTGCTTGAGATAATCGTCCTTGTCGGCGCCGATCGGCTGCAGGACGTTGTAGTGGATATTACCGTCGCCGAGATGGCCGAACGGAAAGGGACGCGCTCCAGCAACGACCGCAACAGCCGCCGCCTGCGCGTCCTTCAGGAAAGCCGGCACCGCGGCGACCGGCACCGAAATGTCGTGCTTGATCGAGCCGCCGGCATGGCGCTGCGCTTCGCCGAAATTTTCGCGCACGCGCCAGAATGCCTTCACCTGCTCGAGGCTCTCGGCGATGGCGGCGTCGGCGACCAGGCCGGCGTCGACGCCTTGGGTGAGGATGTCCTCCATCACGGCACGCAGGCCGCTCTTGGCCTGCGACGACAGCTCGGTCAGCACGTACCAGGGATGCGGCGCGCCGAGCGGATCGCGACAGCCGGGCGTGTGGTGCAGCACGATCTCCAATCCCTCGCGCGGCATCAGCTCGTAGCTCGTGACGCTGCCGCCGGCGCTCTGCTCGGCGATGGTCAGGAGCGACAGCGCCGCGTCCGGCGATGCAACACCGACAAAAGCGGTTTCGACCGAGCGCGGCCGCGGCACCAGGCGGAGCACCGCCGCCGTGATCACGCCGAGCGTGCCTTCGGCGCCGATGAACAGGTTTTTCAGATCGTAGCCGGTATTGTCCTTCTTCAGCTTGTTGAGATCGTGCAGGATCCGGCCGTCGGCGAGCGCCACTTCGATGCCGAGCGCATGCGCGCGGGCGATGCCGTAAGCGAGCGCCGCGGTGCCGCCGGCATTGGTCGAGAGATTGCCGCCAATGGTGCAGGTGCCCTCCGATGGCAGCAATTGCGGATAGAGCCGGTCGACCGCGGCGGCGGCTTCGCGCGCCCGCTGCAAGGTGACGCCGGCTTCGCAGGTGATGGTGTTCGACGTCGGGTCGACCTCGCGGATGCGGTCGAGCCGATTGAGCGACAGCACGACTTCGCAGTGCAGCGGCACTTGCCCGCCGACCAGGCCGGTGTTGCCGCCTTGCGGCACAATCGGCGTTCCGGTCTCGTTGGCGAGTTTCAGAATCTGCGCGACCTGCGCGACCGAATCCGGCCGCAGCACCATGGGCGTGCGCCCCTGGAACATATCGCGCATCTCGACGACATATGGCGCCTGCATCTGCGGATCGGTGATGGCGTATTTGTCACCGACGATCGCGGCGAAGCGCGCCAGCAGCGACGGATCGATCGCTTTGTTCAGCTTGGCCGTTTCCGACTTATCGAGCATGACGCCATTCCTACCACTGCTTAGATACGCCAGATTTCCCTTAAACGCATGTCTAGCGCCCAGCCGCCGCACGCGCGAGGCGGTCGTTGATCGCCTCGCCGAGACCGTCGGCCGGGATTGGCATCACCGCGATGGCGCTGCCGCCGGCCGCATCGAGGGCGCGCAGGTGCGAGAACAGATTCGCAGCAGCTTCGACGAGATCGCCGCGCGGCGAAAGGTTGAGGATTTTTTTGCTACGCTCGCCGCCTTCCGCCAGGGCCGGTCCGAAGGCGAGCAGCGCCTCGCCGGGCGCGACGCGGCTGATATTGAGCCGGAGCCGCGTGCGCGGCGCATAGTGCGACGCCAGCATGCCGGGCGCGAGCGGGGCGTCGTCGTCGCCGGACGCTTGGGCCTCCGCGCCGCCGAGTTGTCGCCCAATCGTTCGCTCAATCGCCGCCCGCGGCACGCCGCCCGGCCGCAGCAAAGCCGGTTTGTCGAGACACGCGACGATCGTCGATTCCAGGCCGACCGGCGTCGGGCCGCTATCGACGATAAGATCGATCCGCCCGCTCAGATCGGCCTGGACGTGCTCGGCGTTGGTCGGCGACACGTGGCCCGAGCGATTGGCCGACGGCGCGACTACCGGTCTGCCGAATGCGTTGAGGATGTCCCGCGCCACCCTGTGGGACGGAACACGCACCGCGATGGTGTCGAGGCCCGCGGTCGCGAGCTCGGCAACCGGGCAGTCGGCAGCTTTGGGCAGAACCAGCGTCAGCGGCCCTGGCCAGAATGCTGCGGCGAGCCGCTTGGCGTCGGCGTTGAAGCGCGCCAGCGCCAGCGCCGCTCTCTGGTCGAGCACGTGCGCGATGAGCGGATTGAAGGCCGGCCGGCCCTTGGCTTCGTAGAGGCGCGCGATGCCCCGCCCATTGGTGGCGTCGGCGCCGAGCCCATAGACCGTCTCGGTCGGGAATGCGACCAAACCGCCGGTGGCGAGCACACGCGCCGCCTCCGCCACCGACGCGGCGTCGGCCGGCACAATGCGTGTCGCCAACAGGGCTGTCATCGATCACCTTTCGTGACTAAATAGCGAAAATGGCCGGCGCTTGCAGCCCCACGACGCCGATTGTATAAGCGCGGCCTAATGTCGGAGTGTAGCGCAGTCTGGTAGCGCACCTCGTTCGGGACGAGGGGGTCGCAGGTTCAAATCCTGCCACTCCGACCACTACTTAGCTCAGATTCAGATCGCCGCCGCGACCAATTCCGCGACCGAAACGGGCGCGCGGAAGTCGGACGGTGCGTTCGCCGCCTGCATATTCGTGGTCGTGTGACCAATCCCAAGGCGCCCGCGGTGAAGCGCAAAGCTGAGGATGAATGGCGTCGGAAGAACGTCGACTACACTTGAGTTAGCGCCGGATCGGTTCGCGGCGTTTTGGCGGGATTGAGCTTGTTATTTAAAGTAGCTCTCCCCAGGCAGAGGCAAAGCCATGACATTCGAGACGCTCGTTTATGCCAGTGACGGCCCGATCGCGACGATCACACTCAATCGTCCAAAACAACTCAACACCATTGTCCCGCCAATGCCGGAGGAATTCGAAGCGGCAATCACCCTCGCGGTCAAGGATGCGTCGATCAAAGTTATCATCTTGCGCGGCGCCGGTCATTCGTTTTGCGCCGGCTATGATTTTGGCGAAGGCTTCCATCTTTGGGACGAACACATTACCACCAATGGTGCGTGGGACGCGGGAAAAGACTTTGCCTGGTCCACAGCACA
>Ga0210390_10003350_pt1 | contig 13750 bp, 15 predicted proteins | sample IncBWH11OmetaG_FD_161050 | JGI IMG/M metagenome (GOLD analysis project Ga0210390, IMG submission 161050) | Forest soil microbial communities from Barre Woods Harvard Forest LTER site, Petersham, Massachusetts, United States - Inc-BW-H-11-O ...
CGCGCATCCATGAAGTTTTTGAAAAACAGTTTCTTGCTTCCCTTTTGTTCGTGCACCCGGGGATCGTTCGGAAGATTGTCGGCGACAGCTTGATATCCGTGGGTCAGATCGCCCGCGCGGAACGGAGTATCCATAACTTCCATCGGAGTCTCCAGACCGTGCTTGGATGGCCGATCCTCGGCTGCAAGTGGAAGCGCATCCTGAATGTCGCCCACATACTTCTGGAAGATCTCAAGCTTGCGGCTCTCCTGCGAATTGCGGATCATGACCGCGGCGCCGTAGGTCGCTTTCACGCCCAGCAAACCGTCGTCGTAAGTTTCGTCCGGGGCAAAAGCTATATCAAATTTCGGATTCTTCAAATCGAGCCATGCCAGATTACTCTTGAAATAATCGTCGGTAAGGAGCGCGTCCGCGCGCAGGCGCAGAAAATTCGCAAACGCAGGATCATCGCTCAAGCCGGCAGCCTCGCGCAGATCCTTCGCCGCGGGCTCGAGAAAAGAACGATATGCAACGTGGTATGGAAGACCTTCAAGCTCATCGCCGTGCCAGCGCACTACGGTGAAAGAACTGTAAATCTCATCCTTCTTTTCGGGATGCGCTTTTACATATTGCTCGACCTGATCGCGAGTGAGATTTTGCGGATAAAAGCCTCGTCCTGGCGGCATCGGAGCCGTGCCCACGAAAGGTTTGTTATCGTCGAGCAGGTCAAAGCGCGAGGCATTGATCCATAGGTAGCGCCGCAACATCTCATCCCTGGGATTCTTGCCGTCGGCCAGCGACTCATACAGCGTCAAACCATCAGGATCGATCTGCCGCCAGAAGATTTCTTCGAGATAGCGCGAAGCATCCACCAGCTTGCCTACCATTTTCACTTCATGCGCGCTGAGATCGGCCGAGTGGAACGGCATTTCTACCCGGCGAAATTTGGCGAGCCGCTGGTCCAGGTCAGGAACAACCTGCATCCCAGCCGATTCTGCCCCTTTGGCGGCGGAGCCCGTCATCGGCTTATGCCCTTTCTGTGCCGAAATAATACTGGGAAGAGTAAGCACAAAGAAAATAATTAGCAGTGAAAACCAGGGGCCCGGTGTCAAGAACATGAATGTTGTATTCTAACAGAGGATTCCGCACTTAATCGTTTTACCTGCCGCGAATCAACACTGACATTAGTGCACCGTTATGACTCAGAGTTCTAATTCCGACTGCCCGCAAACGCTGCTCATCGATGCCGATGACACGCTCTGGGAAAACAACATTTATTTCGAACGAGCCATTGCGAATTTCATTTCGTTTCTGAACCATCACGAATACACGGCCCAGCAAGTGCGCGAGGTTCTAAACGACGTGGAGCGCGAATGCATCGTCAGTCACGGATACGGGCTGCGTAGTTTCAGCCACGCCCTGGTACAAACCTTCGAGCGCCTCGCGGTCGAGCCGCTTACACCCGCCCTCCACGAGACCATCAGCGGATTCGCCCACACCATCGCTGACCACCCGGTTGAGATTTTGCGCGGCGTTCCCGAGACCCTTCAGTACTTATCGCAGCGCCATCATCTGATGCTGCTGACCAAAGGCGCGATCACCGAACAATCCGGCAAAGTCGAGCGCTCCGGCCTGAAGGATTATTTTTCGGCGGTGGAGATTGTCGCCGAGAAAGATGTGGCCACCTATCGCACCATTGCGGCAAAGTATGATTTGCCCAGCGATTCCACCTGGATGGTGGGCAATAGTCCGAAGTCCGATATCAATCCCGCCCTGGCAGCGGGACTCAACGCCGTCTTCGTCCCGCACGGTCAGACTTGGATTCTTGAGCACGAAGAAATGGCGCAGGCTGAACCGCCAACCCGTTTGCTGATCGTGGAAACGTTCGCCGGCTTAAGGGAACACTTCTGAGAAATACAATTGCTGCGTCATCCCGAGCAAAGCGAGGGATCTGTAGTTCTCTGGCAGCGCTCGACTATTTACTCGCAGGAACCCCACAAAACTTATCGAACGTTTTCTTCAACTCCGTCGCGATGTCCGCCGCTTCGCGATGTTCAATATCGCTGCGTTGCATCATGTAAAGCAGTTTCCCATCGCGAAAGAGCGCAATCGAGGGCGATGAAGGCGGATATCCGGTAAAGTAGCCGCGAGCACGCTCCGTAGCCTCGGAGTCCTGTCCCGCAAATACTGTGAACATCTTGTCCGGGCGCACAGAATTTTGTAATGCAAGGCGGACCGCCGGACGCATACGACCAGCCGCGCAGCCGCAGATGGAATTCACAATTACCATGGTCGTCCCGGGTTGGCTGACAATCGCGCCATCGACTTCCTCCGCAGTGCGCAGCTCTTGAACTCCCATGCGGGTCAGCTCTTCACGCATTGGAATCACCATAATCTCTGGATACATTTCTTCTCCTTACACGCTTTTAATAGCCTATCAGAAGTCTGGCGCCCAGGGGACCGTCGCGCCGAAATCCTCGCGCACCATCGTAATGCGAGGCCCGAAAAACCTTTTTTTGTTCGTATATAGTGGTGGTAACCGCCAATGCTCATCACCGAAAACGTGGCTCTGGCGCCACTCACCACGCTCAAGGTCGGAGGCCCTGCCCGCTACTTCATTGAGGCGCAAACCATCTCCGAAGTGTCCGAAGCCGTCGCATTCTCGCGATCAAAAAACCTTCCGTTGTTCGTGCTCGGCGGCGGCAGCAATCTCGTGATCTCCGACGCAGGCTGGCCCGGCCTTGTGCTCAAAGTCGGAATTACCGGAATCAATCATCGCCACGGTCATGACGAAGTCGTATTCGAAGCTGGCGCCGGGGAAGACTGGGACAAATTCGTGGGCCTTGTAGTAGCCCACAACTGCGCCGGCATCGAATGCCTGAGCGGCATCCCCGGAAGCGTAGCCGGAACGCCGGTGCAGAACGTTGGGGCTTATGGGCAGGAGGTTTCGAACACCATTGAGTCCGTGCTGGCGCTGGACCTTAGAGACGGGCAAGTGGACGAACTCTCCAAGGAGGCTTGCGGCTTCAGCTATCGCACCAGCATCTTCAACACCAGCGAGCGCGGGCGATACATCATTTTGCAAGTGAACTATGCATTGAAGCACGGCGGCGACGCGTACATCGCCTACGCCGATCTTAAGAGATACTTTGCCGGATGGAGCGTGAAGCCGACCCTGGCCGACACTCGAGATGCAGTGCGAAAAATCAGGGCGGGAAAAGGAATGCTCATTACCGCGGGCGACGATGATTGTCGCAGCGCCGGATCTTTTTTTAAGAATCCCATCCTATCCGCGGAGCAATATCAAACGCTCATGGCGCGAGCCGCCGCCAAGAATCTGCAGATTCCCAGCTATCCCGCCCTTGATGCGCAGAAAAAAGTTTCGGCCGCGTGGCTGGTGGAGCACTCGGGTTTCAGCCGTGGATACGGCAACGGGCCGGTCGGCATTTCCCGCAAGCACGCGCTCGCGATTGTGAATCGTGGCAGCGCAACTGCGGCCGATGTCCTGGCTTTGAAGGATTCCATTCAGCAGCGAGTGGACGAGATCTGGGGCATACTCCTCGAGCCCGAACCGGTCTTTATAGGATTCTAGCGTCGGATTCTAGTACAGGATTCCAGTGCGCGCGAGCGCTTTCTCACGCAGAACATCGGCGGCGTCCGCCCCAGATTGCGACCCGTTTCTTGATCTGTGTCCCCTGCGTTGGGGTGGGTGCGCGTTTCCGGCCCCGGCGGCCGCCGCCTCTCTTTACTCATCGGCAATTCTTGTCGCCTCTTTAAAAATCTTGACGAACATCGGCCGGGTCAGCTTTCCGGTCTGGGTGTTCTGGTTGGAGGGATGGTAGGAGGCCAGTAACGTCTTTCCATCTGCCATCTTGTAGTGGGCGGCGTGCTGAAATATGTACGCCTTCCGGCTGGGCAGTTGGCCGCGCCGCTTGAGGTAATTGAGATAGGCATCAAAGCCGATCCGGCCCAGCGCGACCACAACTTTCACCTTTTTCAGGCCCGCCAGTTCGCGATCCAGATAGGGTGCGCAGTTCGCAAGTTCCTGCGGAAGCGGCTTGTTGTCGGGCGGAGCACAGCGAACCGCCGCCGTGATGTAAATATCTTTAAGCTTTAGCCCGTCTTCGCGATCGGTGGCGTTGGGCTGGTTGGCGAAGCCGGTCTCATACAAGACCGGAAACATGAATTTGCCGGACGCATCTCCAGTGAATGGACGCCCGGTGCGATTGGACCCGTGCGCTCCCGGAGCCAGACCAAGCACTAGAATCCGCGCGTCGGGATCGCCGAAACCGGGCACGGGTTTTCCCCAGTACTCGCACTCGCGATAAGCCCGCCGCTTCTCGCAAGCAACCTTTTCGCGGTACGCCACCAGTCGCGGACAACGGGTGCAGGCGACCACCTCGGCATTGAGTTCGATCAGCCAGTTGCTATTTGTTCGTACAGATCCCATCGTTACAACTCTACAACGATGGCGTTGACTCGCTCCTTGCGTTTTTTGCAAGGCGGGTGCACGCAACGCGAAGACCCGCCTCGCTCGTGTAGGGTTTAGTGCCCCGCCTAGTTGCTCATCACATACAACAGAAAGAACGGATGCGACCCGCCGTATCCGGACGGAATGGATTGGCCGACTTTAAATCGGGTTTGGTCGCCCGACAGAAACCATCCTGTGAGACTCGTGATCGGAAATTGCGAATTGGCGGCGCCCACTGTTTCGTTGTTGGTGCTGGTCGATAGATACATCACAAAGTAATAGTCGGAGAGAGTCGATGGCGTGAGCGCGATCGGATCCAGCCGAATGACACAGGGATTGGTAACGCTTAACGGTTGGGTGGGACAGACCTTCTTACTGGTCAGCGAAATGATCGGGTTGGAGGCGCCGTTCAACTTCACCGGAGTAACTGCCGTGATTTTATAGTTGCCCCGTTTGGTGGTGTAAAGGACCATGTTGCCAAGGTCCGCCTGGGTTCCTGCGGTGAATCCGATGTACAAGACCGTGGTCTTGACCGAAGCCACCGCCGGAAAGATAAACGCTCCGGCAATCAGGTTGAGCGCGGAGTAATCTGACCATTGGCTCGAGGTCGACACCGGACCGCCCACCCCGGCTACCAGGTTGATGGGAGCGGTGGCGGTAGACGGACGTTTTTGTGCGGATGCCGTGTTCGCAACGCATCCGAAAGCGATGGCGAACATCAGCAGGATTGAGGTTGGCGAAGAAAAGTTTTTCATGGCCCTCGAACTGTTCCAGCCACCGTTGGATTTTGCGTCACTGTACGCAAGCGGCGGCGGTCCTATCCTTGAGGTCTTCTCCGGCCTGGGGTCACTTCGGGCTCATGAATGGACAGAAGGGTTGATCAGCGAATGTAGCTGCCCCACCATCTAAGCGAAGGGAGACAGTCTTGGAACCCTGGTTGGGGGGAGGCAACTGGACGCCAAGACTCGACCAGTCAGACGGACGAAATTTATATAACTTCGCCCCCGGCGATGTCAAGCCTCAGAGAAATGCCGAAAGACTGGTTTTTTTCGGAATCTTGTCAAGCCCCCTGAGCTATGCAATTCCCGCCAAACAGCACGCTCCGCTACTCGGCCAACTCCTCCAGCCGCCCGAATGTGTCTGGATACTTGGCTGCGAGCAACAGCAGCGCGGCTGCCTGGGCGTTCGGCTTGAACGGGGCCAGCTTCTCAAATCACGCTCGCGTCGCCCTGGGCTCCTGTGCAGTACAATGCGACATCTCGCAGATCGTCGCAGGGCAATGAAGGAAAGGATCGAGCTATGCCGTTGCCGCTGAAGAGGGCCGTATGGGTTTCGGTCTTGATCCTCGTCTTGGCGGGCTTAGCTGCCTTCGTGCTCGAATTCCATGCAAACGCTCCCGCCCATTTCCCATTTGCCTACATGAACGAAGACTGCGGACCGACCGACGGCATCGCCATTGAACTCTACTTCACTCTCAAAGCATCAACCCAGTGCGGGAAGTACAGCGCGCCATTCGTCCATATTGAGATCTACGAATTGCACCAGTCGGGGCCCACGGACTATCCCATCGGGCGAGATAGCAGGGTCGCGGCTGCGTCCCGCTGTTTGAAACCGGGACAGTGCGAATTCGCAACTTCCGGTACTCTGCATCTTGAAAAGTACGTCAACGGCAGGAGCGCCTCAGGCCGATACAAACTTCGCTTCCCTGACGGAAGCGTCGAAAAAGGCCGGTTTGACGCTGCCTGGTGCTACTTCACATTTATGTGCGGTTAGGGGCAGGGAGCCCACGCGTTCCGGGTACAGATCGGCCAGCCCGAAATAACATGAAAGAGCGGGGCACCGTAACCGAACCGCCCCACTCAAGCCAAAGAACGGCTTGAATGCGTCACCAACCCGCGGAAGGATAGCACAGGCCAATTAGCAAAGGGTGCTAGATACGTCACTTCGCCGTTACATTATCTTTGACAAGCTCACCAGTCAGCCGCAGAGCGGCGCAAGAATGCAGCCCACGGCGCAAGCCGTGGGTAAGAAGCAGAAACCGACAAGCCCCAGCCGGGGCGAAAGAAGCTAGCCCCAAATGTGTCTCTCGTCGTATTCCACGTGGTTCTTCTTAAGGAACGCTAAGAACTCCTCCTGAAACGAATGCTTTTTGTGATGTTCCTCTTGTTCGGCGATGTATTTCTTAACCGCTGCGACGTTCGATTCGCTGACGCTGAATACTCCGTAGCCGGTTTGCCAAGCAAAGTCTGAGCTCCATTTCGCGCGAACCCATTTTGACGAGTTCGCTTTGACGACACGGACGATCTCCGCAGCGGACTGGGCTGGCCGAATGCGGAGCAGCATATGAACGTGATCAGCTGTGCCGTTGATGATCAGTACAGTTGCATGAATTTCGCGGACGATGCCTCCGAGGTATGCAAATAGATCAGCGCGAAAATCTGGCCTAATCAGAGGGCGCCGCCCATGGGTGCTGAAGATCAAATGCAACAAAATATTGCCGGATGTATGAGACAGGCGTCTTTCGCCCCTGCCGGGGCTTCTCCCTTCGCTGTTACCCACCCACGGCTTGCGCCGTGGGCTGCATTCTTGCGCCGCTATCGCGGCTTCCTCATCATCACACTGACGAGGGTGAGCAAGCTGTGACAACCGTCACATCAATTGTGCTTGATTTGCTGCGGTACGACAGGTCGTGCGCCAAGAACCTTCGGTTCGTAGACGTGGTAGCCAAGATCGCCGGATAACGTTTCGAGGATGGTTTCCATCGTCCTGCCCTTGTCATGGCGGAAAGGTGTTTGACATTTTCGAGCAGGAACAGCGGAAGGACGTTTATCGTTAATTATTCGCGCAACCTCGAAGAACAACGTACCCTGAGTTTGTCAGCGAAGCCGTACGTGCGCCCAAGGCTGTTCTTTTTCGACACGCGGGAGATTGAAAACGGCTGGCACGGGAAGCCTCCGACCAGAGTGTTGTGATCGGGAATCGACGAAGAATCTATTTCGCGAATGTTCCCCACAGGTGTCTCCCCAAAGTCGCCGCTTAGGTCTGCTCCGCGTACTTGTCCCAATCGGATGAGAAAACGCACCTGCATCCGGCGTGCTCGAAACCGAGGCGCATGCCGCCAATGCCACAGAAAAGATCGACGAAGGTGAGGTCATGCCCCATTTGACTTGGTTGGTCGCACCAAACACAGCACATGCAGGCCTGTGGAGTATTAGTCACAAATGGACGTGGGAACTCCGCCGAATCGTCCGTCGCGGCGGTGGTCCCCCCGGCGATTACTTCAGTTCGTAACCGCCATGATTTCGGAGTCGTAGGCCTTCTTGCCGAATACACCTTCCAGCCGCGAGGATGCCGCGGTAGTCGTTCTTATCGCACTGCATCCCAGTTCTCGCAACCCCTCGGCTAGCAAACATCCCGAGTTAGCAGTTCTTGACCTAGACCTTCCCGGCACGATATGATATGTCAATAGATGTTAGCTCTTTGAAAATTGGAGAGTCCGCGATACCTCGTGCGGCCTGGGTACTTTTCACCTGGTTTCTGCGAGCTAAGTCCTTATTCCGGAATATTTTACGAATAAGTCCTTATTCCTCAAAGATTTCGCATGGAGTCCGGCTGTAACCCCATCATTCCAAAAGATCGAGGGGGGAGGGGTACCCGTAACTATCTGGTAATTTTCCGAAAATGGGTTCGGGAACTTGGTCTGCTGAACGGGTGAGAGACCCGTCCCTACACGCACGAGGGCGCCCGCGCTACAGTTGCGGCGGACAAGAGTGTCCGCCCCACACGTCGTGGGGGAACATAGGCCTTGACTTGTGGGCGGAAGCTTGCAATAACTATGCTGTCCCATTGGACGAGTTTGGGGGTGTAGTCGCGTTGGCAGAAGTGAGATTGCAAGAGGGTGAGTCCCTGGAAAATGCGCTGCGGCGGTTTAAGCGCAAGGTGCAACAGGAGGACATCATTAAGGAGGTCAAGCGCCACTCCTTTTATCTGAAACCCGGCGAGAAGAAGCGCGTGAAGGAAGCGTTGGCGCGCAAACGCAGCCGGAAAAAAGCTCGGAAAGAGCAAGACTGAACGAAATCAGGCCGCTTCCCCGTGGTGGCGGCCTCTTCCCTTTTCACCAGCGCATTTCCCGACTGGGATGTGCGTAATCACGGGTCTCCGCAGTGGTTGAGCAGTAATCCATGTCCAGCCAAGGGCATGGCGGGCCGAATCCAGGGGCAAGATCATCGAGGGGGATGTAGCGAAAATCCTGCGCATTGGTGCGCCAGGTGAGAGGAATGCCTCTCTCATCGGGCGTCCGGGTGTGGCGGGAAATGGCTGAAGGAGCATCCTCAATGGAATTTCAGGACAAGATGTTGAAGTGCGTTGACTGCGGAGCGGATTTCGTTTTTACCTCCGGGGAACAAATGTTTTTCCACGATAAGCAGTTCAGGAACGAACCCAAGCGCTGCAAGAGCTGCAAAAGTAAGCGAACTGCGACGCTGGCGGCGAGCGGGGGAAATTATCACGCTCCGTCACGGACCGAGACCCGAGCGGTGTGTTCGGAGTGCGGCAAAGAAACTACAGTGCCGTTCCGGCCGACCCAGGGACGCCCGGTGCTGTGCCGGGATTGCTTTCAGGGGCGGCGTCCGGCGGCGTCGGCATGATCTGAGACGGGCGGACGGCTAGCCAGCTTTCCGTCTGCTTTCCCGATTCAAAGCAGAGGGTTGCTGGCCCAGAGTGAGCGTTGGCTGCAACGGGGTTTTCCCGTCTTCGATCTGCGCGTCTTGTTGTAGTGTGTCTTCGCGCAAAATCAGAAGCGCCTCGATTTGGCGGAGCAGGTCCTGGGTGCCAATGGGCTTGACCAGCATTGATTGGGCTCCGTCCACCTTCCAATCGCCGTCCTGCGGAGGATAGGCGGTCAGCAGCGCGGTAGCGGGACGATAGTCCTGACGCTTCGCCGCGCGCACCACTTCAAAGCCCGCATTTTCGTTCTCCATGCGCGCATCGGTGATCACCATCTGGTAGACACTGGAGGTTAACTTCTCAATGGCCTCGGCCGCCGAGGTGGCAGTTTCGACCGTAAAGTGATTGAGTTCCAGCACCGCCTTGAGCGTAAGCAGGACTGCGACATCGTCATCGACCAGCAGGATTCGCCGTTTCATTGGACCACCTTGTTGAACCACCTTGTTGACCACCTTGTTGGACCACCTTGGAGAAAGCCATCCGTTGCAGGCAAGTATAGAACACAAGTGGGGGTTTCACGAGGTGAACGTTCCGCTTGCGGCGGGATACGATAGAATGCGGGTTGATTGGGGAAAGGAACCGTGGCTGGTTTTTACGTAGAGAATTTCGGCTGCCGGGCCACGCAGGCGGATGGTGCTGCCATCGAGCGCCAGTTCGAGCAGCGCGGACTAGCGCGAGCTGACGCACCCGGGCAGTCGGAAATCGTGGTGCTGAATACATGCACCGTCACGGCTGCGGCGGATCAGGATGCGCGGGCGGCGATCCGGCGTATCCGGCGAGAGAATCCGGGTTGCCAGATTGTTGTGACTGGCTGTTACGCGCAGCGGGCGCCCGAAGAAGTTGCGTCGCTTCCGGGAGTAAGCCGCGTCATCGGTAATTCCCACAAACATCAGTTGGCGGAGATCGTCGTGGCTTCCCGGCCGCATCACGCTGTCGCCACGGGGACGCGTGGCTTTGTACCGTTGTCGAGTTTGGCGCCGGAGGGGCAAAGCGGGACCTTCGTTTCCGACATCTTCGCCCACACCGAATTGCTGGCCGCGCCGGTGTTCGATGGCACCGGCCTGGGATCGCATAACGACCGCACCCGTCCGAACCTCAAGGTGCAGGATGGCTGCGACAATCGCTGTTCCTTCTGCGTAATTCCTTATGTGCGCGGGCAGAGCCGGTCGCTGCCCCTAAGCCAAATCCTGAACGAAGTGAATGCGCTGGTGAACTCGGGCTATCGCGAGGTCGTAATCTCCGGCATCAACCTGGGCCGTTGGGGACGCGACTTCGACCGTCCCGTGCGTTTCGAAACTCTGGTTGGCGAGATTTTGGATCAGACTCGTTTGGAAAAGCTGCGCATCTCCTCGGTTGAGCCGATGGATTGGAGCGACGAACTGATTCATAGGGTGGCCGGCTCTCCGCGTATCGCCAAGCACGCCCATGTGCCGCTACAATCCGGCAGCGACCGGGTGTTGCGAGCCATGCACCGCAAGTATCGTCCCTGGCATTATCGCGAGAAGCTGGAAAGGATTCGCGCGGCTATGCCCACGGCGGCCATCGGGGCCGACGTGATGGTGGGATTTCCTGGGGAAACCGAAGCGGATTTCAAAGAAACGCGGCGGCTAATCGGAGAACTGCCTTTCACTTATCTGCACGTGTTCACGTACTCTGCGCGTCCAGGGACGCCGGCGGCGGCTTTGGGTGAACAAGTGCCGGTGCAAATCGCTCGCGAACGAAGCCGGATTTTACGCGACCTGGCGGCGGAGAAAAAGCTGGCCTTCATGCGGAGCTTTGTTGGAAAGACGGTGGACGCGATCACGCTCAATGTGTTTGATGGCAACTCCACTGAAGCGCTGACTGACAATTATCTGAAGCTGCGCCTGCGCGGACAGCACGCGGCGAATCAATGGGTGAAGGCACGGGTCGAGGAAGTGGAAGCCGGCGCGCTGACGGCGATGAGCGTGGCTGCATAATTCTACGGTTGGGGCCACGAATGATTACCCGATTCTCCTATGCCTGCGGCAGGTCGTAACAGTCCAGTTCCGGCATTGGGAAGTCTTTACGATTGTCGGTGACCAAGGTGCATCGTCGCTCCATCGCAATGGCGGCGATTATGGTGTCGGCAAGCGTCAGGGTCCGTCCCTTTCTTGCATATTTATTTTTTAAGGTCCCGGCCAACCGTCCCGCGGCAGGCGTCAGCTCATAGCAATCGAGGGCTTCGAGGAATCTTTCGGTCCGGGCCTCTTCTTCGGGACGCATGCCTGCATACAACTCGGCGACGTTCAGAGCGGTTGTGGCCAGGGTGTTCCCCGCGCGGGCGAGTTCGGCAAGCAGTTCGCGGCGTCCACGGCGAACCGTGAGCACGTCGATCAGCACCGATGTGTCGAGCAGCAGTCGCATTAATGCGTGCGTGGATTCTGGGTCCGGTTGCGCTTTTTTGTTTTGCGGCGGGATGGGCTTCGGGAATCACTCTCCGTGCGGAGTTTGCGCACCCAGGCGGCTGCGCCCTCCACCAGTTCTGGATGGTTTTTATTCTTCCACGCAGGGTCCTTGCCCTCCAGAAACTGCATGAGCTTTTGCCGGCGAACTTCCTGTCGCGCTGTTTCTAACAGGAAGGAGCTGCGCCCTCGCGGGCCGACCAAGGCGTCGATTTCCTGGAGCAAGTCTTCGGGTAGGAGAACGTGGGCGCGCCTGGTGCTCATATGTGCATAGTAAGTGTGCCTTATAGATGTGCCCTTGTCAAACACACGCTCACACCACAGTCAGTGATAAGTGATTTGCGCGGGAACAAGCGCCGATACAGGGTTGCGTTGTTATGTAGCTCCCGAGCACTGAAAACATTGCGCGCAAATCGCCCTGCTATCCAAACCCACAATGCAAAGTCTAGGTAGAACGGAGCGGCCATCGAAATTCTGCAACTCACCCGCTTCAATAACACATTGTTGGAGGAGGTAGCCCCATGCGAGTAAATAACCGTGCGCGTTTTTTGTCGATTGCGGTTCTGGTGGCGAGCGCTGCGATTTGGACTGGGTGCAATAAGACGAGCAGCAACGTTTCCGCCGCAGCTCCGAGCGATGCTGGAAAGATTCCGATCACGACCAAATCCGAAGAGGCCAGGAATGAATTTCTGCAAGGGCGGGAGCTCTTCGATAAGCTCCTGGGACAGGATTCTCTACAGCATTTTGATAAAGCCATTGCGCTCGATCCCGAGTTCGCCTCGGCGGAGTTGGCTCGAGCCAACAGCTCTCCCACGACCAAGGAATTTTTTGAACATCTGAACAACGCGGCAAGCCTGGCCGACAAAGTTTCGGAAGGCGAAAAGATTTTGATTTTGGCAAACCAGGCGGGTGCGAACGGCGACACGGTCAAGCAAGAGGATTACCTGAAAAAGCTGGTTGCAGCCTACCCCAACGATGAACGAGCCCAGTTAAGCCTGGCTAACTATTATTTTGGCCAGCAGGATAATCTGCAGGCAATCGAGCACTACAAGAAAGCGACTGAACTCGCGCCCAACTTCACGCCTGTCTACAACGTCCTCGGCTACTCTTACCGACAACAGGGCGATTATGCGAATGCCGAGCAGGCATTCAAGAAATACATCGAGCTGATTCCCAACGATCCCAATCCCTACGATTCTTACGCGGAGTTGCTGCTGAAGATGGGAAGATTTGACGATTCGATTGCGCAGTACCACAAGGCGCTCTCGGTTGATCCCCACTTCGGCGCGTCGCACTTCGGGATTGCCGGCGATCTTATGTACTCAGGCAAACCGGAAGAAGCGCACGCCGAGCTGCAGAAAATGGCGAACCAGGCGCGCAATGACGGCGAACTGCGAACTGCGCTCTTTGGCATGGCGGTCGTAGCCGCGGACAGCGGACAGATGGATCGAGCGCTGCAAGCCATAGACAAAGAATATGCGCTCGCGGAAAAGAAAAACGATGCATCCTCGATGGCCGCGGACCTTCAGGCCAAGGGCAACATTCTGAGTGAGATATCGAAATACGATGCCGCAGGGCAACAGTTCGAGCGCTCTCTTCAGATAATCCAAAGCTCCAATCTTTCGCAGGGGGTGAAAGACAACGCAACTCTTATGCACCATTTCAACCTGGCTGGATTAGAGATCGGGAAAAAGGACTACGCGGCCGCAAAAACTCATGCGGAAGAGTTCCGCAAAGGCGCCGAGGCTAACCGGAATCAGTTGCGGATAAAACAGGCTCATGAACTGGCGGGCAGAATTGCGCTTGCGGAGAAGAATTACGACACCGCCATCGCGGAACTTCAGCAAGCAAACGAGCAGAATCCGCGCAACCTTTATCGCCTGGCGCAGGCGTATCAAGGGAAAGGAGACAGCATGAAGGCGCGAGAGTATTATGTGCAGGCTGCCGGATTCAATCCACTGCCGATGTTGAATTATGCTTTCATTCGTCTGAAGGCTCAAAAAATGGCGGCGGGCAACCAAGGGTGATGGAGTAAAGCGCAAGGGGGGAAAGCAGGTTTCTCGAGGGCACAGATCATCCGCATTTGCGGATGATCTGCTCCGTTCGAAATGACGGCGCGAAGTGATGCGCCGCACTGGCCGCGGATATGCCA